>Ga0335069_10008813_pt1 | contig 14396 bp, 16 predicted proteins | sample Lox_Sample_11_FD_206714 | JGI IMG/M metagenome (GOLD analysis project Ga0335069, IMG submission 206714) | Soil microbial communities from Loxahatchee National Wildlife Refuge, Florida, United States - Lox_Sample_1.1 | ecosystem: Environmental > Terrestrial > Soil > Wetlands | place: USA... | reverse complement strand
TTTGGCCCATTGGGGCGTGGGATTGGCCCTGCCGTTGCTCTTGGCCCTGCACATCCTCCTGGGCCGGAAAATCTTGAAGTTGAAACCGCGATAATCCATCCAGGTTTTCCTGGCGCCCCGGCCATGGCTTCGGATAACCTGATGGGGCTGACATCATCAGGTAAAGGGAAAGACCTTGAAACTGCGCGCCTTGAAGTGGATCTTGGCGGGATTTTTTTTCGCGGGGTTTTGCCTCTCAGGTTGCGGCGGGGCGGCCAAATCCGACGGCCCGACGATCAGCGCCCACGTCGCGCGCCAAACGATTGACGGCGCCAGCGTGGCCTTGTCGGTTTCGGTGACCGTTTTCAACCAAGGAAACATCGACCCTTCGGCTTCCGTTTCTTTCTTGTCTCCCGGCGCGTCGCCCGTCTCTTTGGTGGGGGATGGCCGGGGCGTCTATGCGAGCAACGACACGAACGCCTGGAATTACCAGCCGGGGCAAGCTTGTACGGTGGTGGTTTCCCGGGCGGGGAAAACCTACTCGGGTTCAGTCACCTTGCCGGGCGGCATTTTCATCCCCCCGCATTTGTCGGGCCTGCCCGTGACCTGGGCTTTTCCCGGAAACCTGAACGTCGCCACGATCACCAAGAAGAATTCGGATAAGGTCTTCCGGTTCCTGAAAAGCTTGGATTCGCCCTGGACCCCGCCGGCCGAGGACCTGCAGGACCAGGCTTCCTATGAAATCGACGTTTCCTGCCAAAGGAACCTCTTGGGTTCCTTTGATGGGGGCGCGGACCCCGCCTGCCTCATCACCGCCGAGGATGAGGACACCGAGGTTTTGGCCAATCCCTGACCTAAGGCCGGTTTCCGCCCGGTTACCGTAATTTAACCCCGGCCATCCCCGGGCGGCTTGAAATCCCCCCGATCCTCGGACACATTAGGTTCGACTTCAAATCAGGAGGCGATCATGGGCAAGAGCTATACGGTGATGGGGGCGACGGGGCATATCGGACAGGTGGTGGTGGAACAATTGCTGGCGAAGGGTCATCAAGTCCGCGCCCTGGGCCGGGACGAAAAGAAGTTATCCGCCTTGAAGGCCAAGGGGGCCGAGGTGGTGAAAGGCGCCTTCGATGAGGCGGGCGCCTTGACGTCGGCTTTCAAGGGCGTGGACGGGATCTTCCTCATGACGCCTCCCTCTTATGACGCCGAATCGCTCTCCGACGCCCAGGACAAGACCGGCGAGGCCGTGGTGAAGGCCCTGGCGGCTTCGGGCGCGAAACAAGCCGTCAACTTAAGCTCGGTGGGGGCGGAATTGCCCTCGGGTTCCGGCCCCATCGCGGGCCTTTACCGCCAGGAACAACGCCTGGCCAAGCTCACGGGGCTGAACTTGGTGAACCTGAGGCCCACCTCCTTCATGGAAAATAATTTTTACGCCATCCCGGTGATCAAGGCCCACGGCGTCTTTGGGGCCGCGGCGCCCGCCGATTACCCGATCCCCACGGTGGCCACGAGGGACATCGCCGCCAAGGTGGTTGAGTTCCTCGATTCGCTTTCCTTCCGGGGCCAGCATTTTTTTGATTTCACCGGGCCCCGGGAATATACCCAGACCGAGGTGGTGAAGGCGCTGGGCGCGGCCATCGGCAAGCCCGACCTCCCGTACGTCCAGACGCCGCTGGACCAGATCCAGGCCGGCATGCTCGGCATGGGCATGAAGCCCAAGACCGTGGAGCTCATGATCGAGATGTATGGGGCGGGGAACGCGGGCAAGCTGCATCCCAACCAAGAACTCACGGCGGAGCATCGGGGCAAAACGACCATCGAGGCATTCGCCCCGGTTTTCGCGGCGGTGTTTCAACAAGCTTAAGGACGCCAAGCGTTTTTGTTTTTGGGCCCTTCGGCCCCGAAAACCCCCGCAAAGGGCCTTTGCGGGGGTTTATTTTTTCCCGGCCTATCTATCGCCTTTCTTTAAGCCTAGGGTGGAACCACCCATGAGAAACCGAAAGAAGGCCCTATGTCGATGACCAAAGAGGATGTGCGGGAGAAAATGAAGGAAAAGGCCGTGGTGCTTTTGGACGTCGGCAGCGAGGAAAACTACCTCAAGCTCCACATCAAGGGTTCCTTGAACCAACCCCTGGGCCTGGACCGGGGCTTTTTCGCCCAAGAGGTCGAGCGGAAATTCGGGAAGAACAAGTTTTTCATCACCTACGGGCTGGAGACGGCGGGAATCGAGAAAATGAACGCCTCCCAGATCCTGGAAGAGAAGGGGTTTGAGTCCCAAAATTTCCCGGGCGGTTTGGACGAATGGGAAAGGGCCGGATGGTCCACCGAAGGCTCCCAGGCCACTCCCCGGTCCGCGTCCGTGGGGGTCTCCAAGTAGCTTGGGACGGCCCCAATCCCCACAAGGAAAACCATTACTTTCCCAAGGGGCCGCCCGGGCTTGAAACCCATTGAGAATGGATGAAGACTATAAGTGAAGCCGAGAGTGGGACGGCGGGTCCTCCGCGGCCCTTGGGACTTCAACGGCTTCCGGCGTTGGTTTGGCTTTCCGGGAGGTCCCCATGCATTTCAACCCTTTTTTATTGGCGGCTTGCGTCCTTCTTTGTGAGGCGGTCGGCGGTGCCAGCGGCCTCTTCACCCAATTCACCCACAACCGATGGTTCATGGGCTTGCGCCGTTCGGCGATTCAGCCCCCCGGCCGAATCTTCGAGATGGCCTGGATCCTGATTTACGCCTTGATGGGGACCGCGCTTTACCTGATTTGGCGCATGCCCGCGGGCACCCATGGCCGTTCCATCGCCTTGGTGGTTTTCGCCTTTCAACTGGTGTTGGGCGCGCTTTGGCCTCTTTTTTTCTTCCGCTTACGGCACCCCTTCGTGGCTTTCGCCGAGCTTTTGGTGATGTGGATGTTTGTTTTGGGGACCGTGGTTTCCTTTTCCTACCTCACGGGGGCGGCTTTTTTCCTGCTTTTGCCGCTCATGGCCTGGGTTTTGTTCGAGGCTTACTTGAACTTTACCTGGATGGTGATGAACGAGGGGCCGATGGCGCCCAGCCATATGTGAAGGCCGGCCGGATCGAAGGGGCCGGGACGGGTCGCCGATAAAGCTTAAGGGGCGCCGGGGAAACCGCCGGCCAGTGATGAAAGCCTTTTCCCCGACGGCCGAAGGGAAAGGCCCAAGCGGGCCGGGCCGGGACCTATTAGGGGTCCCGGCCCTTTTTATTTGCCGAAATGCCTATGGGTTTCCCGGGCATTGCTTTATTGATTTTTAAAGTAGCTTCTATTACTGTAGCCCCTCACCCCGAAAATCCCACCGGGGCCGCCGTATCCATTCTTTCACGAAATATAAAGGGGTTTTTGGCCATGACTGAGCCATCCAAGAGCTGGAAGACCATCCTGCAGGACGTGATGCCACCGGATTGGGCCAAGGAATTGGATGACTTCGAGGCCCAGATCCAGCTCAACAAACAAGGCAAGATCGAGCCCCGCATTTTCGCCGAGACCCGCCTTCGCCGGGGCGCCTATGGCCAACGCTACGACAACGGCCACCGCAACGACGGCAAGCAAATCCGCAAATTGCCTTTCCCCACCCAGGGCGTTTGGAAGGGCCCCGACACCTATTGGGACGCGCCGGGCATGCTTCGCATCAAGTTCCCCTGGGGCGGCATCAACGCCGACCAGATGGAAACCCTGGCCGACCTGTCCGAGGAATACTCGGACGCCATCAGCCACATCACCACCCGCCAGGCCATCCAACTGCATTTCATCCACATCGAGGACGCGCCGGACATCATGCGCCGCCTGGCCGCCGTCGGCATCACCACCCGGGAAGCCTGCGGCAACTCGGTGCGCAACATCACGGCCTGCCCCATCGCCGGGGTCTGCCGCACGGAAGCCTTCGACGTCACCCCCTACGCCCGCGCCTTCTTCAAGTTCATGTTGGGCCATCCGGACGCCCAGGACTTCGGGCGCAAGTTCAAGCCCGCCTTCTCGGGTTGCCAGGGCGAGGCCTGCGGCGTGGTGAACATGCACGACATGGGTTTCATCGCCAAGAAAATCACCGTCAACGGCAAGGAAGCCCACGCCTTCGACATTTACGTGGGGGGCGGCCTGGGTCCCGTGCCTTACAACGCCAAGCTCCTTTACGCCGACCGTCCCGTGGAAGACATGTTGCCCATCGGCCAGGCCGTGGCCCGCGTTTATGGCCGCCTGGGCGAGAAGAAGATCCGCGGCATGGCCCGCATCAAGTTCCTGGTGGCCAAGCTGGGCATCGACGAGTTCCGCCGCCTCATCGACGAGGAACTGAAGGTCCTGACCCCCGACCCGCGCTGGACCGGGCTCATCCAACAATCCGTCAAGGAAGTGGAAAAACCCGCCCAGCCCGCGGCGTCCTTGAAGGCCGCCTCCTATCCCAAGGGTTTCCTGGAATGGCGCAAGACCAACGTCTACCAACAGCCCCAATATGGCTACGTGGTGGTTTACGTGAAGGCGCCCCTGGGCGACCTGACCGCCCCCCAGATGAGGGCCCTGGCCGCCATCCTGCGCGAGCACACCAAGGAAACCGCCCGCACCACCGTGGACCAGAACCTGGTCATCCGCTGGATCCCCGAAGCCGCCCTGCCCTCGGTCTATGAGGCCCTGACGGCCGTGGGATTGGGCCAAGCCGGCGCCAACACCATCACGGACATCGCCTCCTGCCCGGGCACGGACACCTGCAAGCTGGGCATCTCGGCTTCCCGGGGCCTGGCCCGCGAGCTCATCGTGCAATACGAGGCGAAGGCCGCCACCTTGCCCGAGGAAATCAAGAAGCTCAACATCAAGGTGAGCGGCTGCCCCAATTCCTGCAGCCAGCACCATGTTTCCGACATCGGCCTTTACGGCGTGTCGCGTAAGTCCGGCTCCTACGCGGTGCCGCATTTCCAGATGGTCCTCGGCGGCCAGCGCAAGAACAACGGCGAGGCCTACGGCTTGGCCGTGGCCGCGGTGCCGTCGAAGCGCATCCCGGAGGCCATCGAGCGCCTGACGCAGAAATACTCCAAGGAACGCCAGAAGGACGAGAACTTCCAATCCTTCGTCCAACGCCTGGGTAAGGTGGAGATCAAGAACCTGCTCCAGGACCTGACCGTCATCCCGGCCCACGATTTTGAGCCGGATCTTTACACCGACTGGGCGGACGTGCGCGAGTACACCATCGGGGACATCGGCAAGGGCGAGTGCGCCGGCGAAGTGGTGAGCCCTTATGAGTTCTCCCTGACCGCCGCCGAGAGCAAGGGCTTCGAGGCCCAGGTGCAATTGGAGAAGAAAAACCTGCCCGCCGCCACGGACATGGCCTACCAGTCCATGATCCACTCCGCGGAAGCGGTGTTGCGCACCCGGGACCGGGAATACACGGGCGGCGCGGACCAAACCGTGGCCGACTTCAAGAAGTACTTCTTCGACACCGGCGAGTTCGTGAAGCACGTGAACAACACGCAGTTCGCGGCCTTCCTCTTCAAGGCCCATGACAACCGCTTGGCGAGCCCCAACGAGGACGAGGCCCACCACCGGGTGGAAGAGGCCCAGCTGTTCCTCGAGGCCGCCCACAGCTACGTGGCCAACATGGCACCGGCGCCCGCGCCGATGCCGGCGAAGTGAGGGAATCAACCATGGACCTGCGCAAAATCGGAGTGAAATTCTACGTGGAAAAGGACAACCACGTCCCCTTGAGCGTCTTCATCCCCATCTTCCACCGCTTCATCCAGGAAGATAACTTGGAAGGCCTGCTCATCGACGTGGCCCAGTACACCCACGTGCACCAAGGGCCGGGCGTGCTGCTCATCGCCCACGAGGCCAATTACAGCTTCGACGAGACCCACGGCCACCGGGGCCTGCTTTACACCCAGAAGCGCCCGGCGGAAAAAGGGGGGCTGGACCACCTGAAGACGGCTTTCCGCCGGGCCCTCTTGGCCACCGAGCTTTTGGAAAAACAGCCGGAACTTTCGGGCAAGATGACTTTCGCCACCAACCACTTCCAGGTTTTCGTCAATGACCGCCTGGCGGCGCCGCACAACTCGGAAAGCCAGGAAGACCTGGAAAACGCCCTCAAGACCCTTTTCGACGGCCTTTATGAGGGGGCTTCCACCGTGCTCATGCCCGACATGAACCGGCAAAACCGCACGGGTTTTGAGGTGCACGTGGACAAGGCGATTTCCCGCGGGGAATTGCTCAAGCGGCTCGCCTCGAACTAAGTTTCACGCCTTCAACAAAAAAAGCGCCCGGAATTTTCGGGCGCTTTTTTGTTTTAAAACGGATCCGACGCCTGCGCGTCAGCCCCCATATTGCCATTTGGTCGAGGAGAGCAGCAACGGCCCCTCGGCCCCCAGGAGCTCGGCCTCCACGACCTGGGCCACGATCACCGTATGGTCCCCCCGATCCACCTCATCGGTCACCCGGCATTCCAGGTATCCGGCCAAATGGGGGAAATAGGCGAAGCCCAAGACCTTCGTGCGCTCGAAGCGCTCCCCCGAAAGCTCCTCGCCCTTGAGTTCGGCGTGCTTGAAGAATTTCTGCGCCACGGCGGCCTGGTCCTTGCCCAACACGTTCACGACGAAGGCCCGGGATTGGTGCACCACGTGATAAGTGTCGGTGTCGCGCCGGATGGCGGTCATGATCAGCGGCGGCTCAAAGGAGGCCTGGGTCAGCCAGCTGACCGTGGAGGCCACTTGGTCGAAGGGGGTCTGGCTGGTCAGGACATAAAGGGCGTGGGGCGCCATTTGGAGCAGTTTCTTTTTCGCGTCCTCGTTCACGAAATCCTCGAATCCGCGCCCCAGGGGCGCTTTTCAATGCGTCGGCTTATCCTAACCGGCTTTCCCCTTGGAAGCCAACTGCCGCCCATGTTAAACTTCATTCCCGCCGCCCCTTTTTCAGGGCGCCGAACCCCGCCTGCGGCAAGGAAAACCGTGACCCTCACCGAAACCCTCCAAAAACTCGTGGAGCTCCAGACCACCGACTCGGGCCGCGACCAACTGGAAAAACACCGCCAGGCCCTCTTGGACAAACTGGATTTGGAAGCGGCCAGGATCGCGGCCCTGAAAAAACAATCCTTGGAGGACAAGAAGGCCGCCGAGGATTTCGCCAAACAGCGCAAGACGCTGGAAATCGAGGTGGGCAGCCTGGAAACCCGGTTGAAACGCTACCAAAGCCAGCTGGACGAGGTGAAGAACGAGAAGGAATACGAGGCCTTGAAGCAGGAGATCGAGAAGCACAAGCAGGACAAGACACGCTTGGAGGAAAAAGTCCTCGAGATCCTTTTCCAGGAAGACGCCCAAAAGGAAAAGATCGCGGTTCTGGCCGGTCAAATCACCGCCGACGAAAAACGCTACGCCGAGGACCAAAAGGAAATCGGCCTTCAGGTGGCCGATTGCGAAAAAGCCATGGCCGAGAAGATGGCCGAGCGCCAGGTTCATTTGGCGGCTTTGCCGCCCGAGGAGGCCCAGGGTTATGAGGCCCTGCGCCAAAGGGGCAAGAAGATCGCGGTGGCGGCGGTGCTGGAGAACCACACTTGCGGCGGCTGCCACATGGCCGTGGCGCCCCAACTGCTGATGGAAGTCAAGAACGGGCGGAAGATCAACCGGTGCGATTGCGGCCGCTATCTTTACCTGCCGGCCCAATGAGCGGCCGGGAATCCTAAAAGGCTTTAAGAAAAGGAAGCGACCATGAGTGTTCCCACCGCGCGGCGGGTTTTAACCTTGGAGGCCCAGGGGCTCTTGGAAGTGGCCCGCAAGGTGGGCTCTTCCTTTAACAAAGCCGTGGAGCTGGTGACCAAAAGCCGGGGCCGGGTGGTGGTGACCGGCATGGGCAAATCCGGGCTGGTGGGCCAGAAGATCGCCTCGACCTTGTCCTCCACGGGCACGCCGTCCTTGGTGCTCAGTCCCGCGGAAGCCCTGCATGGGGACCTGGGCATGGTGATGAAATCCGACGCCATCCTGGCCCTGTCCAACAGCGGGGAAACCGACGAACTGAAAATTTTGCTGCCGCTTTTGAAGCGCATCGGCTGCAAGATCATCCTTTTCACGGGCAACAGCGAGTCCTCCCTGGCCCGCCAAGCCGACGTGGTGGTCAACATGGGCGTCTCCAAGGAAGCCTGTTCGCTCAACCTGTCGCCCACGGCCAGTTCCACGGCCATGATGGCCATGGGCGACGCCTTGGCGGTGGCCTTGTACGAGGAGCGGGGATTCACCGAGCGGGACTTCGCCCATTTCCACCCGGGCGGCGACCTGGGGCGGCGATTGCAGCTCAAGGTCTCCGAGGTGATGCGCAAGGGGAGCCAAATCCCCAAGGTGTCCCCGGGCGCCCATTTCCAGGCCATCGTGCGGGAGATCAACGACAAGAAGGTGGGCTGCACCCTGGTGGTGGACGGCAAGGGGAAGCTTTCCGGCATCATCGTGGACGGCGACCTGCGCCGGGCCTTACTGAAGAAAAGCGATGTTCGGCATTGGAACGCGTCCAACTTGCGCAACGCCCAGCCCAAGACCATTGGGCCGGGCCTCACCCTGGGGGAAGCGCTGCAACTGATGGAAGAAAACGCCATCTTCCAGCTCATCGTGGCCGATGAGAAACAAAAACCCATCGGATTGGTCCACCTGCACGACCTATTGGGCCGGGGCCAGGTGCGCCTCTCATGACCCCCGCCAAAGTCGACTACAAAAACTTGAGGCTTTTCCTCACCGACGTGGACGGATGCCTGACCGACGGCAAAGTCTACGTGGGAAAGGGGATGGAACTGATGGGGTTCGACATCCAGGACGGCATCGGGCACCGCTTGGCCGAGTACGCGGGATTGTCCGTGGGCTGGCTTTCGGGCCGCCATTCGGAAGCCACCGCCGAGCGGGCGGGGAAACTCCGGGTGGTTCCGGTCTACCTGGGCGTTCTCGACAAACTTAAAAAAGCCCAAGCGCATTGCCGGGAACAAGGCCTTTCGCTTTCCCAAACCGCCTATCTGGGCGACGACCTCATCGACCTGCCCTTGATGGCGCAAGTGGGCTGGGCCGTGGCCCCGGCCAACGCCCGGCCTGAAGTGAAAAAGGCCGCCCATTACGTCACGAAGGCGTCCGGCGGCGCCGGGGCTTTCCGCGAGGCGGTGGAAAAATTGATCCGATCCCGGGGACAGTGGCGCCAAGTGGTGGGGAAATTCCACGCCAAGAACAGCGCCGCCCCCGGGGCTTTCCGCCTGGATTAGACCAACCCTTCCGAGGTCTTCTTGGCCCGTCCTCTTCAAAAAATAAAAAACAGCCTCATCTATTACGCGGCCCGGGCCTTGATGGCCGCGCTGGGGGCTTGCCCCCAAGGGATTGCCGCGGGGTTGGGCCGCTTTTTCGGCGCCCTGGTTTTCGCCCTGGCGGCCAAGGAACGGCGCAAAACCCTCCGCCAGATCGAGATCGGCTATCCCCAAAGCTCGCCCCAGGAACGCCTCCGGCTCGCCCGGGCGGTTTGGGCGGAGCTGGGCCGGAAAATTTTCGAGACGGTGCCTTGGCTTCACTGGCCCCAGGCGCGCATCGCCGCCCAGGCCAAGCGGTCCACCGGTTGGGAGCATCTGGACAAAGCCCTCGCCCGGGGAAAGGGCGCCTTGGTGGTGACCGCCCATTTGGGCCATTGGGAGCTTTTGGCGGCGACCTTGGCTTCCCGGGTGCCCGTCTCGGCGGTGGCGCAGAAACTTTACGACCCCCGTTTCGACGCCCTCATGACGCGTTTCCGTGAAAAAAACCTGGGCGTTTCCATGATCAAACGGGGGATGGCGCTCAGGGGAATCCTGGAAGCCTTGAAGGCCAGAAAGGTGGTCATCATGCTTTGCGACCAGGATTCGGGCAAGGACGGGGTCTTCACGCCTTTTTTCGGGAAGCCGGCCTTCACCCAATCGGGCGCCGCGAGGATCGCCTTAAAAACGGGCGCGGCCCTGGTGCCGGCCTTCATGCCGCGGGGCGCGGACGGTTTTTTTGAACTCCAGGTGGAAAAGGAAATCCCCCTGGCCCAAGGCGCGGATCCTGAAAAAAACGTTTTGGAAACCACTCGGCGTTATACTGAGGTCATCGAGGCCCAGGTGAGGGCTTATCCGGACCAGTGGGTGTGGATGCACGAACGCTGGAAAACGAGGCCCCCGGGCGAGGCGTCCTAATGGTTGTGTGGATCCCGCCTCGCTGCGCTCGGGTGGGATTCCCATTCCCCGTTTAACGACGAGAAGGTGGGGAATGGTCATGCAGGAAGGTTGGAGAGGCGCAGGATGAGACCGCCTGGGAGAAAATCTAAAAGTCCATGAAGCCCTTAAAAAAGAAAAAAACGATCGCCTGGCTGCCCGAGCCGCCGGATAAGTCCCAATCCCGCCGCTTGTACCGAAAGAACGCCTGGATTTTGTCGGCGGCGGGGCTGGTCATCTTGTTCTTGTTCCTCTTGGTCAAGCACAACACGGACAAGCACCCGCCTTTCGAGGAGGCCGAGCAGGGGACCGTATCGCCCGATGCCACCATCGACAAGTTCCACCTGATCTCCACTTCCTTGGCCCAGAAGCATTGGGAGCTTTACGCCACCAGCGCCAAGCTTTACCAGAATTTGAAGCGGGCCGACACCCAGGATATTTACGCCGAGTACTATAAGAAAAACCGCATGGTCTCCAACCTCACGGCGGACAAGGCCGAAATCAATACCGAGACCAATGCCACCCTGGTGGAAGGCCATGTGGAACTCATCACGGAAAACGGCTCCAAGCTCCAGACCGAGAAATTGGCCTGGGACCCGGACACGGATCAAATCCGCACCAATGAGCCCGTTCATGTGTTCAAGGGCATGGATGACATCACGGCGGTGGGGATGGTGGCCGACACCGAGCTCAACAACATCCAGTTCACCCGCGACGTCCATACCCAAGTGAGGAACACCAATGAGATTGAGAATTTCAACCGTCCCAAGCCTTTTTAAGGCCGCGCTCCCGCTGGGGCTGGGGGCCCTGCTGGGGATGGGGCCGGCCGTGCCGGGCCTGGCCCAGGTCGGGCCCACCCGTCCCGCCCCCCAGGCCGCGGCCGTGGCCGCGGAAAATCCGGACGCGGATTCGTCCGATCCCTTGGACACGGGGAATCGGGCAAAGATTTCCGGCTCCAAGCCCGTCAACATCTCCTCCAACCAGTTAAGCTTCGACCGCCTGAACGGTTTGACCCTTTTTAACGGGGACGTGAAGGTGCTTCACGACCAACTGATCCTCAACAGCGACCAATTGCAGGCCGCCGAGGACAACCGGGTGGCCTCGGCCTTCGGCAACGTGAAGGTGGATGACTTGAAGTCCCGCCTGCACCTCACTTGCGGGAACCTCGATTATCATGACCTCATGAACCAGATCACGGCCCACGACCACCCGGTCTTAAGCGCCGTGGACGAGGCCGGCCACCCCTTGACGATCCGGGCCCGCCAGATGGAACTTTATCCCCAAACGAAAGAAGTGGTGGCCCACCAGGACGTCGAGATCCTGCACGACTCGGGCCGGTCCGAGGCCCAATTGGCGACCTTCGACTCAAAAACCGATCAATTGGTCCTGGAGGAGAACCCCCGGGTTTTCACGACCCAAGGGGTCATCGCGGGGCGGCGCATCACCACCAGCCTTTCGGGGGACCATCGGGTGGTGGTGGAGGGAATGGCGGAAGCCGAGTTTTACGCCTCGCCCCAACCCTTGCCCACCAAGCCCCCCGGCGAGGGGACGTCGACGCCTTTGGGGTTTCAGGCCACTTCCTCGGTCCCCTCGACGGCCCCCACGCCGGGCGCGGGCAATCAGGGCGCGGTTCGGGTGGACCGGTCGGGCCCGGCGGTGACGCCGACCCCGGCCGCGCCCGCGGTTGTGACGCCCACGCCGGCCGCGCCCTGAGCCGTTAAAAATCCTTAGGAAGCCGGGGCGCCCTCCAGTATGCTGAGGGCGCGGCGCGACTATTTTGATCGAGGGGTCTGATGGGAATCCTACGCACCCATGAGTTGGCCAAAAGCTACAACAAAAAAAAGGTCGTGGACCGGGTTTCCATCGAGGTCCAACAGGGGGAAGTGGTGGGGCTTTTGGGCCCCAATGGGGCGGGCAAGACCACGACCTTCTACATGACCACGGGCTTCATCGCCCCCGACGCCGGCCAAGTGACCCTGGAACAGGACGGCGCGGCGCTGGACATCACCCACTTGCCCATGTACAAACGGGCCAGGCTCGGCATCGGCTACCTGCCCCAGGAAGCCTCGATTTTCAGGAAGCTCACCGTCGAGGAAAACCTCTTGGCCATCCTGGAGTTGACGCCGCTTTCCAAGGCCGAGCGGCAGAAACGGCTGAAGACCCTCTTGGCCGAGTTCAACGTGTCCCACCTTTCCAAGCAAAAGGCCTATACCCTGTCCGGTGGGGAACGCCGCCGAGTGGAAATCGCCCGGGCCTTGACCACGGACCCGGCCTTCATCCTTTTGGATGAGCCCTTCGTGGGCATCGACCCCATCGCGGTCCAGGACATCCAGGGCATCATCCGGCACCTGAAGAAAAAAAAGATCGGCATCCTCATCACCGACCACAATGTCCGGGAAACCCTTTCCATCGTGGACCGGGCTTATATCATGTTCGAGGGCAAAATCCTCTTGTCGGGGACGGCCTCCAAATTGGCCACGAATAAAAAAGCGAAGGAAATTTATCTGGGCGAGCGCTTCACCCTTTAAAGGGCGAAAAACCCCGCCCGCTTTGGGAGCCCCGCTTGGACCAAAACCGCCCCTCCACCCGTAAAACCCTTAAAAAGATCTGGGACCTGCTTTTGGCGCCCTTTCTTTCGGCCTTTATTCGTCTAAAAATAACACCCAATGCCTTGACCCTCACGGGGGCCCTGTTGTCGCTCCCGGCGAGCTGGTGCTTGTCACGGGGGGAATGGACCGCCGCTTCCCTTTGGCTCTTGGCCGGGGGTTTTTTTGACGTACTGGATGGGGCCCTGGCCCGGGCCTTGAAAAGCCACAGGGTCTTCGGGGCTTTCCTGGATTCCACCATGGACCGGATGTCCGAAGCCGTGGTGTTCCTGGGTTTGGTGCTATATTACGGGACCCAAGGCGACGGGCTCTCGCTGGGACTGGCCTTCACCACGGCCTTTTTATCCCAGCTGATTTCCTACACCCGGGCCCGGGCCGAGGGCCTGGGAGTGGCCAATGAGGTGGGCTGGGTGACCCGACCGGTGAGGATTCTGGGCCTGGCGGCGGGGCTCCTGCTCCAGTTTCCCACGGCGACCCTTTGGATTTTGTGCCTTTTATCACTGGTCACGGTTTTCCAAAGAATTTACCATGTGTACCGACAGACGAAATCGGGCCCGGGCGCCCGGCCTCAAAAGGCGCTTCACCCAGGAGGACGGCATGGCATCTAAAATTCGAGTGGCGATCGTGGGGGTCGGCTGTTGCGCCTCTTCCCTGGTCCAGGGCGTCTTCTTTTACAAGGACTCCGACGAGGAGGGCTTCATCCCCGGGCTGATGCATCCGCGCCTAGGCAAGTACCATGTGGGCGACCTGGAATTTTCCTGCGCCTTTGACGTGGACGAGAACAAGGTGGGCCTGGACTTGGGGTCCGCGATTTTCGCCCCTATCAACAACACGATCAAATTTTCCGACGTGCCGGCCTTGGGCGTGAAGGTGCAGCGGGGACCCACCCATGACGGCCTGGGGAAATATTACCGCGAAGTGGTGCGGGAATCCGCGGCGGCCCCCGTGGACGTGGCGAAGATCCTCAAAGAGACCCAGACCGACGTCCTCATCAACTACCTGCCGGTGGGCAGCGAGGAAGCCACCAAGTTCTACATGAGCGAGGCCCTCAAGGCCGGCGTGGGCGTGGTCAACTGCATGCCGGTGTTCATCGCGTCCAACCCGGCTTGGGCCAAGAAATTCGCCGAGGCGGGCCTGCCCATCTTGGGGGACGACATCAAGGCCCAAGTGGGCGCCACCATCACCCATCGGGTTTTGTCCAAGCTCTTCAGCGACCGCGGCGTGGCGTTGGACCATACCTCCCAGTTGAATTTCGGCGGCAACATGGACTTTAAGAACATGTTGGAGCGCGAGCGGCTTGAGTCGAAGAAAATCTCCAAGACCGGGGCCGTGGTCAGCCAATTGGCCCATCCCATCGATCCCCAGGACATCTATATCGGCCCCTCGGATTACGTGCCCTGGCTCCAAGACCGCAAGTGGGCCCATATCCGGCTTGAGGGCCGGGAGTTCGGCAACGTGCCGGTGAGCATCGAGCTCAAACTGGAAGTCTGGGACTCGCCCAACAGCGCGGGCGTGGCCATCGACGCCATCCGCTGCTGCAAGTTGGCGCTCAACGCCGGGCTGTCGGGCGCGCTGGAAGGGCCTTCCTCTTATTTCATGAAGACCCCGCCGGTGCAATACTCGGATTCGGACGCCAAGGAATCCGTGG
>Ga0335069_10008811_pt1 | contig 14396 bp, 13 predicted proteins | sample Lox_Sample_11_FD_206714 | JGI IMG/M metagenome (GOLD analysis project Ga0335069, IMG submission 206714) | Soil microbial communities from Loxahatchee National Wildlife Refuge, Florida, United States - Lox_Sample_1.1 | ecosystem: Environmental > Terrestrial > Soil > Wetlands | place: USA... | reverse complement strand
TCGCCGGCGATCTCCTTGATCGGCACCGCCTCCATCGCTTCATAGCGATGGCCGGGCGGGAAGGCGACGACGAAGCGCTCCTCGTAGAGTTTGCGGAAATCGAGCCGCTCATTCGGCTCCTCCGGCGCCGTGGTGATCGCGACGTCGAGCGATCCGTCCATCAGCATGCCGATGAGCTCGTCCGGAATGCTCTCGGTCAGCGAAACCTCGATGCCGGGATGGTCGGCGCCGAAGCGCGAGAGGAAGCTCACGAACCGCACCGGGCCGATCGTGCACATGACGCCGAGGCGAAGCGGCGCGTCCTTCAATTGCAGGAAGCTCTGCGCGGTCGTGCGCGCCTGGTCGCTCTGCTTCAGGATCCCTTCCAGCTGCGGCCGCACCAGGTTGCCGAGGTCGGTCATGTGGGTGAGCTTGCGCTCCCGCCGGAATAGGAGCCCGCCCAGCTCCTCCTCGAGCTTCTGGATGGCGCGGGTCAGCGCCGGCTGGGTGACATTGCACTGCTCCGCCGCCCGCGTGAAGTTCAAGGTGCCGCACACCGCCAGGAAGTAGCGGATCTGGTGCATTTCCATGGGTTTAACCCCTCAAGATCGGACGGCCGGCGGCCGCCGTGACTGGGCCGAAGTATAACCGCCGGGCATCGATCCGGCGATGCTGATGGCGCATCGAAACCATAGGACCCTGGCATTTTCCTAGGCGACGACCGAGCGGCAGATTGGCGGCATCGAAACCCCTTTGCGGAAGGCCGCCATGAACAGCACCCCCCAGAACACCTCGCAGTCGAAGAGCACGCGGCCGCTGGCAGGCCGCGTCGCCCTGGTGACCGGCTCGACCAGCGGCATCGGACTCGCCGTGCTGGAGGCGCTTGCCGCCGACGGCGCCGATGTGGTGATGAACGGTTTCGGCGAACCGGCCGCGATCGAGATGAAGCGCGCGGAACTCGCAGACCGTCACCAGGTGCGCGTCCTCTACGACGGCGCCGACGTTTCCAAGCCCGATGAGATCGAGGCGATGATCGACGCCGCGCGTCGTGCTTTCGGTTCGCTGGACATCCTGGTGAACAATGCCGGCATCCAGCACGTGGAACCGATCGAGTCCTTCCCGGTCGAAAAATGGAACGCGATCCTGGCGATCGACCTCTCGGCCGCCTTTCACGCGATCCGCGCCAGCTTCGGCGAGATGAAGCGCCGCGGCTGGGGCCGCATCGTCAACATCGCCTCCGCCCACGGGCTGATCGCCTCTCCGTTCAAGTCGGCCTATGTCGCCGCCAAGCACGGCGTGCTCGGCCTGACCAAGGTCGCGGCCCTCGAAGGCGCGGAGCACGGCGTCACCGTCAATGCAATCTGCCCCGGCTATGTCTGGACGCCGCTGGTGGCGAAGCAGATCGACGAGCAGGCAGCGGCGCACAAGATCGACAAGGACCAGGTCGTGCGCGACGTGCTCCTGAAGAACGTGCCGACCAAGGCCTTCGCCGAGGTCGGCGAGATCGGCGCCCTGACCGCGTTCCTCTGTGGCCCGCATGCCGGATCGATCACCGGCACGGCGCTGCCCGTGGACGGCGGCTGGACCGCGCATTGACGAGCCCAGGAAGGGGGATGCCATGAACCTCGAAGTCGCCACCAAGCCTGCGGACGCGCGGAACAGTTCCGTCGCAACGCGCCGTCTCAACCTTGCTCTGCAGGGCGGTGGCGCCCATGGCGCGTTCGCCTGGGGCGTGCTCGATCGCCTGCTGGAGGAGGAGCGCCTGGAGTTCGACGGCATCTCAGCCACCTCCGCCGGTGCCATGAACGCGACCGTGATGGTCTATGGCTATCAGCAGGGTGGGCGGGCAGGGGCCAAGCTTGCGCTCGGCAATTTCTGGCGCCGCATCGCCCATGCCGCCTCGCGCACGCCGTTCCAGGCGACCTGGTGGGACAAGCTCACCGGCAACCGCTCGCTGGACAATTCGCCGGCCTTCGTCTGGCTGGACTTCGTGACCCGCGTGCTCTCGCCCTATCAATTGAATCCGACCGACTGGAATCCGCTGCGCGATGTGCTGGCTGCCTCGGTGGACTTCGACGCCATGAAACGCGGCAAGCTGCCGATCAAGCTCTTCCTCTGCGCCACCAACGTTCGCACCGGCAAGGTGAAGGTGTTCGACGAGTCCGAGCTTTCGGTCGATGCGGTGCTCGCCTCGGGCTGCCTGCCGTTCCTGTTCAAGGCCGTCGAGATCGACGGCGAGGCCTATTGGGACGGCGGCTACATGGGCAATCCGGCGATCTATCCGCTGGTCTACCATTGCGACGCGTCCGACGTGATGGTGGTGCACATCAATCCGATCATGCGCAAGGAGCTGCCCGTCACGGCCGGCGAGATCCTGAACCGCATCAACGAGATCAGCTTCAACTCCTCGCTGATGCGCGAGATGCGGGCGATCAGCTTCGTGACAAGGCTGATCGACGACGGCGAGGTGGAGATGGACCGGCTGAAGCGCCTCTACATCCACGCGATCTCCGCCGAGGAGCGGATGCAGGAGTTCAGCGTGCTCTCCAAGTTCAACGCCGACTGGGACTTCCTCCTGGAGCTGAAGGAGGTTGGCCGCAGCCACGCCGACGCCTGGCTCAAGGAGAATTTCGATTCGATCGGCCGGCGGTCCACCATCGACATCAACAAGACCTACTTGTGACCGCCGGATCATGCCGCACCGCTATGAATTCCCTAACCAAGCGGCATTTCGCCTGTAACCCCCGGAACGTTACCTTCGAACTGTCCACCGGGGATCGACCCCGAGCAAAAGTTTCAAAACCAAGGAGCCTCAAGATGAAGACGACCCATACCCTCCTGCTGGCCGCCGCCACCGCCGCCGTCGGCCTCGCCGCCGCCAGCGTCGCCAATGCCGGCCCGGCGCCGAAGCCGGACTTCAAGTTCGAGAAGTGCTTCGGCGTTGCGGCCAGCGGCCAGAACGACTGCCAGACCGCGACCAATTCCTGCGCCGGCACCGTGACCCAGCCGATGACCGGCGACGCCTGGATCTACGTCCCGACCGGAGTCTGCGGGAAGATCTCGGGCGGCAGCCTCGAGCCGAAGGCCTAACTCCCGATCACAATCACGCGACGGGGCGCCTGTCGCCCCGTCGCCTTCACCGCCTCGCATCATGCCCATCCACACGAGCGACCCCGTGTTCCAGAACATCCGCTTCAGAGACTGCATCCACCGCGGCGTGGCGGGCGCGACGCCCGAGGCGATCCTCGCCGCCGCGACCGGCGACGTCTGTGCCCCGATCGCCCCGCCGGTCGATGCCGGAAGCGTGTACGTCGGGGTTTCGCAGGTGCTTGGTCCAGAGCTTCCCGGCCTCTGGTCGGAGTTCCAGCAGCAGGCCGGCGGCCGCAAGCCGAATCCGATCGACTTCGCGTCCTTCCTCGCGGCGCATCCCCGCGGTCGCGCCTTGCCGGCGCTCCCCGATCTCGCCGCTTTCGATCTTGCCTATTTCCTCGCCGCGCAGCCGAGCCCGACGCCGAGTATCGGCACGTGCTGCCTGACCGAGGAGACGATCCGCCTCCATCCCGAGCTGATCCTGCGCTTCCAACCCGGCTGGCGCACTCTGCGGCTCGACTGGCCGGTGCATCGCCTCTTGGCGGAATCGATCACCGTCGAAGTCTTGCGCAGTCTCTCCCGCGCGCCGACCGGCCTCAGGATCGCGCCGGGCACGCCCGGCATCGTGCTGGAGGAGATGGCGCCAGGCCCTTTTGCCCTCGAGACCGCGCTCCGCAACGGCCAGCGCCTCGCGGATGCGATCAAGGCCGCGCAGGCGCTCGATCCGGCACTCGATCCTTATCCGCATGTCGCCGGCCTGGTCCAGGCCGGTGCGATCATCGACGCCATTCTCCATCCGGCGGAATCCGCGCCGGCACACTCCCATCGTCCAGAACCCAACCCTTCGTAAGGAGTCGATCGTGACCATGATCATGTCCAAGATGGATGCGGCCCAAGGCATGAAGGTCAGTGCGGCGGAACGGATCCGCAGGCTCTACGACCGTCTCGGCCTGCTGCCGCTCGACGTTATCCAGCTGATGGCGCGCTTCAGCATGGCCGTCATCTTCTGGCGCTCCGGCCAGACCAAGCTCGCCAATTGGGACCTGACGCTGCAGCTCTTCGCCAACGAGTACAAGGTGCCGGTCATCCCGCCGGAGATCGCGGCGCCGATGGCGGCGGCGGTCGAGCTCTCCTGCCCGGTACTGCTGGTGCTCGGTCTCCTCACCCGCGTCGCCACCCTGCCGATGATCGGCATGACGCTGGTGATCCAGGTCTTCGTCTATCCGATGGCCTGGTCCGATCACCTCGTCTGGATGACGCTGTTGCTCCTGCTGCTCAGCCGCGGCCCCGGCATGTTCTCCCTGGACCATCTCGCGACGAAGTTATTCGCGCGCCGCTGAAGAGCGGAGTAGGCTCGTGACTGTGATGCCCGGCGCCCAGGTTAAATATGCGGAAGCGGCGACGCCCAGCGGAACGCAGCGCGCCGACCTTCCGCATGTGGTGATCCCCCATGTGATCATTGTCGGCGCCGGCTTTGCCGGCCTCACCGCAGCCAAGTCGCTGGCGAAGACGCCTTGCCGGATCACGCTGATCGACCGGCGCAACTACCACCTGTTCCAGCCGCTGCTCTACCAGGTCGCGACCGCGGCCTTGTCGCCGGCGGATATCGCGACGCCGGTCCGCAGCATCCTGCGCCGGCAGAAGAACGTCTCGGTCCTGATGGCCCGGGTCGATGGCGTCGACCGCGTGAACCGCAAGGTCATGTTCGGCGGCAAGTCGCTGCGTTATGACGCGCTCATCATCGCGACCGGCGCCAGGCACGCCTATTTCGGCCATGACGACTGGGAATCATCGGCGCCGGGCCTGAAGAAGATCGACGACGCGACTCTGATTCGCCGCCGCCTGCTGCTCGCCTTCGAGCGGGCGGAGACCAGCGAGAGCCCGGCGCAGCGGCGCAGCCTCCTCACCTTCGTCGTGGTCGGCGGCGGTCCGACGGGTGTCGAGATGGCGGGCGCCATCGCCGAGCTCGCGAACCACGCTCTCGTTGACGACTTCCGCGCCATCGATCCCAAGCAGGCACGGATCGTGCTGGTCGAGGCCGGCCCGCGGCTGCTTCCGGCCTTCCCGGAATCCCTTTCGGCGGAAGCGAAGCGCGCCCTGGAGCGCCTCGGCGTCGAGGTGATGCTGGGCCATGCCGTCACCGAATGCGCCCCCTGGGGCATCACGGTCGCCGGAACCCAGATTCTCTCCGACACGGTGGTCTGGGCGGCCGGCGTTGCGGCCTCTCCGGCGGCGCGTTGGCTTGGCGTGGAGAAGGATCGGTCGGGCCGCGTGACGGTCGCGCCGGATCTCACCGTGCCGGGCAGCCCGGAGATTTTCGTGGTGGGCGACACCGCCTCGGTGCCTTGGCAGAACGGCACGGTTCCCGGCCAGATCGTCCCTGGATTGGCGCCCGCCGCCAAGCAGATGGGCGACTACGCGGCGGCGGTGATCCGTGCGCGGTTTGCCGGTGCGCCGCCGCCACCGCCGTTCCGCTACCGCCACATCGGTTCGCTGGCGACCATCGGCCGCGCCGCGGCGGTTGCGGATTTCGGCAAGGTCAGATTGAAAGGCAGGCTGGCCTGGCTGCTTTGGGGTATGATCCATGTCGGATTCCTGAACACTTATCGCAGCCGGACCCTGGTCGCCCTGCAATGGCTCTGGGCCTATGTCACCTACGGGCGCGGCGCGCGCCTGATCACCTCGCCCGGCACCGAGCCCGACTGAGTTCGCCATGAACTTCACCGCAAAGACCGGCATCGGCTGGCGCGCGCCACATCACCGCGCGCTGCTGGAGACCATGCCGGCGGTCGGCTTCCTCGAGGTGCATGCCGAGAACCATATGGGCGGCGGGCGGCGTGTTGAGGTGCTGCAGGCGGCGCGGCAGGTCTATCCGATCTCCATCCACGGCGTCGGCCTCTCACTCGGCAGCGCCGAGCCGATCGACGACGACCATCTCGATCGGCTGGCGCGGCTGGTCGATGAAGTCGAGCCCATGCTGGTCTCGGAGCACGTGGCCTGGTGCCGCCAGGACGGCGTCTATCTGAACGACCTGCTGCCGCTGCCCTACACCGAGGAGGCGCTCGACATCCTGGTCCGGAACATCGATCGCGCCCAGCATCGGCTCAAGCGACCGATCCTGATGGAGAACCCCTCGACCTATCTGGAGTTCGCCCATTCCGTGATCCCCGAGGGCGAGTTCTTGGCGGAGATGGCGCGGCGTTCGGGGTGCAAGCTGCTGCTCGACGTAAACAATCTCTATGTCAACGAGCGCAATCACGGCCAACCGGCGCGCACCGCCATGGCAATGATCGATCCGGATTCGGTCCGGGAGATCCATCTCGCCGGGCATCACGTGGTCGATCTTGGCGATACGACACTGCTGATCGACGACCATGGCTCGCACGTCGCGGAGCCGGTCTGGGCGCTCTATGCCGAGGCCGTCACCCGCTTTCCGGCTGCGGTCAGCCTGATCGAGTGGGACAGCAAGATCCCGCCGCTCGACGTGCTGGTGGCCGAGGCGACGGAAGCGGACCGCCGCCGCACCGTGTCGATCCCGGAGAAGCGCCATGCCCATGCTGGCTGAACTGCAGCAGGATTTCGCCGCCTTCCTGCGGAGCAAGGCCGTGCGCGCCGACGGGCTCGGCGTCCGGCCCGCGGGCCTTACGTCGGAGCGCCGGCTCTCGGTCTATCGCAATCACCACCGCATCAGCCTCGCTGCCGCGCTGGCCGCGAACTTCCCGATCACCGCCAAGGTGGTGGGCGAGGAGGCGTTCCGCGCCCTGGCGGGGTCCTTCGTTGCGATCGCGCCGCCGGTCGATCCCTGTCTCAGCAGCTATGGCGCGGACTTCGCGGGCTTCCTCGACAGGGATGTCCGGGTCCAGGGAATGCGCTATCTCGCCGATATCGCGCGGTTCGATTGGGCCTGCGCCCGGGCCGATCAGGCCGCTGACATCGCGCCCTTCGGCCCCCAGCACCTCGCGACGCTCGATGGCGACGCGCTCGATGCCCTCGTCCTCGCCGCGCATCCTTCGCTGACGTTGTTGCGCTCGCCCTTTCCGCTGCTCCGGATCCGCGATCTCGCGCTTGGAGCATCGGATGGTGAAGGCGTCTCGCTGGAGGAGGGCGGCGTCCAGCTGATGATCTGGCGCCGCGAGGGCGAGGTGGTCTGGGCCGATCTCGACACGGCGCTCTACCGTTTCGTCGAGACCCTTCTGGCCGACGGTCGGCTCGGTCCTGCGGCGGAGAGCATCGATCCCGCGCGGCTGCCGGCGGCCCTCGCGGGTTGCGTTCTTTCCGGTGCCTTCGCCGTGCGCGATCAGTCCCGCTGATCCAGGAAGGCGCCGACGGTCTTCATGTAGAGTTCGGTCTCCTCCACATGAGGCATGTGGCTCGAATACTCGAACACCTGCCAGCGCACGTCCTTGATGTGGTCGGCGAAGGGCTGCACCGTCGCCGGCGTCGCCTCGTCGTAGCGACCGGAGATCAGCAGGGTCGGCACTGCGATGCGGTCCAGCCGGTCGACGATGCTCCAGTTCTTCAGGCTGCCGATGACGTGGAACTCGCTGGGGCCATTCATGGTGAAATAGACCGTGGGGTCCGCCTCGATCTGCGCGAAGCTGCGGCCGACTTCCGGCGGCCACGGGATGACGCGGCAGACATGCCGGTCGTAGAACACCCGCATCGCCGTCTGGTACTCGGCGGAGGCCGTGGTGCCGGCCGCCTCGTGCTTCACGAGGGTCGCCTGCACGTCGGCCGGCAGCGCGTCGCGGAGCTTGTTGGCCTCCTGGACCCAGAGCTCCATGGAGGCGGGGGAGTCCGAGATCACGAGCGATTTGAGGCCCGCCGGACGGGTGACACCGTGCTCGGCGCCGAGCATGCCGCCCCAGGATTGGCCGAGCACGTGATAGCCGCCCTGGATGCCGAGATGCTTCAACAGGTTGTCGAGCTCGTTCAGGAACAGCTGGACGGTCCAGAAGTCCGCGCCCTTCTCCTTCAAGTGGGTGGACTTGCCGCAGCCGAGCTGGTCGTAATGGATGACCGCACGGCCCTGGTTGGCGATCAGCTTCACCCGGTCCACATAGTCATGCGATGCGCCCGGCCCGCCATGGAGCACCACCAGCGGGTTCTTTGCGCCGCCGAGTTCTCCGGTGACCCGGTACCAGGTCTGATATCCCCTGAAGGGCGCGAAGCCCTCGGTGCTGCGCGGTTCGGCCATCTCGTTCCCCCTCGGCGATGCTGCAGCGCAAGCTAGCGCCGCCACGTTGGCCGGGCCAGCTAGCAAAAGTCATAGGAAGCGCCAGATGGACCCGGACTGGGCCGACCCCGCGGCTTTCTCGCGCCGCCATCATCCCTGCTATTATGGTAAATGGCAGAATTGACAGGTTTTCGGCGCGGGAAGGGACGGCGGCATCGGGTACCCGAGGAGACGACCTAGCCATTTTGCTAGCTTTGCCGGCCGGAACCCGCCGCCTTAGGCTCGACGACAATTGCAAGCGCGGACACCGGAACCTCTGGTGACGGAGCGACAAATCGTGCATGTTGCGTTGCAAGACGTGGCTCGTGCTTCACGGCGCGACGCTGCTCAAAAAGAACATACAGACAGGAGGCTATTGATGAGAAAAGCTCGTTGGCTCGGCTTGTCGGCGGCGGCGCTCTGCACCGCGGCGGCCGTCTGCACCATTTCGGCCGGCGCCCAGGCGCAGGATCACCGCGGTGGAACCATGCGATTGGTGGCGGCCCAGGCGGGCGGCACGCTCGATCCGCAGGTCAACTACACCCTGCAATACTGGCAGCTCTATCAGGGCGCCTATGACGGCCTGTTGAACTTCAAGAAGGGCACGGGCGCCGAAGGCTTCAAGGTCGTTCCCGATCTCGCCGAAGATCTGCCGCAGGCGGCGGATGACGGAAAGACCTACATCTTCAAGATCCGGAAGGGCATCAAGTTCTCGAACGGCCAGGAACTGACCGTGAAGGATGTGGTCGCCTCCTTCCAGCGCATCTTCAAGGTCTCCAGCCCCACCGCGGGCAGCTTCTACAACGGCATCGTCGGCGCCGACGCCTGCCTGAAGACCCCGGACACTTGCACGCTCGATGGCGGCGTCGTGGCTGACGAGGCCAACAACACCGTTACCATCCACCTGGTCGCGCCGGATTCCGAGTTCTTCGACAAGATCGCGGTGCCGCACGCCTCGATCCTGCCGGCCAACGCGCCGACCAAGGACGCGGGCAACACGCCGATCCCTGGCACCGGCGCCTATATGTTCGCCGCCTATGACCCGAACAAGCAGTTGAAGATGGTGCGCAATCCCAACTTCAAGGAATGGAGCAAGGACGCGCAGCCGGATGGCTATCCCGACGAAATCGACATGGATTTCGGCTTGACCGACGAGGCGGAAGTGACCGCCGTCGAGAACGGCCAGGCGGATTGGATGTTCGAGCAGCCACCGACGGATCGCCTCGGCGAGATCGGCTCCAAATACGCCCAGTACGTCCACGTCAACCCGCTGACCGCGATGTATTATGTCGTGTTCAACACGAACCTGGCGCCGTTCAACAACGAGAAGGCGCGCCAGGCGGTCAACTATGCGATCGACCGCAATGCCGCGGTGAAGCTGTTCGGCGGAACGCAGCTTGCCCAGCCCGCCTGTCAGATCCTGCCGCCGGGCTTCCCTGGCCATGTCGACTACTGCCCCTATACCAAGAACCCGGAGACCAACAAGTATTCAGGGCCCGACATGGACAAGGCCCAGGCCCTGATGAAGGATTCCGGCGTCGCCGGCCAGGAAGTGACCTTGATCGTCGAGGACAACGCGGTCGGCAAGGCGCTCGGCACCTATGTGCAGAGCGTGCTGAACGATCTCGGCTTCAAGGCCTCGCTGAAGCCGATGTCCAACGACATCCAGTTCACCTACATCCAGAACACCAAGAACAACGTCCAGATCTCGATCTCCGAGTGGTACCAGGACTATCCGGCCGCGTCGGACTTCCTGAACGTGCTGCTCGGCTGCGGCTCGTTCCATCCCGGCTCCGACTCATCCGTGAACATCGCCGGCTTCTGCGACAAGGACATCGACGCCAAGATGAAGGAGACCATGGCGACCGCGATCACCGACCCGAAGAAGGCGAACGACATGTGGGCCGAGGTCGACAAGGCAATGACCGACAAGGCGCCGATGGCGGTGCTGTTCACGCCGAAGCACGTGGACTTCACCTCAAAGCGCGTCGGCAACTTCCAGTTCAATCCGCAGTACTACTGGATGGTCAGCCAGTCCTGGGTGCAGTGACGGAGCTTGAATCAGATCTCGATTAAGAAGCTCCACGCCTATGTCTGTGTCAGTCCCGTCGGCCGACGAGAACCGGCCGATCGGTGAAATGGGGCAGGGGCCGGTCGCCGCGAAGAAGCGACCGGCCGCCGGTCCCTGGGTCACCGCCTACCGCAAGCTGATCCGCGACCGCGCCGCGGTCGCCGCCCTGCTGGTGTTCATCCTGATCGTGATCGGCTGTGCGATGGCGCCGTATTACGCGGCCAACATCGCCCATACCGATCCCTTCCGCTCCAACATCAGCGGCTCGATCACCCTCAACGGCCAGGAGCAGCCGATCCTCGAAGCCTCGACCGAAGGGCTTGGGCTCGGCACGGTGCCGATCGGCCCGACCTGGGACATCCACGCCTATTTCCTCGGCGCCGACGACCAGGGCCGCGACGTCTTCGCCCGATTGCTCTACGGCGGCATCAACTCGCTGCTGATCTCCACCGGTGCCAGCGTCATCTGCCTGGTGTTTGCCGCGATCATGGGGGTGGTCGCCGGATTCTTCGGCGGCATGGTGGATGGGATACTCTCCCGCATCCTCGACGTGATCTGGGCCTTCCCGATCTTCCTGCTGGCGATCTCGCTCTCGATCGTGCTGATCCAGCAGAGCATCGATATCGGGCCGATCCACATCACCTCGGGCAGCCTCTGGCTGCCGACCTTCATCATCGGCGTCGTCTACGTGCCCTATGTAGCGCGCCCGATCCGCGGCCAGGTGCTGTCGCTGAAGAACAGCGAGTTCGTGTTGGCGGCGATCGGGCTCGGCGTGCCGAGCCATCGCATCCTCTGGAAGGACATCCTGCCGAACGTCGCCACCACCTTGATCGTGTTCGTGCCGCTGATGATGGCCTTGAACATGCTGACCGAATCGGCGCTGTCGTTCCTCTCGATCGGCGTCCAGGCGCCGGATGCCAGCTGGGGCACCATCATCCAGGACGGGCAGACCCTGCTCTACACCCGCCCCACCGTGGCACTGGCGCCCGGCATCGCCATTGCGGTCAGCGTCCTCGCCCTCAACGTGTTCGGCGACGGCGTGCGCGACGCGCTCGATCCCCGCTCCAAGCTGCGCCTCGGCCGAGATTAGGCGATGCTGAACACCCTCATCCGCCGCCTGTTCCAGATGATCTTCGTGATGTTCGGGATCAGCGTCGTCGTGTTCCTGATCTTCTTCGCGACGCCGGGCGTCGATCCCGCCGCGCGGATCGCCGGCCGAAATGCCGCGCCGGAGACGCTGGCGCAAGTGCGACACGATTTCGGACTCGATCGGCCGGTGCCGGTGCAATACGTGCTGATGATGAAGAAGCTTTTCGTCACCCGCGACCTGACCTCGTTCCAGAACCGCGGCCAGCAGGTGATCCCGGAGCTGGTCGACGCCACGCCGATCACGCTCTCGCTGGTGACCGGCGGCGCCGTGTTCTGGGTGATCGGCGGGATCGTGGTCGGCCTGCTGGCGGCCGCCTTCAAGAACAGCGTGCTCGATCGCGGTCTGATGATCCTCGGCCTGATCGGCATCTCGATGCCGGTCTTCTGGCTCGGTGAAGTGCTGAATCTCATCACCCAGAGCCGGTTGCACGACACTTGGCTCTTCGCCTGGGTCCCGGCGCTTGGCTACAAGCCGCTGCTCGACGATCCCTGGGAATGGTTCAAGACCATGCTGATCCCCTGGATCTCGCTGGCGATCCTCTACATAGGCCTCTATGGCCGGGTCTTGCGCGCGAGCCTCATCGAGGCGCAGGAGGAAGACTACATCCGCACCGCGCGTTCCAAGGGCCTGACCGAGACGCGGGTGCTGATCCGGCACGCGCTCAGGACCTCGCTGATCACCTTCGTCACGCTGTTCGGCCTCGATTTCGGCGCGCTGGTCGGCGGCGGCGCGCTGTTGACCGAGGTCGTGTTCGGCCTCCAGGGCGTCGGCAAGCTCACCTACGATTCCCTGAAGGCGCTCGATCTCCCGGTCATCATGGCCTCGGTGATCTATGCCTCCTTCTTCGTCGTCGCCGCGAATTTCGTTGTGGATATGGCTTATGCAGTCCTCGATCCCAGAGTCAGGGGCCGCTAAGCCCGCGGGTGGGGCAGAAGTGCCCCTCCTCGAGGTGCGCGATCTCTCGGTCTCATTTCGCACGCAGCAGGGGACCGTACGCGCCGTCAGCGGCGTCTCCTTCACCATCAATTCCCACGAGATCGTCAGCGTGGTCGGCGAGTCCGGTTGCGGCAAGACCGTGACGCTGTTGAGCGTGGTCGGCCTGATCAACGACCCCAATGCGGAGATCGGCGGCTCGATCAAGTACAAGGGTAAGGAGCTGATCGGCCTGCCGCAGGAACAGCTGCGGCATGTGCGGGGCGAGGAGATCGCCATGATCTTCCAGGACCCGATGACGGCCTTGACGCCCGTCTACACGATCGGCTGGCAGATCGCGGAGCAGCTCCGCGCCCACAACGACATGTCGGCGAAGGCCGCGCGCAACCGCGCGATCGAGCTCCTGCGCGAGACAGGTATTCCCAACCCCGACGTGACCGTGGACCGCTACCCGCACCAGCTCTCGGGCGGCATGCGGCAGCGCGCCTTCATCGCCATGGCGCTTTCCTGCAATCCCTCGCTGCTGATCGCCGACGAGCCGACGACGGCGCTCGACGTCACCGTGCAGGCGCAGATCCTCGACCTCATTCGCCGCCTGCGGAAGGATTTCGGCTCGGCGGTGATGCTGGTGACCCACGACATGGGTGTCGTCGCGGAGATCGCCGACCGCGTGGTGGTCATGTATGCGGGCCGCATCGTCGAGGCGGGCTCGAAGGAGCAGGTCTTCCGCCAGCCGCAGCATCCCTATACCTGGGGCTTGTTCAACTCGATCCCGCCCTTGGAAGGCGCGCGGCCGAAGCGCCTCGTCTCCATCCCCGGCGCACCGCCATCCTTGCTCAGTCTGCCGCAGGGCTGCTCCTTCGGACCCCGCTGCAGCCAGCGCTTCGAAGCCTGCAGCCAGATGCCGGATCTTGAAGGCGCCGACGGGCATCTCGCGCGCTGCTTCATCCCGGCGAAGGATCGGGCGGCGGCCCGCTTCCGCGCCGCCCATCCGGACAGCCGCCAGAGCAAGGCGGGGCGGTGAGCGCGATGGATCAGCACCTCAACGACACGCCGCTGCTCAAGGTCCGCAACGTCTCGAAGCAGTTCCGGGTCGGCAACAGCGTCCTTCCCGGCGGCAATACCATCGTCCATGCGGTGGACGATGTATCGCTCGACGTCTGGCGCGGCGAGACCCTGGGCCTGGTGGGGGAGTCGGGCTGCGGCAAGTCCACCCTCGGCCGCTGCATGGTGCGGCTTTATGAGATCACCGACGGCAAGCTGGAGTTCGAGGGCATCGACATCTCCCATGCCGGGACCGGTGCCTTGCGCCCGATCCGGCGGCGGATGCAGATGGTGTTCCAGGATCCTTATTCCTCGCTGAACCCGCGCCGTCGCATCGCCGACCTGCTGGCCGAGCCGTTGAAGGTCCACGGCAAGCGCAGCCGCGCGGAGATCCGCGACCGCGTCGCCGAGTTGATGCGCCTCGTAGAGCTGCAGCCGGATCACCTCAACCGCTTCCCGCACGAATTCTCCGGCGGCCAGCGCCAGCGCATCGGCATCGCCCGGGCGATCGCGCTGGAGCCGAGCCTGGTGGTGGCCGACGAACCGGTCTCCGCCCTCGACGTCTCGATCCAGGCGCAGATCGTCAACCTGTTCGCCGATCTGCAGGAGCGCCTCGGCCTGACCTATGTCTTCATTGCCCACGATCTCTCGGTGGTGCGCCAGGTCTCGACCCGCACGGCCGTCATGTATCTGGGCTCGATCGTGGAATCCGGGCCGACCGAAGAGATCTTCAACCAGCCGCGCCACCCCTACAGCGAGGCGCTGATTTCCGCCGTGCCGGTGGCCGACATCGAGCGCGGCACGCGGCGCGAGCGCATCGTCCTCCAGGGTGACGTGCCGAGCCCGATCAATCCGCCGAGCGGCTGCCGCTTCCATCCGCGCTGCCGCTATGCGACCGAGCGCTGCCGCCTGGA
>Ga0335069_10008810_pt1 | contig 14397 bp, 9 predicted proteins | sample Lox_Sample_11_FD_206714 | JGI IMG/M metagenome (GOLD analysis project Ga0335069, IMG submission 206714) | Soil microbial communities from Loxahatchee National Wildlife Refuge, Florida, United States - Lox_Sample_1.1 | ecosystem: Environmental > Terrestrial > Soil > Wetlands | place: USA: Florida... | reverse complement strand
GCTGGATGTTCCGCCCAGCCCGCCGGGAACGTCGTTGATGGATTCTGTTTTGCTGCAAGAGAGCACGGCGCTGCGCGCAGCGCGTGGTCTATACAACGCCAAGATGGCGCTGGATGCGGGATTCACGGCGTTGCGCGACGTAGGCAACAACGGCAACTATGCAGACATTGCGGTGCGGCAGGCGATCGACAAGGGCTGGTTCGCGGGCCCCACGGTGATTGGGACGGGGAAGATCATCGGGCCGTTCGGCGGGCAGTCGCATGGGTACGCACCGGAGCAGATGCATTTCTGGACGTTCGAGTACATTGATGCGGACACGCCGGACGAGATCCGCAAGGCGGTGCATCAGAACATTTACTACGGAGCGGGAGCGATCAAGCTGGTCGCGGACAATAGTGCATTTCACTACACGGAGTCGGACATTCGCGCGGCGACGGATGAAGCGCATCGCGCGGGGCTGGCGGTGGCAGTGCATGTATACGGCGGGCAGGCGGCGCGCGACGTAATTAATGGAGGCGCCGATTCGGTGGAGCATGGGTTTACGCTGGATGACGATTTGTTAAGGCTGATGAAGGCGAAGGGGACGTATCTGGTAGGAACGGATTTTCCTTACGAACACATCGTGGCCTTGGGGTCGTTGATGGCGGGAACGCCGCGGGAGAACGCAGATAAGATTATCGACCGATTGCGCCGGGCGCACGCGATTGGAGTGAAGATGGCATTCGGGTCGGACACGGTGTCGGATCTGCCGGGAAAGACGCGCATCGATATGGTGTTCGATTACCTCGACGTGTGGAAGCAGGCGGGGATTCCGAATGCCGACATTCTGCGGGCATGGACGACCAACGGATTCGATCTGCTGCGGTTGTCGGATAAGCGCGGGCCGATTTCGGCGGGACATGCGGCGGACATGATTGCGCTGCCGGGAAATCCGCTGGAGGATATCCAGGTGTTGCGGAAGGTGAATTTCGTGATGAGGGATGGGAAGGTGGTCAGGAAGTTTTGAGTTCGTGCTGGGGCGAGAAGAGCAGGTCGCTCGACTGCGTTCGGCTTACGCCTCACTCCGGTCGGGATGACAAATATTTATTAATTTGGCTTGCGGGCTTTGCCGTCGGCGAGGAATTGCATGAGTGCGGCATCGGCGGCGAGACGAAATTTCTCGGCGGCGATTCTCGGGCTGACGGCAACGTCTTCCGGCGCGGGAGCGGGTTTGATGCTTTGGCGGAGTTGCTCTCCCTCGGCAGATTCGTTGGTCATGACCTGGATGTAGAACCAGAGGAAATGACGCATCTGGTCAAGGGCGGCCTTGAGCACTTGCAGTGATTCCATCTCCGGCAACTGGCAGAGCGCTTCCATGAGTTCGGGATCGCCGGGGGCCTGCATGGCGGCGCAATTGAGTGCCTGCTGAATGCCGCGCAGGTCCTCGGTCACCCGCGCGATGCGGATGTGCACGTCGTCAAGAATCTCGTCACTTTGCATGAGCGGACTTTCCCTCGACAACTGAACATCTCATCGACCAACGAGGCCAACCAGATGTCCCATGATCATGCGCTTTGGTAATTCCTGCAATTACGTTGGTATAGCGGGATTTGGCGGCGAAAAACAGTGCGGCGCGCAAAGGCGAAAACGTCGGGCGGGACGCCCCACGGACAGCCGCCGGGACGGCGGCGCTACGGAAGCGCGGCGGAAGCGCGTATTTCCGGGACTTCGACGATGCGCAGCGAGCGGGGCGGATGTTCGACGGCATCCAGGAGTGCCCACTTCATCTGGTCGAGAGTAACCAGGCCCAGCCGGCGCGCGCCGTCGCGGGTAGACGGAAGTCTCTCCGCCAGCCAGTACATTGGTAATAGCGCGTAAGGCCAGCGATGCCCGGGGCCGAGGACATACCAGGGGCGAAGGATGGTGGCGTTCATGCCGCTTTGCCGCAGGAGAGCTTCGCACTCCGAGCGGACCTCTATATATGCTTTCATCATGGGCGCGGGATGGGCGACGCTGAGATAGATGAAGTGCTTGATGTCAGCCTGAGACGCGGCACGAATAGCGCCGCTGGCGGAGGCGTAGTCGATGCTGCGGAACTCGGCGGCTTTGGCGGGGCTGGGATGCGCGACTCCGACTAATTGGACGAAGGTGTCGGCGGGCCGAATTTGCTGAACGTAAGAGTTGCCGTCGAGAGCATCGCCGAGAACTGGTTGGCAGCCGGAGGGGAGCTTGGATTCCGAACCTGTCCGGGCGAGGCCGCGGACTTGGTGGCCGCGGCGCAAAAGCTCGGTAACCAGTGGACGTCCAAGATAGCCGGTGCTTCCGGTTACGAAGACGGAGTGTTTGGTAGAGGTCATAGATTGTTGTTCTTCTGTGCGGCGAATGATCTTAGCATCCGGGATCAGCACTGCTCTTAGTACGCAGCAGCCGGGGCAGCGGATTTCCTTCCCAGCCAACAGCATGGGCGGATGAAGCATCTCATACGCCGCTTACCAGGAGTACAAGGCGATGACTCGCTTCCCGTTGGTTCTTTGCTGTGCCATTCTTGTTGCTAACGGCCGATCCTTTTCTCAAACCACAAGCGCACAAACAAAAGGCAGCGGCCCGGTTGGGTTCGTGTATGTATCCGGCTCGAACGATAACCAGAACCAAATCGACGTGCTGGCTGCGGCGCCTGACGGCAGTCTAACGATGGTTTCGGACCTGCCGACGGACTCAGGTCTCAAGTCGATCACGGCGAACTCAAACTTTGTGTTCGGCACGGACGACGTCTACATCTATTCTTACGCGATCGGGCCGGACGGTGGACTGGCCGCGGCGAGCCTGATCAACGCCCAGCAATTCAATGACGACAAGTGTGGCGGTCCCGTTGCCGTGTTTCTCGACCGGTCGGGTGCCAGCTTGTACGACGCCGATTTCTACGGCAACATCTGCGCCAACGGCACGTATCAATATTTCAATTTCGATCAGCTAGGCGAGTTGGGATACGCGGGAGTGAGCGAAGCCAGCGTGGATTTCTACGTGCCTTTGAGCTTTACTGGCAACAATCGTTACGGGTATGGAGCTACTTCACTAATGATGGCGCCGGGGATTTTCGGCTTGGAGCGCAAAGATGATGGAACGCTTTCGGTGCTGCCGATCAATCCACCGATGCCGGACGCGCAAAGCGGGCAATTCTACCTGCCGACGTTTACGTCGACCGACGGGGCGAACCACATAGCGACGTCGGTGCAGGCGTTCGATTCGGATAGCTGGCAGCCGATCGGTGTGCCTCAGTTAGCGATTTACAGCGCGGACAAGAATGGCAAACTGTCCACGACAAGCACGTATCTGAATATGCCCGGAACGATGGTCGGCAGCGTTACAGACCTGAAGATATCGCCGTCGGGAAACCTACTCGCGGTTGGCGGCTCGATGGGCCTGCAGGTGTTTCAGTTGAACGGGGCGAATCCGATGAAGCCGTTTACGCGACTGCTGACTCGATCGGCAATTGACCAGGTGGCGTGGGATAACGACAACCATCTTTATGCGATCAGCAGCGGTCTGGGGAAACTATTTGCCTTTATGGAAAACCCTGCAAGTCCGGGATTGAGGCCGGCGCTTGGCTCGCCTTATTCGACCACGAAGCCGCTGAGCCTGACCGTGGTATCGAAGTAGGGGCAACTGCAAAAGCGCTAACCACAAAGGGCACTAAGGTTCGCTAAGGGTGGTTGTACATCGTATAACAAAACTCCCGATATCAAGGTTTGGCGTTCGACATTACCCTAGAATCGCCAGCGTCGCGGCTCGCCACCAACTTGGATTCACCTGTTGCAAGTAGGTGGCGAAAGCCTGCAGGACAATCACTGCCGGAAAAACATAGCGATACATTGTGTTGATTTGCCGATCCACTACCAGGTCGCGCACGATTCCAGCCACGATCAGCCCATCGAGAGCCGGATAGAAGAGGTTGTGGGATCCGATGTAGTGGAATCTGACGAAGGCGGCTTGCATGAGCTGACAACTGGCCATGAAAACCAGGCGACGATGGTATTCCGGCCGCTTCCGAAAATAGATTGCCAGTGCCATGCACGCTCCGAAGATGATCATGTCGCACCAGAGAATCGACAGGAACGATGCTACGGCCCTGCGGTGGAGAACCGTCATTTCGAAGCGCAACATGACTACCGACACGATGAAGCCCGAGACGAGCATGGTCGCGGCCACGGCCGCACCAAACCAACCTAGCGGGCGGTGCACTCTGACCTTGCGCACGCGCACCAGGGCAGACTGCGCGACGAATAGTACGATCCAGAGGGAGAAAACCGCGCTATGAAACCACAACAGGGATGGTCTCGGCGGCTGGGCATGCAACAGATGGGCGTCGACCGTGTCGCTGAAGGCCCAAACTGCAAGCCCAGCCATCACCAGAGACATGGAAAAATAGAAATACCGGCTCAAGAACGTCTTAAGCGGTTTTGTCGTACTTAGGTCTTTCTCGATACTAGCCGCGAAGCCTGCATTTCCAACGGCCATAAAGAAACCCCGAAATTGCCCTCGTAGACGACAAGCGAGCGCTAATGCCAATTGCGAAAGTTACGCACAGGACGCGGGACGACTAAGGCTACTTGCCGTCAACTGAAAACGCGAGCAAGGTGTTGCCAGGGATGCCACCCCATTGTCCGTAGCCCGAATAGACATAGACCATGCCACCGGCGATCGCGGGGCCGCCTCCATCCATCGCCCCGCCGTGAGTTTTCTCTCCGTTGACGCCCTTGTACTCGTGGGCGGTGTCATAATCCCAGATGACATTTCCGGTCGCGGTCGAGTAGGCCCGGAAGTGCCCGTCCTCGGCACCGGAGAATACGGCTCCGGGAATTGCGGTCACTGCCGCCGATTGTGCGGGACTACATTTCTGGCGCTCGCCGCAAACCGGTGGGGGTGCGCTCCAGACCTTGTTCCCCGTAGCCAGGTCGAGAGCGAAGAGACCGCCTCCTTTAGTGGGATCGAGTTTGCTTCTCGGCTTGGCGGGATTTGCCGGGTCCTTCACGTCCATGAACGCGATGTCGGAGAGCGCTACGTACATGTTATTTTCGTCCGCGGCAGACCCCCACTGGATTCCGCCAAGGGGACTGCCTTTCCCGACGCGCGTTTGCCAGAGCACTTTTCCCTGTTGATCAGGATCGACAGCGAAGGCCACACCCGATTTCTGTCCGATCACCAGCTCCTGCTTCCCATGCGGAAGCGAAACAAGAATCGGTGGCTGTCCGAAATCAAAGTCAGGGCCATTCGAATCCGGGCAGTTGGTTTTGACTGGGGAAGGGCAGTCGACGGTGAAGGCATCGTTGGCAGTCATTTGCCGTGACCAGAGAATTTTCCCGGTGTCGCGGTCCAACGCCAGAATCGCGTCGCTAGTGTCGGTGGTTGGATCCGAATAATTGTCGCCGGTAGAAACGTAGATCGCATTGCGCTTCACATCGATGGTAGGCGTCGACCATACTCCGGCACCGGAAGGGCCCCAGCGCTGAACACCGGTTTGGGTTTTCGTGGTCTTAACGGCGGGCTGAGCAATGGTGTACGTCTTCCAGAGAGTTTTTCCGGTCGTGGCATCCAATGCGACCACACTGCCACGGAAAGTGCAGCACTCGGAATTCGGCTGGGCGCCGCTGATCTCTTCAGCGGACGAAACTCCGAGATAGACGACTCCTGCGTAGAAGTTCGGTGTGTCAGTAATCATTGCCACGTAATGATCTTCGGGGTGAACCTTCCACACCAGTTTGCCGGTAGCCACATCTAGGGCATAAGCGTTGGCTTTAGCATCTCCGAAGAAAACTACGGGCGAGCCTGCGGGCTGGCTGATGGGCCCGACGACGCCGCCGGAACGGATGGCTGAATCGGCGTCAAAGGTCCAATAAAGACAGCCAGTGCGCGCGTCCAAGGCGTAGAGCTTGCCCGCCGCGGAGCTGACGAACAGGCGATTTCCGACAATAACCGGCTGGCCGCGCGCGATGGTGACGTCGCCCAGGCCGAAGGCCCAGCGCAGACGCAACCTGGGCACATCGGAGGCAGTGAGTCCGGCAGCATCTTTGCCCTGAAAGCGGGTGTTGGTTAGACCTGCTCCAAAGCCGTTCCACCCGGGGCCGGGCGTGTTTGCGGCTGCGGATGACGCGGTGCAATATGCCGAGGGTGGCGCAGGGGACGCGGTGGAGACCTTGAAGAAGCCGCCAGTCAAATACGCAGCTACGGCCATGCGTTCCTGCGCGGTCAAGTCTTTCGCTTGTTCACGCATTGCACCGGTTTCCAGTGCTCGCAAGATGGTGTTGTCGCTCATGGCTCGCAAGGATTCGAGTGCAGGCGTGCGTCCTACGGGCGACTCGTGACAGGCAGCGCAGCGTTGTTTGAAAATGGCGCCGCCATTCTGGGCGAGACTGGCGCAGGAAAACACCAGCAGAAACAAGAGGCGTAATTTCAAGGATCCCCCGTGAAGCCGCGAAACGCCCGCAATTGTAACACTGGGGAAGGGGGCCTCGGGCGGGGTGGTTTTCATGGTGTTTCTGGCCGCGAAGCTACTTCGAACCACCAAAGATTCCCCACGAAGGGCACGAAGGTCCGCCAAGGAGTTGGTAAACGGAGGGAAAGGTCCCTCGACTGCGCTTGCGATGACGCTGAGGGAGGTTAACACCAAACGAAGGACCCATCCTAACGTTGCAAAAAGCGCACCGTTAAGGATGGGCCACTCTGAGCATCATTCGGAGCGAAGGGCTTGCATGACATCGACCCGTGCGGCGCGCGCGGCCGGCAGTGCCGAGGCGACCACGGCGACTGCCATCAGCACGATTGCTGAGATGATCACCGGCATAGAGCCGGGCATTCTGACCTCGAGAAAAAAGCGGTTCGCAAGCCGTGCCAGGGCGAAACCAACCACCGCGCCGGCAAGCACACCCGCGCCCGCCATTGTGCCTCCTTCGGTGATGACGCGAGTCAGGATGTGCCGGCGTTGCGAGCCGACCGCCAGACGAATGCCGAATTCTCGCGTACGCGCGCTGACGGAAAAGGCGAGCACCCCACCCACACCGACGACGGCGATCGCCAAGGCAACGGCGGCAAATCCGCCGAAGACGAAGGTATTGAGGCGGTCAGGCGTGAGTACTTCGGCGCGAATGTCGGCGAGCGTCGCAGCGTGCTCGACGGGTTGGTCGACCGACATCTGGCGAACGATGTGCGTGACGGGCGTGACCAGCGCGTAGGGATCCATATGCGTGTGCACGAACAAGCGTCCGCCGAAGATGCTGACGCCGTCGTCGGCGATGTTGTCGGGCAATTGGCCGAACGGATGATAAATCGTCGGAGAGGGTTCCGGTATGACGTGTTGATCATCGACATCGGCGGTGATGCCCACGATTCGCCTCGGGCCCTTGCTGATGCCGACGAAGTCCACCACCGGGTCGGTCCACATAACGTGGCGATTGAGGGGATCCTGTCCGGGAAACATACGCTGCGCGACGCTTTGACTGATGATGACCACAGGTTCACCGCCGCGGCGGTCATCGTCGTTGAAGTCACGGCCTTCGATGATGGGCACGCCGAGCGCGCTGAAGAATCCCGGCGAAACCGCGTGCAGCTGTGCCATCGGATCTTCTTCGTGAGTGCCTTTGACGTGACCTTCACCGGTGAATTGCATTCCGGGGCCGAAGTTGCCGGCATCGCGCCAAGGGACGCTGGTGCCTTCGGCGACGCCGTCGACTCCGGGCAGTTCCTTGATGCGGCGAATCGTCTCGCGATTGAAGTTGATGATCTGGTCGGGAGTTTTGCCGTACGACATCACGGGCATATCGATGGCTAACACGCGATGCATGTCGAAACCGGTTTCGGTGCCTTGCAGGGTGAGCAGCGTCTTGATCAACATGCTTGCTCCGGCCAGCAGGATGAACGACGCCGCAATTTGGGTGATGGCAAAGATGCGCAGGCGACGTGTGGTTCCACCAGTGATGCGCACTCCTCCGCTAGTCAGGTTGATGCCTTTCGAAGTATTGCCGGAGGGCAAGCGCGGAACAAAAGCAAGCAGCACTGCGGCTGCGATTGCAAGGCCTGCGCCCAGCCAGAGCATGCTGGAGTCTACCTTCAAGTCGAGAGCGCGGACAGAGAAACGCGAAGCGTATCGCGCGAGAACGCTGACCATCGGATGCGCACTGACCACTCCGAGAATCGCGCCAGCGCCGCAGAGCAGCAGACTTTCCGCGAGCAGCAGCCGGCGTAACGTGCCGGTGCTTGCGCCGAGCGCGCTACGAATTGCAAGTTCTCCTTCGCGGCGCACGGTCCGCGCGAGAATCAGATTTGCCACGTTGCAGCACGCGATAATGAACACCAGTGCCGAGGCCGCCAGGAGTACGAGCAAGATGGTGCGCGCACCGGAGGTGATCTGATCGCGCAGCAGCTTGGTGCTGATGGTGAACTGACCGCTCGCCGGGTAGGCTTCGGGATGGTCTTTCTTCATCGTCGCGTAAGCCGATTGCAACTCGACGCGAGCCTGATCGAGCGAAGCTCCGGGAGCGAGACGCCCAAACAATTCGGTCATGCGATGAACGCGTCCGGTGACCATGGTCGCGGAAAGGTGATGCGGGCTGGTCACCACGTTGGCAATGAGTTCGGTGTCTGCAGGGTAGGGAACTGAAGGCTCAAGCACGCCAACGATGGTTGCGGTACGCGTATCCATCCGAACTTGTTTACCGATCACCGAGGGATCACCGTGCAGCGCGGTTGTCCAAAAGCGATAGGTGAGCACAGCGGCGCCTGCCGCGTTGGGGCCGTCGTCGTGCATATCGAGCAGCCGGCCCAGCACCGGGCGCAGACCCAAGACTTCGAAGTAGGAGCCGTTCACGACGCCGGCGCGAACTTCACGCGGCTCGCCGAGACCGATCAGAGTGAATTCGATGGTGGAGAAGTCGCCAAACTCGCTGACCGATTTCACGCTGGCGCGCAAGTCCTGGATTTCGGGGACCGAAAACCAGGCATTTTCCGCACCGATGCCAGGGGAGCTTTGCCGGATATAAATGAGGCGGTCTTCACCGCGATTTACCAGGGGGCGCAGGAGGACACCGCGAACCAGCGAAAAAATTGCCGCGTTGGCGCCGATGCCGAGCGCCAGAGTAAGAATCACGGCGCAGGCCAGCCCGGGAGTGCGCGCCAACGAATGGAGCGCATATCGCAGATCGCGAGCAAAGGACATGGTTCACCCCAATTCTGTCGAGTAGCAGCGTTCTGCCAATCTTAGACGCTACCTTGTAAATTTAGGTAGAGGCATTAAGCGCAAGCCGAAACTTGCCCAAAGCCGGCCTGAACGCTTGCCTCCAGTTTCTACATTTTCGGTGCCGAAGTTCCATCGGACCATTTGTCTACCACCACCGCGAAGATCGCAATGTGAGGAAAGCTTTTGAGCTGGGGATACGCCTGTTCGGACAAGTACCAGTAATTGATCGACAGAACCGGCGAGTTTGGCGTATTTGCACCCCAGGCGGCATCATCCTTGACCGGTTCGTAGAACATCAGGTGGGGACCGTTGTGGTCGCCATTGTCGGTAAGGTATGACGACTTCGACATCATGTAGCACATGGCCCCCGGCTCCAGGGCCGGCAATTGTTTCTTGTCGAATGCGGTCTTGATGGCTTCGATAACCTCAGCCTTAGAGTGGCCGGTGAGCAGCAGTTCTGTGCGCTTATCTGCAAGCGGCAGCATGGATCGCGCGGCCGCGGGATTGAGGCAATTTGCGCCTCGAATCTTAGGATTCCAAAATTCTGGACTATCGAAGAGGGCCATCCATCCGCGTTCCACCATGCACACCCATCCATTCTTGCCTTCAATCGCGGTTTCGTAGCCGTGGCGGCCCAATACGAGAATCGTGGCATCGCGCGAGACGGCCTCCGGCGCGGCGCTGCGAGCCAGGGCGACTTCCGTGTTGCGATCCATCAGATATTGTTCGACCGGGGCCATCCTGGGATAAGGTTCTTTGGCATTTTGGGCTGCCGCTGGCGTGGGCACGCCGAGGGCGGCGACGAGGGCTAAGGCGGTCAATGAAACTCTCAGTATTTTCGTTCGTTTCATCGGAACTTCTCCAGAAGGTTCGAAACGTAGACCCTCATCCTTTAGTCGGTTGTGCCGGGGCGAAATCGACAGCCCGGGGAACTATTTCTTACTCGGGATGACAGTTTGTTGAGGTGGGGGATGCTTCGTCCTTCTGTGCGGGGCTGGGGCGGTCACTTTCTAGTGTTCTCTCAACAACTCCTTCTGCAGGTAGATGAGTTGGCCGACGTGGTGATAGGCGTGTCCGGCACAAGCCAGGATTTGCGCGAATCGGGTGGAACCGTCACGGCGCTCCGCATCGTATGGAATAGACCAGTCGGCGTCGGATTGGGTCGAGATTGTGTCGACGGTTGTCGCGATAGCCTCGTCAAAGTCCCGCAAAAGTTCGTCTTTTGACTTTCCGTGGTCGGTGAACTCCAGGTCTCGGTGACGGATGTAGCCGGTACCGCCGATCTGCGCGCCAATGTAGTAGTTCAGGTTTCCGGTCAGATGGAGGATGAGGTTGCCGATGCTGTTTCCGTAGGGAAACGGGCGATGCCATATCTGTTCACTCGATAGCGGCTCGAGCAGTTCGTGAACCCTGGTTCGAATTCTTATTTGAAAATATTCGGCGAAGCTGGCTTGAATCATATTGAGCGAGGCCACGGCAGCGTTCTCCATTCTTATAATCTGAAATACACGGCCCGCCAGTTTTAATTCAAAGATTTGCAGTCGGCGGGGCCAACTCTCATTTCGTAGCGGCTTTGCCTTTCATCTCCACTAGAACGCCTTCAAAAGGCCTGCTCCCGGTGTTTTGAACGGAATGCAAACCGGCGGGCCGCCAGTTGATCTGTTTGGCTTTGGCCTGCAACGCAGTGGTCTTGCCATCGGGAGTGGTGATCATCGCGGTGGCATCGGTCAACGAAATGTGCAGGTTATCCGGATGACCGTGCATCTCATCCATTTCTCCAGGATTGAAACGGTAGCGAAGGACGCGGACCTGCTCATTCTCGAAGATTACCTTGGCGCGCGCGCTTGGGACGGTCGTCGGATCTGCCGAACCTGCAGGTCTGGCGGAATGAGGATTTTTCGGTTCTACCAGAATTCCTTCGATGGGCGTATCGCCGACATTTTTGGTGACATGCGTTAAAGCGGGCCGCCAAAATGCATCTCCAGCCTTGAGTTGCGTAGTAGTGATCTTTCCATCATCGGTTGTGTTCTGGATGCTGCCGCCGGCCAAGACAACGACGACGCTGTCCGGATGGTGGTGCCGGGCACTCTGCTCGCCTGGCGCAAGCTTGAATCGCACCACGCGTAACTGGTCGTTTTCAAACTCGACCTTGTGGTGCGCCGGATCGGCTTTTGCGGAGTCCAGGCCCTGCTGTGCCTTCGCGGGTGCGGCGCAAATTAAGGCAAGCGCAGCCGCAGTCAACCATGTCAGAAAGCGCATATTACCCCCCGTGAAACAGCGAGCATTGTACACGGGCGCGCGGTAAGGCGGTGTGTCCGAAGAATTTATTGATCGGTCGGCCGAAGCAGCTAACCACAAAGGGCACGAAGGTTCACGAAGGGTGATTTGGCGCTGCTTCCCAAAGGCATTACCACAGAGAACACTGAAGGTCACTGAGGCAAATGCGCCTTTTGTGTGGCTCAACTACACTTCTTGCGTCGGCTCATTTCATTGACTCCCCTTTGGTGCGTCCTTAAGATAAAGCTGTTTGTTTGGCTGATTTTGAATGATTGACCAGATCATCTCGCACTACCGCATTGTCGAGAAGCTCGGCGGCGGGGGCATGGGAGTTGTCTACAAGGCGGAAGACACCCGTCTACATCGTTTTGTGGCGCTGAAGTTCCTGCCGGATGAGGTTTCGAAGGACCCGCAAGCGCTGGCTAGGTTCCAGCGGGAGGCGCAGGCGGCGTCGGCGCTGAATCACCCCGGCATCTGCACCATTCATGACATCGGAGAGCAAGATGGCCAGGCGTTCATCGTCATGGAGTTTCTGGACGGCGTCACGCTGAAACATTTGATTGCAGGACGGCCGCTTGAGCTTGAGACATTGCTTGCACTGGCGATTGAGATAGCCGATGCGATGGATGCGGCGCATGGAGAGGGCATTGTCCATCGCGACATCAAGCCGGCAAACATTTTTGTCACGAAGCGTGGCCACGCGAAAATTCTGGATTTCGGGTTAGCGAAGGTGAAGCGCGAGAGTGGCGGGGCTGCGAATGTTGGCATGACCGATGTGACGTCGCCGGTGAGTGCGGAGTTTCTGACGAGCCCGGGGACGGCGATTGGCACAGTCGCGTACATGTCTCCGGAGCAGGCCAAGGGCAGGGAACTGGATGCGCGGAGCGACCTGTTTTCGTTTGGCGCCGTGCTTTACGAGATGGCGACGGGGACGATTCCGTTTCATGGAGATACGTCGGCGACGATTTTCGATGGCATTCTGAATCGCGCTCCGGCTTCGGTGATGCGGTTGAATCCTGCGCTGCCTCCGAAGCTGGAAGACGTGATCGGCAAGTTGCTGGAGAAAGACCGCGACCTGCGATACCAGTCGGGCGCGGAGTTGCGCAGCGACCTGAAGCGGCTGAAGAGAGATACGGAATCGGGCCGCGAGAAAGCAGCCGAGTCGGGACCCATTCAAGTTTCGTCTGCGCCTGTCGCAGTGCCGGCAGCGCAGCAACCTTCCGGAAGTTCAGCCTTGCTGGATACGGCGAAGCAGCACAAGACCAGCCTTGGCGTGCTGATCACGGTTGCGGTGCTGATTTTGCTGGCTGCAGGCTTCGGAATTTATTCGCTGTTCTTTGCGGGCAGGACGCTTCCATTTCAGAGTATTAAGGTCACGAAGGTCAGCGGAACCCACAACGCGCGGATTGCGACCATGTCTCCCGACGGAAAGTACATGGCGTATGTGCTGACCGAGGCTGGACAGCAATCGTTGTGGCTGCGGCATTTGTCGAGCGAGAGCAATGTGCAGATTGTGGCGCCGGCGCGAGTGCAATACAATGCCCTGCGATTTGCGCCGGACGGCAGCTTTATTTATTACTCGCACACGGAACTGGAAAGTGGTCCCGCGTCGCAGGAGTACGACGTTTATCGCACGCCGGTGCTGGGAGGCGGGTCGCAGCTTATCACCAAGGACGTGGATAGCAGTCCAAGTTTCTCGCCCGATGCCCAACGCTTTGTGTTTGAGCGTTCGAACGATCCTGAGCCAGGGAAGTATTTCATCGTGATTGCGAACATCGACGGAAGCAACGAGAAAATGATTACCAGCGGGCCTGAGAGCGGCACGCTGGCGGATCCGAATTGGTCGCCGGATGGGAAAGTGGTTGTGGCGCATCAGCCTCCGATCGGGCAGCAACTCGGTTCGGCTATTGAGATCGATCCGGTGAGTGGGGCTCAGAAGGCGCTGTTCGCGTCGAACGACACCATGCTTTTGGGAACGGCATGGCTCCCGAGCAGCAAAGCCCTGGTAGTTCTGTTTTCAAATCTGGAGCTGCAGTTCACGCGCAATCAGATCGGAATTATCGATTATCCCAGCGGGAAGTTTCGCGCGATTACCGCGGATACGAATGATTACAACAACCTGAGCGTAACCTCAGATGGTTCGACGATAGCGACCATCATGCAGCAGGCGGAGCGAAATTTGTATGTGAGCGGCGGCGCGAAGCCAGATTACTCTGATGCCAGGCTGGTGCCGACCGACGGGGCGCAAGGTTTCGTAAGCTGGACCAAGGACGGGAAGATTCTCCTGGAAAACGCTCCCGCGATTTCGGTGATGGGCGCGGACGGCGAGAAGAGCTTCACCTTGCCGAACCTGACTTCGCAGCCTCACGGGTGTGCGGATGGACACCTGGTTTTCGTCCGGGGCGACGTGGCTACCTTGTCGCGCAATATCTGGCGTAGCGAGGCGGATGGGAACGGGTTACGCCAACTGACGACGGGCAAAAACGACGGGCTGCCAGAGTGCTCGCCGGATGGCAAGTGGGTTTATTACGTGTTCGGAGCAAGTCGGGCATTGATGAAGGTGCCGATTGACGGAGGAACACCACAGCTCGCGACCAAAATGACGCTGGAATTCAACGGGGCCTTTGACTTCTCACCCGACGGCCGAACGATTGTGATGGGGACGTATGACTTCAAGCTGCAGCGGCCGACTTTCTCGCTGATCTCGGCTGACTCAGGGGACTTGCAGCGGACGTTTCAGTATGATCCGAGACATGAAGGAGCGGTGCGGTTCAGTCCGGATGGCAAAAGCGCGATCTACCCGGTGCGTGAGAAGGGCGTGGACAATTTGTGGCTGCAGCCGATCGATGGCAGCGCGGGGCACCAGTTGACCAATTTTGATTCACTCAAGATTTATTCCTACCAATGGTCTCGGG
>Ga0335069_10008809_pt1 | contig 14397 bp, 18 predicted proteins | sample Lox_Sample_11_FD_206714 | JGI IMG/M metagenome (GOLD analysis project Ga0335069, IMG submission 206714) | Soil microbial communities from Loxahatchee National Wildlife Refuge, Florida, United States - Lox_Sample_1.1 | ecosystem: Environmental > Terrestrial > Soil > Wetlands | place: USA... | reverse complement strand
CGGCCGCGGCCTGCGTCGGCTGCGGCAAGTGCGCCCGGGCCTGCCCGGCCGACATGAGCCTCAAGGAGTTCCTGCGGGCGCTGACGAGGGGGCGCTGATGGCCTCGAACCTGGTGTCCTCGACCCGGCCGCAGGGGCGCCCGCCGCTGGCGCCGAACGTGTTCCGGCCCCAGCTCGTGCGGGTCGCCACGGTGACCGCCGAGGCCCCCGGCATCCGCACCTTCCGGCTGGAGTTCCTGGATCCGGCGGAGGGCCAGGCGTTCCGCTTCCGCACGGGCCAGTTCGGCCTCTACGGCGTCTTCGGCGAGGGCGAGAGCACGTTCTGCATCGCCTCCTCGCCCACGCGGACGGGGTACATCGAGTGCACGTTCCGCGAGGTGGGGCGGGTCACGACCGCGCTCGCCGCCTGCGAGGAAGGCGACGTGATCGGCTTCCGCGGCCCCTACGGCAACGCCTTTCCCCTCGAGTCCTGGGCGGGGAAGAGCCTGGTCTTCGTGGCCGGCGGCATCGCCCTGCCGCCCCTGCGCAGCGTGATCTGGAACGCGCTCGACTGGCGCGACCGCTTCGCCGGGGTGACGATCGTGTACGGCGCTCGCAGCGTGGCCGACCTCGTCTACAAGCGCGAGCTCGAGCAGTGGGCCGCCCGTGGCGACGTGAAGCTGGTGGTGACCGTGGACCCCGGGGGGGAGACCCCCGACTGGAAGGGCGAGGTGGGCTTCGTCCCCCACGTCCTCGAGAAGCTCGCCCCCAAGAGCGCCGACACCGTGGCGCTCGTCTGCGGCCCGCCGATCATGATCAAGCTGTCGCTGCCGGTCCTGGCGAAGCTCGGCTTCGGCGACGAGGCGGTCTACACCACGCTCGAGAACCGGATGAAGTGCGGCCTCGGCAAGTGCGGCCGCTGCAACACCGGCCGCAGCTTCGTCTGCAAGGACGGGCCCGTCTACACCCTCGCCCAGCTCCGCCAGCTCCCCGCCGAGTATTGACCCCGGCCCCGACTCTCCTCCGTCCGCCACGACGGCTGGTGTCCGCCGATCCGCCGATCCCCCGACCCGGCGGTGCGTTGACAGCGGACGGAGCCCGCCGGTAGGCTGCCTGCCTTCGCCTGGGATCACCGAGGAGGCCGCCATGCCCCGCTTCGACTTCGAGAAGGCGCTGCGCCGCAAGATCGACGAGCACGAGGCGCTGGTCACCCGCAAGAACCGCCGGGTGAAGGACGGCAACGGTGTCTTCGACCGGTGGCGCCACCCGGTGCTCACGGGCGCGCACACGCCGCTGTTCTGGCGCTACGACCTCGACCCCCGGCGCAACCGCTTCCTGGAGGAGCGGCTGGGGGTCAACTGCGTGTTCAACGTCGGGGCCATCGAGTGGAACGGCAAGGTCTGCCTGATGGCGCGGGTGGAAGGCAACGACCGCAAGAGCTTCTTCGCGGTGGCCGAGAGCGACAACGGGGTCGACCACTTCCGCTTCTGGGACTACCCGGTGGTGATGCCGGAGACCGGCGACCCGGACACCAACGTCTACGACATGCGGCTGACCGCCCACGAGGACGGCTGGATCTACGGCATCTTCTGCACGGAACGCAAGGACCCGGCGGCTGCGCCGGGCGACACCCAGGCGGCGGTGGCGCAGGCCGGCATCGCCCGCACCCGGGACCTGGTGAAGTGGGAGCGGCTGCCCGACCTCAAGTCGGAGTCGGCGCAGCAGAGGAACGTCGTGCTGCACCCGGAGCTGGTCCGGGGCCAGTACGCGCTCTACACCCGCCCCCAGGACAGCTTCATCGAGGCGGGCAAGGGCGGGGGGATCGGCTTCGCCCTGTGCGAGACCATGGAGGGCGCCTTCATCGGGGAGGAGACGATCATCGACCCCAAGGTCTACCACACCGTCAAGGAGGTGAAGAACGGGGCCGGGGCGCCGCCGCTCAAGACCTCGAAGGGCTGGCTCCACATCGCGCACGGCGTGCGCAGCACGGCGGCCGGCCTGCGCTACGTCCTCTACGCCTTCCTGTGCGACCTCGACGACCCCTCCCGGGTGATCGCCCGGCCCGGCGGCTTCTTCCTGGCCCCCGAGGGCGACGAGCGCGTGGGTGACGTCTCGAACGTGGCCTTCTGCAACGGCGCGGTCACGAAGCCGACCGGCGAGGTCTTCATCTACTACGGCGGCTCGGACACCCGCACCTACGTCGCCACCTCCACCGTCGACCGGCTGCTCGACTACGTGCTGCACACGCCCGAGGACCCGCTGCGCTCGGCCGCCTGCGTCAGGCGGCGGGTCGAGCTGATCGAGCGCAACCTGAAGTTCCTGGCACGCACCAAGACGAAGGCGTACCGCGGCCTGCGCTAGGCCCTCTTCGGCCGACCGGCCGCGAGGGAACTGTGGTCAAATGCGCGGAGCAGGGAGGGACAACATGACCAGCCGTCGATCGTTCCTGGGACGCGTGGCGGGCGGTCTGGCCGCCAGCTCCGCGCTGCGCGGCATCGTCGAGGCGGCGACCCCGGGCAAGCCCCCGCTGGGCCTGCAGCTGTGGAGCGTGCGCCAGCAGGCGGCGAAGGACCTGCCGGCCACGCTGAAGCAGGTGAAGGCCTGGGGCTTCGAGGAGGTGGAGGGCACCGACGACTTCCACGGGCGGACCGCGGAGGCGTTCGCGGCCGAGCTGAGGAACGCCGGCCTGCGCTGCCGCGCCATGCACGTCGGCTTCGAGCTGCTGGAGAAGCAGATGCCGACGGTGCTGAAGAACGCCGACGCCCTCGGCGTCACCACCATCGTCAACCCCTACCTGCCGCACCAGCAGAAGCCGTTGGCCAGCCGCGAGGACATCCTGAAGGCGGCCTCCGCCTTCGCCGGCTTCGCGAAGCAGTGCCAGGCGGCCGGCAAGCGCTTCGCCTACCACACCCACGGCCAGGAGTTCGGCCAGGCGCCCGAGGGGACGCTGTTCGACGTGCTGGCTGGCGAGAGCGGGCCCGACGTCGGCTTCGAGTTCGACGTCTACTGGATCGTCTTCGGCGGCGGCGACCCGCTGGCGCTGATGGACCGCTACGCGGGCCGCGTCTGGTTCACCCACCTCAAGGACATGGCCAAGGGCGTGCAGCCGGGCACCGCTGCCGCCCGGCGCGAGGACGCCAACGCCGTGCTCGGCGCGGGGCAGATCGACATCAAGGCGATCGTGGAGGCCGGCAGGAAGGCCGGCGTCGAGGTGCACTACATCGAGGACGAGAGCGCCGATCCCGTCGCCCACATCCCGCAGAGCGTGGCCTACTACCAGTCGCTGTAGTCGCCCGCCCCGGCCCGTCCTGCTTGTTGAGACAGAGTCTCAACAAGCAGGCTACTCCCCGGCATGGAAGATGGCCCCCAGCGAGCCGGTCAGCTGCCAGAAGCGCGAGCGCGCCGCCGGCAGGGGCTGCGTGAACGGGGAGCTGACCGGCGGCGGCAGGGGGCCGTCGCCCCACGCGTAGCCGAGGCCGGCCGCCAGCCGGGCGTGGCGCGAGGGGGAGCGCACGCTGACCCCGGCGGTGAGGTGGGTCAGGTTCCAGGAGGCGAAGGTGTCGGCGTCCTTCAGCCAGCTGGATCCGTTGTACGCCGCGCCCAGGTACAGGGTGACCTGCTCGCCGATGCGCTGCTCCAGCCCGGCGCCGTAGTCGAGGACCGACTGGGCGCCGCCGCGGTAGGCGAGGGGGATGGTGCGGTCCTCGCCGGCCACGGGCGCGTCCTGCGGCGTGAGGATGTCGTATGGCGCCACGGAGGAGAACCACTCCACGCTGGCGTGGATGGCGCGGCGGGGGAAGCGCCGGGTCGCTCCCGCCGCCACGGACCACGGCGCGTGGTAGGTGGCGCTGAGACCGTCCTGGGTGCTCGCCGAGAGCAGCGGCGGTGTCGACGGGCCCGAGAGCGAGGCCTGGAAGAGGGCCTTGCCGCGGTCGTAGAGCCGCAGCCCGGGGCTGGTGACCGCGGCTCCCAGCTCCCACGCGCCGGGACGCCAGGCCAGCGCGCCCTTCGCCAGCACGCGCCCGTGGTCGTACTCGTTCTCGCGGGCGACGAAGGACTGCTGGGAGGCCGCCTCGCCCACGTCGGTGAGCGAGAGCATGCGGCGGTTGCGCTGCAGGCGGTAGGCCAGGAACGTCGTCACCCCGAAGGCCAGGCGCGGCTGCAGGCGGTGGGACCAGGCGAGGCCGCCCCAGTACTCGAGCATCCGCTCGCGCACCCGGCCGAACCCCGCGGAGCCGCCGGCCGCGCCGATCGTCTCGGCGGAGACCTCGAGGTCCCAGTCCATGTCGTAGCGGGAGAGCAGCGCCCAGGCGAAGTGGTCCGCCTGCCCGCGGTTCGTCCCCAGGCGGCCGGCCAGCATGCCCGGCCGCAGGTGGAAGACGGTGGTGTCGAGGTCCAGACCTTGCCCGGCCGCGCCGGGAGCGTCCACCTTCGAGATCTCGGCCGTGTTGAGGCCGAGCAGGAAGCGGGGCTCCTGCATCAGCGAGAGCGTGGCGGGGTTGTAGTAGACGGCCGAGAGGTCGTCGACGCCTCCCACGATGGTGCCGGCGGTGAACTGGCCGACGGGACCGTAGCCGTAGGTCCACTGCTGCGCGTCCTGCGCGGCCACGCGTCCGGAGGCCAGCGGCACCGCCACCGACAGCGTGACGGCCACGAGCGGCGTGCGCACCCGGGCCCTCCTTTGGCCCTATTCTTGTCTCCAACGGGGGCGGGCGCGAGAGGCGGACCCGGACCCCGGGAGGCACGGACATGCCAATGCTGCGGAGGGTCCTGGTGGCCGTCGATTTCTCGGAGGCGTCCCGGGTGGCCCTGCGCTACGCCGGCTCGCTCGCCAGCCGGCTGGGCGCGCCGCTCACGGCGCTCCACGTCTTCCCGCTGCCGGCGTCGTACCAGCCGTTCCCCACCTTCCCCGAGCCGCCCCGGCTCGACCCGGAGCAGGTACAGGACCTGACGCAGCGGGTGCGCGCCTTCGTCTCGGCCGGCGGGGCGCAGGAGGACACGGAGGTGGCGGTCGCCGACGGCGACCCCGCCGAGGAGATCCTGGCGCAGGCGGCCCGCCTCGAGGCCGACCTGGTCGTGGTCGGCACCCACGGGCGCAGGGGCTTCGAGCGCTGGAGCCTGGGCTCGGTCACGGACCGGGTGGTCCGCCGGGCGGACCGGCCGGTGCTGGCCGTGCCCGCGCAGCCGTCCCCGCCCGACCTGGCCCGCGTCCTGTGCGCGCTCGACCTGGCCGATGCCTCGGCCGAGGTGCTCCGGTTCGCCGGCCGCTTCGCGGAGGCGCTGCAGGCGCGTCTGCTCGTCCTGCACGTGGCCGAGGGGCGACACTGGTACGAGCCTTGGCCGATCTCCGGGGTGGACACGGAAGCGGTGCGCCGGGCGGTGTCGGACGCGGCGCAGGCGCGGGCGGCGGAGCTGGTCGCACGGGAGATCCCGGCAGGCCTGGCCGTGGAGGTGAACGTCGCCTTCGGCCGACCGGAGCGCGAGATCGAGCGCGCGGCGGACGCGGCGGAGCTGGTGGTGCTCGGTGTGCCCTCGAGGCACGGGGTGGACCGGCTGTTCTTCGGCTCGACCGCGCAGCACGTGCTGCGCGCGGCGATCCGCCCGGTGCTGCTGCTCCGCCACGCCGCCGCCCCCGCGGAGGCGTGAAGCCGCCTTCAGGCCAGCTTCACCTCGATGTCGTGCGCCCGCAGCCGCGCCTGGAAGGGGGCCGGGAGGCCGGTGTCGCTGACCACCACGTCCGCGACCTCGAGCGGCGCCACCGGCACCATGGCGCCGCGGCCGAACTTGGTGTGGTCGGCCACGATCATCACCCGGCGCGAGACCTCGATCATCTTCCGCTCCGAGCCGACCACCAGCGGGTTGTTGTTGCTGAAGCCCTTCTCGGTGACGCCGCCGATGCCCATCACCGCCACGTCCGCCGCCAGCTCCCCCAGCATCTGCTCGCAGACCGGGCCCAGCATCACCCCCCACTGCCGGTCGAGGTAGCCGCCGGTCAGGGTGACGTCCACCCCGCGCGCCTCCTCGAGGACCTCGGCGATCGGCAGCGAGTTGGTGACCACCCGCAGCGTGCGCTCCACCAGCTCCCTGGCCACCGCCGCCACCGTCGAGCCGCCGTCGAGGATCACCGTCTGGCCGTCCTCGATCAGCGACGCCGCCAGCCGGGCGATGCGCGCCTTCTCCTCCGGCAGGCTGCGGCTGTGGGAGGCGAAGTCCGCCTGCGGCTTGCCGGTGCGGCGGGAGAGGGCCCCGCCGTGCACGCGCCTGAGCAGGCCCTCGCCCTCGAGGGCGATCAGGTCGCGGCGCACGCTGGACTCGGAGCTGTCCAGCAGCCGGCAGAGGGTGGAGAGGTCGACGAACTCGCTGCCCTCCAGCAGCTCGCGGATCCTCAGCCGGCGGGCGGGGGCCTTGAGGGCGACGGGCATCGGCCGCCTCTCGCCGCCTCTCGCCCTACCGCCCGTAGAGCGGGCCGAAGTTGGCGCAGGCGCGGAAGTCCGCCCCCTGAGGCTCGTGCGCCCCGAAGGCGGTCCAGGCGCTGGGCCGGAAGACCTCCTCCTCCGGCACGTTGTGCATGCAGACCGGGATGCGCAGCATGGCAGCGAGCGTGATGAGCTCAGCGCCGACGTGGCCGTAGCTGATGGCGCCGTGGTTCGCGCCCCAGTCGTTCATCACCGCGTAGGCGTCGCGGAAGGGCCCCCGGCCGTCGGTGCGGGGGACGAACCAGTGGGTCGGCCAGGTGGGGTCGGTCCGCTCGTCGAGCGTCTGGTGGACCTCGGCCGGCAGGTCGACCGTCCAGCCCTCGGCCAGCTGCAGCACCGGCCCCTGTCCCTCGACCAGGTTGACGCGCGACATCGTCACGGGCATCCCGCCCAGGGTGAGGAACTGGGAGGAGAAGCCGCCGCCGCGGAAGTACTCGAGGTTGGCGGGGTACCAGGTGGTCGCCTGCAGGCAGGCCTCCACCTCCTCGGGGGTGATCTCCCAGAACGGCTTCATCGCCGGCTGCCCGTCGCGGGTCGACCGGCCGGTGGCGTCGAGCGCCGCCGCCCCGGAGTTGATGAGATGGATGATCCCGCCCGCGGCGCGGCCGGCCAGCGTGTGCCCGGTGACCCGCTTCACCGCAGCGGGGCTCCAGTAGGTGCGCACGTCGGCGAAGACCTGGGCGGTGCCGGTCAGCAGGTGGCCCAGCAGCATGGAGACGCCGTTCAGGCTGTCGTTCTCGGTGGCGAAGACGAACGGCTGGCGGATGCCGTTCCAGTCGAACGAGGAGTTGAGGACCGCCTCCATGAAGTCGCCGTTCGGGAAGTGGTCGGTCCACTGACGCTGGCCCTGGAAGCCGCCCAGCAGGGCGTTGCGGCCCAGCGCCTCCTCGCCCCAGCCGGCCTCCTCCAGGGCACGGTTGCCGACCATCAGGTCCCGGGTGGCGAGCGTCATCTTCACCGAGATCTCCCAGTCGGCGTCCTTCTGCGCCCGCGTCCGCTGCCTGGTCGCCTCGTTGTGGTCGCGCCCCTCGCGGCAGTGCGTCCTGACCCAGGCCAGGGCCCTCCGCAGCTCCTCCCGGTCGAAGATCTCCTCCTCGATCCTCCGCACCAGCTCGGACATGTCGACCGCCTCCACCCGCATGCCCAGGTAGTCCTCGAAGAAGTCGGGGTCGACGATGGAGCCGGCGATGCCCATGGAGGTGCCGCCCAGCGACAGGTAGGACTTGCCGCGCATGGTGGCGACTGCCAGCCCGGCGCGGGCGAAGCGCAGCAGCTTCTGCTCCACGTCGGCGGGGATGCTGGCGTCGCCGCGGTCCTGCACGTCGCGGCCGTAGATGCCGAACGCCGGCAGGCCCTTCTGGTTGTGGGCGGCCAGCACCGCGGCCAGGTAGACGGCCCCCGGCCGCTCGGTCCCGTTGAAGCCCCACACCGCCTTCGGCAGCGGGCTCATGTCCATGGTCTCGGCGCCGTAGCACCAGCAGGGAGTGACGGTGATCGTCAGGCCCACGGCCTCCCGCTCGAAGATGGCGGCGCAGCGGGCGGCCTCGGCCACCCCGCCGATGCAGGTCGCGGGCAGCACGCACTCGACCGGAGACCCGCAGGGGTGACGCAGCCTCGACTGAAGCAGGCGCGCCACCTGTCGCGCCATCTCCATCGTCTGGCCCTCCAGCGACTCGCGCACGCCCCGGCGGCGGCCATCGATGATGGGGCGGATGCCGACCTTGGGCAGCGACCCGATCAGGCGGTTCACGGTCACCACCGCCTGGGGTTCTTTCTGGGTGGTCGTCGCCATCGTCTCCTCCGGTCTGCCGCTATCGGCCGCTGCCCCGGGCGAGCGCCTTCATCACCGCGTCGGTGACGGCCTGCACCACCGACTCGACCTCGGCGCCGCTGGTGGCCGGCCCGCTCGGGCCCGGGCAGGGGCCGGGCGGCAGGGCGATCGTACCCGGAATGTCCCCGGTGTCGCACAGCTCGCACTCGCGCATGTCGAGGCGGACGTCCGGCAGGCCCATCCGCTTCTTGAGGGCGAGCAGGTCCTTAGCCTTGTCGGGCGGGATCTGCGTCACCGGGGCGCCGAGCTGGGCCGCCAGCATCAGGGTGTGGCAGTAGTTGTCGACCACCTCCGCGTACCACTCGGCGTGGGTCACCGTGTCGGCCCAGCAGGCGATGCCGTGGTTGGCCAGCAGGATGGTGTTGTGGTTCTTGACGTAGGGCAGGATGGCCTCGGCGAAGGCCTGGGTGCCCGGCGTCTGGTAGGGGGCGAGCGCCACCTTGCCGATGAAGACCTCGGACTCCGGGATGACGCAGGTGATGGGCACCCGTCCGGTGATCGCGTAGGCGGTGGCGTGCGGCGGGTGGCAGTGGACGACCGCCCGCGCTTCCGGTACCGCCTTGTAGATCTCCAGGTGCATCAGGATCTCGCTGGTGCGGGGCCGGCAGCCCGCCAGCTGGTTGCCCTTCATGTCCACCAGGCACAGGTCCTCGGGCAGCAGGTCGGCCTTGCTGACCAGGGTCGGCGTGCAGAGGACGGCCGCGTCCGTGAGCCGGTAGGAGATGTTGCCGCCGTTGCCGTCGACGTAGGCGCGCTGCCAGAGCTTGCGGCCGACGGCCACGATCTCCTGCTTGATGGCCTCCGCCTCCGTCGAGTGGAAGAGCCGCTCGGGCTCGCTGGCCGGGGACCGGCCGGCGCGAGGGCAGCCGGCGCAGGCGCCGTGGCTGCCGCGGCGGCTGCAGCTCGAGGCCGGTGACGGCACGGCGCCGTACGCGCCCTGCGCCGTCGCACCGCCCGCGGCCGCCGCCGGCTGGCCATCGGTCCCGGCCTGGCCCGGACGGCGGCCGTTGCCGTCTGCCGTGTGCAGGACCAGCCCGGCCTTGCGCAGCGCGTCGCGCGCGGCGGGGGTGACGATGCCGGAGGCGGAGACCTGCAGCTCCCGTGCGCCCGCGCGCACGGCGGCCTCCACGTCCCGCACGGAGACGACCTTCTGTCGGCTCAGGTCCAGGCTGCTCATCCTTCGACCTCGACGCCCAGCGCCGGCTCGCTCGCCGGCAGCGGGTGATAGTCCGTCGCCTTCACGATCAAGGCGCAGTAGGCGTCGACCGGCGCCCCGGCGCGGCCGTAGGGGTTGGCAGCCTCGCGGCCCTCGACGAAGCCGATGGTCTCGCCGACCCCCGGCGCCAGGTGGTCGGCGACCACCAGCATCTTGCCGCCGCCGCGGCCGTCGCCCGCCGCCAGGTGCTCGGCCGTCACCGGCTCGACGATCAGCAGGCGTGTCCCCGCCAGCGACGGCACCGCCAGGCTGAGGACGACGTGCCCGCGGACGATGCCGAGCCTCACCGCCCAGCCCCGAGCGTGACCCGGTCCACCAGGCCGACGACGCTCAGCCGCGCCGGCACGGTGTCGCCGAGCAGGCGTCGCACCACGTCCCCGTCGGTCGAGACGATGACCGTCGAGCCGTGGCGCGCGCCCAGCCGGTCGAGGACCACCACCGGCTCCGCGGCCAGCCAGTCGCCCTCGATGCGCCGCGCCAGCAGGAAGCGGCAGGCGACGAGGGTCGGGTGGCGGATGGTGGCGGTCAGCGTCCCCTCGATGCGGGCCAGGTACATGGCGTCAGACGATGCGCAGGGCGCCGGCGAGCGCGATCTGCCGCTCGCGGGTGAAGGTGAGCGGGGTGGTGACGCCCTCGCCGGTCGGGGTGGCGATGCTGAAGCTGAGGTAGCCGGCGCCACCGGAGCCGAGCGCGGCGATGCAGGGCCCGTTGTGCACGAACAGCGTGGTGTTCATCGCCCGCGCCATCCTCGTGACGTTGCCGACGTCGCGCGAGTGGATGAGCGCGGTGTGCCGGTAGCCGTGCTCCGCCCGCAGGGCGGCGGCGACGGCCGCGTCGAAGTCGGGGACGCGCACCACCGGCAGGAACGGCATCATCTGCTCCTCCTGCACGAAGGCGTGGTCCTCGCCGGTCTCGCCGAAGAGGAGGAGCGTCGCCGGCGGCACCCGCACGCCGGCCGCTGCCGCCAGCACCGAGGCGTCCCTGCCGACGAGGTCGCGCTTGAGGTGCGCGCGCCCGCAGCCGCGGGCGGCCCGCTCGTCCTCGAACTCGAACGCCGCCTCCGCCAGCCGGGCGATCGCCGCCTCGTCGAGCTGCACGGCCCCGGCGCGGCGCATGGCCGCCAGGAACTCGGTGGCCACGGAGGCCACCACGAACACCTCCTTCTCGCCGATGCAGAGCAGGTTGTTGTCCCAGGAGGCGCCCTCGATGATGGCGCGGGCGGCCGCGTCGAGGTCGGCGGTCTCGTCGACCACCACCGGCGGGTTGCCGGGGCCGGCGGCGATCACGCGCTTGCCGGCCGCCATCGCCGAGCGGACGACGGCGGGCCCGCCGGTCACGCACAGGAGCGCGATGCCGGGGTGGCGGAAGAGCTCCTCGGCCGAGCGGATGCTCGGCTCGGCGACGGTGGTGAGCGCGTTGCGGAGGCCGGTCTCCCGCTCGATCCCCCGGTTGAAGAGCTGCAGCGCGTGCTTGGCGATCCGCGCGGCCGCCGGGTGGGGGCTGAAGACGGCGGCGTTGCCGCCGGCCAGCACGTTGACGGCGTTGCTGGCCAGGGTGGGCGCGGAGTGGGTGGCCGGCAGCACCATGCCCACCACGCCCCACGGCGCCCGCTCGATCACGGTCAGGCCGCTCTGGTCGCTGCGGGCCTCGATGCGCAGAGCCTCCACGCCGAGGACGTTGCGGATCGAGCGCAGCTTCTCCACCTTCTGCTCGATGCGGCCGATCTTCGTTTCCTCCAGCTCGCGGCGGCCCAGCTCCTCGGCCTGCTCCTCGCAGATGGTCCGGATCACCTCGATGGCCCGCCCGCGCTCGGCCAGGCTCATCGCGGCCAGGCGCGTCTGTGCGTCAGCAGCAGCGGACACGGCCTCGTCGACGGTGGCGAAGACGCCGTCACCGAGGCCGGCGCTGCCGGCCGCCGCACGGCGTGGGCCCGACGGTGAGACCGCGGGCCCCTGCTGGAGGCGGGCCAGGACCTCCTGCGCGATCTCCGCGACCAGCGCCTGGTCGAGCACCTACGGCCTCTCCAGGACGCGGCCGCCCACCTCGACGCAGTCGACGATGCCGACGATGACCGCGTCGACGGGCGCCTCCTTGGTGGCCGGGGTCAGACGCGCCGAGCTGCCCTGGGTGAAGAGCACCAGCTCGCCCTCGCCGGCGCCGACGCTGTCGACGGCGACGATCGAGCTGCCGGAGGGCACGAGAGCCTGCTCGTTCGTGATGTAGGGCTGCACCAGCAGCAGCTTCATCCCCTGGAACTTCGCGCTCTTCTGGGTGGCGACCACGTTGCCGACGACCTTCGCCATGAACACGGGAGGCCTCGCTGTGGCGCGCCCGCTAGCGGGGCAGCGCCTTCTGCACGTCGTCGTGCGGACGCGGGATCACCTGCACGCTCTTGATCTCGCCGTTCGCCGCCTTGGCCGCCGCCACCCCGGCGTCGACGGAGGCCTTCACCGCCGCCACGTCGCCGGTCACGAAGGTGGTGACCAGACCGCTGCCGACCTTGCGCCAGCCCCGGAACTCGACGTTCGCGGCCTTCATCATCGCGTCGGTCGCCTGCACCAGCGCCACCAGGCCGCGGGTCTCGATCATGCCGATCGCCATCTGCGCCATCGTCCTCTCCTCCCGCTACTCGACCAGGCCGTCGACGGTGCCCTCGTGGGGGCGGGGCACCACGTGCGCCGAGACCAGCTCGCCGCAGGCCTTCGCCGCCTCGGCCCCGGCGTCCACCGCCGCCTTCACGCTGCCCACGTCGCCCCGCACCAGCACGGTGACGTAGCCGCCCCCGATCTCCACGGTCTTCACCAGGCTGACGTTGGCCGCCTTGCACATGGCGTCGCTCGCCTCGATCAGGCCGACGAGGCCGCGGGTCTCCACCAGACCGATCGCCTGGCTCATGACGCCTTCTCCTTCTTCGCGGGCTGCACGAAGGCGGAGAGCGCCTCGTGCGGCCGCGGGATCACCTGCACGCTCACCACCTCGCCCACCCGGGCGGCCGCCTCGGCCCCGGCGTCGGTGGCGGCCTTCACCGCGGCCACGTCGCCCTCGATGAAGGCGGTCACCAGCCCCGATCCCACCGGCTCCCAGCGGGCGAAGGTGACGCTCGCCGCCTTGAGCATCGCGTCCGTGGCCTCGAACATGGCCACGAAGCCGCGGGTCTCGATCATCCCCAGCGCTTGTTTCATCGCACAGCTCCCTGCTTCGTCAGCTCGAACTCCTGCGTGAGGCGAAGGCCGCACGCGTTGGCCTCGTCGGTGTCCATGTGCACGTCGAGACGGCTGGTCGGCTCCACCCGCACGTGCACGCGCTCGAACGTCACCCCGGCCTCTCCGCCCACCCGCAGGCGCATCAGGTCGCCCTGCCGCACCCCGAAGTGCGCCGCCTCGGTCGGGTTCATGTGCGCGTGCATGGCGGCGCGGATCAGGCCCTCCTTCAGCTCGACGATCCCCTGCGGGCCCATCAGCACCGCCCCCGGCGTGCCGTCGAGGTTGCCGGAGAGGCGGATGGGGACGTCGTCGAACCCCAGCGAGATCGCGTCGGTGAACGCCAGCTCGACCTGCGTCCGCGAGCGCAGCGGCCCCAGGATCCGCAGGTTCGAGATCAGCCGGCTGCGCGGACCGATCAGCGTCACCGTCTCCTTCGCCGCGAAGTTGCCGGGCTGGTACAGCGGACGGTCGATGGTCAGCTCGTAGCCGGGCCCGAAGAGCGCGTCCGTGTGCTCGCGCGAGAGGTGGATGTGTCGCGCGGAGGCGTGGACGGCCAGCGTCGGGGCCGCCAGCGCAGCCCGCGCCCCGAGCCGCCGCGTCACCACCTCGCGGACGACCGCCTCCACGGCGGCGCGGTCCAGGCTGCGTCCCTCGACGCGCTGTCGCGTGCCGCCGGATTCTGAACGAATCTGCATGATTCTGGTGGATTCTATTCGGGATCTGTCCAGACCCGTCAATGGATCCGTTGATCTACTCGGGCCAGACGGAGTAGCGGAGTACACGGTCCGTCTCCGTATGATGCGTAGAGTGGATCGCTACGAACCGATATGGCGCACTTCAGACGATCGGCGCAACCAGCGCCTCGGGCAGGATCGCCTTCACCACGGCCCGGCGGAAGTGCGCGAGGTTGCGGGTGACGATGAGGTCGCAGCCGGCTTCCTGGGCACAGGCGACGGTCACGGCGTCCTCGAAGTCCCCCAGGTTCATGGCCAGCGCCAGCCGGACACCCGAGTCGGTGGTGGGTGCGACGCGAAGGCGGGAGAGCAGCCGCACGAGCGCCGCGCTCACCGCCGCCTTCCTCTCGCGCCGGACGAGGTACGCGATGGTGGTGATCGCGTGACCCGAGACGAAGCCCTCGACGCGTCCGTCCGCGGCCAGGTCCAGAGCGGCGGCGGACGCTGCGAGGTGGGGCTCGCGTACGAGAAGCACGTCCAGGATGACGTTGGTGTCGTAGAGGACGCGCCGGCTCACCGGTGGCGTGCGGCGACGTGCTCAGCGTGGTCCCGACGAACCTCCGCGTCGGTGGGTGACACACGTCGCTGCCGCCGGGCCATGCCGATGAGCGACCGCGTCCACTCCGACAACGGCCGCTCCTCGCGGGCCGGGAGGCGGTCGAGGACGGACTCGACGGCATCCGAGAGGGACACGCCGCGGCGGCGAGCCCAGGCCTTGGCGCGGACGATCACCCGCTCGTCGACTCGGAGCGTGAGCTTCCTCTGCATGCCGTATACCTCAAGCAGGATTGTACGGCAGAGGGTCGGGTACCGCCAGCCCTTGGGGGGCGAGCGTCCTCTGGATCACCTCGGCCGTCGCCCGGGCCACGATCCGCTCCTCGTCTGCCGGGAGGAGAAGGATGCGCACCGCGGCGCCGTCGGGCGACAGGACCGACTCGCCGCGCGCGTCGGCGTTGCGG
>Ga0335069_10008808_pt1 | contig 14398 bp, 26 predicted proteins | sample Lox_Sample_11_FD_206714 | JGI IMG/M metagenome (GOLD analysis project Ga0335069, IMG submission 206714) | Soil microbial communities from Loxahatchee National Wildlife Refuge, Florida, United States - Lox_Sample_1.1 | ecosystem: Environmental > Terrestrial > Soil > Wetlands | place: USA... | reverse complement strand
GGATCAACCCGCCTTCTCGACCGTCAACCGAGGAAAAAACTCACTAAACTCCCATGCCGGCTGTCTCAAAATCGTTGACACGCGCCGCCCCTTAGATCCAAACTGGTCAGGTTCGCCTGACTCAAAATAGCAGTACCTAGCTCCGCTCTTGCCAAATTAGCATTCCTGAAATCGGCTCCGGTGAGATTGGCCCCAGAGAAAGAGGCACCACATAAGTTCGCTCCTCTGAAATCTGCGTGGGAGGCATCACAGCCGTCGAATTCGGCTGAGGAGAGGTCTGCTCCGACTAGCGATGCTTCCCGTAGGTGAGCATTTCTGAAGTCGCATCTACAGCAGATGGATCTCGAAAAGTTCGCTTTGTAGAGATCGCAGTTGCTGAACTTTGCATCGGATGCTACGCAATCCTGAAGCTCGATTTCTCGGAATGAACGGCCTTGCGCATCTACTTCGGTCAATTGTGGAATTATGGTGGGATTATTTTCTCTCCAACTCCCCCAACCTGCGTGCCACTCGTCATCCTTGAGAAGTTTTCTAATTTGGCTCGTGTTTGGCACTAATATTGCCATTGTTGTTAGGAACTCGTCGTCCGGGATCCGAGCGCCCTTCCTTGAAGAAAGCACCCGCTTTGCCACTGCGAACTGCTGTTCGTCTGCCATTACCGCTCAGTTTAGCGGTTGGGGCACTCGAATAGAAGTCTTGACATGATGTACGATAATAGTGTACGATAAGGACATGCGTTGCGCCATTTACGCTCGTGTCAGCACGACGGATCAGAATTGCGAGATGCAGCTTCGGGACCTTCGGGAATACCTCTCCAGCCGTGGTTGGCAGAACGCCGGGGAATACGTCGATACCGGATTTTCTGGCGCAAAGGCCAGCCGCCCCGCCTTGGATCGGTTGATGGCCGATGCAGCACGGCGAAAGTTCGACTGTGTAGCAGTGTGGAAGCTCGACAGGTTCGGGAGGTCCGTTCTGAATCTTAGCCAGCAAGTCGCTACACTGACGAGCCACGGCGTTCGTTTCATTGCCACCACGCAAGGTCTCGATACAGATCAATCAAATCCTGGCGCTGCGCTTCTCTTCAATGTGCTTTCGGCTGTTGCGGAATTCGAGCGTTCGATTATTCGAGAGCGGGTGATGTGTGGCATCCGGGCGGCTCAGGCTGACGGGAAGGTAGTTGGCCGACCGAAGCGAGTGTTTAGGCGTGATGAAGTTGTGCGGCTCCGGGATCAGGAAGGATTGTCCTGGCGTGCAATCGGGAAAAAGCTCGGCATCCCTGCGATGACCGCTCTGGACTCGTACCGTCAATCGGCCCCGGCAAATTGTACGGAAACTGTTCAGCCTGAGAAGCCATTTTCGGGCGGCAAACGAAGGAAGAAGCTCGTCGCCTTTTAGCTGTACGGATGGTACGGTTTTTCGGACGGCATCAACCCAACAGAAAGGACAAGATGATCTGCGAAGCATGTAAGGCGGGGCGACACGAGGACTGCACCTTCGGCGAGTGCGATTGCCCCGAGCGGCGAGAGCAGGAGGCCATCGAACAACAACTGCGAGGCCTTCGGACAGTTGACCAGCGGGTTTCCGATACGATTTTTAGGACGCTGCTGTATTCACCGTCGAGCGTGGCTAGAACCGTCGATGAAGCAGTGGGCAGCGAGACGACGTGCCTGTTCGTCCAACAGGTGATCGGCACATTGCGGTCTCTGAGAAGTTGACCGTGATGAAACCATCCAGCTTCGCCGAGGAGAAACGACAAGTTGTGAAACCGTCGAATTCTCGGCGAGAGCCAACTGCGCTTAGGCCACAGCCGACAGCCCTCGCCACTGAGCTGGACGATCTCGCCATCGAGTGCGACACTGCTATTCTGGAAGCGCCGCTGCGACAGTTGCCGGAAACAGCCAAAGGCCACAGGGTGAATCTTGGCAGGGGGCTATGACTCTATTGAATCGGCTTCAACGTCTCAACTGCTTTTCGATGGCTTGACGCCGTTCTTCGGAGACCGAAGACATTCCCGCCGAAAGCTCCGTTAGGTACGAGATCAACTGCTTGCACTGTTCTTTAGTCACAGCCATGATGGGGCCACCCGGCGTGAACCGAACAGCCTCATGGTGATCCATACTGATTAGGGTCTCTCGAATGTAGGCGTCATACTCAGCAGGAGTCATTGACGCCAGCGAACCACCATCAGCAACACTGAAGGTTTCGCTATGGGTGAACAATTTCACCATTCTTTCAGTCTACTCTTGGCCGGACCCGGATGAGCCAAGGATCCGACCGGATTCGACGCCGACTGGCCCGGTAGCACGCCGACGATTCAATAGGGGTCGGTCTGGCGTATCCTCAGCGGGAAGCGCACTCGATTCAGCGGGGCATGTCAAGGATGCACATCGCTCTCCCCCACGCTCTGAGCGATACCATTCTGGTCACCGACGATATCCACGTCAGCGGCTACAGCGATATTCATTCACTTTGAGAACGAGGCGTATGGGTTCCTTGTCCTGGCGGCTAGGTGAACTCCAGGTCCGAGGTCGCCCGAATTCCGTATTGACTACAGATATCTCCGAATGGCGTCGAACGCAGTGTCAATCTCGGCATCCAGTTCCCTCCGGTCGAGATTCCAATTGCGAAGCGCATGTGTATACGGACGCCTTGGCCCACGCTGGTTGAGGATGTGGAGGACGATATCCCGCTGGAGCGGCGGTAGGCTGGCGATGGCGGCTGGCAGGATGTCGGTCCAATCAAAGATCATGACCGGATTTATGCCGACCGATCTGGGACGGCGGCGAGTCCAAAGCCGTCAGCCCTCAAGGAAGCACCGTCTGCGTTGCGACGGTCTCCAGCCCGATCCGGACACGGCGAAGTCTCTGTTGGGGTCTTGGCAGTCGAAAACGGGGTCGCACAAGATGCCGCTGAAGGCGGTCACGGAGCCGCAGGCGACGTGACTGGTTGCCATCCTGGTGGACTCGATGTGTAACCGCACGCCGCAGGCGGGCCGTCACTCCGTTCCGGTAGGAGTGTGGAATTGTATTTAGGGGTTCTTCTCCTGCATGTGGACGTTCGGCGAAGCCGTGGTGGTCACCCTACAGAGTGTGGATTTGGTTTTCGTGCCGACTTCGATCCGGTCCAGATGGCATCAACCCGAGTGTAGAGATTTTCCTTCATGGAACCCCGAAGGGTCGAGGGCCGCTTTTTGGCCCTCGACTGGTTGGGTTCCATCAAGACAATGGTGACATTTGAGGGTTATAAGATTCTGGAGTTATTATCCTCCTGAATCTTTCTGTATACCTATAACCACCATTTGTCACCACGGAGTTGGTACACGCCACGGCTCACCTTCACGAGTTCCCCCGATTCGCACATTCGCCGCAATGCCTGATTGATGGTCTTTCGGTCGATGGTTGTGATGCGTGCGATCTCTGCTGCCGTAGCAGTCACATTCTTCGAGAGGTAGCTCCGAATGAAGTCAGGCATTCTGAAGGCCCGTTCTTCTTCCTTGCGAATCTCGGCTTGGACTCGAAACTCCTTCGTCAACTCCCACGCTTCATCAAGAATCTTGGTCAGCGTGAATTCATCTCCTTCGATGTCGTGCAAAAGCCACCATACTCGGATCATCGCTTCGGCCCGAATCCGTGATCGAACGGCGTGAACATCCTTCCGAAGCCATCGAGTCGCAAGTTCGAGTTCCGGTTCCTCAACGATCCACTCCCGAGTCCACAGGTGACCGAAATTCTCAAACCCGTAGACGTTGAATGCGATTTTGTGGGCGATCTTTGTCTCCGAGTGCGAATCCAGGTCCCTGATGAATCCCTGCGGCCCATACCTCGGAGTTTTGCGGATCACGTCGATGTAAGGCTTATCGTTCATCTCGATGCCAGGGCTACGATCTTTGGGGATCGAAATCGCATCGTCGCACAGATCCAGCGATTGTCAAGTTGGGCACCGAGGTCAACATCTCCGGTGGCGGCGGTGGTGGCCTCGGTATCGGGCGGCGCTAAATACTCAAGACTATTTATGCTACCGGAGATACCGCACATGGAGAAGACCCGATTTCACTGCCTGACCCTACGCATCGACCCGCAACTGGACGAGATCCTGACGGAGACCTGTTGGGACCACCGCACAACCAAAGCGTCCTGGACCAGAGCCGCCCTTCGCCAAAGCCTTGGAATTCAGAATCCGATGCCACAACGGTTGCGGAAGGATACCATTCGATGATGCCGCACGGATTGGAAACCGATCACCGACGAGTTCTCGAACGTTGGGCGATGCAACACTTCAAGAACGAAGTATGGGAGACCGTTCTCTTTCACGATCCCGGCACCCTGCCTGAATCGACAATCCAGGCTGTCGAGAATCGTGTACTGGCCGATGCGAAGAAGTTGATTTCCCGTCTGGACGAGGACTGTCTTCGGAAACCGGACTACATGAATTTCCACATTGAGGATGCCATCGACCAGACGAAGGCGCTACTAAGGAAGAAGGTCGCTGAGCACGTCAGGAGGGAGCAATGGAAAGGTCGAGGAAGGAGACACGGAGAGGTCCAATGAGAAATGTGCTGAACGTCCTGGCACACTCGAAGTTGTTGCCGTCGTACATCTCCGACCTGATCCTCGCTGGCTCACCGCCGCCACTCGCCGACCTTGTGGATGCTCTGCTGACACACGCCGTCGATTGCCTTGCCACGCTGACCAACGACCCGAGCACAACGCTCAACCAGATCCGCATGGTGAGGGCATCCGTCGTGGCATCGTTCCTTGCGGCGTTGGCGATCGCTTCGTTGAACGAAGAGAGCTAGTGCCACGAATTCTGCGACTGCTGTTGACGGTGACACTAGGCTGAGCTTCGAGTGGCACGAGCAGTGACCCGGCAATCGAGATGCGGTTGGCGTTTCCACGATGCCATTCCTCGTGCTTCTCGGTCTTCAGCAACGTCGCACCTTCAAGGCGTTCAATGGCCCGAATGACCGTTCGCCGACTCAGCTTCGTAGCGGCGGCGATTGCGTTGTGCGACAGTTCGGCGTCGGCTTTTCGCTCACTGCCGTTTACGGTCTGCTTGAGAACGAATTCGAAAACCCCGGCATCGGACGCATTCAGCCCACGACTCTCGAAGTAGATCCGCCTGGACTTGGCCGTATCAGGGAAGTCTGTCCGCAGCCGCACTGGTTGGCCGGATCGGAAAACTTCGGCGTGCTCAGAGAAAGTGGTGCGAAGCCTCTCGGCGGCGAGTTCAATGTACTGTCTCTTGATGTCGATGCCGATGAATCTGCGACGAGTGTGCTGTGCTGCCAGTAATGCAGTTCCGCTTCCGCAAAACGGGTCCAGAACAACGTCACCTTCTCCACTGAATGTGCGAATCAACCTCTCACATAGGGGCACCGGAAACATCGCCGGGTGCCGGATGCCACTGTCGTTGTCGGCAACGAGAGCCGTGAAGTGGTCTGTTGTCCGTGCGTTACCGTTCTGCAAATCTGAAGGGCGCTTAGTGTGGATTGGATGGTTGCCATTGAAAAGTTGCTTTGAACCAACGAAGCCTACCCGGTCGCTGAAACCGCCGTTTGCTTGCAGATTGATGAACGGCTTTGGAGTCTTGGAAAACCACAAGATGTGTTCCCAAGTTCGCCGGGGTCGCTGCTTGCTGCCGAGCGGGGGTGCGTCTGGCTTTAACCAAATCAACTCCTCGCACTCACACCAGCCGTCCTCACGCAACGCCAACCGGGTCCGCAGAACGTAATCGCTCACGACACCATCACGCAGATGCGCCCGGATCACCAGCAGCACTGAGCCGTCGTCGGTCAGCTTCGGTTTCAGCGCCGCCATCACCCCGCACATCCACTCTGGGTAATCGCTTTCTGGCACGCCTCCGTATTGACGTTTTCGCTGCATGGCATAGGGTGGCGAGGTCAGGCAGAGGTTCACACTGCGATTCGCCAGCGTCGAGATCACAGCCAACGCATCGCCGCAGATCAGCCGATGCTCTGCGTTGTGGGCGTCGTGGTCTCGTCGTTTCGAGCATTGCGGCATAAAACCAAAGCGTACCAGTTTTGTTTTATTTTAGCCGATGAACGAGAGACGGATCTCGACAGCGGTTGCGACTGGAGCGTTCCTGGCGGCGTTGGCGATTGTGAACGACGGCGAATAGTAGCTTGTCGTTCAGGCCGGGATTTCTGCTACCGTTGCCAATATGGATGAGTCGAAACATGCAGCCGGAAGCCCACCCGGATCGGAAGAGGCAATAGAGGCGCTGCTAGACAGGCTGGCGCAGAAGACCGCCGCCTTGGTGCTACAGAGGTTGGAGAAAAGACTCCTGTTGCGCCCAAAGCTGCTCGATTATACGGAAGCCGCAAAATACCTCGGCTTCTATTCCGCCGATGCGAAAGTTCCAGAATCTCCACTTCGCCAGCGGAAAAAGCAATTTCCTGACGACTGTTTCATCGAGATCGGAAACGCACTGAGATGGGACGTGGAGGCATTGGACAAGTGGATTGACGCTGAAAAGGCGAGGCAGTCGGCGGCACGGAAGCGTCCGCATCTTCCATCCGCCGAAGTTCGAAAACGGTAACCACAAAAATATTTTTTCAGACGCAGCCAGATGAAAATGCTGGTGTAGATCGCTATAACCAGACGCATGTAGATATGACTAGATAGATTCAACCATTGGCAAGTTACTGAATCCATTAGGCTTATGGTTGCGGTTGCTCTGTCGGCGTGGTAGGATCAAGATGAAAGGAAGAGAAAAAGATGAATTTCTCTCAGACCGACACCGCCGACGACAAAGCGCCCAGTTCGCTGTCCGTCGAATCCAACCTCAACGAGTGGACGGGCGGTCGTCAGCAAAGCAATTTCGGTCGTAAATCGAACCAGTAAGGACACAAACCCGGCGCTGCCCTCCGCAGTAGCCACCTCAACAACAGCAACGGAAGTCGCTGGTGGGCGAACAGGCCAATCTGACGGGAGAATTGCGTCCGGGTGTTTAGCGAAAAGAAATCAAGATCCGAAAAGGAGAATGCCATGAAGACGGATGAAGAGATTCAACAGCATTGCACAGAGTTTGGTCTTGGTCGGTGGGAGTGGGGCGTCTGCCAAGGAAAGGACTGCACTGGATGCGGCGTTCTGGAGGACACATTCGACGGACTGTGCCGTTGGTGTTCATGCGAGGAAAAGCGTCCAGTCAATCCCGCCGATTATCCGCCGCTGATGAGGGCCGAGGCAGACGAATGGTCCGCTTGGCTGGAACGAAGATTCAGTCGGAAGCACGGCCATCACTTCATCAATTGAGAAGCCGGAAGCAGCTTCATTTATGCGGACTGCTGACTCCCGGTGCCGGGTTCGTCAACGCCGCCGACATTAACCCACGCCGTCGCCGTGCGGCTCAACCAAAAGAGAAATCAGAATGTTTAATCTTCAAATTGCAAATGACAACGGGTCCATGCCTGCCGTGGAACCCACGACAATGAACCGATATTTCGTCCCCGTCTATGCGGACGTGCGGATGACGATGACTGGTGAGGTCGAAGTGTACGCCCCATCCGAACCTCAAGCAGTCGCAAAGGTCCAGGATCAGATCGACGCCGACATCCTCAGTGACGATTTGGAAATGGAGGATGCGTGGTCGGGCAGCATGTTGAGATACGAACTCGTGAAGCATATCGACGGCGTGAACATTGAGGTCGATACCGCTGGTGTCCACGTAGATGATCTCGATGAGGTCACGGCAGAAGATGTCCTGCGTGCCGATGTTGACGAGTTGGAATTGCTCATCTCCTGGGACGCCGACTCCCTTGCAAAGCAGAAGGCGTTCTTGGAGACCTTGATCGAGTCTGGGTCCGCAGCGGCCTGACGAAACAAGAGGACGACTCGAGCCGGATCAGCGCCACGGGCCTGAACACATTTGCTCAGAGATATCCAAAGAGTCAATGCCCATGCAGACCACCACCGCAGAAGAAATGTCCTGCTTGCTCCAGGAGTGCCTGAAGGAGTTGACCGTTGTCGAAGCGGCATTCATCGGAGACTGCCACCTCTCCGAGCCTCGAAAAAGCCTCAAGGCATTCGCAGACGAGCATGGTCTTCGCCAGAGGGAAATGGCCGATCTTCGTGTCCGAGCGATGGGGCGCCTGCGAGAAGAACTGGCGGCGAGGAAAGTTTACGACCTCGCCGACATTCTGTGAAACAAATACCAACCCAGGAGAAAGATTGTGGAAGCCAATACAGACCATTTGCCATTCAAAGCCAAGAGGACCGCCTACATTACCGCCGAACTCCACGGAGGGGCGCAGTCCAAGTCAACATTTAATGCCATCGAGCGAGTTGTGCAGGAACTCCGTGGCGAGATCATCGAGGCACCGTGCTTGTTCGACATCCTGTCGGTCAAGGCCACCTTCTCGCATCGCCGATATAAGGAGTTGCAAAAGGTCATAGCCGCCGCCCTAGTCGGGGAACCAGTCGTAGGATTTACGGTCGGATCGCAATCTCCGTACACCGTCCGACGCAGAAGAAAGTCCGCAGCGTGAACGGATTACTTTTGCGGATCGTTGACGACCGGGCGTCCGGGATCGCCACGCCGCCGATATCAATCCGTCGCTCTTTCAAATGCCGAAGGAACGACCAACCCGATGCCATCAGTGGTGTCGGAGAGCGTAGGACGGCCTCTCAAGCCGCCAATGCTGAAAGGAATAGGGAAATGAGAGAAGCCTACATCCAAGGCGAAGAGACAGCCGCCACCGACTACACGGTTGGCTGGCTTAAAGAGTTCGTGAATACCGCAACGCTGGCTGAACTTCAGCAGTTTGCGGAACGTGTGTGCCTGAATGGACATCACGATGACTTCGATAGCGTCTTTGAGGGCGTGGATGTTCCATTCGGAGACGAGGACGACGCCGAGGCATTTCGTCTGGGTTACGTGTCTGCGGTCGGGAGCCACGTTTCGGGCCGTATCGCAATGATTGAAGACGAAGCCCGCTTTGCCGCCAAAGTTGTCACGGCACAGGGCCACGAGCCTCGGTGACCTGAAACGTCGTAGTTGGAAGACACAGAGCCGGATCGCCGCCGATGGCCTGAACACACTTGCTCTGGTCTTCCAATTTTGAATTTGCGGATGACTGACGCCCGATGCCGGGTATCGCCAGCGCCGCCGACATCAACATGAGCCGTCGTCCTGAAACGGGCGACCTAAACGAGACCGCCGAGCCGGAACGGGACCTTCCCGGCCAATTTGTTCGGTTGGCACCCAGAGAAAACAGTTATGAGAATGATGACCGAGCCTGTCGGGCGTGAAAGTACAGTGGAAGGATCGCAGTCCCGGGCGGGTGCAGTGCTTCAGTTGGATCGGAAGAGATCCTTTTCGGAGCGGCAATCCAAAATGCAATTGTTCTCCGTCGATCAGGTGGCGCTGATACTCGGCGTATCCCCGGCGTGGGTCAGGGATCACGCCACTCGAAAGCAGCCTCACCTCAAATGTGTCAAGGTCGGGAAGTTATTGAAATTCCGACCCGATGACGTTGAAGAGTTCATAAACCAATGGTGTCAATAGTAAACTCGCCAGTTGGCATAGGACGAACAATGGGAAGAAGTCGTTATCAGCAAGGCACCGTTAAACTGGTGGGCAAGCGAGTCAAAAGCTGGCGGGGTCGATGGCACTCCTATACCGTGGGTGCCGATGGCGTCGAACATCGGCACAATCATACCCGAACTCTCGGCCTCAAATCCGAAATGACGAAGGACGAGGCGAAGAGGAAACTTCGTGACATCATTGACCGGGAGAGTTCGCAGGCTGGGAGAATTCGGCCAAACCCGGACGTGACGTTCGAGTGGTTTTGGGAGAACAATTTTGTGCCGCTGAAGAAAGGCCAGTGGTCGGAAGCGGCTCGTTCGGCAGTTCTGTCGGTTTTCAAGAACCACGTACTCCCGGTGATTGGAAAGGTGAAATTGGGCGAACTGAATCGACTGGACTTGCAGACCCATCTTTATGAAATCGCTGAGAAGTGGTCCGAATCGGTTGCGAAGAAGGTTCGGGTCTACGTCAAGGCTGCGTTGGACGAGGCCGTGGAGCAAGATTTTCTTACGAAGAATCCTGCACGGAAACTCCAGACGGGCCAAACCAGAGAGCCGAACAAGCGGAATCACACGCCCGTTGAACTCTGCAATCTGTTTAATGTCCTGACTGGTGAGGACCACCTGATACTCCGTCTATTCGCAATGACCGCCTTGCGACCCGGTGAGGAATTCGCTTTGCGATGGACGGATTTCGATGGCGACACTTTACGTGTAGAACGGGCGGTGAAGCGTGTGAAGAAGGGGCAAAACAAAATCGGAAAGCCGAAGACAAAGAAGAGCGTCGGAAAGGTCTACCTTCCCCAAGCACTTCAGGTCGAGCTTGCCCATTGGAAATCAGTGGTTCAGCCCACGAGCGACGAGCAATATATTTTCGCTTCTCGCAACGGCACGCCGAAGGACGCACACAACTACCTGCGAAGGCATTTGAAGCCGCTTGCCGAAAAGCTCGGCGTGCCGGGGTTGACATTCCAATCGCTACGGCGGAGTTTTGCTACACTGATGCAAGGGAAGGGCACCCCGAAGGATGTCCAGACCCAAATGCGGCACAAGGATGTTTTGATGGCTCTCAACGTCTACACCCAACCGATCCCGGAGAGCGTCAAGCATTCTGTCGAAGCATTGGAGGCTGAATTCCTGAAGATTCTGGGCGAAATTGGGCAACAGTCAGAGAATTCGGTCCAGTAAGTTCTTTGTTTTCATGTGCGCCCGTAGCTCAGCTGGATAGAGCGTTTGCCTCCGGAGCAAAAGGTCGGTGGTTCGAATCCACTCGGGCGTACCATTTAAGCCATAATAAATCAATAAGATGGGCACCAGAAACGGAAACGGGTCTGGTGCCCATCTTTGCTTGTATGCCTAAAACTACGACCACCCCAAACCTCGAAGGGTAGGCACACTGTGACCATGACATGTGGGCTGTAGGCGCGATACGAGCCTACAAGTCTAGGCCCAGAAACGATGCCTCCACCCACTGTTTAAACGTCGCGCGCTTTGGCTCAATGGCGAGTTTCGGGAAAGCCGGACGGATGGATTTAACGATGGTGCCAGCGTCAGGCGATACCACCAGCATTCTTCGGCCAGCGGACTGTTCCAAAGCCCGCAGTAGGCGCACATAAGACGCGTGGTCGTGACGGTTGAAGCTGTATCCAATCGTGACCACGATGTCCGATGCCCGCAACGCGGCTTCCGCCTTGGCGTACGTGTCGCAGATGAACGGCTCGTTCAGCGCTTGCGCCTTGTTCGGAACCGGCGCGATTACTCGGTCCTCAACATCGTCGCGGCCAGGAGCGGAATCCAGACCTGGGAAGTTGTCAGCAATGGATGCTGGCGCAAACGTGTAATCTGGCGAATCCAGCTTGGTCAGCATCCCCATGGTGTGGGCTGATTCACGCCGAACTTCATATTCGTCCGTTCTGATGCACAAACTTCCGTGCAGATGTAGCACCAACGCGCTGGAACGTCGCGGTACGGATTCTTCCGCATTAACCCGCGAAGGCGCTATTACGCGGACCCCGTACCCATCATGTGGATACCAGCACCCCAGCCGGAATAGAAACGTTTCAGGGAGCGAATCATAGTTGAACGTTAGGAAAAGGCTGTACCGAAAACGGTTGAAGAATTCCAGGTAACAATTCGCCTTTCCGCCGGACGCAAGTTCCTTTGCGATGCGGTAGTCTGCATACCGGAGACGCTGGGCGAGTTTTCGAACCGGTTCCCAATCCTTCCGCTCCTGCGCATCCGCAAACAGGTCTTCTACCGACTTTCGGTCAGGAGTCGTTTCCAGCCCGAAGCACAGGCGTAGGGTGTCATCAACCATGGGGTAGGAGCAATCAATCCGGTATCGACCTTCGTACAGGGACTCGGCAAAGAGCGGCCCGGCTTCCCCTGTGGCGTCTGCGTTGACGCCTGCACCCAGAATGAACGTTGGCATCCAGCCCAATTATCGCTTGGGCCGGATGCCATGTGGGACGGATTAGGAAGGCTTTGAAGGCGTGGGAGACGGGGCAGAGGTTCCAGGTTCTGTGACCACGGGCGCTGGTACTCTGGCGCGCTCCATAGCGGCCCGCCCGGTGTCCATGTTCGGGTGTACGTAGCGTCGCGTAGTGCCGAAATCGCTATGGCCCGCAAAGTACGCCAAGGTGTACGGGTCCATGTGTGAAGACCAGCGTGTGAGGCACGTATGACGGAACGTGTAGAACGGCAATCGTCCGACGCCCGCAAGGTCACATGCGCTGCGGTGCCGCTTGGCCAGCGTGGACTGTTCGATATGGCGGCTTCTCGTCGGGGCCGGGAAAACCCACTCGGAATCCGCCACAGATTTACGCATGTTGAGGATTGCCGTGACGCGGTTGGGGAGGGGAATTGACCGCCGCGCGTTGGCTGTCTTTCCAAACGGGATGTGCAGGGCGTTGTCCCGCATAAACTCGTTCAACGCTTCCCGCGTGTAGCGGATGCATTTACCGGCGCGGATTCGTTCGGGACCAACGCCCAAGCGTTCCTGCTTCCTGAGCCATCCCATGGACATGTTGATTAGCTGCGCGGCCTGCTGACGGCTGAGATATTCAGCCTGCATAGCCGCAGGGCTGTTGCTGCTTTGCATTGGGGAATTGCCTTGCTGTGCTACCTCGTGAGACTACGTGAGCCAGAGAAATTAGCTCTTTGGCTACATTATACCCCGGTCAACCAAGCGCTACGTCGTGTTCCTTCGTGGAATGCTCGTGTTTTCAACAAGAAACCAGTTTTCAGGCCCCTGTGACTGTGGAATGGACCCGGTGTCAAGTTCGCCGATGCGGGCGCGCCAGACACCCACAGATCATAGTGTGGTCTTATTGAGAGTCAGGGCCAGGGCGTTGAAGTCGTTCAGGGGCCAGGGACCCGGCATCGTGGGCAGCGGACGCCTCATGCTGCGGCCCAGACGCTGGGGCCGCGTGGCCCCCCTAGCGTCTGGTTTGCATGGCCGCTATCATGTATGCTTCCACACAGGAGTAGCAATGCAGGCCCAGACCAAGAACATATTGCTTGACCAGATCAACCAAGAAATTCAGAACGGCGCCTATTTCCAACAGAACTTCGCAAACGATGGTGAGCGCTTCGTTGCGTGGTATCTGCGGCGTGTGCTGTGCCGCGATGCAGTCGCTACCCGTGATGACATAACGGATGGTGCGGGCGACAAGCAGATTGACGCCGTGGTCGTGGACGATGAGGAAAGCCGGGTCATTATCATCCAGGGAAAGTTCATATCAGCATCGCAGGTTGACGGGGAACCGCTGCGGGAAGTTCTGGCTGCTTGGGTACGCCTTCAAGACCTGCCCGCACTCCAGAGGGACTGCAACGAAAAGCTGAAAGTGAAGCTGGAAGCCGTGCGGAAGGCCCTGGAGGAAGACTACCGCATTGACTTTGAGCTAATCACCACGGGCGTTCTGACGGACGCGGCCAAAGCAGACCTACAGGCCTATTCGGACAAGTTGGAAGAATCAGACTTCGCTTCCGGGAAGGTCTTCAGCCCGCAGAACTGGCTGAAGGCAAACACCAGCGTCCAGGGGGAGAACTTGGTCGCGGGTACGATTGCCGGGATGCTTTCCGGCTTTCCAAATGGCAAGGCGATGCTTGAGCTCTTGAAGGCCCCGCCGCAGGCGTTCGGGGCGCGGTGGTCAGCGGAATAAGGAAAGTATGGCAAAGTCTAAGAGTCCGAAGAATGACAGCAACAGTGCACCGCCACCATCCGCTGACGTGCTGGTGCAGAAGCCTAGCCGTCCACTCATCTTCATTAGTCATGACCATCGAGACTCGCAGTTGGCAGAGGCGTTTGCCAATTTGTTGACCGATGCCAGCGGGGGTTTTTTGAAGTTCTTTCGATCTTCCGACAGAAAGGGCGGCGCTGGAATTGAATTCGGGGCGGAATGGTACACGGAAATCATGGGCAAGATCAACGACGCCACAGATGTTGTCGCTCTCTTGACGGCGAACAGCATTGACCGTCCTTGGATTCTGTATGAAGCAGGTGTCGCAAAGGGGAAGTTGGACAGGCCGGTGTTTGGGCTGGTGGTAGGAGTCCCGTTCGATCAAGCTACGAAAGGCCCATTTGCCCAATTCCAAAACTCCGGTGATGATGAAGACTCTCTCACGAAATTGGTCCTTCAACTGATTAAGCGCAATTCCGATGCTGAACCCCGCGAAGAGGCAGTCCGGCGACAAGTGAATGCGTTCCGCGACGGAATCAAGAAGCTCGCGCCAACAAAAGTGACACCAAAAACCGCTGAACCTGAAGTGGACCCTAACGCTGTTGCGAAATTGTTCGAAGAGATCAAGGTCATGTTCCGGGACTTGCCTGAAAAGCTACAGGGGCAAATTAA
>Ga0335069_10008806_pt1 | contig 14400 bp, 14 predicted proteins | sample Lox_Sample_11_FD_206714 | JGI IMG/M metagenome (GOLD analysis project Ga0335069, IMG submission 206714) | Soil microbial communities from Loxahatchee National Wildlife Refuge, Florida, United States - Lox_Sample_1.1 | ecosystem: Environmental > Terrestrial > Soil > Wetlands | place: USA... | reverse complement strand
GCCAGGCCGTCGGCGCGGCCGACGCAGAACCAGCCGGGGTACAGCACGGCATCGCGTTCCTGGGCGAACTCCTGCTCGCCGGTGTAGCTGCGCTTGGCCAGGCTGCGGTCCAGCGGCAGCTGCGGGTCCTGCTCCGGGCCAGTCACCGCCGCCGCCGTTTCAGGTCGGCCAGCACCCGGTGCGCGGCGTTGTAGCCGGGGGCACCGGTCACGCCGCCGCCCGGGTGCGCGCCTGCCCCGCACAGGTACAGGCCGGGCACCGGGCTCGCGTACCGGGCCCAGCCTGGTACCGGCCGCATGTGGAACAGCTGATCGGGCTGGATGTCACCGTGGAAGATGTTGCCCTCGGTGAGCCGGTAGGTGCGTTCCAGGTCCAGCGGGGTCAGCACCTGGCGGGCCGTGACCGCGGCGGGCACGTTCGGCGCGAACTGGCCGACCCGGGCCAGCACCCGGTCGCCCAGCTCGTCCCGCCGGGTGTCCCAGCCGCCGTCAGCCAGCCGGTACGGCACGTACTGCACGAAGCAGGTCATGATGTGCCGGCCCGCCGGGGCCAGCGACGGGTCCACCGCCGAGGCCACCACGCAGTCGACGAACAGCTGGTCCGCGTCGGCCAGCTCGCCGCGCTTGGCCCGGTCGTAGCAGGCGTCGGCCACGGCCAGGTCCGGCGGCAGGGTGAACAGTGCCCGCTGGCCCGGGCCCGCCGCCGCGGGCATGCCCAGCACCCTGGGCTCGGCGTCCAGCACCAGGTTGACCTTGGCGCACGGGCCGTCCATCTTGATCCCGGCCACCGCGGCCCGGAAGTCCTCCGGCAGCTCGGCCTTGTCCACCAGGTGCAGGAACGTGCGCTTGGGGTCGGCGCCGGACAGCACCGTGCCGGCGGCCAGCTCGGTGCCGTCGGCCAGCACGACGCCGGACGCCCGGCCGCCGGTCACCGCGATCCGGGCCACCGGCACCCCGGTGCGGATCTGCAGGCCGTGCGCGCGGCCGGCCGCGGCGATCGCCTCGCTGATCGCCCCCATCCCGCCCATGACGTGCCCGAAGAACCCCTGCACCGCGTCGTCCCCGCCGGTGAGCAGGTGGAAGACCAGCCCGATCAGGGTGCCCGGCTGATACGGGCCGCCGTGCTTGCCGTACAGGTTGTTGGCCAGCAGCAGCGCCTTGGCCTGCCGGGACTCGAAGCGGGTGTCGATGAACTGGCCGAGGCTGCCGGTCAGCATCCGGGTCAGCCCCTCGACGTCGCGGCCGCGCAGCCCCCGCAGGTGCCGCCCGAGCCGGGCCGCCTCGGCCAGCCCGCGCAGCCCGCGGGCCCGGGTGTCCGGCGGCAGCTCCATGAACAGCGGCTGCAGCCGGGCGGCCAGCTCCCGCAGCTCGGTGTGCACCGCCTGGTAGGCCCGGGCGTCGGCCGGGGAGTACCGGGCCAGGCCGGCCGCGGTGCGGGCCGGGTCGGCCCAGTCGGCCAGTACCTCGCCGCCGTCCAGGGCTACCTGGAGAGCCGGCTCGCACGGCACCATGCGCAGCCCGTAGCGGCCCAGGTCCAGCGTCCGGATCACCTCGGGCCGCAGCATGCTGGCGATGTAGGAGGTGGTGGAGGCGCGGCAGCCGGGGGCGATCTCCTCGGTCACGCAGCAGCCGCCGATGACCTGCCGGGCCTCCACGACCAGGGTGGCCAGCCCGGCCCGGGCCAGCAGTGCCCCCGCGGTCAGGCCGTTGTGGCCGGCCCCGACCACGATGACGTCCCACCGCCGCCCGGCGGCCGGACGAGTGGCCGGAAGCTTCGGCGTCACAGTGGCCTTCCAATCTGACTTTTGGTCACTTTAGAAGGTGGGGATGCTCGAAAGTATGATTAGATGCCCAGGACAATGTCAATGAGCTGTCTCCAGAAGAAACCCTTTGCAATATGACTACTGGTCAGGCAACGAGTGAGCGGCCAGCCAGCCGGGTCGTGCGGCGGGCACCAGAGCGGCAGCGGGCCAAGCAGCAGCGCATCGTCGAGGTGGCCATGGAGCACTTCGCCGCCCGGGGTTTCGAGGCCACCCGGATCGAGGAGATCGCGGCTGAGGCCGGGGTGTCCAAGGGCGCGGTGTTCGGCTACTTCGACACCAAGGCCGGCCTGTTCCTGGCCGCTTACCAGGCCGCGGCGCGGTCCTTCCCGCCCTACCTGGCCGCGCCGCCCGAGGTGGTGGCGGCGGGCTTCTTCGCGGTCCTGGAGTACTGGCTGCTCGCCACCCCGCACCTGATCCACGAGGACTGGATCCCCTACCGGGTCACCCTGCTCGGCAACTACTGCTCCGGGCTGCAGCTGCGCCGCGAGATCACCCAGTTCCTGCTGCGCGAGGACCCGTACGGCACCCGGGCGCTGGTGCGGTTCGGCATCGACCGCGGCGAAGTGCGGGAGGACATCGACCCGCGGATGATCGTCTCCATGGTGGACTGGCTGATGGACCGGTGCCAGGACGCGATCGTCACCGAGGAGCTTGACCCCGGGCTGTTCGGGTCCCACAGCCAGCCGCTGGAGGTCCGGGAACTGCGGGTCCGCGAGTTCATCACGCTGCTGCGCGGCGCGGTGGGCGCGCCCGCGCGGCCGGCCACCGGAGGATGACCATGATCGTGCGCGAGGCGGGCATCCCGATGCCGGACGGCGTGCCGCTGGCCGCCACGCTGTACCTGCCCGCGGCGGCGGACACCGAGCCGGTCCCGGCCCTGCTGGAGTACCTGCCGTACCGCAAGGACGACGCCATGCTGGCCCGGGACCACGACCTGTACAGCTACCTGGCCGAGCGGGGCTACGCCGGGGCCAGGGTGGACATCCGCGGCACGGGGCGCAGCGGCGGCACGCTGCCTGAGGGCGAGTACACCGAGACCGAGCAGCGGGACGCCGAGGTGGTCATCGCCTGGCTGGCCAGCCAGCCCTGGTGCACCGGCGCGGTGGGCATGTGGGGCATCTCCTGGGGCGGCTTCAACGCGATCCAGGTGGCGCTGCGGCGGCCGCCCGCGCTCCGGGCGATCATCGCGGTGGACGCCTCGGACGACCTGTTCCACGACGACGTGCACTACATCGACGGGCTGCCGCACCTGGACGAGTACGCGCTGATGATCGACCACCTGAACATGCTGCCGCCCGCCCCGGACTTCCCGCTGGACGAGGCGGCCCTGGCCCGGGTGGACGCCGAGCCGTGGCTGATCAGCGTGCTGGGCCAGCCGCGGGACGGGCCGTTCTGGCGGCGCGGCTCGCTGCGCCCGGACTACGGCCGGCTCACGATCCCCGCGTTCCTCATCGGCGGCTGGTACGACGGCTACCGGGACTCGGTGCCCCGGATGCTGGCCCACGCCAGCGCCCCGGTCAAGGTGCTGATCGGCCCGTGGAACCACACGTTCCCGCACGACGCAGTACCCGGCCCGGCCATCGAGTGGCGCGCGGACGCGGTGCGCTGGTGGGATCACTGGCTGAAGGGCACCGACACCGGCATCACGGCTGAGCCGCCGGTCACGGTGTTCGTCCGGCACTGGCATCCGCCGGACACCGGGCTGGCTGAGATCCCCGGCCGGTGGCGGCACGAGACCGCGCTGCCGCCGGAGCGGACCCGGTGGGAACGCTGGTTCTGCGGGGCGTCCGGCTCGCTGGCCCCGGGCTTCCCGGAGCAGGGCACCCGGCAGCTCCGCTACGTGCCGTCGGCCGGGGTGGCGGCCGGGCACTGGTGGGGGGAGCTCACCGTTGACCAGCGCGGGGCGGACGCGTGGAGCCTCACCTTCGACTCCGCACCGCTGGCCGCGGACACCGAGATCCTCGGCTCGCCCTGGGTGGACATCCATGGCCGGGCCGACGCCGCCCCGCTGCACTGGTTCGCCCGGCTCTGCGACGTGGCCCCGGACGGCACCTCGACGCTGGTCACCGGGGCGGGGCGGGGCAGCGCCCCGGACCCGCTGCGCGACCCGGTGCCCACGGCCGACTGCGTGCTGCCGCTCGAGCTGCACGCCACGTCCTGGGTGTTCCCGGCCGGGCACCGGATCCGGCTGGCCATCAGCAACGCACTGTGGCCGATGATCTGGCCGACGCCGGTGCAGGCCACGGCCGAGGTGGACATCGGGCCAGGCCAGACGTCCATCATGCTGCCGGTTGTCCCAGCGGCCGGCCCGGGCGGGGAACCGGCCGAGCCCCAGTTCCCGGCGCCCGGCCCGGCCTGCTATCCGGACCAGGTCCGGCACTGGGGTGACATGGTGCCGGTGGGCTGGACGGCCGAGCGGGATGCGGACGGTGTGGCCGCGGTGTCCTGGCGGGGCACGACGGGCACCGAGTTCCCGTGGGGCCGGGTGGTCGACGAGGAGTACCTGCGGTACGAGGTCGATGACGCACACCCGGCCGGCGCCCGCGCCCGCGGCGAAGCCCGGACCGAGATCCACCTGCCCGGCCGCCTGCTGCTCGCCTCGTCCACACTCGACCTGTCCGGGGATGAGACCGCCCTGCGCTACCGGTTCCGCCGCGAACTGCGCTGCAACGGCGAGCTGATCCGGGCCCGGGAGTGGATCCGCCGCTTCCCCCGGGACCCGTGGTAATCACCGGGGCCGCTCGCGGCTGCGTTCTCGCCAGCGGGTACCGCGGGCTCAGCTGCGGGGAGGTGCGGAGCGGGCCATCTTCATGTCCATATAGCCGCCAAAGAACTGCAGCGGCGCAGTTCCCAGGAACCACGCTGCCAGCCGGTAGCACTTGCGCCGATCCTGGCTGGTTTCCGCTTGACGGCCGAGAGAGAGCAGAACCAGGCCAAGGGCGAGCGTGAAGCCACCGGCCGCAAAGCGCACGCTCGCAACGGCACGGAGGTGGCGGTACTCCCATGGCAGCATCGTGCGTCGCATGAGGGACTGCAAGGGGGTGGCGCTGTCATCTGGCGCGTTCATCGGAATGCCTCCTGCCACCTGTGCTGCCGGCCACGCCTAAGCATATCAGAATGATATCATATTAACGAGTGGATCGCCAGCGGCGATCTCTCCGGCCACTATCGCGGGCGGGTGAGCCAGATGCGGGCGTGGGCCGGCTCTAGCGAGCGGTGCACGACGCCGAGCAGGTCAGCGCGGATGGTGTCCAGGTCGACGGCGTCCTGGAGCCGGGCGGCGAACGCGGCCACGGCGGCGTCGGCATCGTAGCGGGCCCGGTTGAAGCGGCGGTCCACCAGCCGCTGGATGCGCCGCCGCAGCGGGTTGAAGAGGGCCGCCACGGCCAGCGTGGCGGCGGCCACGGCCACCGCCGAGGAGTGCGGCGCGGCCCAGGAGACGAGCAGCACCAGGCCGGTGTACAGGCCGGCCAGCAGGCCGGTGAGGATGGCGTAGGCCAGTGTCCGGCTGATGATCCGGTCGATGTCGTAGAGCCGGTACTTCACGATCCCGATGCCGATGCCCACCGGCAGCGCGGCGGCGCCGAGGTCGGCGGCGTCCTGGATGATCCGGGCGGCCGTGCTGTAACTGCTCCCGGACGCCACCGTGACCGCGGTGGCCAGCACGCAGCTGACCGCGCCGGTGATCAGCCACCTGAGCTGCTGGCGGCGGTTCCCGGTGGCCCGGCTGTAGCTGGCTGCCTGGCGGGCAGTGAAGGCCAGCAGCAGGATGACGGCCAGCCAGCCGGCCAGCGGCCCGGCGCGCGCCAGCACGGCCGCCGCTCCAGCCGGGGGCGGGTGGGCCAGCGGCGCACCGGCCAGGTCCACCCGGACCGGTGGCCGGCCGATGGCCCGGGCCTGGCCGGCCACCAGGTGCGCGAGGAACACCGCGGCCGCGGCCAGGAACCCGGCCACCGCCCAGCGCCAGCGCCGCGACGGCAGCGTCCCGTCCGGGAACAGCACCACGATCAGGCCGGCCAGCACCGCGATGAGGAACTGGGCCGGTTCCAGCAGCAGCGCGGCCGCGCCGAAGGGCAGCGCGGCGTGGTGCACCCGGTAGTCGGCCACCGCGTACAGCGTCACCAGGCCGGACGCCGGGATCAGGACCGCCCAGCCGAGCAGCAGCCAGCCGATCGGGTTGCCCGGCTGGCGGCGCGCCACCAGGACCCCGACGGCCAGGCAGACCAGCCCGGCCACCGTGCCACCGGCCCCGTAGCCAGCCTGGGCGTAGTCGCCCGTCAGGTAGAGCAGTGGCAGGCAGGCCGCGTACCCGGCCAGCGCCACCCCGGCCACCAGCCAGGCCGCCGCGGCGGCCGGGGTGGGCGCGGCGGCCGAGGCTGCTGCACCCACCCGGTCACGCCACCGGATCAGGCCGCGGCGCAGCGCGTAACCGGTACCGCGCTGCCCCGCCCCCACGGCTCACCACGCTACGCCCCGGACCGTCCCGGGATCGTTACGCGGCAGGAGCGTTCAGAAAAGAACGTAGAGCTTGCGGATGGTCTCGTGGATCTGCCAGGTGCCCGCCCAGCCGCGGGGGAACACGGCGCTGTCCCCTGGGCCGATGTCCTGCGGCTCACCGCCGTCCGGGGTGCAGGTCATCCGGCCGGACACGATGTGGATGGCCTCGTTGGTCTCCAGCTTCCAGTAGGACGGGCCAGGGGTGCACTCCCAGACGCCCACCTCCAGGTCGCCGTCGGCCCAGGTGGTGACGCCCGACGTGTGCATCGGCTCGCCGGTGGCCTCCGCGAGCGGGCCCCAGTCCTCCAGCTCCCCGTGGAGCGCGGCGGCGGACAGGAACGGGGTAACTGGGATGGTCTCGGTCATGGCAGAGCTCAGTCCTCTCAGTGACTGGGTCAGCGGTTACGGAGTGATCAGCTGTAAGCCTGCTCGGGGAAGGGCAGTGCGATCGGGTCAGCGTCCAGCTTGCTGCGGCCCTGCTCGTCGAACCGGTCCAGGCCGAGCCCAGCGGTGTCCACCACGTCGGAGAAACCGGTGAGCACCAGGTCAGCCGCTGTCCGGCTGAGACCGGGGCCGCACATCATGCCGTGCCCGCCGGCCGTGGCCACGACCACACCGGGCAGCGCGGCGCCGTCCGGGGTCAGCGCCGGGCCGACGATGGGCAGGTGGTCCGGGGTGTATTCGATGGTGGCGGCCCACAGCCGGCGCAGCCCGAGCCCGGCCGTGACCGGGACCAGGTGGTTCAGCCGGGCGCGCATCCGGGCCAGGTAGTCCTCGTCCACCTCGCGGGCCACCCCGGGCGGCTCCGCCGGATTGCTCATGCCGAACAGCAGGCCACCCTCCTCGGGCCGCCAGTACAGGCCGGAGGGCAGGTCGAAGACCATCGGCACCCGGGACGGGTGCAGGTCCGGGTGCGGCTCGGTCACCGCGACCTGATGCCGGACGGCGCCGACCGGGATGCGCAGCCCGGCCAGCCGGCCGACTTCGGCCAGCTTGGGCCCGCCGGTCAGCAGCACCGAGCCCGCGGCGATCGGGCCGGCACTGGTGTTCACGCCGATGACCCGGCCGCCGTTGCGGAGCAGCCCGCGGAACCGGACCCCCTCGCGCACGTCCACCCCGCTCAGCGCCAGCGCCACCGCGTAGGCGGTCACGTTGCGCGGCGGGGCGAGGTAGCCGTCCGCGGCGCAGAACGTGCCACCCAGGGTCTGCCCGCGGGCGAGCGTCGGGTTGCGCTCGTCCACCTCGTCCGGGTCCAGCCACTCGACATCGAGGCCGAGCGAGTTCTGCATGGCCATCCGCTGCTGGGCCACTGGGACTTCCGCCTCGGTGAAGCAGGGCAGCAGGTAGCCCTGGGCCACGAACCCGGAGTCGATGCCGATCTCGTCCCGCTGGCGCTGGTAGAAGCGCTGCGACCACTGGGCGAGCTGGACCGCTTCGGGGGTGCCGCCCTGGGCCCGGACGACGCCGGCCGCCCGGCTGCTCGCCCCCTGGCCGAGCACGCCCTTCTCGATCAAGGTGACCCGCAGGCCGTCCCGGCGCAGGAAGTAGGCGCACCAGGCGCCAACCGTCCCGCCGCCCACGACGACGACGTCGGCGGTGCCCGGCTGGCCAGTGGAGGGCATTGGCACGAGACCGATGCTGGCATAAACTGAACATTCAGTCAAGGTAAGAGACGGCACCACGGACGGCGCGATCCAGCGCCCTGGCCAGCCAAGGGAGTGCACCGTGTACGGGTTGTCGGACGAGGACCTGGCCATTCAGGCGCGGGCGCGCGGCTTCGCGGACGAGCTGATCCCGCTCGAGGTCACGGCCGAGATGGACGGCGGCGACCTGCCCGCCGACGTGACCGCCGGGCACGCCAAGCGGGCCCACGAACTCGGCCTGCACTCGACCAACATGCCAGCGGAACTCGGCGGCGGCGGGTGCAGCATGCTCCAGGTGGCCCTGGTCCAGGAGCAGATGGGCCGGGTGACGAACGCGCTCGGCTGGGTGGCGGCCACTCCCCCGTCGTGGCTGCCCCCCATCGCCACCCCCTACCAGCTCGACAACTACGTCCGGCCGGCCATCGCCGGGGACCGCGAGGAGTGCTACGCGATCACCGAGGAAGGAGCCGGGTCCGACGTGGCCGGGCTGGCGGCGACCGCCCGCCTAGTGAAGGGGGATGGTGAAGAGGGAATGGGGAGGCGGGCGGGGGGTGGGCAGTACGTGCTCAACGGCGTCAAGTGGCACGTGACGTCGTACAACACCGCGGACTTCGCGTTCTTCCAGGGCGTGCTGGCCGATGGGCCGCACGCCGGGGAGCACGCGATGTTCCTGGTCGACCTGCCCAGCCCCGGGGTGACCGTGGTGCGCAACCCGGCCTACGCGCACACGATCAGCCACCACCACCCGATCGTCGAGTTCGCCGACGTCCGGGTGCCGGCCAGCCACCTGATCGGCGCCGAGGGCGACGGGATGACGTTCGCCTACGAGTGGTTCCGCTTCGAGCGGCTGATGGTGGCCGCGCGCTGCCTGGGCGCCGCCGAGCGGCTGACCGCGGAGATGACCGGGTTCGCCAGTACGCGGCGGGTGTCCGGGCGGCCGATCAGCGAGTTCGGCACGGTGGCGGCGATGCTGGCGGACAGCCTGACCGAGCTGTACGCCGCCCGCTCGATGGTGTACGAGACGGCCCGCGGCATCGACCGGGGCAACGACGTCAAGATCGCCCACGCGCAGTGCTCGATGGCCAAGCTGTACGCCTCCGAGATGGCCGGGCGGGTCGCGGACCGCGCCGTCCAGGTCTTCGCCGGCCGGGGCTACATGCGCGAGAACGTTGCCGAACGCTTCTACCGCGAACTGCGTGTCGAGCGGATCTGGGAAGGCACCAGCGAGGTACAGCGCGCCATCATCGCCGCCCAGATGGTCAAGCGCGGCCCCGCCGCCCTGGCCTGAGCAGGCGGGCGGGCCGCCGGTTACCGGCGGCCCGCCCGCAGCACGCTCAGGCTCCCGGCGTGTGATACGCGATCGCCGGCACCCACCGGACGTTCGGCATGCCGGTGATGCCACCCGCGCCCAGGGCTGCCCCCAGCCGTGAATCCATGAAGGCCGCCTGGTCGGCCCGGGACGCCCACACCTCCGTGACGACGAACGAGCCGTCCTCGGCCAGGCCGGCCGCGTGGGCCAGCAGCCCGGGCGGCCAGTCCCCCTGGCCCGTCTGCATGTCGATGCCGAGCTGGTGGTTGACCGCCTCGTACTCCTTCTCGCCCACGCCGGTGAATTCCAGGATCAGGACTTCAGCCATCGGGTTCCCCCCAGGTGCCGGACTGGGAGCGCCCCTCAGCGGCGCTCCCCCGCTCAGTACGGCACCGCCGCCCCCGATGGATCACTGGCCTTGACTGACTTGCTATCACGCGATTACTTGTGCGAGAGTAATCGCGTGTCATCAATTCGCTTGTTCATCCTCGGCACGCTGGCTACGAGCGGGCCGCTGCACGGTCATCAGATCCGCCATCAGGCCCAGGTGGACCGCACCGAGCTGTGGGCCGACGTGCACGTCGGCTCGGTGTACGGCGCGCTGAAACGGCTGGCCAACGAGGGCCTGGTCCGCGAGGTACGCACGGAACGGGTCGGCAACCGGCCGGAGCGCACCGTCTACGAGATCACCCGGGAGGGCCGCCGGGCCCTGGCCGTGGTGCGCGAACAGGCGCTGCAGCAGGTCGAGCATCCCAACGACCCGTTCGACCTGGCCCTCACCCAGTCCCGGGACCTGCCCGAGGAAGTGCTCAGCCAGATCGCCGAGACCCGGCTGGCCGGGCTGCGGGTGCTGGACTCGTCGCTGCGGCACCGGGCGGAAACCGCCGACATCTACCTCAACGAGGCGGAGCGGATGGTCATGCGGCACCACATCGAGCGCACGGCCGCGGAGATCCGCTGGCACGAGGAACTGATCGCGCGGATGCCCAAGATCGCGGCTGACTTCCGCGAGGGCGTGGGCGGGCCGGTAGTAGTCAGCGAGCCTGAGGAGGCGACGTGAGCACGAGCACCGGGCCAGACCGGGCCACCGGCACCAGCACGGGCACCGGCACCGCCGCGCCCGCCGGGCACGGCTGGCGCGCGGTCTCGATCGTGCTGGTCGGCGCGTTCATGGCGCTGCTCGACACCACGATCGTGAACGTCGCGCTGCCGTCCATCCGGACTGGGCTGCACGCCTCGTCGGCGAGCCTGGAGTGGATCGTCGCCGGGTACGCGCTGGCCTACGGGCTGGCCCTGGTGCCGGCCGGCCGGGCCGGCGACCGGTTCGGCCACAAGTGGATGTTCCTCATCGGGCTGACCGTGTTCACGCTGGCCAGCGTGGCCTGCGGCCTGTCACAGCAGCCCGGTGAGATCGTCGCCGCCCGCATCGTGCAGGGCTTCGGGGCCGGCCTCTTCTACCCCGCGATCTCCGCAACCATCCAGCTCTCGTTTACCGGCCCGGAGCGGTCGAAGGCGTTCAGCATGCTGGGCGCCACGATCGGCGTGTCCACCGCGCTGGGGCCCCTGCTGGGTGGCCTGATCATCGCGGGTGCCGGGGCCACCGACGGCTGGCGCTGGGTGTTCCTGGTCAACCTGATCATCGGGGCGGTCACCGTGCCGCTGGCCGCCTGGCAGCTGCCGCGCTCGGCGGCCCGGGCCCGGCGCGGGTTCGATCCGGTCGGGCTCGGCCTGTTCACCGCCGCGCTGCTGCTGCTGCTCATCCCGCTGGTCGAGGGCGAGCAGGCCGGCTGGCCGGCCTGGTGCTGGGCGTTGCTGGCCGGCAGCGTGCCGGTCTTCGTGCTGCTCGGCTTCTGGGAGGTGGCCGAGGACCGGCGTGGCGGGGACGCACTGCTCAAGCCGGGCCTGCTCCGGCAGATGTCGTTCTCGGCCGGCGCGATCTTCGCCGTGGTGTACTTCGCGGGCTTCGCCAGCGTGTTCTTCACGCTGTCGATCCTGTGGCAGGAGGGCCTCGGGCACACCGCGCTGATCACCGGGCTGGTCATTGCCCCGTTCTCGGTGGGCAGCCTGGTCGCCGCGGCCAACAGCGACAAGCTGTCCGCCCGGCTGGGCCGGATGGTCCTGGTCACCGGCTGCATCCTGGTCATCGCCGGCCTCGGCTGCACGGCCCTGGTGGTGCACCTCACCGCGCCCGCGGTCAGCGGGTGGTACCTGGTCGCCCCGCTACTGGTGGCCGGCCTGGGCACCGGCATGACGATCGCGCCGAACCAGGATTTCGTGCTGGCCAGCGTGTCCCGCCGGGAGGCGGGCACGGCCAGCGGCATCCTGGGCACCGCGCAGCGGATCGGCACCGCGCTGGGCATCGCGGTGATCGGCACGGTGCTGTTCGGCAGCCTGCACGTGCACCCTGGCCCCGACGCGGTCGCGGTGGCGTTCAGCCACAGCGCCCAGCTGGCCCTGCTGGCCAACCTGGGGTTCGTCGCCCTGGCCCTGGTGCTCGTGCTGGCCCTGCCGCGCCGCATCCCGGGCCACGGCGGCTGAGTGCAGTGGCTAACGGTCTACTGGCTGGTACTCACCCGCGCTGCCGGAGTTCCACGGGCGCTCACCGAGGTAGCCGCGGGCGACCATGGTGACGAACTGGTAGACGGCGTCCTCCTCGGCGGACAGCGGCCCCGGGATCGCCTGCGGCGCGGCCAGCCCACGCTGCACCGACTCACAGGCGTGCCAGTCCTGCCGGTTGGTGATGTCCCAGAAATCCACCGCGTAGCTCGGGTCGAAGTCCGCCGCCTCGGCCGCCTCCGGCGCGAACGCCCAGGTGCACTCGATCCGGGTGCGGCCCGCGGCCAGCGGGGTGAGCCGGTGCGTCATCACGTAGTCCGGATGCAGGCTGAGCAGCACGTTCGGCCAGACGTTCACGTAGATGACCGTCCGTAGCCCCTGCGCGTCCAGCTTGCGCAACGCCGTCCCCCGGCTGGTGCCGTCCAGCGACATCGTCGCCATCCCGTCGCGCAGGTCCATCCAGCCGCCGACCCAGGTGCCTGGGGCCGAGTAGTTCTCACCGCTCTTCGGCGGGCTGACCTTGCACAGCTCGGGGTGGATCTGCGGGCAGTGGTAGCACTCGTGGTAGTTCTCGGTGAGGATCTTCCAGTTCGCCGGGACCTCGTAATCATGCTGGCCGCGGACCACCAGCCGCTCCATCTCGTAGGGCGCGACGATGTCCTCCAGGGTGCCGAGCGAGTCGGCCAGCGGCCCGGCCTGGCCGGAGCCGTCCACGAACACCAGGCCGTGCCATTCCTGCACGGGCAGTTCCACCAGCCCCCACTGGCTGGCCTCGAAGCCCGGCTTGTTCTTGAAGCCGGCCGCGGCGCGCAGGTTCCCGGTGAGCCCGTAGGTCCACGAGTGGTACGGGCAGATGATCACTTTTTGCTGGCTGGCCGCGCCGCAGGGCAGCAGCTCGTGGCCGCGGTGCCGGCAGAAGTTCGCGAACCCGCGGAGCACGCCGTCCTCGCCGCGGACGAGCAGCACGCTGCTGTGGCCGACCTGCTCGGCGCGCATGTCGCCGGGCTCCGGCGTCTGCGCGCTGCGCCCGACGCACATCCAGCCGCCGCCGAAGAAGTGCCGCTTCTCCCAGGCGAACACGGTCTCGTCCTCGTACGCGGCCGGGGGCAGCATCCTGCTCTGGCCGAACGGGCGGAGTGCCTCCCGGACCCCGGCGAGGTCCAGCGGGGCAGGCGGGTAGGCGGTGGAGACGGGCTTAGCCGAACGAAGATCCTGACTGACCATACAGTCAAGGATAGGCAGCCGGTTCGAGTGTGTCCAGGGGCGGCCGCCCGGGACCAGCTAACTGGAACGGCGGATGCGGCACAATGCCGGGAGGGCCCGCCGGTGGGCCCAGGGACCGCGGAGGGCTGGTTGACGCAGCGCAGGGTGGCGGCCGCCGTGGCCGGGGTGCTGGCCGCCGCCTGGGCGCTGACCGGCTGCTCTGGGCCGGGGGAACCAGCCGCCCCGGCCGCCCGTTCCGTGACCGCCGCACCGGCCGCCACCAGGACTTATCCGCCTGACCCCCGGACCGTGGCCGCCCTGCTGCGCATCGCGCAGGTGTTCAACACCGACTACGACAGCGGCCGCTACGGCGCGGTCTACGACCGCTGGGACGCGCGCAGCCAGGCGATCATCTCGCGGGCCGGGTACATCCGGCGGCACGTGGAGTGCCCGACCGCACCCACCGGGGCCCCGGTCCGGGTGGCGGGCGTGACCCGGGGCCAGGATGGCCGCTGGCTGGTCCGCTACGTCGTCGAGGGGTCCCAGTCGGTGGACACCTGGTTCTACCTGGAGCACCGCTGGGTGTTCGACATCATCCTGAGCAACCCGGGCGCGGCGGCGGAGTACCGGATGCCGTTCACCAAGTATGCGGCCGCGGTCGGCTGCCACCCGCAGTGACCGGGGCGGCTGGCTAGATTGGGGTGGTGAGCAGCCCTCTCGAAGTCGCCGCCCAGGTCCGGGTGCGGGCCGACGCGGAGCAGGTGTGGCGGGCCGCCACCGACTGGTCCCGGCAGGGCGAGTGGATCTGGGCCACCCGGGTGCGCGGCGGCCAGGGCGTGGGCGCGACGGTGACCGGCTGGACCGGGCTGGGCCCGGTCGGCTTCACCGACACCATGGTGATCACCGAGTGGGATCCGCCGCGCCGCTGCGTGGTCGAGCACACCGGCCGGGTGGTCCGCGGCGCGGGCATCTTCGAGGTGCGCGCGGACGGCGCGGAGTGCGAGTTCCGCTGGGCCGAGGACCTGCGGCTGCCGCTGCCGGCCGCGCTGGGCGGCCTGGTGGCCAGGGCGGTGCGCCCCATCGCGGAGTGGATGCTGGCCTCGTCACTGCGCCGCTTCGCCCGGCAGTTCTAGCGCCGCGGCCGGCCTGCGGATCCCGGGCACCCACCCGGCGCCCGAGCCGCCTTTACCTGGCGTTTGCCTTATGCTCACTAGGCATGAAAGGCCGCAACCCCGACCACTTCGGCGAGTCGCTCAGCCCGCGCGGGAAGTGGATCATGGGCGTGGTCGGGGTGGCCGTGCTGGTGATCGCGGCCGGCGTGGGCATCTGGTCTGCGGTCCATCCGAGCAGCTACGACGGGTCGCGCGGCG
>Ga0335069_10008805_pt1 | contig 14400 bp, 12 predicted proteins | sample Lox_Sample_11_FD_206714 | JGI IMG/M metagenome (GOLD analysis project Ga0335069, IMG submission 206714) | Soil microbial communities from Loxahatchee National Wildlife Refuge, Florida, United States - Lox_Sample_1.1 | ecosystem: Environmental > Terrestrial > Soil > Wetlands | place: USA... | reverse complement strand
CCGGGAATGCGGCACACCCGACGTTGCGGCGACAGCGCGTGGGTGGGTGAACTGGTTTCACCACGTGAATATCAATCCCCGGTCGTCTAATGGTAGGACAGCGGCCTTTGGAGCCGTGAATCGTGGTTCGAGCCCATGCCGGGGAGCCACCCTTTATTTTCAGTCACTTGCAATATTTCGTGTACCAGTTGTGTACCGATGGCGATTTAACATCCCCGTTTATTTTGTTCAGCTTCCATAGAACCTTGATTCCAGACCTGCCAAAGCATGGAATCCGACGAGATTTCGAGGCTCCCAGTCGTCGCCCAGGTGAATGCCTACGACGAAACGAAGGGGATGTCTCTTGGTAGAGCACATTGGGCCACCTGCCTTGGGCGCAAGGGGTCGGGCGTTCAAATCGCCCCGCCCCGACAATAACTCTGTAATTTTCAGTAGCTTGCTGCGTTCGCTTTTTCATCGGGTCGGGAATTTGTGCGCACTTGTGTGCAATTCGCGGTGGTTCCGACCCGGAAATCGCATTTCCCTCACGGCTTCGATGAAGACCAGGCTTGCGACTCGGGAGACCAGTGCGCCGTTCCCGTGGAACACCAAGCGAATCAAGGATTCGACCTATTTGGTCCGTGCGGACGCTCCCAGTGGCCGCGTTCAACCCGTCCACTTTCTGGATGACAAGATTGCGTCTTACATCGTGTTCAACGAAGGCATTCGACGTTTCGGGCATTTCATCCAGTGGTGATGGTGTTTCCGACCACACGCCCAGATGGGATGCCGCTTCTCGGTGGTACCGACGCGTTGTCGAGCCCCTGCACGATGACATGACCCTGGTCGGCCTTCGCGTCACCTGACCCCCGCCTGTTTCTTCCCGCACAGCAGATCGTTCATCGCCGCTGCGGATTCCGTGTCTCCGATCTTCCGCCATTCCCCCGCCGTCCCTGCCGAGGTCTCCTTCAGGTAGTAGGCCATTCCGTCCGCCGGCGTCGCCCCTTCCGGTTTGAACATCCCGATCGAATCGTCGGTCGCGATCACCAGGTACGCCCAGATCACCCCCATCTCCGGGTCCTCGCGAAAATAGTCGAAGAACGCGCGCTCCCATGCACCCGAAAGGTCCTCCGGCCGCGTCGCCTGCGCCGCCACCGCCGCCGCCAGTTGCGCTCGCCGCCGCTGCCATCGCCGGATGTGCCCAATCGCCGCCTCTTTCGTGCTCTCCGGATATCGCGATCGCGCGAAAATCGTCTCCGCCTCCTCGCGCAGCCGCCCCCATCGCCCCTCCCCTTCCCCGCCAAGCGCACGCCGCGCCATTTCCCGCTCCATCGCCGCGGCGTGGTGCGTGCCCGTTTCCCGCGCTTCGAACGCCTCCAGGTGCTCCAGGCTCTCGTTCGCGAATAGATCTCCGCTCCATCGCTCCACCAGCGCCAGCCCCCGCTCCGCGTCCCCTGCGCTCGCCGCCTTTTGCCGCAGCCGCGCCATCAGCGCCCGCGCATCGGCGTCGCTCCCGTAGGCCCGCACGAACTCCTCGTCGAACCGCCGCAGCGCGTCCTCGTACCGCCGCGCTTCCGCCGCGCCGTAGTCCGCCCACGCCAGTTCGCGCACCGCCGCCGCCTGCCGCGCATACGCTTCCAGCTCCCGCTCCATCGGTTCGGCGCCCAGCCCGGTCCGCGCCGCCCTCAGCACATCGCTCGCCTGCCGTCCGATTTCCGCCGCCGCTTCGCGCAGCGTCGTCCGCTGCGCCACTACCTCGCCAACCATCCCTTTGACTTTCGCCTTCAGCCATTCCTTCGCCGGCGTGTGCAGAATCGGGCCGAGCACCAGCGCCGCCAGTTCGTCGTTGATCCCCCAGTGCCCCAGCGCCGCTCGCACGCCCCGTCCCACCGTTTCCGCGTAAAGCTGCTCGCACGCCTTCTCCACCACCGTATCCCCGGCTTTCGAGCCCGTCGTCCCCCGCATCTCGCGGCTCGTCCGCGCGGCTTCGGTTTGGATGCCGTTAGCCGTCTCCAGCCGCCATTCCGGCCGCGCCGGCCGCGTCTCCTCCCTCGCATTCGCCGGCCCGGCTTCTTCCCTCGCTGCGTTTCGAGCAGACCTCGCGGCAAAGCTTCGCGCCCGCGTCAGCTCGCGTTCCAGCCTGCCGTCGGCGTTGGGCCAGGTGGCCTCCGCCTTCTGTTTCAGCGCCTCCGCCTCTTCGAGCGCCGTATTGGCTTGTTCCCACCGGGCCACCGCCGGGCTGCTCCGCACCGCCTCCACCGCCACCGCGTCGCTCAGCGTCCGGGCCGCCGCGTCCTCCGCCTCCCCGTACGCCGTCCGGATCGCCCCGATCTCGGTGTTGATCCGCGCCACCCTGGCTCGCGTCCATTCCCCCTCCAGCTTGCCGAAAAAAGTCACCGCCGCAAGCAGGGTCACGATCACGTACGCGCGCGAGGCCCAGCCCATGCCGGTCCTCCACCACTTGCTGATGTTGGCGAAGACCGGCACGGATATCGAGAGCAGCGTAAGCAGGATCACCACCGCCACGTCCACCCGCCCCGGCACTCTCAGCAGGTTCCTGGTGACCGGATTCACCGCCCGCAGCCAGATCATCGCCTGTTCCAGGTGCAGCACCGTGCTCGTCGCTTCCGCCGCCGCGATCCTGCGCGCCACCCAAACCTGGAGCAGGCAGAACAGCACGCCCACCCCGCAAAACGGTACCAGGATATCCAGGGTGCGCCGCAGAACCGCATCCGCGATCGACTTTCGCTCCGGCATCTCCCGCACCGCCCGCCGCAGCCGGATCCCGAAACTCTCCCAGGCGGAATCGGGCGCGATCTGGTCTTCCCGTCGAACCGCGCAGACGCACCAGCACGCCAGGGCGCAGAATCCCGCCGCCGTCGCGCTCCACACGAACGCCTCCGAGGCTGCGATCGCCAGCCACCCCGCCGCCAGCATCGCGGCAAATAGCCCGGCCGGCAGCGACGCGCCCCGGTTCGGCGCCTCGGACACGCTCACCATCCGCGGCGCTTCGCCGGGCGGGCACACGAAAACTCGTTTCCCTTCGGTCATCCGCCCCTCCTCGAACGTTACGGGTTCGCTGTCGCCGGCTGGGCCGCTGCCGGCGGAGCCGCCTGCGGAGTCGGCACCGGGGGAGCCGGAGCCGGCGGTGCTGGAGCCGGCGCGCCGCCCATCCCCGGAAGTTTCTCCAGCAGTTTCACCCCGATCCACTGGAACACGAAGCCCAGCGCGATCGCCCCCCAGAAGTCGTTCGCGTTCACTTTCACCGGAAAGGTGTCCGAGAGGCGCGAGGCCAGGATCACCGTCGCCGCCGCAAACAGCCCCGCCGCCAGCCATTCCGTTTGAGAGATGATGCGCTTGCCGAGCGTATTTGTCATCCCCACGATCAGCGCGTTATTGACGCCGTAGTATTCCTTGATCAGGTACGCCAGCAACCCGCCCAGAAACGCGCCCAACAAAATGATCTGTTGGGACGCCGAGACCTGCACGTCCCGTCCTTCGGTTGCGGTGTGATATCCGGCCGGCGCCGCGGCGTTTGGCCCCGGGGCACCCGGCGGCGTTGGCGTTACGGCTTGCACCTTCTCCGGGTACAGCACCAGGTTCAGGTATACGCGGTACGTCCCCGGAGGGAACATCATCCGCTGCCACTTCTCTTCCATCCACGCCACCGGTTCGCTCCACAGGGTGTGCTTGCCCAGCCGTTCGCCGGTGCACCCGTTTCTCGTCATATCCCAGAAGATCCGGTAGCTGTCGCCCGGTTGAATCAGAAGGTCGTATCCGCGCGCCGGCCGCTTTGTCGGCCGCACGTTGCCTTGGGTGGGAAACGTGGCGCAGCCCTGGATCGCCTCTTGCGGCGGCCCGTATACCCGGGTTTCCGGCATGGTGGTGAACACCGCTTCGTTTTCGTAGAGGCGCACGGCTAATACCGGGCTGACGTTCTTCACCTCCGCCGATACTCCCGCTTCGGTCCCCATCGTGATCGGTGACCTGGAGGAGTCGATCGTGATCTTGACGAACGACGCCTCCCTTGCCGCCGCTTGCGCTCCGGTGGTTTTCGAGTCCGCGCCGGCGGCGTTCGCCGGCGCCGGATTGACGCCCTGTGCATCCGCCGCGAAGGCCAGCACGGCGGCAATTAAGATGAATCTTCCGATGCGCATAGTCCCTCCTCTATGCCCCGAGCGCTGTGGACACATCTCCCACCGCCGATACGATCGTGCCCGGGCTTCCTGAAGCGATCGCCGCGCCGAGGCTGACGAACGTGGTGGCAATGCTAATGATTCGCCGCACATCGTCGAGGTGTGTCACGGCGTCATTGACGTCCTGCGTGACGCTGCCGATCTGGGCGAGCGTCGGCTGCAGGTCGTCTATCGCAAGCTGAATGGCCACCGCCGTGAAGTGGATGGATTGGTTGGACAGCTGTTGCTGAAGGCTCTGTAAGGCTGCCTGTTGGTCCGAGGAAAGGTCGCCGAAGTGCGCGAAACGAAAATCGCCCACGCCTTTCGATACTTCGAAGAAATCTTCAGCGATCGCACGTGCCTGGTCTTGGTTCAATGTTGACATCGTCTTATCTCCTTTATTAGTGGGGCAGGCGCTTTCGCCTGCCAATTCGAGTCGTCTCTGTCCCGCTCGTCCGCTCCTCACGTAAGCCTTACACCGAACCGCGAGCGGGGTACCCCTGTTAGGCCCCAGCGGCCCCCCCTGCTGCCATTGCCCTAATACGCTGCTTTGAAGTCCGCCACCAGCGTCTGAATACTGGAAGCATACGGATTGAGAATCTTGTACAACTGCGCCGCGTCCCACCGGTCTACCTGCTGCGCTAGCGCGTGGTGGCCGCTGCTGATCTTCATCAGCGCCGATTGCGCGTCCTTCGCGGCGGCTTGCTTGGCCTTGATCGCGGCAAGGTCGGTGCGCCAGCGGTCCTGGATGAGGAGTTGCGTCGCCAGGCTCTTCTCCGGCGCCACCACGTCCCGGTACCGGCTGAGCACGGATTCTTCTTCGGTCCGCAGCAGCCTGTCGTAGTCGCTGCCAATGATCGTCTCCAGCGCCGTCATGAGCGTAGCGATATCCCCATCCGCCCGCTTCAGCGCATCCCCCAGCTTTTTCCGCTGAAACCCGCTGGCGGCGGCGTCTGCCAGGAACTTCGCCAGCCCCTGAACGGCGTTCACCTGCGGTGCGCCGAACTTGCCGGCGCTCTGGATTTTGCCGGCAAGGCCGTCGATCTCCTCGTCGAAGCTCACCGTTTTGTTCGACGCCAGTTGGTTGAGGCTGTTCAGGTAAGCGGTCAGGATGGTCAGCGCGTTCAGAACGTTCGGTTCTTGCGCGGCGAGTTCCTTGCAGCTATCCGCCGCCAGCGCGTCCCTGTCCGCGATTTCGCCGGGGCTGCGGTCCGCGAGTTGTTTCCTTATGCAGGACGCCGTCATATCTCTTACCAGCGGCGGTAACTGGGCCGCCGCGTCTTTTGCGCTGGCGGTAAATTGTTGGACGGCCTCCGGCGTGCTGCACGCGCTCATCGAAAGAGCCAGGGCGGCCGCCAGAATCGCGCGGCCGCTTTTGCGTTGAATGATGGTTGCGGTCATTCGGTTTGCTCCTTTACTAACGGGTAACGCCCGTTGCATACCGCCTAAGACGGGATTGCGATCGGGGTTCCTCCATCTAAATGCGAATTTCCTGGGCGCACGGCGCAATCTCCGCGCTCGCCCTTTATCGGGTATACTTTTTTAACGCTATGGCCGAAACGGATTTGGCGACCCTTCTGCGTGGTTGTTTGTCGCAAGGCCAGAGCCCCGATTGGGAGCGATTCATCGCCGAGGCTCAACCGATTGTCGCCGCGGCGGTGCTCCGCATGATCCAGCCGCGAACCGGCCTCAAACGCGAATTGGCGGACGACCTTATCCAGGATACGTTTCTTAAAATGTGCGCCGCCGATTTTCGCATCCTCCGTAACTTCCGGACGGGTGACGCCAATGCCCTGCGGGTCTACCTGAAGACCATCGCCGCCTCGGTCGTCATGGATCATTTACGTTCGGCGTCGGCGGTAAAATCCGGCTCCGGCGTTCCTACTGCCAACCTCGACGACGCCATGCCGCGGCTCTCCGTCACCGATCCGCAGTTCGAAGCTTTCGAAAGCCGCATGATGGTGGCTGAGGTCGGCAAATGCCTGCGCAAGCAGGACCAGCGAAATCAACGCATCTTCTGGCTCTACCATCTTCAGGAAATGCGGCCGAAAACGATCGCCGCTCTCCCCGGCATCGGCATGACCGTGAACGCCATCGAAACCGTCGTTTATCGGCTCACGCGAGCCGTTCGCGAGTGCCTTCGTAAGGCCCTGCCCCGGCATAACCGCGAAATTCGTGAAGGAGGCAGGGCGTGAATTGCGTCTTGGTAATTCGGGTGCTACGTGCCTGAGGAACGCCAACGGCATCTCGAGCCCGGGGAGGTGATGAGAGCGGCGTCGGGTGCGGCGGACGACCCGGTTGCCGCCGGCCACCTGCAATCGTGCGCGGAGTGCCGGGCGGCCGTCGCGGAATGGCGCGCAACCCTCCTCGAGTTCGCCGCCCTTCGCGGCGTGCCGGAAACGGACGTCCATTCGATGTGCCCAGATGCCGCCGATTTAGCCGCCTTCTGCGCCGGGCGCCGGAACGATTCCGAGGAAATTCTCGAACACATCGCTGGCTGCCGCCGCTGCGGCGCCATCGCCGCGGCGGCCATGGATGACGCGCCCGAGCCGCCTGCACCTCTCCTTCTCAGCAGCTCCCCGGGCTGGCGGCGAATAATGGCGGAACGCTTCTCCGCCGTTTTGCCGGCGCCCAGGCGGTTCACGCGCTTTCTTCCCGTCGCCGCGGCTTTGCTGCTGGTTGCGGCGGGCGCCTTCTGGTGGGCTGCTCGAAACCGGCAGGCTCCGGCGCAACTGCTCGCCCGCGCCTACACCGCCACCCGGCCGTTCGAATACTGGATGCCCGATAACGGCTATAGCGCCGTCCGCCAGCAGAGAGGGCCGGCTTCGCACATCGACCGCCCGGCGCCGCTCGTCGATGCCGAAATCGCCGCCCGAAAGTTGGCCGCCGCCCATCCCGACGATCCTCGCGCGCTCGAATTCAAGGGACGGGTGCAATTGCTCGAGCTCGATTACGACGCCGCCATCGAGTCGCTCACCCGCGCCAGGGAAGAGATGCCCCGCGATGCCGGCCTCGTCGGCGCGCTCGCCACCGCCTATGCCGCCCGCGGCTCGCCGCCCGACCTGATGCAAGCGCTCGATCTCTATTTGCAGGCTCAGCAGCTCGACCCTAAAGACGTCCGAATCCGGTTCAACCTGGGCCTGGTCTATGAGAAGCAGTCGATGGTCCCGGAGGCGCTCGCGGCTTTCGAAAGCGTACTCGGTTCCGCCATTCCCGATCCCTGGCGGCGCGAGGCGGAGAGCCATCGCAAGGCGTTGCTCGAAAAGAAGCACGCAAAAGAGAAAGCCGACGCGGCGATTCTCGGCGATCCCGCGCCGTTCATCGCGCGATATGGCGCCGGCGCTCCTTTCGATTGCCTGGAATATGTGGACATTTTCTGGTCCGAATGGCTGCCCCGTTCCGATGTTGCCCTGACGCGCCGCGCCGCGGAGTTGGTCGCCGATCGCATGGCCGCGCAATTCGGCGATCCGTCGCTCCGCTCGACCCTGGCGCAGGTCGCGGGCCGCCGTTCCTGGAGAGCCATCGGAATGCTGGCCGCATCCATTCGGCAGAACCGGTCGGGCCGGGCGCAGGAAACCCTCCGCACCGCCGTCGACGCAGCCGTGGCCCTGGACCTGGAGCGGCTCGAAGCCGCCGCCGATCGCGCGCGCGTCGAACTCGCCTACGCTTTGCGCTGGGCCGGAAAAGACGCCGAGTGCCTCGCCGTCACTGAGCACGTGGAACGCCGCACTCCGCGGAATCAGCTCTGGCTTCGGAATCAGGCGCGCCTCGAGCATTCCTCCTGCGCGGCCGGGGTCGGGCGATTCGACGAGGCCCGCGCGGAGATCCAGTCGAGCCGCGACGAGACTTCGGCCGCGGGCCTCTGGCCGGTGGCTCTGCGAGCCTCTGGTTTTCTCACAGCCATCGACGGCTACACCGGCAATTATGCGGCGGTCTGGGATCCCGCCTTCCAAGGTCTATCCACCTACTGGACCAGCTCGGCCTCCATCTACCGGGCGCAGAATTTCGAGTTCGACCTGTATAAGGCCGCCCGGCTCGCCGGCTGGCGGTCCGCCGCCCTGGTCTTCTACCGCGCGGTGATGGAATGTTCGCGTACGGCGGGCAATCGCGAGATGGAAGCATGGGACCGGTTCGGCATTGCCGGCCTGCTGCACGAAAACGGCGAATTGCAGGCGGAATTTCAGGAACTCCAGGCCGCGCGCCGGCTGGTCGGCGCCATGGACGGCCAGTCGGCAGTGGTCGACAATCTGCGGTGGGAGGCGCTGCTGCGCCAGGCGGAAGCCCAGGCCGCCGCCAGTCCCGCCGACGCTCTGCGTAACCTGCGGGGCCTCGAAGAAAACACCGCGCACCGGACGCTGGCCCAGCAAATGCGGCTGTGGCAGGCCCGCGGGCTCGCCCTGGTTGCCGCTTCCGACGTTCCCGGCGCCGCTGCCGCGTTCCAGAAAGGCATCGCCCTGAATCGGCAGGAAGCCGCATCGGTCCGCTCCTGGGTGGACCGCATGCCGGTGCTCGATCTGGCCGCGCCCTCCTATCGCGGGCTGACCCAAATTCAGCTCCAGACCATCTCCGATCCCGCCGCCGCCCTCGAAACCTGGCGCCTGTACCGTGGCGAGGCGGGCTGTGCCCGCGGGCTCACCATCACCATGGCGCTGCTGCCTCGCGGCATCGCGGTCTGGCGGTCCGGCGCGGGCTCGACCACCGTCCGATGGGTTCCGGATGCGGAGGAGGCCGTCCTGCGATGGTCGGAACGCCTCCGCCGCTTGTGCTCGTCGTCGTCGTCCGAGGAAAGTCAGATCCGGAAGGTCGGCGCCAGAATTTATCGCGCTCTGCTTGGCCCGGAGCTGCAGTCCGCCCCGCCGGGCTTGATCCGGATCAACGCGGATTCGTGGCTGGCGGCCATTCCGCTTTCGGCCCTGACGGATGAAAGCGGCGCTTACCTTGCGAGGAAGTGGTCGTTCGTCGAAAGCTATGGCCCGGCGGCTCGAGCGGCGGCAACCGCTATCGAGGAGCCGATCGTGCGGACCAGCCGGGCGCTGATTGTGGTTTCGCCATCGGCGCGGATTCCGGGAGGCGGCCGGACCGCCGTTCTGGCGGCCGCCCTCCCCGAAGCGCGGGACATCGCGGGACATTTTTCCGCCGAAATTTTGAAGGAGTCGCCCAGCTCGGGACGTCTTGGAGATTTGCATGCCGGCGTGGAGCTTTTCCACTTCGTCGGCCATGGCTGGGCCAATGGGGGGGGAGGAGCGCTGTTGATGGGATCGCCGGAGGACGGAAGCAGCTTCGTGACCGCGCGGGAGCTGGCATCGCTCGATTGGTCGAAATGCCGGCTGGCGGTGCTCTCCGCGTGTCTCACGGCCACTGGCGCCGAGCGCGGCATGGTGAACAACCAAAGCCTGGTGCAAGCGCTGCTCGGCGGCGGCGCCCATCGCGTGGTGGCCGCCCGCTGGAGCATCGATTCGGAAGCCACCCGGAGTCTCATGGACGGCTTCTACCAAGCACTCATGGGCGGCGCGCCGGCCCCCGCCGCGCTCGCGCTCGCCGCCAATGCGGTCGCCTCGAAGCCTTCGTGGAGTCACCCCTACTATTGGGCCGCCTTTGACGTATTCGGAAGTTCCTAGTTGTTTCCATCGAGAGGAGAGAGAAGATGTACGACGACCCGCTCGGGCAATCGCCCGACCCGACCTTTTACCTGGTGCTGAAGGGCGAAGTGATGATCTTTCATGACACCAAAAAGAAATCCTTGCTGCTGCTTGCGCCCGAGGTTCCGGCGCACGTCTACATGGCGGGCCCCTGGCTTTCGCCCATGCGCATCCCGAAAGGCAGCCGCCTGAGGCTCGAAAACGTGAAACCTGGCAAGGCGACGCCCGAAGATCACAAAGAGTTTCTCCTGCGCCTTCCCAACGCCAAGCCGCAATCGGATCTGGCGCGATTCGAGATCGAAGCGCCGCTGCCGAGAACCATCCTGGCCGGCGCCCTCCAGGACGCTTCCAACCTGAAAATCACGGTCCAGACCGACCAAGGCTGGGAGCCTCTTCCTCAGAAGCCGGAATTCACCTGTCTCGCGGCGATCCTGGTCTACGATTGGGACGGCAGCAACGAGCCTCTACTTTCGGATCCCCGGTCCGGCGTTACCTGGACGTGCGGCGGCAAACTGGAAGGGCTTCGTTCGCTCCACGTCTGCGCGTCCGCAGAGAGGGGGAAGGACGAGAACGACACCGGACATGCCCGCCAGGCCTTCATCAAGGCCGCCGCGGCCCTTGGCGTTACCGCCGATATCGCCTTCGACGGCGACGCCGCGTTCACTCCGACCGTGCCGCCCCCGGGTCTCAATTTCCTGGAGATCAACGCGGCTTATTACGAGACGCTCCAACTCGGGCAGGCGCTCGGCGAAATTCTCGAGGGCGGTCCGGGAGAGATCCCCAAAATTCAAGCGAGGAAATTCCAAGACGGCAACTGCGGACCGATCGCCGGCTGATTGGCGTTCGCGCTAGCGGGCCGGCGCGAGCATCACATCGCGGGCGACATACAGGACGAGGGCGATGCGGCCGGTGTCTTCCACCCAATCAAAATCCAGGGCACCACCGCCACCCTTGTTCGGCGTGCTTCTCAGCGGAACATCCGTGTCGCCGATTTTGAGGTGAACGTCTTCGAGCGACAGGCGCGTGGATTCGGGTGAACTGACCTCGTCCGCCGCCTTGGCGCCGGCTTCGGCCGATGTGACACCGCCGACCGCCAGGTCGTTGGCCAGCACGAAGGTAACCGGCCTCGCGGTTTGCGAAGCGGCGGAACGCAGATCCTCCACCGCAAACAGCGTCACCCGAGTGCCTTCCCGCAGGATGGGCTGCGGCCGCCCCAGCGCTTTCGGCTTATGTCGTCACCCAGCGGTAGACGAATTCCTGCAGCAGATGAGAGGACGCCCGGCCGCTGAAACCCAGAAGAAAACCATGAAAAGCGCGCAATCCCGGGCGGGAGGTGGCTCGGTAATAGAGGGTGGAGATCTCGCGCGCAGCGGCGCCGCAGGGGATATCGGAAGAAATCCTGAACCGGAACTGCTCAGTATCGTGTTTTGTTGCTGTTGGGGAACAACCTTGATTCCAGGCCAGGCAGAGCATGGAATCCATGTTGGATTCAAACTGGTATCCTTCAGCATTCGGAACGCATTCCGGTTTCCTTCCTCCAGACTTAAGGAGGCTCTTCCGTAGCTTGAAAACAACCGCACGGATCGTCGTCTGCGGAGTGTCAGCGGGGTTGCTCGGGGAAGAGTCGGGGCATCCAGCGCTGCGCCAGCGTCGCCGGAAAGGCGAGCCTCAGCGGCGCGCGGAGCGCGGTCTGACACGAGGACTTCTTTTTCAAGGAGCGCCGAAACGGTGCGGCGCGCCTGTCTGTCGCCGGTGCCGACGATTGCAGCCGCGTCGTCGCACGGGAGTTCGCCGTGATAGCACAGCGCTGCTAGGATGCTGCCGGATTTGGGCGGAAGCTGTCCGAGTCGGATTTCCTCTTCGGCCCACAGCAGGATGCGAGTGCGAAACCGGTCGGGCTGAACAGGCTTTCCATGAAGCTCACCTGGTCGATGCAGGTGTTCAGGAAAGAAACGCGTGAATTCAGCGAGCGCTTCTTCGCTCAGCGTCCCGCGCCCCCTCGAGGTCGTTGCGGCGGGGCAGGTCGCGATTGGCAAGCAGGGTCTTGGGTCTTGTATTGCTGGACGTTGCGGGTGAGCCCGCGGGCGATCGACCAGACAGCGCCAATGTCGAGGACGCCTAGCAGCATGGCGTGCGATATCAGCCGCGCCACGCGGCCGTTGCCGTCGAGGATCGGGTGCAGCCATAGCAGCCGGTGATGCGCGGCTGCCGTCGAGATGATCCAGTCGGCCTTGCCCAGATGAGCGTAGACATCCTGAAAGCGCGCAAGGAAGCGGGGCAGGGCGCTGGGACTGCCCGCTATATGGTCGCCGACGCGCCCGTCCCGCCGGTGGAATTCGCCCGGAATGAGACGCAGACGCTCCCACGTGTCTGGGTTCTCGACCCAAAGGAGATCCTCCGGCAACAACTCGCAAAAGCGCCTGTGAATGCAAGCGGTGGCGACCGATGTCTCGAACACGGCCAGCATTCAACCCGGATTCAGCCGCTTGTGCGGCGTACTGTAACTAAAAATAGCTCGCATTTGGCTCGCAGGGAGGATACCATCTGTAGACGAGGTGTTTGAAGTATGAGGCTTTGCTTGCTTCTGCTCTGCGCCGGGGCTTTATTCGCCCAGATAAGAACATTGCCAGCCCGCCCGCAGATTATCTGTCCTGGCTGCACGACCATCACGATCACTGGCGGCAACAGTCAAAGCGGTGGTCCGGGCTCCATTCTGAAATCCCCGCTGTCGGTAAAAGTCACGAACACGAGTACCGGTATTCCAGTAGGCCAAGGCCTGGAAATTATATTTGAAGTGGTGGCGTCTCCAACGAATTCCTCAGGCGGTGGCGTTTCCATAGACGGAATAAATTTCTTTCTGGGTGTCGAGGCTTTTACTGCCGCCGACGGCACGGCATCAGTGCAAGCAGAACTCGGTGACATGCCTGGGCAATATCAGATCCAGGCGAGTTGTTTGGGCTGCGTTTCTCCCATCTTCAACGAGAATGCCATAGGGTGTACGGCAAGTGTCAGAATCGCGACCGGCGGCATATTTAATTCAAATATGTTCGGTTTTTTTTTCTCCGCCTTCTGGTGCTACTCTTGCAGATTTCGCTGGAACATGTGGCTTCAAAGCCTTCGAGTGGCAGCAGACAATTACCGTTCTTCCTTGTCCAAACACGTTTTTGCCAAACAATCCATCCTTGATCCCGCTCACCAACTTCTGTCCGGGTGGTCAGGGCTTGCAGGTGTCGGCGCCGTCATCCGGGGGAGATGCTGGACCGATCAGTGACCCACCAAATAGTGGATGGACATACTTCGCCGCGCTGGGAGAGCCAAGCTTCAATCCCTTTCCTTATTACTTCCCGGCATCGTTAGCGGTTAGTGAAGAGCAGTCACCGACCGGTATTTGTATTGCGACGATCCTGGGTGCTTGCATTCCCTTGGTGACGCCTGACGCGAAAACTCTCGCCTTCTTCGATGCTCCCGCAGATTCTTGCCTGCCCGGCTCGTTTCGTAACATGTGTGGGGGTATTTCGGCTCCGCCCGCAAGTTTTCTAGCCTTCACTACCGCGCTTGTTGGTGTCAATCAGGATGGGACGCCCTCGGATCCACTGTTTCACTGGAGTTGGACCGATACTTTTAACGGGACTTCTGGGGGTATTTCGAGGATCTCAAATAATGCGCCAGTCGATCCGGGCAGCGGAACAGGGGGCATTACGATTACGGAAATCAACGGGGTCGTACTGCCCCCGGTAGTTCCTCCAAGCGAGGTGGCAATTACAGCGTCGGGACTCGCATATAGCCGGCCTACTCAAGGATTCATTGGCAGTCTCAGGCTAACAAATGTGGCTAGCACGGCGGTGAGTGGGCCGTTCCAAATCGTCTTCTTTGGCATTTCGGATATCCTGACACTCGTCGGCGCGACAGGGAATCTCAGCGGAACGCCTTATCTCACGATTTCGACCGCTAGTCTCGCGCCGGGTCAGAGCATCAGCGTCAATCTTCAGCTAAAGGGTCCGTCCAGCGCCCAGACGGCATTCACACCGGCTCTTTACGCAGGAGGACTGAACTGATGAAACCTCTGGTGCCTACCCCGATTCCGGGAACATTCAGTAACATGAGCAAATCTGCCTTTCTCTTCGTCCTGTCATTGCTTCTCGTTGCGTCGGTAGCGTCCGCTGATGTGATCTACAACGTCACCGTCGACACTTCCTCGATTTCCGGCACAGTCGGATCGCTGGATTTCAACTTCAATCCTGGACCATTGGTAACGCAAGCCGCATCGCTTCAAATCCTCAATTTTGCGTCGGATGGATCGCTGGCGGACTGCGCCGCAAACGTACAGGGGTTCTGCCCGACCGGCGATGTCACCGGTCAGCTTCCGTCAACTTTGACATTCGACAACGGTACTGCTTTCAATGACGATTTTGACGCTTTCACGTTCGGCTCGACTCTATCCTTCCAGGTTAGGCTCTACGGACCTGCGTTGAGTTCACCTGATGGGAACTCGTCCTCGGGTAGTACGTTTGTCTTCAGCATGTTTTCTGACCCGGCGGGCACAGTCCCGGTGCTTACGAGTGACACAAGCGATGGGTTCGCTTTCTCTGTAGACGTGAACCTCGACG
>Ga0335069_10008804_pt1 | contig 14400 bp, 19 predicted proteins | sample Lox_Sample_11_FD_206714 | JGI IMG/M metagenome (GOLD analysis project Ga0335069, IMG submission 206714) | Soil microbial communities from Loxahatchee National Wildlife Refuge, Florida, United States - Lox_Sample_1.1 | ecosystem: Environmental > Terrestrial > Soil > Wetlands | place: USA... | reverse complement strand
GTGGCCTCCGCACTCGAAGCCCGGGATCAAGGGCGTCGGGCTCTGGGAGACGCCGGTGCAGTCCGTCCAGTCCGTGACCATCGACGGTCAGCCGATCCCGGCGCAGGCGTGTCCCCAGTGGAAAGCCGGGACGCTCTATTACCCGAATCAGGTCGTCCAGGTCGGGATGATCTACTGGGGCAACGCCGACACGAACGTGAACGGCACGACCAGCGGGAGCACGGCGCCGGCGGGAACCGGAAATGGCGTGTCGGACGGCGGCTGCACCTGGAACTACCTGATGGGCTCGCTCAACCCGCCGCCGATCGGTCCGTCGGTTCTCATCCCCGGGTGGCGCATCCAGAACGACCGACTCGAGCTCGTCGGCTGGTGGTACTTCCTCCAGTACATCGGCCTCGTCATGAACTACTACGTCGGGGTCCGGCAGATCGCCGTCACGTACACGGCCGGGTATGACTCCATCCCCGCCGACGTCGAGCAGGCTGTCATCGAGATGGTCGCCGACGCCTACAAGCGGCGCGACCGGCTCGGCCAGCGGAGCCGCTCCATGGGCGGAGAGTCGGTCACCTACTTCGTCGACACAACGCTCCCGTCGGTCAAGGCGGTCGCGGACAAATACGAACGCTGGAATGCGCCGCTGTGACCATGGACCGGGTCGCCATATACGACGCGCTCTACGCGAAGCTCGTGGGCTGCTACCCCTGGGCGAGCACGTTCCCGCACCGCGTCGACTGGGACCAGGCGACGAAGCCGGCGCTCTGCATGGAGCAAGGCTACCAAAAGCCCGTCTACCAGGACCCGCTCGCGCTCCCGCCGATCTGGAAGCTCGAGGCGGTGGTGCTCGTCTACTGGTCGAAGGTCCCGATGGATGACGAGCCGTTTCAGGGGTCAATACAGGAGGCGGTGCAGGCCATCGAAGGCTCGCTCGCGTTCAACGCGGCCTTTGACTCCCAGTTTCCAGGGGCGGCGAACTCATACGGCACGACACTCGGCGGTCTGTGTCAGGGGTGTCGGATCGAGGGCGAGGTAGCGATAGAGCACGGTGAGACGGCAGACCTGACGGTTGCGATCATGCAGATCGTCATCACAGCACCCTCGCCGCTGGGCTGAGGGAGAGGAGCGGAGCCATGGCGGCAACACCGGAAATCATCGTCGGCGTAGGAACCCTGACCATCAACTCGATCGCGGTCGGGCAGGCGCAAGACCTGTCGATCAAGGTCTCGTCGAACCCGATCACGCTGCAGACGTCCTACGACCTGCCCGAAGCGGTGGCGTCGGGTCCCAAGAGCATCAAGTGTACGTTCAAGAACGCGAGCCTCGACCTGGGCGTGCTTGCGGTCGTCTTGAACCTGACGAGCGGCGCGATGACGAAGGCGGTCATCGGCTCGGTGGCTCCGACGACGGGCGTGACCTGGGTCGTGCCGATCTACGTGTCCTCGGATACCAAGACGACGGCGACCTTCACGTTCGGCCCGATCGCCTGGACCGGCGTCGACTTCTCGGCGGCCAACACGAAATACCTCGAGCAGTCCATCTCGTTCGACGTGTTCGCGGCCGCGTCGACGGGGACGGCTCTTAGCATCGCCGTGTCCTAGCTAGGGGGCAACCGTGGCGCAGGATGGGGAGAAGTTCACACTCGCGGACGGGTCGACGATCGTCGTTCGCTCGTTCACGCTCGACGCGGCGGAGCGCCTCCAGCCTCACATGGAGGCGCTCGCATCCGGTGACGGAAAGAAGTTCGCAACCGGGATGCGGGCCATCCTCGACGAGGTGATCGCGATGGACCGGCCGCGTCGGCTGTGGCCGTTTCGTCGCCGGAAGGTCGGGAGCCTCGTGACGGTGGCGAGCTCCAAAGAGCTCCTCGACATGATCCTGCGCGTCAACGGGTGGAAGAAGGCGGCCAAGGGGGAAGCGGAGAGCCCGCCGACTGGGAGTTCGTCCGCGGGCTCGTCGCAAGGGAGCTAGGCAAGACGCCCGCCGAGGTGGGGCGCATGCGGTGCTGGGAGATTAGCGTGCTCATGCGGTCGTTCGCAGACTACCCCCCGGGATACATGATCATGGCGTGGCGCTACGGCATCGGGAAGTCGAGCGGCAAGGGGCCGCGGCAGACCGAAGGCGTCGGCATGGATGCCTCGTTCCTGGTGCAGCTCGCCATGGCGTCCAAGGACAAGACATTCTCGCTCGGCGGAAAGCCGGTGGGCTCGGAATGATCGAGGTCGACTTCAAGCTCGTCGGAACCGAGGCCATCGTCGCGAACTTGAACGGTCTCGCGCCGCGCATCCGCGAGGAGGTGCGCGAGGCGATCTTCAACCTGGGCGTCGAGGCCGAGGGCATGATGCGCGGTCTCGCTCCGGTGCTGTCCGACGCAGCAGCGAAGAAAAACCGGAATGCGGTCTCGGGGACGCTGGTGCGGTCCATCGTCCATCGGTTCGTCGAGTACCCGGACGGAAACGTGTTCTCGTACACGGCTCCGCACGGTGGAAAGGGCGCGACTGCCGACGCCTACTACGCGAAATGGGTCGAGCGCGGCGTGGATGCTTCCGAAGTAAGGGCGCACCGCCGCGGATACCGGGACCTTTTCAAGAAGGAGCGACAGCAGTTCTTTAGCAGGCGGACAGGTAGGTACTTCTCTCGTCGCGTCTGGGGCAAGGAAAGCTACAGCGACAAGACCTACGACCTTCGCATCCCGTCCCATCCGTTCGTCGAACCTACGCGCCAGGCGATGCAATCGAAGTTCGAGAGCGTGATGCGCGCCGTGCTGGAAAGGAGCCTCGGTGGCGACTAACAGCATGGAAGTGGTGATGTCCGCCAAGACGGCGGACCTGATCTCTGGACTTAGGGAAGTCTCATCTAAGATGCAGGAGTTCTCGCGCGCTGCGAACTCGGCGATGCGCGAGGCCGGCTCGGCGGCGGGTCCCGCGGCCCGGGGCGTCGAGACCCTCTACGACAGGATGCGCGACCTTAAGGGCGAGGCCGTGCAGCATGAGCGGGTTTTCAACTTCTTCGGGCGCGAGCTCGCGAGCGTCGCGGGCATATCGAAGGAGACCGGCGCGGCGCTGGCTGGCATTCTCGGGGGCCTGGGCGGCGGTGGGGCGCTCCTAGTCATCGTCGAGGGCGCAAAGCTCATCGCCCAATATCTCGGGCGGGCCAGCGAAGAAGCAAAGCGCTTCGGCGATGAGATGGTCCGCGAAATGGAGCGCGCGGACGATGCGATCTTTCGGCTAAAGGCTGAACTCGCCGGACTGAACCCCGATCGCGCCAAGATGCAGGGGCAGATCGAGGGCATCGATAGCTATCTTGCCAGGCTGGACCGGCTCAAGGAAGCGTTGAAGCCGCTACAAGAGGCATTTTACTCGGGCAACGCGACAAAGGAGCAACTCCAAGATCGGTGGGAGTTGATCAAACAGATCGACGAGATGGAAAAGAAGGCGCCCGCCATGCGGGACCTTCGCTCCCTTCTGTCGCAAGAAATCGGACTGGGACAGGCGAAAGATGACAAGACCGAGAGGGAACGGTCCGAGAAGGAGGCCGCGGCGCTAGAGGAGCAAGTCACAAAGGCGTCCCTCGACAAGGTCGGGAAGCTCGTCGCCGACGAGTCCGCGCTGGAGAAGTCGATCAACGACAACAGCGCGCTATCCCAAGTGGAGAAGTGGCGGCTCATCGCCGTCGCGAAGGAGACGCTCGACCGAGAGATCACCGACTTCTATGCGAAGCAGCTCGAGGAGCGCAATCGCCTAACGGAGCGGTCAGCGGAGATGGACCTCCGCGCCCAGCGAGCCGGCGCCGAGGCGGAAAAGAAGTACCTGGACGAACTCCAGAAACAGTATCGGGAGGAGGAGGAGGCGCGCGAGCGAGGCGCGAACCTCATCGCGGCCGGGTACGACCTCAAGAAGGCGAGTGCTCTCGACAGGACCGACAAGGAATTTGAGGAGGGACGGAAGGGAATCCGAGACCTCGGACCCGAGGGGTTCGGCGGCGGTGACGAGGGAATGGCGCGGATGACTGCCGCGCTCGACACACTTGACGCGGCCTGGTCGAAAGCGCGAGCGGACATCATCACCGGCGCGAAGGAGATCAACAAGGAGTGGGACAAGACCGCCGAGGGCATCGGAAACAGCTTCGGCAAGGCGATGGCGGGGATCATCACCCACCATCTGAGCATGAAGCAAGCGGTCGCCGGCGTTGCCTCGGAGATCGTGAAGACCTTCTCCGAGATGGCGATCAAGGCCGTGACGAGCAATGCAGCGGTCGCAGCGTCGGGAGCCGCTTCTGCCGAGGCCAGCGTTCCGATCGTCGGTCCAGCCCTGGCGGCTGGAGCCATGGCGGCCATGGAGGGGCTCGTCCTCGGGCTTTTGAGCACCATCGCGCGCGCCGAGGGCGGTCCCGTCTGGCCCGGCCAGCCGTTCCTCGTCGGAGAGCGCGGCCCCGAGGTCGTCCAGTTCGCCTCGCCTGGCACGGTCTACCCAAACGGTCAGATGCCTCCCACCGGTGCGACCGCCACGGGCTCGCAGGGCTACGGCGGCGGTGACGTCCATCACCACTGGCACCTCGACGGAGGCGTTCTCGACGGCGATCACTTCATGCAGGTCGTGAGGCGCAACGAGGGCGTGCTTGGCAGGCACCTCGCCTCGATGGATAGGAGGGGCAAGATTTGAGCTCCGCCACCCTGAACCTGAGCTCGGTTCCTGCGACCTACACGCCGTCCGGCGGGTCCGCGATCAACCTTCCGGCGGTCCCGGTCGACATGACCCGGACGCACGTCTGGGACGTTACCGTCTACAGCGCGGAGAGCGGGAAAGAGGTTCGTTCGACGCAGCAGGCGTCGCCCCGATACGCGTACAGGGTCACAATCGGCACGCGGTCCGACACGAGCACGTCGGAGCTCGCAGCCATCGCGGACCTCGTCGACAGCCTGCTGGGCGAGTGGGACTCGTTCAACCTGTACGACCCTCTCGACGGGGTGGAGCGGACCGTCCGATTCGACGGTAAGCCAACCGCGAAGCGCGTCAAGCCGCAGTCTGGCAGCGGCGGGTGGTGGGTCTGGACGCTCGACATGGTGTCGGTGCTCTGATGCGACCTGCCTTCGGGAACCTCGCGTCCATCATCGCTGGACAGAACGTCTACCTGACGGCGGACTGCTACGACATCGGTGCGCTCAAGATCACCGGATACGCGGCCGGACTGGCGGGGTACTCGGCGACCGGGTTCGGCATCGAGCACGGCGCGGCGCGGAGCGTTCTTGGGCTCGAGGATCCAACGGTCACCCTCGTCATTCACTGCGACACGACGGTCTCCGCCGCGGCGAGTTTCCTCTCCTCCGCTGCATCCGGGACCTACGACGGCGCGGTGTTCAAGTGGACGCGCTACTACATGGCGACGCCCGGAGACTCCTCGTCCTACCTGATTCCGTTCGTCGGCGTCGTCGCGGAATGCCGCGCCTCGACGTCGAAGGTCGAGATACAGGCCGGGTCTCCGCTCGGGCAACTCGACACCATCACCATCGCGCGCCCGATCCAGGCCCAGTGTCCATGGTCGTTCAAGGATGCGAACTGCGGATACGTGGGAAGCACGACGTCCTGCGACAAGACGGTCGCGACGTGCCAGAGCTTGAGCAACCTAACGAACTTCGGTGGGTTCCCTTACGCGCCAGCGCAGGGCGTGAACCTGAAGTCGGTCTAGGCGATGAGCATCCTTTCCAAGCTCAACCCCGACCAGAACTGGGGACAGCTCGTCAAGGAGGACGAGCAGCCGGAGGCGTACAAGTCGGCGATCCCGGTCGTGTTCGGCAGGCACTGGGTGACGGGGGTTCTCGTCTGGACCGGGCAGACGATGGTCTCGGTCCACAACGGCTCGTCGGTCACGCTCCGCACCTATACCGGTCAGGGTTGGGACGTCTACCCGAACAAGTTCCAGGCGTGGACCTCGAGCACCGGGTACACCGCGGGGACGTCCTACGTCACCGACGGCGGGTTTCTGTACCAGTGCACGCAGACCGGAACCTCTGGCACGACTCCACCGAGCCAGTCGTCGACGCCATATGGGACGGCCATCGCGGACGGAACCGTGGTCTGGAAGTGGCTGCAGGAGGGAACGTCCTGGTTCCAATGCGCGCAGACCAAGGGCCTGACCGCGCTCCTCGCGCCGGCGATCTACGCCATCGCCGAGGGGCCGATCATCCAGGTCTTCGGCGCGAAAAAGGACGGGATCTTCTACTGCGCGCAGGGCCAGACGGACAACACCTGGAAGGTCATCAGGCTCTCGAACGGCCGCGCGGACCCGCCGCTTGCCTGCATCCAGGGGACGACCGGCTACGTCGTGGGCGGGTTCAACATACCGCTCGGCGGTAGGTGCCCGGACGGCAACCTCCACCCGTGGTTCGCCTTCGGTTCGGATGGCGCGAGTCCGGCCGTACAACCCGGGTCCCAGAGCGGTTTTCAGGTAGGCGGACCGAGCCAGAACTGGTCTTTCGGGTGGACGTTCGGGGGAAGCGTCGCGAGCGGCGCCTACGTCCCGGGGCAACAGGTCAACTTCACCCCGGCGCAGGAGCTCGGGTACTCGGGTACGGCGATCCTCAACTCGATGGGGATCGAGATCGCGTCCGGCGCCACCGACTACCCGTCGATCGAGTTCCTCGTCGACGGCATCGGCACGCAGATGTCCGTCACGCAGACGGACGGCACGGTCGTCTACGGGGTGAACCCGGCCGACGTCATTGTCGCCATCTGGACGAACACGCGCTGGGGCATGGGGCGCTCGAGCGCGGAGCTCGACGTCGAGCACGGCGCAGACGGGAACACCGCGTCCTCGTGCCGCGCCTACTGCGCCGCCCTCGGCATGGCGGTGGCGCGCTCCATCGAGACGCAGGAGAGCGCGCAAGACGCGCTCAAGAGCCTCCTCGATGAGATCAACTGCATGCCGGTCTGGACGACGACGTCCTCCGGGGCTGGGCTCCTCCGCATCGTCCCGCGAGGCACGAAGGCGCAGAACGGGTACACGCCACCCAGCGCGTCCGTCTACACGCTCGGGATCGACGACTTCGCGGGGAACCCGGGATCGGACCGCATGGAGGTGGAGCGGACGCCGATGAAGGACGTCCGCAATTACTACCCGGTCGTTTACGAGTCAGCCGAGGGATACAGCGGGAAGACGCAGGCGACCGCGACGAACACCTACTGGTCGGACTACGACCAGGCCAACGGCGCGCCGATCGTGAAGGCGCAGAACTACTCGGCGCGCTGGGTGGCGAACGCCACGCACGCCATGGCGCTCTCGTACATCCTCGCGGACCGCTCGCGGAACGTCAGGCAGCGGTACCGGTTCAAGCTCTCGCCGCGGTACGTCCGGCTCGAGGGCGGCGACCTCATCACGTTGAACCATGCGCGCATGGGGCTTTCGGGCCAGGCGGCGATGGTGCTGTCGACGGAGGAGGACTCGAAAGGCTTCATCAGCGTGGTCGCGGAGCAGTGGACCGGGACCGTCACTCCGGCCGCGCAGATCCAGAGCCGCGACGGACTGACCGGGCAGGGCATCGGTCCGACGGTGCAGCAGACCCAGGTCGTCGACCTCTCCTACATCAGCGCGCAGCTCGCGCAACTGGCGTCCGATTCGAGCATCACGCCTTCGGAGAAGCGGACCGTCACCTCCGACCTGATGCAGCTTTTCAGCTCCGTCGGGACGAACGTGGTCGAAGCGACGCTCCTCCTGCCGCCGGCGTGGACGGCGGCGATGACGGTCTCGAAGACCGGACTCGTCGTCGCGAACGCGGGTAACTACTACCAGTCGACGACGACCGGGACGGCCGGCTCGACGGCGCCGACATGGACGAGCGGCACGCAGTCCGACGGCGGGGTGTCATGGTCCTACGTCGGGCCGGCGAGCTCTGGACAGGTCCAGTCCGCGCTCACGACGTACGAGGCGGCCATCGCGGCACTGGCGGCATACTGCCTCGCGTCCGTCCCGACCCGCGGCACCGCGGCGACCGCCGGCAGCGGGGGCAATGGTCTCGGAGTCACGGGATCGCTCGCCTACACCGCGTCTCCGTTCTCCTTCACGCCTCCGGCGCTCAGCGATTACAACACCTGGGTCTCTACGAGCGACGCGACCGCGTCGGACGGGACCATTACCATCGACGGGCCGACGTTCCGGTCCGCATTCTTGAACGCCTTCGCGGCGAACAATGCGCTCCTGCTGCTCGTGTCCGGCGTACAGCTCGCGCTCCAGGGCGGAGGAACGATCGTCACGTCCGGGACGGGCACGGCCGTCGTCTTCGGAACGGGAAAGCCGAGCTCCTCGCCTGCGGAGCCTGAGTTCTACATCCAGACGGATGAGCCGTACTCGACATGGTACTGGGACGGGTCTGCATGGCACCTGGTCGTGCTCGAGGGCGGCACGCCGGGCACGTCCACCATCACGAGCACGACCGACATCACGACCATCATCGAGGAGATCGAGGAAACGCTTCTCAAGCTCTTGGGTGGAACCTCGACGACGACGACGACGGAGACCATCCAGCAGGTTTTGACGGAGCTCAACAGCGAGACGGCTGCGCTCCTGACGGCGCTGGAGACGGAACTGCAGTCGTCGCTCGTGAACCTCGGGACGGACGTCACCCTCTCGCCGCTGAACATCCAGGAGACGGTCACCCAGACCGACACCGGGACGACGGTCACGACCGTCATCGCCGAGGCCCAGCAGATCGTGACGGGCTCGTCCGGCAACACGACCACGACGACGGCCACCGAAGAGGTGATCGCGATCGTGACCGAGATGACCGGCGGGACCGCCGTCACGGTGGCGACCGAGGCGGCGACCAGCACGACGACGTCATCCGTCGGCGGCACGAGCACGACGACGACGACCGAGACGAGCGAGCTCATGGTCGCCGAGGTGTCGAGCGGAACCGACATCGTCGTCGTGGCCGAGGAGGCCCAGAGCGTCGTCACCGGCGCCGCCGGACATACCTCCATCACCACGTCGACCGAGGTCGTCGAGTCGAACACCTCGAGCTCGTCGGGGAACACGGACGTCGTGACGGTCGTCGAGGAGTCGGTCTCCGTTACGACGAACGCCTCCGGGCAGACAGAGGTCACCGTCACGACCGAGGTCGTCGAGGCCATCGCGACGAACTCGTCCGGCGGGACCGACGTGCAAACGAATCCTGCATTTCCGCCAGGCACGACGTCCATCGTCGAGTCGACGACGACGGTGGACGTGAATCCGATCGGCCCCATCTACCAGGGGCAGGGCGGCGTCATCACGTCCGACTACGTGCCGGCGTCGTATCCGGTTCCGTTCGTCGCCGCGAACGCGGGTGGATATGCTCTCCAGATAGGCCCGCTGAACGCCGGACCACCTCCAGGTGCCGTCCCAAGCGTCGGGGATTTCATTTATCAGGGCACCGCTTCGGCTCCGACGGCCACGCTGACCATAACGTCCGTGTCAGTCGGAGCCGGAATCTATTTCTTGAACTCTGGCGCAACGAGTACGGGGTTCGTCGCTGGGAACGTCAACTGGGTTCCAATGGGGGCAAACGAGATCCCCATTACTGGGGCGAAGTTGCGCGCGTCTCCGCCGGGTGGAGGATGCTCGGCGCTGTTCGGACTCTCTGGCATCCAGATCGGCTCGACGAAACTTAGCGCGGCATGGTTTGCGACGAACTTTCTCGTGCAAGACATCATGACCGTCGGAGGTGGGAATGCGAGCTGGGTCTATGGTGGCAGGTATGGCGCCGTCTCCATCTCGAGCAACACGCTCAACGTCCCTCTGAACACGTCCGCGCTTCCGCTTAACTTCGTCGCGAACGGGGCCGCTCCGGTGGTTTCCCTGACACCGGTCGGTGCCCCGGTGGCGTCCGGCGCCATCTTCAGCGTTACGCTGCCGACGCGAGGCCAGACCAGCTTCGGCATCGTCCTCTATCAGGGGACGACGCAACTCAACCCGGCGTCCTACACGTTCTATCTCATGGTGACGTCATTCTGGAACCTGTCGTCGGGATACGCGCTTTGAGACACTAACCGCGGGACGGTCCCGCACGAGGAGGAAGCACATGGCGCAGGATCCGCAGCTCCAAGAGGCAATCGCGCTCATCCGCGAAGCCGAGCAGTTCTTGTCGTGGAACACTGGAGGTGCGGAGCACAACGCCTGCGCCCAGCGTCTCCGCGACTTCCTGGCGAAGTATTCGCCGCAGAAGAAAGAGGAGGTGTCCCGTGGGTAAGGGCGTTAGCTGGTGCAACTTCGTTCTCGACTATCTCTGGCGAGGGTACTCGACCTACTCGCCGGCCATTCCCACGAGCGGCGCCACGGCGTCGCAGGTCGCGCTCCTACTCCAGATGCCTCCGGCGAACGCGCAGCTCAATTCGTCTGGGTGCTTCGGCTCGGGCATCGAGGTCGGTTCGCTGACGTCGTCGACCGGCACGTACCAAGGCTACGCCCGGCAAAACTACTTGGCCGGCGCGTCCCAGTGGACGGCGACGAACGGCGGCACCGGCGCGAACAGTTCCGGGACGTCCTACCCGGCGAGCATCCAGAACACGACGGCCATCTCGTTCCCGGCCGCGACCCTGACGTGGGGGCCGAGCACGGGCAACGTGGCTCCGGTGGTCGGCTGGGCGCTCATCATCACCATCGCGACCCAGACCTACGGAGGCGGCGCCGGCTATCCGCTCATCGCGGCTACCGGGCTCCTGCCGGCCCCGCAGATGGTCTTCGGACCCGGCACGAGTCCGTTCTTCATCCCGGCCTATGGCATCACGATCAACGAGTCGTGACGAGGAGGTCGTCCGACTGACCGCGGAAGTCGCGCAGCTTCGCGCGAAGCTCCAGGAGGTCATGGAGACGAGTCCACCGGACGCCTATCTCAAGGCGCAAGTGCAGATGCTCGCCGAGGCCCTGCAGCGCGTCGTGGGCGAGGTGCGAGCGGTCGAGCGGCGTGCGCAGGTGAAGATCCTGTCGTCGTAGCGGCGGGCGGCGGCGGGGCGCCACGGTGGCTTCGCGCTGCCGTGGCGCCGGTGCGTCCGGGGTACTTTGGCACATCCCGGGCAATACTCATGCCCTGTGGACGCCGCCGCCGTGGCTCGCGCGACCGACCTCTACACCCTCGCGCTCGTGCTATGGCGCGAGGCGCGTAGCGAGTCCTACGACTGCCGCGAGGCGGTCGCCGGCGTGGTCATGGAGCGCGTCCGGCGCGGGTGTCGGGACGTCACCGACGCCTGTACGCGCCGGTGGCAGTTCTCGAGCCTGACGGACCCGAGGGACCACCAGCTCACGCTCTGGCCGCAGACCATCGACCATGCCTGGCAGGAGTGCCTTGAGATCGCCGACGCGGCACTCGCTGGGCGGCTCCACAACCCGATGCCGGGCGCTGACCATTACATCGACGTCAGCCTCGCCGTGCCTCCGCTTTGGGCGACGTCGGACTCGTTCGTCGGTCGGATGGGAAGGCTCCTTTTCTACGCGGTCGCCGACGCGGTGCCGCCATCAACGGAGGGACGCGCATGAACGCTTCTTGGAAGACCACGCTCGCAGGGGTCGCTGCCATCTTGACGCTCATCGGGACCGGGATCACCCAGTACCTGCAGGGCGGCATGACGGCGGTCCGGTGGGACGTTCTCCTCCCCGGACTCCTGCCGGCGGTCGGTCTCATCTTCGCAAAGGACTGGAACGTCTCGAACGCTCCGGCTCCCGGGCCGGCGCAGCAGGTCAAGGCGCCGAGCGCGGCGGGGTTCATCGTCGGCGAGGTGCGGCTTCTCCTGGGAACGCTGGCTTTCGTCGCGCTAGCGGCCATCGTCGTCATGCAATCCGGCTGCGCGCACGCGGTCGCTCCCGGCGCGACGGTGGGTCCGATCGAGATCGGGACCGTGAACGGGACGCCTCTTACCGGGACCATCTCGACCGGGCTCGTCCAGGGTGTTCCTCCGGGGTGCTATGAACCGGTCACCGCGACGGTGGCGGGCTTCGGCAGCGTCCCGGTCACCTGCGCGGTCGGACCCGGCAGCGCGACCTGTTCGTTCAACATGCCGGTCCTGCCGGTGAGCTCGGCGAGCGGGACCGTCTGCGGACCGTGACCCCTCCGCAGATCATAGCCCTTCTCGGAACGCTGGCGTCGATCCTGGCGCCGGCCATCGCGACGTTGCTCAAGGGAGGCGTCGTGGACTGGGAGGCTCTGGCGGTGTCCGTCCTGCAGGCGATCTTCGGTGCCATCCCCCAGTCGACCTTCCTCGCGCTCCGCGCATGGCTCGAGGAGACGGGCGACGAAGCCCTGATCTCGATCTGGAACGGAATGGTGCGGTGGTCGAGGCTCAGGGTCCGCTGGGGTCAGGGCGAGATCGGACAGCCGCCAGACTGGTTCGTGGAGATCCCCGCGCCCGGCTTCCCGGTGCCCGGCTCCAGCGGGGGAGGGCAGCCGCCTCCATGACCCGCATGCTCGGCAAGCTCCCGCCTCGCCGGGACCGCCGCACCCTCAAGCTCGGGCGCTACACGAAGAAGCTCGCGCCGGCGCCGCGGGAGTGCGACCGCACGGCCAAGGTCACGAACCTGGGGATGATGTTCAACGACACGGTCGGGGATTGCACCTGCGCCGCCGTCGGCCACGTCATCCAGGTGTGGACGGCGAACCAGGGCGCCCAGTACGTGGTCCCTGATACGTCCATCCTCGAGCTATACGAGGACGTGAGCGGCTACAACCCGCAGGACCCGTCGTCTGACCAGGGCGCGGTCGAGATCGACGTGCTCAACTACTGGCGCAAGCATCCCCTCGTCGGCCACTCGCTCCTCGCCTATGCGAGCATCAAGCCGCAGGCGACTGAGGAAATCCGCCAGGCGGTCTACTACTTCGGCGCCGCGTATGTGGGCGTCGCGCTCCCGCTCACCGCTCAGAATCAGTCCGGGACGTGGACGGTCACGAGCCTGAAGGGCGACGGCGCGCCGGGAAGCTGGGGCGGCCACGCGGTCCCGATCGTCGCCTACGATCAGCACACGGTGACGTTCATCACCTGGGGCTCCTACCAGAAGGCATCCTGGAACTGGCTCTGGGCGTACCTCGACGAGTGCTATGCGCTGCTCGGGCTGGACTGGCTCGGGACGTCCGGGAAGACGCCGGACGGGTTCGACCTCGCGACGCTGCGCATGGACCTGGCCGAGGTCTCGGTATGAGCCGGAACGTCCGCCTGCTGAGAAGTAACCCGAGCGGCTTCCCGCGCACGGCCGACGGCCGTCCAGCCTCGCCTCTCAACATGGAATGGGTCCGTGCGAACTACTGCGCGCAGCCTGGATGTGGGCATAACTGGCGCGTCCACGTCGGCGGATGTCAGGCCCAGGTCGCCGGCGGAGGCGTCTGTCGATGCATTGGGGAGCGCCCGAAGGGTGCCGCTTGAGCACGGACATCGAGCGCGCGGGCTGGCACCGATCATCGGTGCTCTCACCGCTGGTCGGCGCCCCGGCGACCAGCTCATCCGCGCCGGCTTCGCCGGTGCCGTGGTCTTTGCTCTCCTCAAGCTGTGGAGCGCGTCTCTCGAGGAGGAGCGCAAGCTGCGCGCGGAGCAACACAAGGAGCTCGTCGGAGTCATCGACAAACTCGCGGACCGCTCGGAGCAGGAACGCATCGCCGCGCTCGAGCTCCGCGGCGAGATCCTGCGCCTCGCAGGGTCGAAGCTCGCACCGTCGAGAAGCGTGCCCCCACATCGTGCAGTTCCAGCTCCAGGCCGCGCGGCATCCCTCCCGCCGATGCAGGAGGTCCGGTGAGTGATCGAGCATGAAGGACGGCGCGGTCGCATGGCTGGCGGTGGGGATCCTGGGCGGCGGCATGCTCGCGGGCCTGGGGCTCGTCTACCTAGTGACCACGGCTGCGGTGCGGCGCGGACTGAACTCGGTCTACTCATCGCTGGACGAGATCCGGGGAGCCCTTGACAAGCACACGCACGAGCCGGCGCATCCCTACGTGCGAGAGGCGGTCGCGACGCTGCGGCTCGAGCTCGACGACCACAAGGCGACGTCGAGGTCCCGGTGGGACAACGACGATCGGCGCTGGGCAACGGAGCACCGGCGCCTCAGTACCGTCGAGGAACGGGTGACCGCTCTGGAGAAGCCGGACGATGAGGGAACGGACGCAACCTGACGGCTGGCCCGGCCGAACGGGCGAGGAGGAGCACAATGGCTGACATGAAGGTGGGCGAAACGAAGATCGGTGTGAAGCAGCCCGCGTGGATCGCGGGGATCGTGGCGGGGCTCGTCGCCATCGCTGGCGGCCTCTGGCTGACCGTGTTCTCGGTCCACAAGGCAGGGTTCTACGTGGAGCACGTCGGCAGCGGACCGCAGGAACACGCGATCGTGAAGGACTGCTTCCACGACGGCAGGACCGGGAAGGTCTACTGCGGCGACGGCCGGAACGCGCTGACCCAGAGCGGA
>Ga0335069_10008803_pt1 | contig 14400 bp, 10 predicted proteins | sample Lox_Sample_11_FD_206714 | JGI IMG/M metagenome (GOLD analysis project Ga0335069, IMG submission 206714) | Soil microbial communities from Loxahatchee National Wildlife Refuge, Florida, United States - Lox_Sample_1.1 | ecosystem: Environmental > Terrestrial > Soil > Wetlands | place: USA... | reverse complement strand
CTTCCGCCTACTCGGATCGTGGAGGCCACTTTGCGCTGGTCGAGATCGAGTACGGAGACGTTCGCAGACCCAGAGTTCGCAAGGTAAGCGCGATGTCCGTCGGGAGACACCTCAATAAAGTAGGGCCTGCCATGAACTCCGATCGTCGCAGCAACCTTGTTTCTCTCGGCGTCGATCACGGTGACATTGTTCGAGCCCGCGTTGACGACGTACACCTCATTCTTCTTCGGATTGGCGGCGACTCCGGTCGGTTCTGCCCCCACCTGCAACGTGCGCACAGGCTGGAAATAGCGCACATCAATCACCGTGACAGTATTGCTCTTGCCGTTCGTGATGTAGGCGTATTCGCGATAAAGGGGACCGTACGTGGTCAGCGTGCGCTCGTGGTAGTACCACCAGCCGAGCGCCACAGCTAGGGGCACAAGGACCGCGATAAGGAGGAGTTTGCGCAACTTTAGAACTTTGAGATCGTGAGCATTCTATCCGATGCGTTGACCGCTGAACTACGATGCAGCGGCCGCAAGTGAGCCTGAGAACCGTCTATGGGCTCCGACTATTTCGACACCGACACAGGTGCCTCGGTTCCAATTCCAACTACCGTCCGTCCCAGCACAGCTGCAATCTGCCTCACCTGGTCCATCAACGCGTCGAACTGGTCTGGGAATAGCGACTGCATGCCATCCGACAGCGCCCGGTCGGGATCGTTATGGACTTCGATAATCAGGCCGTCGGCTCCTGCAGCGACGCAGGCACGCGCTAGCGGCGTCACTTTCTCGCGCTTCCCGGTACCGTGGCTCGGATCGGCAATGATCGGCAGGTGGCTCACACGCTGCACCGCGGGAATCACGCTCAGGTCGAGTGTGTTACGTGTGTGATCCACAAACGTGCGCACACCTCGTTCGCACAGGACCACCTGATAATTGCCTTCGCTCATCACGTATTCCGCCGCCATGAGAAATTCTTCGAGCGTCGCGGATATTCCGCGCTTGAGCAGAACAGGCTTGCGGGCGCGTCCGGCCCGCTTGAGCAGCGAGAAGTTCTGCATGTTGCGCGCACCGATCTGGATCACGTCAGCGTAACGCTCGACCAGTTCCAGGGATTCATAGTCCACTGCTTCGGTGACAATCCTCAACCCAAAACGGTCCCGGACATCCGCCAGGATGCGCAGGCCTTCTTCGCCCAAGCCCTGAAAGGAGTAAGGAGACGTGCGCGGTTTATAGGCTCCGCCGCGGAAGAATTGCGCGCCGGCGCGAGCCACACGCTCGGCAATGGCAAACACCTGTTCGTGGCTTTCCACCGCGCAGGGTCCGGCAATGACCGCCAGATTCGTGCCACCAATCGTCGCCGTTGAACCAGGTAAAATGATCACCGTGTTGTCGGGCTTCACGTCCCGGCTCACCAGTTTGTAGGGCTTCGACACGCGAATGACCTCCTGGACGCCAGCCATGTCGTCGAATGTGCCGCTCTCGAGTTCGCCCGGATTGCCGGTGATGCCGATGGCCGTCCTCTGCGCGCCGGGCATAGGATGAGCGCGATACCCGAGCGCCTCGACCTTCTGGCAAACGGCGCGCACGTCGTCCTCGGTGGCCTGAGCGCGCATCACGATGAGCATACGAGTTACTCCGGAATTTAGTGTAACAGGACAAGCTGGGAGCTTCGACCTGCGCGCTGCGAGCGGGCTGCTCTAGAATTTAGTCCAAGTTTCAGGATCTCTCGGGCATGGAGGCTTTATGTCAACCAAAGAAGCCGTCACGATCGTCTGCCGGGCATTGGCAATTTACTTTCTCGCTTGGCTGTTGTACGACCTCACCTACTTGCCCTCCGCGGTGCACCCGTTCTTGCACTATCAGGCCAGACTTGGCTCCCTGAGCGACAGCGCCTACAACGCCTACATGTACAGCAGCTATCGCTTGTCGCTGTCGTTTCTAGTGCTTCGCATGCTGGTCCTCTTCTTTGCAGTTCAATGGTTTTACCGCGCGGGTCCGAGGCTACATGTCTACTTCCTCGCCCCCAGCGAGGCAGGTGAGCCCGCGCGGGCCAACTGAACCGCCGCTTCCAGAACGAGTCGCGGCGCATTGTAGAATAAGTGTTTATCCTTGCGATCCTGAAGCTATATGGCAACAGAAGACAAAAATCTTCCCGCCCGCGACGAGCGCTACGACGCGCACGGCATTGAACAGAAATGGATGGACCGCTGGCAGAGCGATCCGTCGCTCTACGCAGCCGAGGTCAACTCGAGCAAGCAGAAGTATTACGTGCTCGAAATGCTTCCCTACCCTTCCGGCGCGCTGCACATGGGACATGTTCGCAACTATTCGATTGGCGACGCCCTGGCGCGCTACATGTGGATGAACGGCTACAACGTGCTGCATCCCATGGGCTGGGATTCGTTCGGCTTGCCAGCGGAAAATGCCGCCATCAAGAACAACACGCCGCCGCGGGAATGGACGCTCGCCAACATCGCCGCGATGAAGACGCAGATGAAGCGTCTAGGCTTCGGCTATGACTGGTCGCGCGAAGTCACCACTTGCCTGCCCGACTACTACAAGTGGAACCAGTGGTTCTTCTTGAAGATGTACGAGCAAGGGCTTGCCTATCGGAAGAAGAGCAAAGTCAACTGGTGCCCCAAGTGCGCCACTGTATTGGCAAACGAACAAGTTGTCGGCGGCATGTGCTGGCGCCACGAGGACACGCCGGTCGAGCAACGTGAACTCGAGCAGTGGTTCCTGCGCATCACGAAGTACGCGGACGAGTTGCTCCACGACCTCGAAAAGCTGGGCGGCTGGCCGGAAAAAGTCCGCATCATGCAGGAGAACTGGATCGGGCGCAGCGAAGGCACACTCGTTGACTTCGACCTCGGCGGCACGATCGGCCCGGCGGGATCGACGATCACGGTTTTCACCACACGTGTCGACACGATCTTTGGCGCGACTTCGGTGCAGTTGGCGCCCGAGCATCCGATCGTGAAAGACATGACCGCGCGCGACGCCGAGTTGCGCGCCAAGGTCGAACAGTTGATCGCCGAGCAACGCAAAGCCAAAGAAGTCGGCGACATTGGCGCAATCGAGAAGCACGGTGTCTTCACCGGACGCTACGCGAAGAATCCCTACAACGGCGAAGCCGTTCCGGTGTGGGTGGCGAATTACATTCTGATGGACTACGGCACCGGCGCGATCATGAGTGTGCCCGCGCACGATGAGCGTGACTACGAGTTCGCCAAGAAGTATGGCATCGAGATTCGCCTCGTCATTCTTCCGCAATCGAGCGATCCGGAAGAAACCATGGCCGAACCGCAACTGCCGTTCACCACCATGGACGGCATCCTGGTCAATTCTGGGGAATTCAGCGGCCTGAGCTGCGAAGATGCGATCCAGAACATGTCGGCGCAGGCCGAGGCGGAAGGCTTCGGCAAGGCAACCGTCACGTTTCGCCTCAAGGATTGGGGCATCTCGCGGCAGCGCTACTGGGGTACTCCGATTCCTGTGGTCTATTGCCAAAAAGACGGCATCGTGCCCGTCCCGGAGAAAGACCTGCCCGTCATTCTGCCAGACAACGTCGGCATCACGCTCAGCGGCGGGTCTCCACTGTTGAATGTGCCGGAATTCCTCAACACGACTTGCCCGAAGTGCGGCGGCCCGGCGCGGCGCGAGACCGACACGATGGACACGTTCATCGACTCTTCGTGGTACTTCTACCGCTACGCCGATGCTCACAACGACAAGGGGCCCTTCGATTCGAAGACAATCGCCTACTGGTTCGGAGCCGACGGGATCGATCAATACATCGGCGGTGTCGAACACGCCATCCTGCACCTTATTTATTCGCGCTTCTGGACGAAAGTCATGCGTGATATGGGGATGGTCAAGAACGACGAACCCGTCAAGCGTCTGTTCACTCAGGGCATGATCATCAAGAACGGCGCGAAAATGTCCAAGAACCTGGGCAACGTGGTTTCTCCGGACGATATGATCGAGCAATATGGTGCCGACAGCACGAGGATGTACACGTTGTTCGCGACTTCCCCGGATCGTGAGCTTGACTGGCAGGATGAGGGCGTCGCTGGCGTTCAACGCTTTCTCGCGCGCGTGTATCGCTTCTTTGTGCAGAATGCCGATCCCATGCATCCGGAATGGCGCGACCCGGTCCCCGGAAACCTTGAGGGACCCGCTCGCGAAATTCAGCGACGGTTGCACCGCACGGTAAAGAAGATTACCGAAGACTTTGAATCACGCTGGCATTTCAACACCAGCATCGCGGGCCTGATGGAACTAACCAACCAGTTGCTCAACGACATCGGCCGCTGGCAGGAAGTGCGCGAACGCCAGGTGAAACTGACTGGCAAAGCGAATCCCGCAGGGACAGCTGAGATCCCCGTGCCCTTGATTGCCGACGTGCAGCACAAGATCGCGCTCCTGCTGTCGCCGTTTGCGCCATATCTTGCTCACGAACTTTGGGAGATGATCGGCGAAGACGCAAGCACCATGCTTCGTCAGTCATGGCCGAAACACGATCCCGCCCTCGCCGCGGAAGACGAGATCGAGATTCCCGTGCAAATCAACGGCAAGCTGCGCAGCAAGGTTGTGGTGCCCGCCGCGGCGACTGACGATCAGGTAACGCAAGCCGCGCTGGCAGATGAGAAGGTGAAAGCGGCAATTGCCGGGAAGCAGATTGTGAAGGTGATCGTCGTGCCCAAGAAGCTGGTCAACATCGTTATGAAGTGACGATGCGTTTTTGCAGCACGGGTCATCTCACCATCGGGTCATCCGGCCATCAGAATCTGTGCCGCGTGGTTTTCAATGATCCGATCACCCGATGACCCGATCACCCGATTTTGGGTTCAGGGCCAAACATATCGATCTGTTTGCAAACTCATCCCGCAATCTGAGACACTCATCCGTGGAAACCCAATCCATCGTTGTCCTCGACTTCGGAGCGCAGTATTCGCAGCTGATTGCGCGCCGCATCCGCGAAAACAAAGTCTTCTCGGTCGTCCTTCCCTTCAACGCTTCGCTCGAGGAAATTCGTAGCTATAACCCGGTCGGCATCGTCTTGTCAGGCGGGCCGTCTTCGGTCTACGACAAGGGCGCGCCGCATGCCGATAAGCGTGTATTCGATCTCAGCGTGCCGGTGCTGGGCATTTGTTATGGCCTGCAATTCATGGTGTATGCGCTCGGCGGGAAGGTGACACCGGCCGCGAAGCGTGAATACGGGCACGCAACCGTCGAGCGCGTGGCTGAGTCGCAGCTGTTTGAAGGCCTGCCGAAAGTACTGGCAGTCTGGATGTCGCACGGTGATTCCGCCGAAGACCTGCCTGCCGGTTTCTGCCTGACCGCGAAAACCGCAAACGCTGTCGCGGCCGTTGAGAATCCTGAGAAGAAATTCTGGGCCGTGCAGTTTCACCCTGAAGTCCATCACACGCCGCTCGGCGGGGATATCCTGCGAAATTTCGCCTTGAAGATCTGCGGTGCTTCGCCGACTTGGACTGGGCAACACTTCATCGATGCCACCGTTGCCACCGTCCGAGCCCAGGTTGGAAATGGCCGCGCCATCTGCGCGCTTTCGGGCGGCGTCGATTCGTCGGTCGCGGCTGTGCTCGTCGATCGCGCCTTGCGTGAGGGTGCCCCACCCTTGCCGCGTTCGTTGCGGCAGGGTGGCGATTTTCAACGCGCAACCGAAAGCTCCCGCCTGACGTGCGTCTTCGTCAATAACGGTGTCCTGCGCAAGAACGAATTCGAAAAAGTGCAGCAGAACCTGCGCGACAAGCTTGGCCTGCACCTGATCGCCGTCGACGCGACCGACCGTTTCATGTCCAAGCTCGCCGGCGTCACCGACCCCGAAAAGAAACGCAAGATCATTGGCGCAGAATTCATTGCCGTTTTCGAGGACGAAGCCCACCGCATCGAGCAGCAAGAAGGCCACGTCGACTGGCTCGTTCAGGGCACGCTCTATCCCGACGTGATCGAGTCGCGCTCGGTGCGAGGGCCATCGGATGTAATCAAGTCGCATCACAACGTCGGCGGATTGCCCGAGAAGATGAAGCTCAAACTCATCGAGCCGCTCAAAGACCTCTTCAAAGACGAAGTGCGCCGCATCGGCCGCGATCTCGGCATGCCCGAAGACATCCTGCAGCGACAGCCCTTCCCCGGCCCGGGTCTGGCTGTTCGCATTTTGGGTGAAGTAACAAAAGAACGCGCCGACCTGTTGCGCGAGTGCGACGACATCGTCGTCACCGAAATCAAGCGAGCCGGACTCTACACGAAGATCTGGCAGTCCTTCGCGGTCCTGCTGCCCGTCATGTCGGTCGGCGTCATGGGCGACATGCGGACGTACGCCTACACCTGCGCTATCCGCGCCGTCCACTCCGAAGACGGTATGACCGCCGACTGGGTCCCGCTGCCCTATGAAGTACTGAAGACGATCTCGAACCGGATCGTGAACGAAGTCCGCGGCGTGAACCGCGTGGTGTATGACGTGACCTCAAAGCCGCCGGGGACGATTGAGTGGGAGTAGGAAGGTAGCTCACTGGGCACAGCTCTTAATCCGCTTGCTTTCAACACCATTCTTCGTAATCCTAAACACATCTATTGGGCCCCCGATACCACTTGGCGGAGGCGGAGGCTCCTCCGCTTGTTTTTCTGCGGAGGCGATGACGCATTGCGCTACCGTTGCTGCATCGTTAAGTGACATCATGGCGACAGTCTTGTCCCGAATTTGTGCGTCGCATCGTGAGATATTCACTCTTTGTTGTACATATTTGTCTTCCCCCAAAATCATGCGGTCTGCTTGATCAGTCTTCTCGTACACATATATCGTCGGGGCATCATATCCAACCCGCCCCTGTGCGTCTGCGGTCATCCTGATTCTTCCAACTCGAACTTGGCCACTCCCCGCTTCGTAGGTGACTATCACACCTTGAAAAAGACCGCCGTCCTCCGCGGGATCCAAACGATGAGTACGAGAGTAGGGTGACGAGGTCAAGGCATCGTGTTGCTATTCGCTGGAGTTCGGGGATTGTAAGGAGAGTATCCGGTAAGAGATTAGCCTGATTCGTCAGGAACTTCGTGATGTCCAGAACGGGAGTGCTCTTTTCCACGTGCTGGCAAATATCTATACCATTGGCTGGGTCCGAGACCTGGTTGCCGTTTCCTGTGTAAAAGACAACTGTGTTCTTTCGCAACTTCGGATCAAAAATCTTCGTGTGACCATCGCACGTTTTGCCCTTTACAATCGTTCGCGTGTCAGATGCGATCACTACGCCGGCGTTCGAAGGGACTACCACAACCACGGTCCCACGGACAGCCACCTGACCACAACAGAGTGTTGTCAGAAGCAGGACACTAAGAACTCGACGGCACATCATCATCCACTCCGCCGTTCTGTGAAACTACGTCAAACTGGCAAAGGGTCACTATTCTAGCCGGGTGCGTGCACCACCTGTAACCCCAGCACTTTCTCAAACGGATCGAAATCGTGGTCACGATGCAGAAGTTGATTCCCGCTCAGCATGCAGAAGGTCGCAATCCAACAGTCGATGGTCTTGCGGACTGTATAACCTCGCTGGCGCAGTAGCCGATAATTCTCGGCCGCCGCAACCGCCATCGGTGCGCCGCCGGTGGCAAAAACGTCGAATGTGAGGAGATCGTGACGCACGCGCCGGAACTCGCCCGAGTCGCGAATCCCTTGAAGCACTTCGCAGAGAGTCAGGTCGGTCAGGCCCAAACGTTGTGTCGTCAACTCGCGTTCAAGCCATTCGGTTTCAGGATTGCTAGTACCTGCCAGATAGTCGATCCAAACGGTCGTGTCGACAATCACCATGTCTATCCAGCAATTCGTCCGTGGCGAGACTCTGCAAGATTCCCTTCCCACTTCACTTTGCCGCGAAGCTTGCGGATACCGCCCTGCAGGCGCGTCTGGATCAGCAAGCGGAGTGCGGCTTCCACCGTCGCCTTCTTCGTGCCAGTGTCGCCAAGCCGCATGGCCTGGCGCATTAAACCATCATCGATGTCAATATTGGTTCGCATTCAAGCATTCCCAATGTGTAAGTTTCTCATATTTATGTGTATAGTTCAAGCTTGCCGCAATGACTCGTATCCCATTGAATAGTTGGCACAAATCCCACTACCATATCCCTATGCCTGTCGACACCGAACTCCAGCAATCCGCGCACACCCGCATCCGCGCCCCGCGCGGCACTTCCCTGTCCTGCAAAGGATGGCAGCAGGAAGCGGCCATGCGCATGCTCATGAACAATCTCGACGAGGAAGTCGCCGAGCGGCCGCAGGACCTGGTCGTTTATGGCGGCACGGGCAAGGCCGCGCGCAACTGGGATTGCTATCACGCCATCGTTAACACGCTGAAGAATCTCGAAAGTGACGAGACGCTGCTGGTGCAATCGGGCAAGCCAGTCGGCGTGTTCAAGACGCACGATTACGCGCCACGCGTGCTGATTGCCAACTCGAACCTGGTCGGGCATTTCTCGAATTGGGAGAAGTTCAACGAACTCGAACGCGCTGGACTGATGATGTACGGCCAGATGACCGCCGGCTCTTGGATCTATATCGGCTCACAGGGCATCGTGCAGGGGACGTATGAGACATTTGCCGCGGCTGGCGCAAAACATTTTGGCGGCGATCTGGGCGGCAAGCTGATCGTCTCCGGCGGCATGGGCGGCATGGGTGGCGCGCAGCCGCTGGCGGCCACCATGAATGGCGCGGCCTTTCTCGGCATTGACGTCGACCCGGAGCGCATCAAGAAGCGGCTCAAGACCGGCTACTGCGATTTTCTCGTCACCACGCTCGACGAGGCGCTGCGCATTCTGAAGAACGCAGTCCGCAAGAAAGAGAACGTTTCGGTCGGACTGGTCGGCAACTGCGCCGACATCATTCCCGAACTCGCCGAGCGTGGCGTTGTCCCTGACATCTTGACTGATCAGACGTCGGCCCACGATCCGCTGAACGGCTACGTGCCGAACGGCATGACGTTTGAGCAAGCGCTGGAACTTCGCAAGCGTGATCCACAGGCGTATCACGAACGCTCACTCGACGCGATGGCGTGGCACGTCGAAGGCATGTTGCGGTTGCAGAAGATGGGCTCGGTCACATTCGACTACGGCAACAACATCCGGACCTTCGCCTTCCAGCGCGGCGTGAAGAATGCGTACGACTTCCCGGGATTCGTTCCGGCATATATTCGTCCGCTGTTTTGTGAAGGGCGCGGGCCGTTCCGCTGGGCGGCGCTTTCGGGTGAAGGAGCCGATATTGCGGTCACAGATGACCTGGTGCTGGAGTTGTTCCCCGAGAATCGCAGCTTGCGGCGCTGGATTGATCTGGCACGCAAGCGAATCAAGTTCCAGGGACTGCCAGCGCGCATCTGCTGGCTGGGATATGGTGAGCGGGCGCAGTTTGGGCTGGCGATCAACGATCTCGTCAAGAAAGGCAAGATCAAGGCGCCGATCGTCATCGGCCGCGATCATCTTGATTGCGGCTCGGTGGCTTCACCGTTTCGCGAGACCGAAAGTATGAAAGATGGTACCGACGCAGTCGCTGACTGGCCCTTGCTGAACGCGCTGGTGAACACAGCGGCGGGTGCTTCGTGGGTATCGATCCATAACGGCGGAGGAGTTGGCATTGGGTACTCGCTGCATGCCGGACAAGTCACAGTCGCCGACGGCACCGACATGATGGCGAAGCGGATCGAGCGCGTGCTGACGACGGATCCGGGAATGGGCGTGATCCGCCACGTGGATGCCGGATATGAAGCGGCAACGGAGTTCGCCACACGGAAGAAAATTCGCATTCCGATGGACGCCAAATGAACCACGGAGACACGGAGGCACGGAAGGAATGCAAGCCAATTTCTCGGAGCGGCGATGCCTAAACCAGGGAGAGTGTTCCTCTTAAGTGTCGGTCAACTTCTTACGCTCCATGCAACAGACCCTGGTCCGCGCCGCGGCGCTTCCCTTTCCGACCTGGGCATCGTAGAAGACGCAGCCGTCCTCTGCCTCGGCGGCAAGATCGTCTCTGTCGGCACCACGAAAGACGCCCTCCGGGATCCCTGGCTCAAGAAGAATCGAAACAAAGTCACGGAGATCAACTGCGGCGGCCGCGTCGTTCTGCCGGGCTTTGTTGATTCACACACACATCCGGTGTTTACGCAACCGCGGCTCATCGACTTCGAGAAGCGTATCTCCGGCGCGAGCTACGAAGAAATCTCCGAAGCTGGTGGCGGAATCCGCTCCAGCCTTGAAGGCGTGCGCTCGGCGAACAAAGCGGCACTCACACAGAAGGTCCTTGCGGCGCTCAACGATCAAGCCAGGCATGGCACGACAACCGTCGAAGCAAAATCAGGCTACGGTCTGACCCTCGAATCAGAAGTGAAGTCTCTCGAGGCAATCCGCGCCGCCGCCAAACAATGGCCGGGAACTGTGGTCCCAACGTTTCTTGGCGCACACGTCGTTCCGCCCGAATATCGCGGTCGCTCACAAATGTACGTGGACCTCGTCTGTAAGAAGATGCTGCCCGCGGTAGCGAAAGCCAAATTGGCGCGGTTTGTTGATGTCTTCTGCGACCGTGGCGCTTTCACCGAAAAGGAAACTGCCACGATCTTTGGCGCGGCGACGGCATACGGTTTCGGTATTCGGGCGCACCTCGGCCAGTTGTCGACGCCGAGTGAGGGATTCATTGAATCGCTGGTCCACACGTGTGCGCCCGCATCTCTCGATCACATGGACCACGTACCTGATGCCGATTTGCGGGCCCTCGCCGCCAGCAATACGGTCGCCACCCTGGTTCCCGGCGCCAACTATTTCCTCGGCCTGAGCCGCTATCCGAATGCGCGGCGGATGATCGAGGCTGGCGTAGCGGTCGCGCTTGCGACCGACCACAACCCCGGCACATCACCGACCGTCAGTATGCCCATGGCCATGTCCCTGGCGTGTACCCACATGAAGATGTCGCCTGGAGAAGCGATTGCTGCCGCCACGATCAACGGGGCCTATGCCCTCGGCCTTGCCGATCGCAAGGGCAGCATCGAACCAGGTAAGGATGCGGACCTTGCCATCTTCGATGTGAGAGACTACAGAGAGATCCCGTACTGGTTTGGGGCAAACCGGTGCGCGCAAACGGTTATCGGCGGTACCGTTCAACGCTGACTTGCGGAGAACCGCATTCCGCTTCGTCTCGTACTTGTAGAAAACGACATCTGATGAAACTTCCCTCGGAGAACCTCCGTTCATGAAGCGTTTGGTTGTGTTGTGCATGGTTGTAAATTCCCTGTTCGCCTCGGCGCAGCGCCTTCCGGAACTGGCGCGGCCCAGCAACTACAAGCTGACGTTCGCGCCCGATTTCGAGAAGAACATCTTCTCGGGGCGGGAAACGATTGCGATTGAAGTTCTTAAGCCTACGACTGAGATCGTGCTGAACGCCGTGGACATCGACTTCCTTGGCGCCTCGATCACAAGCCAGGGAGTCACGCAGGAAGCAAAGGTCTCGATCGACAGAACCAAGCAGATGGCAACCCTGAGGGTTGAGAAACCGCTGCCCGCGGGCCCGGCGACGATTCAGGTCCACTACAACGGTTTGCTTAACGACGAACTACGCGGATTCTATCTGGGCAAAGACGCACAGGGCCGGAAATACGCAGTCACGCAGTTCGAGTCCACGGACGCGCGGCGCGCTTTTCCTTCCTTCGACGAACCGGCCTACAAAGCGACGTTCGACATCACGGTCATTGCTGACAAGCAGCATGTCGTCATCTCGAATGCGAAAGTATTGAACGACGCGCCCGGCCCAGAGGAGGGAAAACACACGGTGAAGTTCGTGACCTCGCCCAGGATGTCGTCTTATCTCGTGGCGATTGCGGTCGGGGAATTCGAGTCTGTGGAAGGCGAATCAGATGGAATTCCTATCCGTGTGTGGGGAACACCCGGCAAGAAGGAGTTAGGCAGGTTTGCGCTCGAATCGGCGAAGTTCAACATGCATTACTTCAACCAGTACTTCGGCATCAAGTATCCGTTCGAGAAGCTCGACTTGATCGGGCTACCGGATTTCGCTGCCGGCGCCATGGAGAACACCGCCTGCATCACCTTCCGTGAGGCCGTGCTCCTCATTGATGACAAGCATGCCTCCGTTTCGCTGCAGCAGGATGTGGCTGAGGTGTTGTCGCACGAGATGGCTCATATGTGGTTTGGGGATCTCGTCACGATGCAGTGGTGGGACGACATCTGGTTGAACGAGGGCTTCGCGACCTGGATGGCCCCGAAACCGGTTGCCGCCTGGAAACCGGAATGGCATGTTGAACTGGAGACGGTTCGCGACACGATCAGTTCCCTGAACACAGACTCCCTGCGCTACACGCGGCCGATCCGTCAGGCGGCGGAGACGCCGGATCAGATCCAGGAACTCTTCGATGGCATTGCCTACGGCAAGACGGCAGCGGTGCTGCGGATGCTTGAGGCATACATTGGCCCGGAAGATTTCCAGAAGGGCGTCAACCAGTACTTGAAGCAACACGCGTACGGTAATGCAACGGCGACGGATTTCTGGAATACGCTGGCAAAAACGTCGGGCAAGCCGGTGGATCGCGTGATGCCCACGTTTGTCCAGCGGCCGGGCGTCCCGTTTGTTGCGGTGCACGCGGACTGTAAAGGTGGCACAACGCGGGTCACGGTTCGACAGCAGCGTTATTTCTATAACCGCGAGCAGTTCAAGGACGATGAATCCGGGGAGCTCTGGCAGATCCCGCTGTGCCTCAAGGACGGAGGAACCGGCTCGACCTCCTGCCACCTGCTGACCGAGAAAGAGGCGCAATTCCAAATCGCGGGCTGCGGACGCTGGACATTCTCAAATGCCACAGCCCAGGGTTTCTACCGCTCGGGATATGACACCGCGAATTTGGAGGCCGTCACAGCAGACGTGGAAACGGGTCTGACTCCGGAAGAACGCATCATGCTTCTCGGGGATGTGTGGGCGGCTGTGCGCGTCGGCAGACAACCGATCACGGACTACCTGGAACTGGCGCAAGGCCTGCAGAATGAGACAAGCAATGCTGTGCTCAGTGAGATGTTGCTGCAAGTGGAATACATCGGACGCTATCTAACCTCGGAAGGCGATCAACCGAAGTTTGCTGCTTGGGTCCGGAATCTGCTGGCTCCTTCCATCCACAGGCTGGGGTTTGAACCCAAGCCTGGGGAAAGCGACGAAGACAGGCAGCTGCGCGCGCGGCTGCTCGTGGCATTGGGAACTACCGGACAGGATCAGGAGGTTCTGACCTGGGCGCGGCAATGGACTGAGCGGGCGCTCCTGAGCGACACTCCGCTCGATGGCACGATGGCCAGGGCTGCATTCGAACTGGCAGCTGAGCGCGGTGATGTCGCTTTGTACGATCGTCTGGTGGCCAAGCAGAAGCAAGCGCGCACTCCAGAGGACTTCTACGTGTACCTCAGCGCGCTGTCGTCGTTCCGTGATCCCAAGCTGATTTCACGCAGTCTCGACCGTGCTCTCTCGCCTGACGTGCGAAGCCAGGATGCTGTATCCGTCATTGCGGACATCATGGATCACCCTGCGGCGCAGCAGTTGGCATGGGATTTCACTAAGGACCACTGGAGCGAGATCGACAAGATCTTCGGCGGATTCGCCGGGGCGGAACTTGTGGACGCGGCATCAACGTTTTGCACTTCGGAGCAAAAGAACGCCGTTCAGGAATTCTTCTCACGGCACAAAGTGCCCGGCACAGAACGTGGATTGCCGAAGACTCTGGAACGGATCGACGATTGCGTCGACTTGAAGTCGCAGCAAGGCGAAACGCTGGCTCGCTGGCTGAACGACCACGAAGTTCGCGCTGGACAGTGAGTCGTTCTCCGCAAGCATTGGCGTTGCGGGCGACCCTGGGCCGCTTGAAATCGTCCGACTGTCTTGAATTCAGATTGAGCGAATTGCGGGACGGTTGTTATAATTTTTAAGTTCCGCGAGGTTATCGCGCATCAGTGATGTCTTGCTTGCTCCGAGCAAGACGCCCGTTGTCGCAAACGGGTGGATCACGTCAGCCCCCAACCGGTTGGCAGTCAGGTGCGCATCCGCAGTGGCCAGGTAGCTCAGGTGGTAGAGCGCAGCCCTGAAAAGGCTGGCGTCGGCGGTTCAACTCCGTCCCTGGCCACCATGTTTTCCAAGCATTTCCCTCCGTTCCTAAACCTGATCTTGTTCCAACATGTTCTAATCCCATTTGGTATTCCTGGGGTCGTCTCACCCCTGGCGATGTCCTTAGCCGGCGATTTTTCGCACGCAGTGTTAAGTCGCAGATTTCTGAATTCCGGGGACGGGCAAAGACAGGAGCCTGGCATCGGAAGAAGCCGAGCTTATAACAGCCGATCTAGCTCCCGGGCGAGCTGGGCGGAAAGAACGGCTA
>Ga0335069_10008802_pt1 | contig 14401 bp, 8 predicted proteins | sample Lox_Sample_11_FD_206714 | JGI IMG/M metagenome (GOLD analysis project Ga0335069, IMG submission 206714) | Soil microbial communities from Loxahatchee National Wildlife Refuge, Florida, United States - Lox_Sample_1.1 | ecosystem: Environmental > Terrestrial > Soil > Wetlands | place: USA: Florida... | reverse complement strand
CTTGTCGACCTCACCTCCGGCGCGGCCCGCGCCCACCACCGGGTGGAGCGGGCCCGGCTCCTGCGCGCCCGCGGCGACCGCGCCGCCGCGCGCGAGGAGCTCACCCGCGCCGCCGGCGAATCGGCCGAGCCCGCGCTCCTCTGGCGCGAGGTGGCGCTGCTCGCCCAGGCGTCCGACGACGCTCCGGGCGAGCTCGAGGCGTGGCAGCGGGCGCTGGAGCGCGATGGGTCGGTGGCTGGCGAGGCCGCGCCACGGCTACTCGCCCTTGGCCGCGCGCTTCAAGACAGCCGGCCGGAACTGGCCGAGGCGGCGCTCCGCGAGGCGACGCAGCGCGGCGCCCCCGTCGAGGCGGTGGAGGCCTGGCGGGCGCTCTCGCGCCTGGAGCGCAGCCGCGGCCAGATGGATGCGGCGTCCGAGGCGTTGCTCCAGGCCGCCGAGCTCGCCCCCGAGGCGCTCCGCGCCGATGTCCTGCTCGAGCGGGCCGAGTTCGCCGAGGAGCGCGGGGACTCGGCTGGCGCGGCGGACAGCTACCGGAGGGTGTTGAAGCTCTCGCCGCGGCACCCGCGGGCGCTGCCGCGGCTCCGCGCGCTGCTCGAGCACGCGTCGGACTGGCCCTCGGTCGCCGAGCTGCTCGAGCTCGAGGCCGAGCGCGCCCCGCGTGGGCGAGCGGCGGCGCTCTTCTCCGAGCTCGGGACGCTGCTCGACGAGCGGCTGGGACGCGGCGAGCTGGCGGAGGCGGCCTTCCGGCGGGCCGTCCAGCTCGACGCCGACGCGCCGAAGCCGCTGGAGCAGCTGGTGGTGCTCCAGCTGCGCCGCGGCGCCTGGACCGAGGCGTCGGCGTTCCTGGGTCGGCTCCCGGCGCTGCTCCCGGCCGAGCGGGCCGCGGCCCTTCTCCGGCACTCGGCCCAGCTCGCCGCAGGCGCGCTCGACGGTGCCGCCGCGCTCGCGCTCCGCCGCCAGGCGCACGCCCTGGTTCCCGCGACCGGCGACGAGCTGGCCGAGCTCGCGCTCTCGCTCTACGCCGGCGGCTCGCGCGCCGAGGCGCTCCCGCTGCTCGCCGCGGTCGTCGCCGGCCTCGACCAGGGCAGCCATCCGGCCCGCGAGGCGGAGGTGCTCCTCGCGCATGCCGACCTGCTCGTCGAGGCGGGGGAGCTCCCACAGGCGGAGGCCATCCTGCGGCGGCTCGCCGGGCGGCCCGACGCCCCGGCCGCCGCGGTGGAGCGCCTGGCCGAGCTACGGGGGCGCACCGATCCACGCGAGGCCATCGAGCTGCTCGCCGCGCACCAGCTGCGGCAGCCTCCCTCGGAGGAGGCGGGGCGTGCGCTCCTGAAGCTCGCCGAGCGCGCCCGCGCCGAGCTGGCCGATCCCGAGCTGACGGAGCGGCTGCTCCTCGGGGCCGCCGCCGCGCTCCCCGATCCCCTGCCTGCGCACCAGGCCCGCGCCGCGCTGCACCGCGAGACGGGGCGCACCGCCGCGCTCCTCTCCGCCCTCCAGGCCACCGCCACCGCCGCGCTGCGGAACGAAGACGTCGCGCTCGCCTCGCGGACGCTGGAGGAGGTGGCGGAGGTCGCCTCCCGGTCGGACCGGGCGGACGAGGCGCTCGACGCCCTGGCCCGGCTCCGTGCCACGCTCGAGGGCGCCGGTCGGAAGACGGACGCGGCCGCGGTCGAGCGTCGGCGGGCGGCGCTCTTCCTCGAGGTGCGTGGCGACGCCACGGCGGCCACCGCGGCCCTCGCCCGTGCCTTCGAGCTCGCTCCGGACGTCGAGACCACCATCTGGCTCGCCGACCTCGCGGCACGGCGCGGCGACACCAGGGCGAGGGCAGCCTGGCTGCAGCGCAGCGTCCCCTTCCTGCCCGGCGCCGAGGCACGGGCAACCGCCCTGGTCCAGATTGCCGAGCTGCACGCCGGTCCGCTCGGTGACGAGACCGAGGCCGAGTCGCTGGTGCGCGACGCGCTGGCCGAGGTGCCAGGACACCCCGCCGCGGAGGCCCTGCTGGTGCAGCTGCTCGAGCGGTCCGGGCGGGGTGCCGACCTCGCGGCCTACTACGTCGCCGCCGCCCGGAGCCGGACCGAGGGTCCGGCGCGGGCGCATCTGCTCCGCCGGGCCGCCGGCCTGTACCGCGACCTGGGCAAGGCCGAGCAGGCGCTGGACGCGCTCTCGGCCGCGCACGGCTTCGCGCCGGCGGACACCTCCATCACCACCGAGCTTGCCGAGCTGCTGGTCTCCCGCGGGCAGGACGCGGATGCGGCGCCCTTCGACGCGCTCCTCCTCCAGGCCGATCCGTTTCATCCCGCCTACGAGCGTCACGCCGCGCGGCTGCAGGCTGCTGGCGACAGCGTCGCGCTCGGTCGACTGGAGGCGGCGCGGGCCGAGCGTCAGCTGGGCGCGGAGGCGGCCCGGAGCTGGCTGCGCGCCGCCGGTGCCCTGCGCGCCGGAGGACGCGAGGACGATGCGCGCGCCGCCGAGGATCGCGCCTTCGACCAGGCGCCCGAGCTGGACGCTGCCTTCGCCGCCCGGCGCGCCCGGGTGGAGGGCGACGTGCGCGCGCAGGCCGAGCTCCTGGCGCAGCGCGCCCGGGCCGTTCCCACCGAGGCGCCCGCCCTGCTGGCCGAGCGCGCCGAGCTGCTGACCCGGGCCGGCGAGGCGCTGCTCGCCGCCGAGGCCTGGGATGAGCTGCTCCAGCTCCGGCCCGACGAGGTGAAGGCGCTGCTCGCCCGTGGTGACCTGGCCGCCGCCGCGGGGGGTCCCACCGCCGCGCAGCCCTATGACCGCCGGGCGCTTCAGCTGGCCCCTGACCTGCCTACACCGCAGCGCACCCGGCTCCAGCTGCGCCTGGGGAACGCGGCGCTGTCGGCCGGCGCGCTGCATGACGCCGCCGATGCGCTCGAGGCCGTGGTGGCCGCCGACCCCGACGGGGAGCGCGGCCGGGACGCGCTCTCGCTGCTCGCCGAGGTGCACGGCCGGCGGCAGGACGCGCCCGGGCTGTTCCGCACCTCGGTCCGGCTCGCCCGGTCCGCCCGGCCCGAGGAGGCCGAGGCGCTCTACCGTCGGGCCGCGGCGCTGGTGGAGGACCCGGTCGAGGCGCTCGAGGCGCTGCTCCCGCTGGCCGAGCTGCGGCCGGCGGAGTCCTCCGTCGTCGACCGTGCCGTGGCCGGCCTGCGCGCCGTCTCGCGCCATGAGGATCTCATGTCGCTCCTCGAGCGCGCCGCCCAGGCCTCGGGTGGCCCCCGCGCCGCCGACCTCCTGGTGCAGGCGGCCCAGGTGGCGACGGACGTCTTCCAGGACGAGGCCCGGGCGCTCTCGCTGGTCGAGCGGGCCCACCAGGCGGATCCAGGCAACCTCGCCGCCCTCCGGGGGCTCGCCCGGAGCTACCGCCAGCGTGGCGACGCCGAGCCGCTGCTGCCCGTGCTCCGCGGCCTGGTCGCCGCGACACCGCCGGGCGACGAGTCGGCGCAGCTGAAGCTCGAGCTGGCGGGGATGCTCCTCCAGCGCGGCGAGACCGACGAGGCCCGCGGCTTGCTCGAGCCGCTCGCCGCCGGCGGGCGCTCGGGCCCGGGCTACTCCGAGGCGCTCGAGCTGCTGGTCCCCCTGCTCCAGGGTGCCGACGACGCCCTCGCTCGCTCCACGGTGCTCGCTGCCCGCGCCGAGATGGCGCAGGGGGCCGAGCGGGCCCACCTCCTCTATGAGGCCGCCCGCGCCGCGCAGCAGGCCGGTGACGAGGCCCGCGCGGCCCGACTGGCCCGGGCCTCGGTCGCCACCGAGGCCAGCCGGGATGCGCTGCTGTTCCTGGCCAGCTTGATGCGGGAGGCGAGCGAGCTGGCCAAGGCGGCGGCCTCGCTCACCCAGGCGGCGCAGCTCGCCTCACCTGACGACCGCCCGAAGCTGCTTCTCGAGGCCGCCGATGCCTGGGAGGGCGCAGGGGATCCCGCCGAGGCGCAGGAGCTGCTCGAGCGCGTGGCGCGCCTCCACCCCCGGACGCTCGGACCCGGGGCCTGGGCCGCGCGCTTCCTCCGGCTCGGCGCCCGTGCCCAGGCCGTGGAGCACGGGTACGAGCCGCTCCTCGCCCAGGGCGCCTTCGCGCAGGCGCTGGAGATCGCCGAGGCGCTCGAGGATTCCCCGCGCATCCGCCAGAGCCTCTGGGGACTCGCCCAGACGCCGTCCGGCGCCGAGTCGCTGCGCCGGCTGTGCAAGCTGCTCCTGAAAGACGGCACCGGGCTCGAGCGCCAGGCCTGCGCCGAGCTGGCCGAGTCGCGGAGGGCGATGGACCTGGCCGTCGCCCTCCACCGCGCCATCCTCCTCTCGCCCGCGGCCGAGGCCACCGGCGAGGAGCGCCTCCGCGCCTTCCAGCGGCTTCAGGCCGTCGGTGAGCTGGAGGGGACGCTGCTCGAGGTGCTGGAGCGGGTCGACGCCAGCACCTCCCCGACGCTGGTGGAGGCGCTGCTCCAGCACCTCCGCGGGCGCCGCGGCGCCGAGCGCGAGCGCGGGCTCCGTCTGCTCGCCGCGCGCGTGCCGTCCCGCGCCGCCGAGCTCTGGCAGGCGCTGTTCGAGCAGGCGCGCGACGACAACCGACTCGAGGACGCAGCGTCGGCGCTCTCGGCCTGGGTGGATGCCACGCCGGACCCGGTGCAGCGGGCGGGCCTCCGTGTCCAGGCCGGAGATCTCGCGCTCGCCATCGGCTGGACGGATGCGGCGCGGGCCGCCTGGGCGCAGGCGATGGCGGAGGATCCCACCTCGGTGGCCGCGGCGAGCAAGCTGCTCGCGCTCACCTCGGCCGACGAGTCGCCGGCGGAGTTCGCGGACCTTGCCGAGCGGCTGGGCTCGCTGATGGGACCCGAGGCCCTCGCCGGGCGACAGGACGAGCTGGTGCACGCCTACGTCCGGCTGGGCCGGGCCGCCGATGCGTTGGGCGTGCTCTCGCAGCTCCCGCCGACCGAGGAGCGGGTACGCCAGCGTGCCGAGCTGGCCGAGTCGCTCGGGCGTTCGCACGAGGCGCTGGTTCTCCGCGAGCAGCTGGCCCGCACCCCCGAGGAACGGGAGGTGCTGGCCCTGACCGCTCTGCGCGCTGGCCGCCACGACGACGTCCTGCGCATCCTCCGGCCCATCGCGTCGCTGGAGGCGCTGTCGCCGGAGTCGCGGCGGGAATTCGCCGCTGCCCTGGCCGGGAGCGAGGCCGGCGCCCCGCTGGCGGTGCAGCTCTGGGCGCTGCTCCTGGCCGAGCACCCGGTGGACGCCGAGGGCTGGGCGCTGCACGCCGAGGCGCTGCGGCGCTCCGGCCATTTCGAGGCCGCCGCCCGCTCCACGGCGTTCGGGAACCTCTTCGCCGGCGAGGAGACCGTGGCCTCCCTGGTACCGCTGTCCCCGGTTGCGCGGGGACCGGTCCGGACCTCGATCACCCTTCCCGGTGGCGTGCTCGAGGTGACTCCGGAGGAGATGCCGAACCTGCGCGCGGTGCTCGACGAGTCGCTCGCCGCGCTCGGCGCGCCGGGGGTGCGCATCTGGCTCGACCCCGCGGGCGCCTCGGAGGCCTGGATGGCCAGCGGCGGCGACCTGGTGCTCGGCGCCGGAGCGCTCTCGGTCTTTGGACCCCAGGAGGTCACCTTCCTCGTGGCGCTGGCTCTGGCGCTCGGGGACGAGGGGCAGGGGCTCGCCCGGCCGGGTGAGGTGAGCGGGCTGCCGGGCGCCGCGGCGGAGGCGTTCGCAGCGGTTCCCTCGCCGGTGGCCGCGGCGCGGGTGCTCCTCTGGCTCGATCCCGTCGCCCGCGGCGCCGACCTGGACACCGTGGACCCGGCGGCGGTGTTGACCGGGAGCGCGGCGCTCGCCGCGGTGGTCCAGCGCGCGCTCCGGCTCGTGTAAGGTCCCGGGCCGTCCGTGGTCCGTCCTGCGTCGCTGCTCCCCTTCGCCCTGCTCGGCCCGTTCTTGCTCGGCTGCAAGGCCGAGGTGCCTGTCCCGGGCAAGGAGCGGGTGGGGACCTACCTGCTGCAGTCGGTGGGTGACCCGCTCTCCAACGACTGCGCTCCGGCCATCTTCGACGCCGGTGTGGACGGCGGGGCGATGGGCGGGGCCTTCGTCGACGCAGGGGTCATTCTCTCCGTCACCTACAACCAGACCACCACCCCGGACGGGGGGACGCGGCTCCCGGACGGCGGCCCGGTCATTCCGTACGATGCCGGCTACCTGACCTTCGTCGAGGGCTCGGGCTCGGAGTACGGGGTCATCGTCGGCCAGGTCATCGACGTCTCGGCCATCGCGTCGCGAGTCTTCTCGGCCTGCAACTGCACCAGCCTCGAGCCGCCGGACATCCTGGTGCAGGAGCGCAACGTCATCGCCCTGCTGAGCGACTCGCAGGCCCGTGCGCTCGGCTCGCTCGGCACCTGCGCGCCCCCGTCGGTGGTGCTCGACGGTGGCATCCCTCCGGTGGACGGTGGAAGCACCGGTCCGAGGGACCCCAACGGGGTGTGGAGCGTGCCGCTGGTCTGCGGGGTGACCGAGGAGCAGGTGCAGGTGCTGAATCACCGCGATGGTGGGTGCAGCCTGGAGTGCCAGTCCTGCACCATCCGCTTCGCGGTCCAGGGGAGGACGCTGCAGGAATGAGCGCGCTGCGTGCCGTGGTGCTGCTCTCGGGTGGCCTGGACTCGGCGACCTGTCTGGCCATCGCCCGGAGCGAGGGCTTCCTCTGCAGCTGCCTGCTGGTCGACTACGGGCAGCGCCACCGGGTGGAGCTCGAGCGCGCCCGGGCGGTGGCCCGGGCGCAGGGGGTGAAGGACGTGCGCGTGGTCCAGGTGGACCTCCGGGCCATCGGGGGCTCGGCGCTCACCGCGGACATCGCCGTTCCGAAGGACCGCGCGGAGACCGAGCGTTGCACCGGTGTCCCGGTGACGTACGTGCCGGCGCGCAACACGCTCTTCCTCGCGCTGGCGCTGGGTATGGCGGAGACGCTGGACGCGACGGACCTCTTCATCGGGGTGAACGCGGTGGATTACTCGGGCTACCCGGACTGCCGGCCCGAGTTCATCCGCGCCTTCGAGGCGCTGGCGAACCTCGCGACCCGAGCCGGAGTGGAGGGGGCGCGGTTCCGGGTGCACGCCCCGCTCTCCGGGATGCGGAAGGCGGAGATCATCCAGACCGGCACGCGGCTCGGCGTGGACTACGCGCTGACGCACAGCTGCTACGATCCGGACCCGGCGGGGAGGGCGTGCGGGCGCTGCGACAGCTGCCTCATCCGCCGCGAGGGCTTCCGGGCGGCTGGCGTTCCGGATCCGACGGCGTACGCGACGTGACGCCTGGTCTTCTCACCGCCCTCGCGGTGCTCACCATCGCCGGGTGGGACGCGGGGACCCCGGGCGGACTGGTCGAGGCGAGCGCGCGGGTGCCGGGGCTGGTGGTCGAGCTCCGGTACGCGACCGAGGACAACTTCCTGGGGCGGGCGGTGTACCCCGAGGGGGCGCGCTGCCTGCTCCTGCCCGGGGTGGTGGAACGGCTGGGGCGGGCGGCGCGGACACTCGAGGCCCACGGTTTCGGGCTCAAGGCCTGGGACTGCTACCGGCCGTTGCACGTGCAGTGGGCGATGTGGAAGCTCGTCCCGCGGAAGGGCTACGTCGCGGACCCGCACACCGGCAGCAACCACAACCGGGGCGCGGCGGTGGACGTGACTCTGGTGACCCTCGACGGTGCGGCGGTGGAGATGCCCACCCCCTTCGACACCTTCGGGCCCTCTGCGCACCACGGCAGCACCGCCGGGACGGCCGAGGCGCGGGCGAACCGCGAGACGCTGCGGCAGGCGATGGTGGACGCGGGTTTCCGCGCCAACCGGATGGAGTGGTGGCACTACGACGCCCCCGAGGCCCGGGGCGCGCCGGTGCTGGACGTGCCCCTCGATCGATGACCGGAATGGCATTCCGCTAGGCTCGCCGGCCTGGTGCTCGCGTTCCTCCGCTCCCACCCGCTGACGGTGGCCGTCCACCTGCTGGGCATCCTGCTGGCGTGGCGGGTGCTGGTCACTCGCCGGAGTCCGCAGAGCCTCATGGCCTGGTTCCTGGGTCTCCTGGTCCTGCCCTGGGCGGCGGTCCCGCTCTTCATGCTCTTCGGCGCGCGGAAGCTGCCGCGAAAGGTGCGGGGAAAGCACAGGCCGCTCTTACCGCCCGGTGGGCACGCGGTGCTTCCGGACGCGCATCCTGCGGCCGACGTGCCGCGGGTGCTCCGGACGGAGGGGGTTCCCGGGGTGCGCACCGGGAACGCCTTCGAGCTCCTGGGTACCGGCGAGCGGGCCTACGACGCTCTCCACGCGGAGATTGCCCGGGCCACGAGGAGCATCGACCTCACCATCTTCATCCTCGGTGACGACGAGGTCGGCTGGAGCGTGGTGCACACGCTGGCCGAGCGCGCCCGGGCCGGGGTACGGGTGCGATTGCTGATCGATGCGGTGGGCTCACGGCTCATCCGGCGCCGCGCGGCGGAGGCGCTCCGGGGCGCGGGAGGTGAGCTCCGGGTCTTCATGCCGCTGCTCCACGCACCGCTGAAGGGACGCACCAACCTCCGGAGCCACCGGAAGATCGCCGTCTTCGATGGGCGACGGGTCTTCATGGGCGGGATGAACGTGAAATTCGAGTACATGGGGCCCACGCCCCGCCCCGGGCGGTGGAAGGATCTGGCCTGCCTGCTGGAAGGGCCGGTGGCGAGCGACGCCGAGCAGCTGTTCGCCGCCGACTGGGCGTTCGCCGGTGGAGAGGAGACGCCGCCCCCAACCGAGCTCCCGCCACTGGCGGGCCAGGCGGTGGTGCAGCTCGTGCCCAGCGGCCCGGAGATGAAGACCGACACCTTCTACGACGTGCTGCTCACTGCGCTCTACTCGGCACGGAGCCACGTGGCCTGCGTGACGCCGTACTACGTCCCGGACGACGTGGTGCAGCACGCCTTCGTGCTCTGCGCCCGGCGGGGGGTGCGGACCGAGCTGGTGATGCCGGCGCGGTCGAACCATGCGCTCGCCGACAACGCACGCCGTGGCCTGGTGGCCGAGCTGTCCGAGGCCGGCGCGGTGCTCCACTGGTACGACCGGATGGTGCACGGAAAGGCGATGGTGGTCGACGACACCGTGGCCTACCTCGGCTCGCCGAACCTCGACATGCGGAGCTTCTTCCTCAACTACGAGGACGCGCTGCTCCTGTACTCCCCGCCGGAGATCACTGCGGTGCGCGGGTGGATCACCGCCCTGCGCGATCAGTGCTCGACGACGCAGGGCCCGCCGAGCCGGCGCTGGTGGCTCATCGAGGACTTCGCCCGGCTGATGGCCCCGGAGCTCTGAGCAGCGTCCCTCCCCCTCGCTGGACCGACGCGGCGAACCCGACACCTCGGGGCTGCGCAACGCCGGGCCCGGTGAGGGTCTCTGGCTCATTCAACTCGAGCTGAGATTTCATGAACCTCCCCGACGTGTGCAGACCCGCAACGATCCCCTGGCTCGTCCCTTTGGCCCTGCTCCTCACCGCGGCGTGCGGCACCTCGTCCACACCTGGCCCGGGTATCGACCCGCCGTCGATCCAGGACTTCCGTGCTGAGCCGACCACCGCCGCGGTCGGCGAGCGCGCGCAGCTGATCGCCGTCTTCAGCGGAACGAGTGCCGAGATCGAGGGCCTCGGACCGGTGCAGAGCGGGCAACCGGTGCAGACCGGGGTGCTGTCCGGGAGCACGGCGTTCAGCTTGAAGGTGCGGCGAGGCGGTCGGGAGGCCGTGTCGCAGCTGACGGTTGCCGTGCACTACCGTGACCGGTTCCGGGCGCTCGACCCCTCGCCGGTGGCGAGAACGGGGCACGTGGCGATGGTCCTCCCCGACGGGAGCGCGCTGCTGATGGGCGGCATTTCCTCCGAGGCGATCAACACGCCGGAGTCCGACACCACCCAGCGCTTCGACGTGGCCACCGAGGCCCTGAGCAACGGCCCGGAGCTCGCCCTCACCGCGAGCGCGTTCGACCGGGGCTTCACCGTGCCAGTCGCGTTGCAGGGTGGGGCGTTCCTTCTGGTCGGAGGCGGGGTCAACAGCGGCGTTGGCATCGGAACTCACCCCGGCGCTCTGACCCAGCGGTTCGACCCGGCGCTGCAGCAGTTCAAGCGCGTCGGCGATCTTCGAGTCTTGCGCTCCGGCGATGCGACGGCCACCCTGCTTGCCGATGGGCGCGTGCTGATGACCGGCGGGGGGTTTCCCGGAGCTCGCGCGAGCGAGACCTTCGACCCGGCCACCGGGACGTGGACCCGGGGCGAGGACATGGTGGTGGGCAGGCGCCTTCACACCGCGACCTTGCTCGCCGACGGCCGGGTGCTCATCGCCGGGGGAACCATCTGCTGCACCAGCACTGGTGAGGAGTACAGCGCCTCAGCCGAGCTGTACGACCCGAGCACCGGAAAGTTCGAGATCACCGACCACCTCACCCTCCGCCGGAGCCTTCATCGGGCGACCCTCCTTCGCGATGGCCGGGTGCTGATCAGTGGCGGCCTCGGCCGAGCGGATCCAGCGGACGGAGACAGCGCCCTGGCCGCCTCGGAGGTGTACGACCCCGTGACCGGCAAGTTCTCCGCCCTCGGCACGCTCCAGATCGCTCGCTTCGATCACTCCGCGACCCTGCTCACCGACGGGAGGGTGCTGGTGACGGGTGGCGCGCGGAGCGTCGACGAGTTCAACGTGCCCCTGGCCGAAGCCGAGCTCTTCGATCCGGCCACCGGTCAGTGGACTCCTGGGCCACGACTGGACCCGGCCTGGCGCCACACCACCGCGACCCTGCTGGGGAACGGCAGGGTGCTGCTCTTCGGCGGCGAGGACGCCCAGGGCTTTCCCCGGCCGACGGTGGGCCTCTTCGAGTAACGGCCGGGATGTTGAAGACACTCCGTTGGCCGGGCTGCAACCTGCTCAGGCCCGGTCGGACCCCGCGGCGTCCCTCTCCGCGGCAAGGAGAACCCGCTTCCGTTCCGGGCCCCAGCGGTAGCCCGAGAGGCTGCCGTCGGAGTGCACGACGCGGTGGCAGGGCACCGCGAGCGCCACCGGGTTCGTGGCGCAGGCGCGTGCCACGGCGCGGACCGCCTTCGGATGGCCGACGGACCGCGCCACCTCGGCGTAGCTGGCGGTGCTCCCGCTGGGGATGGTGCGGAGCGCCTGCCACACCTGACGCTGGAAGCCGGTCGCCTCGACGTCGAGGGGCAGCCGCTCGGCCCCGGAACGCTCGCCGAGCGCTGCCGCCGCGGCGCGGAGCCGTGCGTCCGACTCCGGCGAGGCCCGCTCCAGCTCGGCGGCCGGGAACTCGGAGCGGAGCAGCGTCTCCAGGGCCCGGGCGCTCTCGCCGAAGGCCACCCGGCACAGCCCGCGGTCGGTCCGGGCGAGGAGCAGCCCCCCGAGCGGGGTGTCGAGCACCGTCCAGGTGATGCGCTGTCCTGCGCCGCCTTTCCCATACTGGGCCGGGCTCATGCCCATCTGCTTGCGGGCCGCCGCGTACGCCCGTCCCGCCGAGCCATAGCCTGCCTCGAGCCATGCCTCGGTCACCGGCCGGCCTGCGCGCAGCCCGGCCTTCCAGCGCTCGAGCCGCGCGGCGGCGACGAACTCCTTGGGCGACACCCCGGTGTGCTTCTTGAACGTCTTCTGGAGGTGCGCCGGGCTGATGCCCGTCACCCGGGCGAGCGCGTCCAGTCCGGGAGGGGCCTCCAGGTCGGCGACCAGGAGAGACTTCACCTTCTCCACCAGCAGCTCGGCGGGGCGCTGCGCGAGCTCCGGCCGGCAGCGCTTGCAGGCGCGATAGCCCTGGCGCTCGGCGGTGGCCGCGTCGGGGAGGAAGCGCACGTTCTTTCGGAGCGGCCGGCGGGCCGGGCAAGTGGGGCGGCAATAGATGCAGGTGGTCTCGACCGCGACGACGAACGCGCCGTCCGCGCCGGGGTCGCGCCGGATGAAGGCCTCCCAGCGGCCGTCCTCGGGGTCGTCGTGAAGCATGTCCAGAGAATGCAGGTCCATTCGAGTCCTCGCACGTCGTTGATGGCCTGAGGAGTAGCTCCGGGCCGGCCTTGCCCGCGTGCCGGCTCCTGCGCTGGATGTGCGGTCGGAACGGAAGGGAGTTGACGCTGTCCACATCGGTCGTCAACCTTGCGTCAAGTAGGCACTGTCAACACTCGAGGAGGCGCATCGAGGGGCGGTAACGAGGTGTCTGGCACCGAGGGCCCGCACCGAGGGCCCGGGCACCGAGGGGCCGCATCGAGCGCGGAGGGTTCAGCCGAAGAACACCCGCGCCACGTCGAAGTACTCGGCGGGCACCCGCTTCAGCGTCCGAGTGGCGTCGGCGAGGGCGACGCTGGTGACCTCGTTGCCGCGCAGAGCAGCCATCCGTCCGAACTCGCCACGGGCCACCATGTCACAGGCGTGCACCCCGAAGCGGGAGGCCAGCACGCGGTCGTGCGCCGTGGGTGAGCCCCCCCGCTGGATGTGGCCCAGCACCGAGACCCGCGTCTCGAAGCCGGTGCGGCGCTCGATCTCGGAGGCGACGAACTGGCCCACGCCCCCGAGGCGGACCCGGCCCGCCTCGTCGAGCGCCCCCGAGGTCACCACGTGCTCGGGTTCGTCGGGGCTGGCGCGGATCTTTGTCCCCTCGGCGACCACCACGATGCTGAAGCTCGTCCCCCCTGCGTAGCGGCGCTTCAGCTGATCGGCCACCGCCGCCAGGTCGGCCGGCTCCTCGGGAACGAGGATGACGTCGGCCCCGCCGGCGATGCCTGCGTGGGTGGCGATCCAGCCCACGTGCCGGCCCATCACCTCCACCACGATGACCCGCTTGTGCGACTCGGCCGTGCTGTGCAGCCGGTCGATGGCCTCGGTGGCGATCGACACCGCGGTGTCGAAGCCGAAGGTGTAGTCCGTGCCGTTGAGGTCGTTGTCGATGGTCTTCGGGATGCCGACCACCTTGAGCCCGTGCTCGTGCAGCCGGGCCGCCGCGGACAGCGTCCCCTCGCCGCCGATGGCCACCACCGCGTGGATCCGGTGCTTGGCGGCGTTGGACATCACCTTCTCCAGGCCGCCCTCCAGGGTGAAGGGATTCACCCGGCTGGTGCCGAGGATGGTGCCGCCACGGTGGAGGATGCCCGCGGTGTTCTCGCGGGTCAGCGCGAAGACCCGGTCCTCGATGAGACCCTTCCATCCGTCCCGCAGCCCCAGGACCTCGAACTGGTGGTTCTGGGCCCGGCGGACCACGGCCCGGATGACGGCATTGAGACCGGGGCAGTCGCCTCCACCGGTCAGAACGGCGATTCGCATGGAGGTAGCCTACCGCGCGGAGGCGGACCTCGGTTCCGCCAGCCCCGGCACTGCCAGCCGGGGCGCATCTGCTGCCAGGGCCGCCGCGGCGAGGAGCACCGCCGCCAGCCAGACCGCGTCCGCGAGGACCAGGTGCACGAGCTGCATCCAGATCGGTGCGAGCAGCGCGAGATTGACCATCCCCGCGGTCAGCTGCAGCAGCACCAGCGATGCGAGCGCGATGGCGGAACGGCGCACCCGAGGCCCGGGCCGGAGGAGACTCGAGACCGCCGCCGTGCCCAGGAGCAGCGTCCCGACCGCGACCGCCAGCAGTGGATGGAGCACCCGGAGGCGGAGCAGCACGTGGGCGCCGCCGGCGACGTCCTGCCGGAACCCCTCGGCCAGCGAGCGCGCGGGGAACAGTGTGTCCCCGAGCGCGGCGATGGCCCCGCTCACCCCGAGCACCACCAGCCCGAGCAGGGCGGCGGCGACGAGAACTCCCACCGCTCCCTGCTCCCGCAGGCGCGGGCGCGGGGTCCCACCGGCCCAGGTGCCGGTCAGCGCGACCACCGCGAGCAGCAGGAAGGTGTTCAGCAGATGCAGCCCCATCACCGCCGCCCGCGCCAACGAGTCGTCCCTCCCGGTCAGCCGGAGCAGGACCAGTGCCGCACCGATCGCGCCCTCCAGGAGGATGGCGACGACGCCGAGCGCGGCGCCGGTGCGGGCCCGGTGCCCGCGGGGGAACGCGACGAATCCCCACACCGCCCAGGCGAGCACAGCCAGGGTGACCAGCGCGCTCGAGACGCGGTGGCTGAACTCGATGATCGTCGCCAGGGCGGGGCCGCGGGGCAGCATCTGCCCGTTGCACACCGGCCAGTGGGCGCCGCAGCCCGCGCCGGACCCGGTCGCGCGCACGTATGCACCCCACGCCACGACGGCGAGGAGGAAGGCGACCAGTCCCCAGGTCGCCCGTGCGAAGCGCCGGTTCACCATGACGCTGCGGTCCTTATCAGCCGCGCCGGGTTGCTGCCATGCTCTGCGGCGCCCCGACGGGGAAGGGAGGGCGGATGAACTTCGAGGTCCGGACAGAGAGTCTCGCCGGAAGGGCGACCGCGCTCGGCTGGGCGCGCGGCCATACCGTGGTCATCGA
>Ga0335069_10008801_pt1 | contig 14401 bp, 5 predicted proteins | sample Lox_Sample_11_FD_206714 | JGI IMG/M metagenome (GOLD analysis project Ga0335069, IMG submission 206714) | Soil microbial communities from Loxahatchee National Wildlife Refuge, Florida, United States - Lox_Sample_1.1 | ecosystem: Environmental > Terrestrial > Soil > Wetlands | place: USA: Florida... | reverse complement strand
GGATGAGGATGAAGGCCGGCACCAGCCAGTTGGCTGCAGAGGGGGGCGCTTTGCGCACATCCTCGAAGACGTCGCCCGGGGTGGCGAAGATGTTGAAGAGTCGGCCGGCCAGAGACATGCCGGGCGCTGGCGGCGCTTCCGGCGGCGATGGCTGCAGTTGCACAGGTTGTTCCATAACAATGACCTTGGTTTTGAGTGCGTCGGCCCAACGGCCACGCGCTAATGATGGGCGAACCGGTTGCGCGTGTCCAGCGGTTAAGGGGCGGAGCTGAGCGCCCGCTTGCTGATTGGCGTGATCGGCAAAGCAGGTTTGCACTCCTGAGAACTTGGTGACCGCTCAGGGTGTATCCCACACCAGGTTGTGGCGAACAACGAGGACGTGCTGGGCCACCTCGCCGACGCGGCATTCGATCCGCAGCAAACGGTGTTTGTCGCCGGCGCGGTGCCGGACGCCCAGCCGGGAACCGGCGCCAGTGCCAGGGAGGGCGCGGTGGAATTCACCAGTTACGCCCCCAAGGATGTCGTGCTGAAGTGCGAATCGCCGGCCCCTGCCGTGCTGATGCTCAACGACCGCTTCGACCCTAACTGGCACGTGAAGGTGGATGGCAAGCCCGAGCCGTTGCTGAACTGTAACTACATCATGCGGGGCGTCTTTCTGGGGCCGGGTGCGCATAGGGTTGAGTTTTCATTTCAGCCCCCGGTTGGGCCGCTGTATGTCAGCCTGGCTGCGATCGGCTTTGGCCTGGTAACGCTCGGGATTGTCATCTTCACGGGATGGCGAAGGGATGCTCGCGCAGCCGAAGTGGTTCCGCTACCCGGGCCGGCGCTGCCGGAACCAGGCACTGAAGCCGCTGCCGCATAGCGCCCATGCGGTCCCATAACGCGCCGTTCAGGCCGCGGTAGCCTTGGACGCGTAAGGGAGAATGGCGCTTACGTGATCACCCCCGTCGCAAGCCGCTTAAAGGAGCCCAAGCTCACCGGGTCATGCCTTTCGGTTTGACATTGACGCTCGCCCGATCGACTAGGCGCCAGCCGGGATCAAAAATTCGTCAGTTTGAAGAACCGTTCGGCGGGTGGTGGGGCAACCTGGTTTGTCCAGAAGTTCGTCGCGAGAGCGAAGGGCGGATTACTAAGAAGGAACCACTGAATGGGCGGCGTCAGATTGGTAGCGGACAGGAGCTTTTGGCTGCCGAGCCATTCGACGACGACATTGGTTCCGGTGCGGGAGATAGCCGCCGGACAGGCCGTGAGGACCAACGTAACGTTGGTGGCGAACGCCGCGGCCTCGCAGCGATTGGAATTGACCTCTTTGACACCGTAGGCCCATGTGCCTGCTGCGGCGTTGGTCGGGACGTACGTGGCGCTGTTGGCGCAGACCAGGTTGGTGGTCTGCCAGTACCAGTTGGCCTTGTTGCCGGTGTCGAAGGCCACGGAGAGCGGCGGATTGGCGGCCCCAACGCAGTTGGTCTGGCTCACGGCGCTCGTGACCGCTCCCGCCGGAAGGGGCACGATCACTACGGTGGCGGTGCCGCCGATCTGGTCCGGAATTAACGTGCTGTGTTGGCCCGAAGCGGAGGTGCCCGCAACGTTGGTGACAGCAACGACCGTCGTTGCCGGCAGACACTCGGTGATGAGGACATTCGTGCTGGCCGTCGGCGCGGTCACGGTTGTGGGGCCTTGGCCATCCGACAAAGTGACCGTCCAAGGCGACCCGTAAACTTCGTTTCCGTTGGTCCAGGAGTTCAGGGTCAGCAGGAGGTTGATGCAACCACCCGCGCAAACCGGGTTGGTCGTGTTTACGCCGTTTTGCAGCCGGACGATGCCATTGGACGCGGCGGTGTAATCCTGCCCGCTGTTGCTGGCCGTCACATTGGTGTAGCTTTGCGAAGGGGGATAGAACGCGTAGCAGGCGAGGCTGGGGGTCGCAGTGCCGGTCCAACCTCGGGCCAACCCCAGGCTATAGAACCCGTTGGTGTCGGTCGTGGTAGTCCCGCCGCCGTTGCTGAAGCAGACAAACACGCCGGGAATGGGTGTTCCCGTCGAAGATCGGATCGTCCCTGAGATGGACAGCGGGGCAAAGTCGTTCGCGGTGTTCTGGGGATCGTGGTGAATCATTGGCCAGTCGTGCGGGTTCCGGATAAACGGCGCATCGAGGGCCAGCACCGTCAGGCCTGAGCCGCCCGTCCCGAGCAAATACGCCACAGCGATATTCACTTTACCGTTGCCGTCGAAATCGCCAACCACAGGAGAGGTCGCGTACTGCGGTTGATAACCATCGTGGCCAAGAAGCTGCCAGGAGTGTAACAGACAGGCGTTTCGGTCATAGGCGCGGAGTTCTAACGTTTGGTACGAGCTCGGAACACCACCCCCAGGCGCCGATTCAACATTGTAACTTGTGAAGAGGATTTCCGGGAAACCATCGCCGTTGATGTCGGCAACGGATAGTGAGTAGGGCTGCGACGCGACACACAGCGGCCAGGCACTGGAGAAGGGCGTGCCATCTCCCCGAAATACATAGACGTTCTGACCGCCCGCGGTGACTATGATCTCATCCACGCCGTCACGGTCCAGGTCAGCCAGGGCCACGTGAACGATGTCCGGAAATGGCAGTGGCCAACCTGGCAAGGTCGTCCCGTCCGGCGAGAGGACCTCTATGATGTCATGGGGCCGATCGTAATAGGCCACCACAATTTCCAGGCGGCCATCGCCGAGCACGTCTCCGCTGGCCATTTGGACAAGACAGCCATTGAAGGTCCGGGTAGGCCACGCCACCGAGCTGCCATCCGCCGCGTATTTCTTTAGAGAAAAAGTTTTGAAACTGTCTCGCGCCGCCACGAGCAGTTCGCTATGTCCGTCGTTACTGAGCAGCGGCAGCAGGCGATTGGCATACTCCGCATAACACCAGGGACGGTTAGTGCCCGCCACAGCAACAGGAAAGTTGCTGCTGATCAACGCGCCGGTGGACGTCCACGCATAGAGCAGGTCCGAGTCGCCGCTCGGGCCAGAAGCCAAGGCGAGGATTTCCGGCAGGCCGTCTCCGTTCAAATCCGCCAGAGTCACCAACGTGTCATAAATGGCCGTCGACGCGGGCGGAAAAACAGTAATTGGTGCGGCGGCATTTGCCGGGAAGACCTTGATCTGACCCTGGTTCAGCCAGCCACCGCTCCCGATGTTATCGGCTACGACCACCTCGTCACCGGCCGCTGTCGTCACGTTGCCAACCGCCACCTGACCATAGTTTCCGTTGTCCAAACCATAGGTCTCGCAGGACCCATCCAAGGCAAAACTCCACAGCGTGGGAGGAAAGGTGCTATCGGAGTATGTGGGATTCATGACGATCAGCCGGGTGTGCCCTTGCGCGTCTCTGGCTGGAAGGGCACCGCCGCTGGGCGACGAGCCAATCCACTGCGGCCAGCCTGACGAGTAAAGGTCCGGCTCCAAATAAACGTAAGTTTTTGCTTCGTTGGTGAAAGCGGTTCTATCCGTCAGCAGGTGGAGGGTGTAGAAGTCCGCCTGGGTGATTCCGCTAGTGTCCCATGTGGCCAGCAGGCCGTTGGTAACGCTGCCCAGGCCGCCTCCGACGATTGCGATGCCGCTGTTGGTCCAGCGGTTGGTTGGATCCATGCCTCTGGCCCATTCCACACAAAACTGGCGTAGGTTCGGCGCCGACACCGTGCCGATTAAAGCGATACTCGCCCCCGGTTTATACTCCGCGGCTACCGAAGGCACCGCTGGGAGGCTCGGCGTAGTGATGAAGTCATAATCCACTGTCATCTGGATCCGATCTTCGAAGCTGTCGCCATCCATGTTGAGCGCCCGCAGCCTTAGTGTGTAGTCGCCATCGGGCAGGGTGGTGGTTGGGAGAGTGCCCAGCGTCGAGTGATTGACCGGGCTCGAACCTGTAGCGAAGGGGACCCAGTTGGTGGGATCATCGCCCGGGCCATAATCCAGTATGTAGCTGCCGAAACCTGGTCCCTGCGCTGTGCCTGTGACCGTCGTAGTGGGCGACGCGGTGGATTCATTGGCGGGACTCAGAATGCGAGCCTCGAGCGGAGCCCCTGCCTGCACGGCGCGCAGGGCGTTGACCCGGCCATAACCGGAATAAACATCCACGCCCGCGGGCCATAAGTCATCGGCGGTCACGCGCAGGACCTGACGGATCTGCTCGGATGACCACGTGGGGTGTTGAGAGAGCACCAGGGCCGCCACCCCCGAGACATGCGGCGCGGCCATGCTGGTTCCGTCAGCGCGAGTGTAGCCAGGATCCTGGGCCAGGGGCGTGCCCATATAGGTGTTGGTCGCTCGCAGGGACAGTATGTCCACGCCGGGAGCCGCCACATCGAGCCGATTGCCGTAATTGGAAAACGAGGCCGGATTGCCGTAGGGATCGAGAGCCGCCACTGCGATTGCCGCCGAGCAATTTGCCGGGGTGAAACTGTTCTCGTCTGCATCGTTGTTGCCCGCCGCAGCGACGAAGACCGCGCCCAGGCTTACCGCGTAATTCACCGCATCCTCAAGCACCGGTGAAGTGCCCTGGCCACCCCAACTGGCGTTGATGACGTCCGCGCCGTTGTTGGCGGCATACACGACAGCATCAGCCAGGTCTGAGTCCCAACCCGTGCCGCTGTCGTCCAGGCCTTTGACAGCCATTACCCTGGCGCCCCAGGCTACTCCGATAATGCCAAGCCCGTTGTTGCCTTGGGCAGCGATGGTCCCGGCTACATGCGTCCCATGACCATTACGGTCCATGACGTCGTTGTCCTGCTGTGGCGCGTACGCATTACTGCCGATGAAGTCCCAGCCGCGCACATCATCCACGTATCCGTTGCCGTCATCATCAATGCCGTTGCCAGGGATTTCGCCGGGGTTAATCCAGACGTTGTTGGTGATATCCACATGCGTGTAGTCGATCCCGGTATCCACCACGGCCACGATAATTCCGGTTCCGGTGCTCACATCCCAAGCCGCAGGGCAGTTGATGGCCTTGACCCCATACAAATCGTCGTAGTACTGCCCCCAAGTGCCGGTGCTGGAGAAATAAGGGTCGTTCGGGATAAAGCAGGCATGCACCTCTTGGTCCCGTTGAGCAAATTCGACCATCGGGTCTGCCCTCAATTTCGCCAGGATCCCCTCCACCTCAGCCGGCGAACCCGCATTGGGCACCACCAGATAAGTGCGCGCGATCTCGGGCGGATCAAAAGCACCGGCATGGCGGGCGGCGCGTTTTGGAAACTTCTGATGCACCAACTCAGCCATCTGGCGGTAGGTTTGCCCGGTCTGCCTCTTAGTGCGCACGAGCGTCGGATAAACGGGCTCAAAGTGGCCGAGGTTGTGTTTGGCCAGCCAGGCCTTCGCGCCCTGCGGCGGCTGGTTCGTCCCAGGCTGGCTTAGCGCGACCCAGGACTCCATCTCCCCGGCCAAGGCAGGTTTGAGTTTCACGATCAGCCGATTCGGCGTGGCAGCGGTTGCCGAAGAACCCGGCCAACACCAGGCAACTGCAACTGCAACAAGCAGCGTTTTGCCCAGGAATCGGCGCAGTTGGCGGACACCGAGCGTCGGTGTGCGTGCCAACGGCACGAGCGGATACCCCTTCAGGTTCGAGCCTTTGCATTCGAGCGGTTTCATAGTGCTTTCTCCTTTCCCAATCCTGCAGATCCGGAGAGCTGAGGTTTGAGCGGCTTCCGCCACTGATACACGGACAATCGGCTTGCAGCCACAGGTCTCGGCTGGCCGTAGTCCACGAACAGTGGAGGCCGGAAGTGCGTTTTCATGGTTCTCCTCCTGAAAGGAATTGAAGTCGCCCCGAAAAGTGGACCCAGAAGATCAGACAGGTCCCTCGGGCGAATGCTCCCGCCCCTTCACCCTGCCCTCGCCAGACTGAGAAATGGCAGTACGTTGCCGTTTACTGAGCCATTATTCGCACGCGGGTCGTTGGCTGAACAGGAAACGAGTCAGCGGCTCGTGGAGGCGAGTTGTATGCTTCGACCTCAGTATTTCTAGTTCCGCCCTAGATGCAAGCACAAAATTCTCCCTGCCCAGAGCACGATTTGCGCCAGGAAGCATGGTACCCGGGCCGGGTTGACCTGTTCGAGCGAACAAGTCGTTGTGCCAGAAGTCGGTGGTACCGGAGATGCACAGCGATATGAGTCAAGAGACCAGGAATGAAGTACTGGCTCGGCTGCGGCGACATTACGCCCGGGCAGCGCGGCCCGGCAGTTTGTGGCGGCAGAGCATTCCCATCTGCGGCGCCTTCCCGCTCCGTGGTTGCCCAGCGATTTCGATTGACTCGATTCCAAGCCGGTCTCCAGCCCTGCCCTGACATCGCCGTTACCACACCGTCACCACACCGTATCCTCCCCGTATACACACCGTATATTCAATTTGAATATACGGTGTGTATACGGGGAGGATACGGTGTGGTGACGGTGTGGCAACGGTGTAGCTGGGAAGTGGCGACGCAAGTGCGTCTACCGCAAAGCTTTACGAGTATGAAGCGCTTGATCGTAGGGGAAGATCGCCGACGCACGATAGCGCGGCTCAACCGGGCAAGGAATTGGGCCGGAGGTGCGCGAGTTGTTGAAAGCGAGGCTACGGCTCCTATGCGCTGACCGCTGCGCCCGCTAGCTCGAGATCGGAGGATTTGGCGTGGCTGGCCTCGCCGGCATGTTGCCGTGCGAGCAGGACGTAGATCGAAGGGATCACCAGCAGGGTGAAGATGGTGCCCAGCGCCATGCCGGCTACGACGGTGATGCCTATGGAGTTGCGGGCCGCGGCGCCGGCACCGGTGACCAGCGTCAGCGGGAAGTGGCCGCAGATGGTGGCGGCGCTGGTCATCAGCACGGGGCGCAGACGGATCAAGGCAGCCTGCCGCACGGCCTCGATCTTGTTCGAGCCGCGGCGCTGCAGCTCGTTCGCAAACTGCACGATGAGGATGCCGTTCTTGGATACCAGGCCAATGAGGGTGACCAGGCCGACCTGCGAATAAATGTTCAACGTAGTCGTCCAGCCATTGGTGAAGAACGGGGTGCCCTGGCCGGGCATCTTGAGGAAGCTGAAGATCAGCGCCCCGAACATGGCCAGCGGCACGGAGCCCAGCAGGATGATCAGCGGGTCGCGGAAGCTGTTGAACTGGGCGGCCAGCACGAGGAAGATCAGGACCAGCGCCAGGGCGAAGGCCGGCAGGAACTTGCTGCCCTCGACGCGCAACTGCCGGGACTCGCCCGTGTAGTCGAGCTTGTAGCCTTTAGGCAGGATTTTGGCGGCCTCGGTTTCCAGGAAGTGCAGCGCCTCCTCGAGCGGGCGGATGGGCACGCCGCTGATCTTCACGGCGTTGAACTGCTGGAACCGATTGAGCGAGCGCGGGCCGGTTTTCTTCCTGAGCGAGGCGAAGGTGCTCAAGGGCACTAACTGGTTGTTTGGCCCCTTCACATAGGTGCTTTCGAGCTGGCTTGGGTTCAGGCGCTCGACGCGCTTGAGCTGCGGGATGACCTTGTAGCTGCGGCCTTCCAGGTTGAAGCGGTTGACGAAGTTCCCGCCGACCAGCGTGGCGAGGTCGGCGCCCACGGTAGCCATGTCGAGGCCGAGATTGGCTACCTTGTCGCGGTCCATGACGCACTCGACTTCGGGCTGGTCTATCTTGGTGTCAATGTCGGGCGGGAAAGCGAACATGCCGCTGGCAGCGGCCTTTTGCTGCAGTTGCTCGGCGAACTTGAGGATGGTCTCCGGCTCGGCCGTGGCGCCTATCACAAGCTCGATAGGGTAGGTGCCGCCACCCGGCAGCGCGGGAGGAGTCGCGGCGAAGGTGCGGACGCCCGGGATGCGGCTGACCTTTTGCTGCACCTCGGGGGTGATTGCAAAGACGGTGCGCTTGCGTTCGCCCCAGGGCTTGAGCACCAATCCGGCGAAACCGTTGTCGGGGAAAGTGATTTGGAACGTCTGCTCGGCCTCGGGGAGGCTCAGCAGCTCGCGGTTGACGGCTTCGGTGTAGTAGGTGGTCTGGTCAATAGTGGCATCCGCGGCGGCCAGGACGATGCCCATGACAAACCCCTGGTCTTCGGCGGGCGCTAGCTCCTTCGGCGCCAGGATGAACATGGGAATCGTGAGCAGGCTTAGGGCTATCCAGACGACATAAACGGCGGGCCTGGCCGACAGCGTGGCGTCGAGCACACGGCCATAGGCGCGGCGCAGCCGATCAAAGTCGCGGTTGATGCGCCCGGTGAGGCCGTGCTCCTCGCGCCCGGCATCGAGGAGCTTGGAGGACATGACCGGCGACAGTGTGAGGGCCACGACGCCGGAGATGAATACGGCGCCTGCGAGGGTGAAGGCGAACTCGCGGAAGAGCGAGCCGGTGAGGCCGCCTTGCAGGCCAATGGGCGCATAGACGGCGGCCAGGGTGATGGTCATGGCGATGACGGGGCTGACCAGCTCGCGTGCGCCCAGGATGGCGGCCTGGAATGGGGTCTGGCCTTCGCGCACGTGGCGCTCCACGTTCTCCACGATCACGATGGCATCGTCCACCACGAGACCGACCGACAGCACGATGGCCAGGAGCGTGAGCAGGTTTAGCGTGAACCCGAACACCTGCATGAGGAACACCGCGCCGATGAGGGAGATGGGGATGGCCACCAACGGCACCAGCACCGAGCGCAGTGAGCCAAGGAACAGGAAGATCACGATGGCCACGATGAGCAGCGTCTCGGTCAGGGTCTTGAGCACCTCGTGGATGGCGTCGTCAATGTAAGTGGTGGCGTCGTAGGCGATCTTGCCCGTGAGGCCGGTGGGCAGCTCCCTCTGGATGGAGGCCATCTCGGCGCGGACGCGCTTGATCACATCCAGCGCGTTGGCGTTGGGCAGGGGCCAGATGCCCATGAACACGGCGCGCTCGCCGCCGAACCGGACCTCGGAGTCGTAATCCTCGGCGCCCAGCACCACGTCGGCGACGTCGCGCAGGCGCACCAGGCTGTCGCCGGACTGACGGACCACGAGGTTGCGGAACTCCTCGAGCGAGCGCAGGTCGGTATTGGCGCTGAGGTTGACCTGCACCAGCGAGCCTTTGGTGTGACCCACGGCGGAGAGGAAGTTGTTCGCGCCCAGCGCCACGCGGATCTGGTTGGGGTTGATGCCCAGGGCCGCCATGCGGTCGGGCTTGAGCCAGATGCGCATGGCGAAGGTGCGCCCGCCCAGGATGTCGGCGCGCTGCACTCCCTCGAGGGCGGAGAGGCGCGGCTGCACGATGCGCACCAGGTAGTCGGTGATCTGGTTCGCCTCGAGGATGTCCGAGGTGAAGCTCAGGTAGCAGCCGGCGTATTCTGAATCCGCCGACGTGATGTTGATGATGGGCACCTCGGCCTCGGGCGGGAGGTCGTTGCGGACCTGGTCCACCTTGGCGCTGATTTCCGCGAGCGCCTTGGTGGGATCGTAGTTGATCTTGAGCCGGGCGGTGATGGTGGACAGGCCGAGCTGGCTGGTGGATTGCAGGTAATCAATGCCATCCGCGCCGGCGATGGCGCGCTCCAGGGGCGTGGTGATGAAGCCGCGCACCAGGTCGGCGCTGGCGCCCACATAAACGGTAGTGACGGTGACGGTGGCGTTATCGCTGCGTGGATACTGCCGCACGACCAGGGTGCGAATGGCCTGGATGCCGGCGATCAGGATCACCAGGTTGACCACCAGCGCCAGGACGGGGCGCCGGATGAAGATGTCCGTGAAAGAGCGCACCGGCTAGCTGCGGCTATGGGGCCGAGAGGCGAGGATAGAGGATGGAAGATTGGGGGTGGATGGCTGCGCGCAGCGGAGCGGCGCCATCATCCATGCTCTATCCTCTATCCTCGTCTTCTGTTTGCCGTTCATTCGCGGTTGCACTGAATCCTCAGGGCTCACGTATCCGGTGGGCGCGGCGTCATGTCGTGCTTGGGTGCGACGTCGTTGTTCTCAGTCACGGACATGCCGTTGCGCAGCTTGAAAATGCCGGCGCTGACGATGCGCTCGCCCGCCTTCAAGCCTGTCTCCACAGTCAGGAAGTCGCCGTGCGTGCGGCCCGTGCGGACAAACTGCTGCCGGACGACGAGGCCGGCGGGCGCCCCGTTCGTGGCCGGCCTGGACTCGATCACATACACGGAGTCCCCAAAGGGCGCGCTGAGCACGGCGGTGCTGGGGATGACCAGGACTTGCTGGTCCTCCGGCAGGAACACTTCGACGCGGCAGAACATGCCGGGGCGGAGCAGTTGATCGGGGTTGTCCAGCGTGGCCTGCAGGCCTACACTGCGCGTGGACTGATCCAGGTCCGGCGTGATGGCCGTGAGCTTGCCTTCGAACCGGCGGCCGGCATAGGAGTCGGTCGTGATGCTTACCCGCATGCCGGTCTTGAGTTGCGCCAGCTCCTGCTGCGGGAGGGTGAAGTCGGCATAGACCGGGTTCAGCGACTGGAGGGATACGATGGGCTTGCCGGTATCCAGGTATTGGCCCAGGTTGACCATGCGCAGGCCCAGCCGCCCGGCAAACGGTGCGCGGATGGTCTTCTTCTCGATGGTCGTGCGGACGGCGTCGGCATTGGCTTGGTTCTGCTTCAAGGTGGCCTCGGCGGTATCGAGCTCGGACTGCGAGACCATCTTCTGGCTGCGCAGGGTGCGTTCGCGGACCACGTTAATGCGGGCCAACTCCTCCTGGGCCTCGAGCGCGCGCAGTTGCGCCGCCTCGAGCGAGGTATCCAGCCGGACGAGCACATCGCCTTTGCCCACTACCTGGCCGGACTCGAAGGCGATATCGCAGACGATGCCCGGCAGTTCCGGGTTGACGGTCACACCCTGCACGGCCGTGACGGACCCGATGGCGGTGAGGGTGACCGGCCATTTCTCCTCGTGCACGACGACGGACGAGACGGATTCGGGCGGCTGAACGAAGGCCTTTCCGCTCGCGACCAGCGTCTTGATCTGCAACGTTTTCACCCCGGCCAGCGCGGCAACGACCGCAAGCACGATGAGGATGCCGATGGCGACCTTGGTTTTCATGGGAGATAGCCAGCGCCCGCCGGGTAATGATCTCGCGACCGCGCGTGCGCCTTACGGCTGGTTCAAGAAGACCAGTCAGGCGTTTCCAGCAGGCAGGCCCGCCCTGTGGCCGAATGGTTTGCGTCCTTATGCACGAATTGGGCGAACGATAGGCAAGGGCAGAGCCTAAGTCAAACCCGCTGAGGGACTTTGTTTCATTGTCCACGCAGCGAGGCGGACAGAAAGAAGGGGAGGAAGAAGCCGGCGGCCAGCGCGGACGACAAGTAAGCTTGAAAGTCCATGCGCGCAGCGCCGGGCGCGATCCCACCGACGCAATTGTGGGCACCGGCGCCGGTCCTTCGCCTCCGTCAGGGCACGGAAAGCTGCCACTGATCGTCAGGTTGCATAACCGAGCGGGGGCCGGGGCCGTTTAGCCAGGCGAGGGCTTCGGCATCCTTGCGCAGGTAGGCGTCCCAGAACGCCGTGGACAGGGCGAGGATGACTCGGTGGTGGTTCGGGTTGCGCGGTTCGTGATCTCCGGGCAATGCGCGGTCGGTGAATACCGAATGCTCGGCGTTGTGCAGCACCAGTTCATACTTGGGCGCGCCTTGCAGCGCGGGATACACCGCCAGCCGCGACTGCATGTCCGCGTGCCCAATAGGAGCCAGGTCCTTCGTGCCGGTCATGAGCAACCAGGGGATCTTCACCGCACCGAAGGCTTTCGCCGCACTCCCGACCTGCGGCGCGCTCGGGCTGAACACCACCGCCGCCTTGATGCGCGGGTCGGTGAACTCCTGACCGCTTAGCGGCAACGTTTCACCGCTCACGGCCTCGGTGGTCACCGCGCCGAAGGAATGACCGGACATGCCGACCTTCTGCATATCCAGTCGGCCCGCCAGGGGATGGGCCTTGTCCGCGTTCCAAACGGCAAGCTGGCTCAGCACCGCGGGAACGTCGCGCACCCGCAGCAGGAAATTCTCCACCGAGGCCGCCTTGGTCAGTGCCTGCATCCGCTCCCCCGGAGGCTGGTCCTTCCACACGCTCTCATCGCTGCCGGGATGCTGGAGGAACACCGCCACGTAACCGCGCGCTGCCCAGTGCTCCCCCAGAAACGCGCTGCCGCTCCGCGAACCACCCAGCCCGTGGCTGAACAGAACCACCGGGGCGGTTGCCGTACCCGTGGGCAGGTAGACCCGAATCGGGATGTCACGGTTCCGCGCGGCATCGTGGACCGTCAACTCCAGGTGCGACGGCTGGGTGTTGGGGTCCGTCGCCAACGGATTGTAGCCGCCTGGGCTGGCGCCACGTGTGCTTGCCAAGCTCAGTGGCAACACCAATGCGAGTATTCGTCCGAACGAGGCAAGAGGAGTAGTCATCATCAGGCAGATGTCTGCGCAGAAATATTACGCAAGAGGTTCGCCCTCGCAACAGGATGAGCCGGTCTCTCGCAGGGTTCATCCCATCCGCATAGTCGTTGGCGGTGGCGGTGCCGCGCGTCAAACCGCTTGAGTGGGGGCGCCACTTCATTCAGCCTCAGCCCGGGCCATGACACTGCCGTTCAAGCTCCCCCGCTGCCGCAAGGAAGCAGCGATCTCTGTTCTGTTGTTCCTCCTGGTGGTCGGCGTGTTCCTGCCTTCGATCCAGAATGGTTTTATTGATGTTGATGACGCCGGCTATATCTCCCAGAACGTCCACGTGTGCCAGGGGTTCAGTTGGGACGGCTTGGGTTGGGCCTTCACGAACGTGGTCGGTGGCTCCTGGCACCCGCTTACGTGGCTCTCGATCATGCTGGATTGCCAACTCTTTGGCACGAGACCCGCCGGCCACCATGCCATCGATCTGTTATTGCATGCCCTCAACACGGTGCTGTTGTTTCTGGCGTTGCAGCGGATGACCGGCGCCAGCGGGCGCAGTGCGTTCGTGGCCGCCCTATTCGGCGTGCATCCGTTGCACGTCGAATCCGTCGCCTGGGCCGCGGAGCGCAAGGACACTTTGAGCACCCTGTTCTGGATGCTGACGCTGCTGACCTACGCTCGCTATACCGAACTGTCCAAAGCACAAAGCCCAAGGGCGGCGCGGTTCTATCGGTTCACGCTGCTGTTCTTCGTTTGCGGCCTCATGAGCAAACCCATGCTCGTGACGTTGCCCCTGGTTCTGCTGCTGCTGGACTGGTGGCCGTTGGGTCGCGGCTTTTCCCCCGCCCTTTTCCGGGAGAAGCAGCCCTTCCTCCTCCTGGGACTCGCTGTGGGCGTGCTGACGCTTTTCTCTCAGGAGGAGGTCGGCGCCCTCTCGCCCCTGACCGACCTGGGCTTCCGCGCTCGCGTCGTGAACGCCATCCTGTCCTATCTGCGTTATCTGGCCCAGATGGCTTGGCCCTTGCGTCTCGCGCTGTTCTATCCCTTGCCGCGGGCCTTTCCAATCTGGCCGGCCGCCGGCGTGGTTCTGCTGCTCGTGGCCCTCTCACTGTTGGCGCTGTGGACGAGCCGCACCCGGCCTTATTTGGCCGTGGGATGGCTTTGGTACCTGGTCACGTTGCTTCCGGTGATCGGACTCATCCAGGTCGGCCAGCAATCTCACGCGGACCGCTATACGTACATTCCCTCGATCGGCGTCTTCACCCTCCTGGTGTGGGGCATCCATGATTTAACCCGAGGCTGGCGCTTTCAACGGCTCGTCCTCAGTGCCCTGGGCCTGGCGATTGCGCTCCCTTGCATCGCCTTGACCCGCCGCCAGCTTCGCTACTGGAAGGACAGCCAGGCCCTGTTCAGCCACGCCCTCACGGTTACGCAAGATAACGTGCTCGCCCACGATATCCTCGGCAGCCTTTTGGTTCGCGAAGGCCGCCTGGACGAGGGGATTCCCCACCTGGAGGTGGCCCTGAAGCTGGCGCCCAGCTACGCCCGCGTGCACAACGACCTGGGGGCCGCCCTCGGCAAGAAAGGTCACGACGACCAGGCGATGGCTCAGTTTCAAGAGGCCCTCCAGCTCGATCCGAAACTTGCGGACGCCCACCGCAACCTTGCCCTGGCCCTGGAGAAGCAAGGCCGGCTGGACGAAGCCATCGGCCAGCTCCGCCTCGCAGTCGCCCTCAAACCCGAGTTTCCCGAAGCCCACCGCAACCTCGGGATCATGCTCGGCAAACAGGGCCGGCTCCCGGAAGCCGCCGCCAGCCTGGGCGAAGCGGTAAGACTTGCGCCTGCCGACGCGGAGGCCCAATGCAGCCTCGGCATCACGCTAGGCAAACTTGGCCGACTCGATGAGGCCCTGGAACACTTGGAGGCAGCCGTCCACCTCAACCCCGGCTCAGCCGAAGCCCAGTGCAACTTGGGAGTGGCGCTGGGAGCCAAAGGACGCCTGGACGAGGCGATCAACCACTTGCAGGCCGCCCTCAAGCTCAAACCCGGCTATGCCGATGC
>Ga0335069_10008800_pt1 | contig 14405 bp, 17 predicted proteins | sample Lox_Sample_11_FD_206714 | JGI IMG/M metagenome (GOLD analysis project Ga0335069, IMG submission 206714) | Soil microbial communities from Loxahatchee National Wildlife Refuge, Florida, United States - Lox_Sample_1.1 | ecosystem: Environmental > Terrestrial > Soil > Wetlands | place: USA... | reverse complement strand
CTTAGTGCATATGGCTATGGAGCAGCTACGAAGCGAGGATAATATGGCATACTTCCAGCAGATGAATCAGCCTTTTGGCTTGCAGGGGCTAGATCAAAACGAGATAATAAAGCCTTTAATGGACATCCTTACTGGTGTGCATTATGGTCTTGGGAATAATGGACAGACGCAGCTAATGCGTGGTGGTCAGTATGCAGGATTTTCCCCCCAAGATACAGCGCGTAAATTAAAGGCAGCAGGCTATTATTGGGATGGCACAAAGTGGATAGCACCCCAGCCTAAGTCATTTACTAACACTCCGCCTGTTCAAGCAGACCTTCCCCCCAATGCTATTGGCATGGCTGGAATGCCCCCTCCTGTGCTAGCTCATGGAACTAATGGCTCTCTAATGGACACCATAAAACAGCTTATGGACATGGAGCGCTATGGTAAAATGACTGGTGATGCACACATTCCAGCTCTTATCGGTACTGAAGAGGGTGTTGTAAATAAGGAAGCAATGCGCCATGGTGGGGATCGTATTGTTGCACAATTGAATAACATGTTCCCAAATACTGATGCTCCTGCACCCCGTGGTGCAATTCCTCAATTTGCCGATGGCACTCCTCTTGCTACACCAAGTCAAGCAATTTCCCCCCAGGAACAGTGGCTCAGGGCAATGATAGCTGCGCATTTGCAGGCTCATCCAGAGGAAGCTGATCCTCGTGCTGCTGCTGAAGCACAATATGGACAGTCTCCTGTAGCTCCTGTTCCCCCACAAACTGCTTTTCAAGGTATAGGTCAGAGTCCTGATTTGTCTCTTATGGGAAGGCCAGATGCAGTTAGTGGAGCAGCCCCTAATCCTCCTACTGGTCCTACTAGTCCCAGTGGACAGGCTATGCCCCTTTCTCCTGATGCCATACATGCTATGTTTGATATTCCTGGGGCTCCTTCTACCCCAAAACCTACTCCAAGGCCTACTCCAAAACCCGGTGTAGGTAGAGCTATTGATATAGCAGGAGGAATGCCCCCGGTTCCAGCTTCTTCAGGGTCTTCTAATGCACCACAGCGTAGTGCTGTATGGGATCAACCATTGACTTCCCCTGATATTGACCTGTCTAAGATAGATACTAGAGACCCATTGAAAGCCTATGCAGATATTTACAATGCTACTATGAACATGGACCCACGGTTCTCTGGTGAGGCTCTGAAGAACATTGAGCCTATGCTTAGTGGTGCACTAGGAATGCAGCGTGCAGACCAGCAAACAGCTTATCAAAATGCAATGCTTGGAATAAATGCACAGAAAGCTGGAACAGAAGAAGAGCGTGCAAAAGCAATGGACCGCTATTACAGAGCTAGAGCACAACAAGCTGAAGGTAGTGGAGCTAATGGAGCTGGCGGGTCTAAGGATAGAGCATTAGCTCAGTATAATACGGTAACTACCATGCTAAAGAACAAGGCAAATCAGTATCTTGCACAGGGGAAAGTGTATGCCAATGCTAAGGGAGGAAATAACCCTGTACTGGCAGCTAAGAACAATGTACTTGCCGCACTCTACACTGACCCATCATTAGCTACTGTCCCTGCTGATACCCTACTCAAAGACTTCAAGACTAGACGGGTCTTTGGAGGAGGAGTTAAAGATGCTGACCTCCTATCAATGATTCAACAGGCACAGCTAACTGTGCAAACTGATCCACTAATGCAGTTCTATAGTCATTACCAGGACTCTCTTAGTAATTCTATAAACCAGAATAGTGGTGGAAGTGGAGCTCCTGGCAGTAGCTATGATGCACTAAAAGCGAAGATGGGGGGCTAAATGCCTGACCAGTGGGGCGATGTAGCAACGCAGGATTGGTTCCGTTCAGCTACACCAGAAGCACAACAGGAGCTACGTGTAGCATGGATACGAGACCAAGCTCCTCAGTTATATGGTCAGTCATGGGCTGATCCTAATGTGCGCTCCTCTGTAATTTCCCAAGTAGCACAACCAATACCAGCTAAACTTCCTGACGAGGACGAGATACTAACCCCGGATACATTGCGATATGACAATTATGCCCAGCTAGAAGCAAACCCTAAGTTTGCTGCACATAGTTATGAAGATCAGCAAACTCTACGTTGGGCATGGTTCACTAAGGCTATGCGTACTGATCCTAAACTAGCCTCTATGACTCCGCAAGAGCAGCAAAATGTCTATAACACTATGATGAAACGCTCTCCTTCAGGAGTTAATTTCACTCGTATGTCAGAGCCCACACTACAAGCAGAAGTAGCTGGGGAACAATATAGTACATCACTTGCTAGGAAAGTTGTAGATAATCTTGCTGGTAGTATAGCAAAAGACTATCTTGGCTTGTCTAAAATGCTGGGCCTTCCTACCCCCGTTTCTAGTACACTACAGGATGGCATAAAGGAACTAGAGTACATAAATCAGCATGATACTAGATTGCCATTCCTTACACAGACTTTACCAAACATTGCTGGTAGCGGATTAGAGTTTGTTAGTGGTGCTCCTGCCGGTGGTGCTATGGAGTTGCTAGGTGGTAAGGCTATTGGTGGATTGACTAAGGGTGTAGCTGGGTTAGCTATAGAGCATTCCCCTGGATTACTAGAGCTAGCTGGTAAAGCAGTTGGAGCTGAACTTCCCTCTGAGGCATATAGAATAGCTGCACAAGGAGCTGCTGGAGCAGGTGCAGGCATCTTACAGAATAAGGCAGACAATCAACCCCTTACCGAGGGCTGGCTACAAAATGCAGCTATGGGATTAGGTTTTGGAGCTTTGGGGGAAATTGGGGGAAATATCCTCCGTGTGCGTAAATCTGCTAAAGACCTTGGCATGAACCCCCAGACTATCACAGATTATTTCTATGGGAAGTTCGATCCCACTAAGGCCCTTCCCCCTGAAATGGTCACATTCTTGTCTCAGAATCCTGCAATGGCTAAGGTACTGAAGAGCAATATAGCACTGCACAAATCTGGACTTCCCCTAGACGCTTCACATCAACCAGATATACTCACTGAACTTGGGAAAGACATAGGATTGAATGTAGAGTTTGGGGATACTAGTGTAAAGGTTACTGATCCAGCAAATCCTGACCATCCATTCATACGTAATATCAGTGATCCTAAAGCACAAGCTGATGCTGTATGGGAACACTTCGATGCCAACCCTAAAGCACAAGACTACCTCGATAAGACTATAACTCGAAAGACTCCATCTGAGTACATGCAGAATCAGCCTGAGCTAAAGTTATACAAAGGTGGTTGGATACCTGCTGAACAGCGCTCTATTGTAATGGATAACCTCAATCACATGGGTATGAATCTCGGCATGGACTTCAAGGCTGATCCCCATGGTGGCATAGCTAAGATAGATCAGATGATTGGAGACATACTAAAGCCTAAAAGTGACTCAGGCAGTAATATGGAAAAGCTAGCATATGCTCTTAGGGGAAAGTATGGGCTAGAGTTTAGTGTAGGGCAAGTACGAAAGCTGTGGAACGATGTACGCAAGACTTCTCCTGTTGGTACCCATGTTTATGTAGATGCAGCTACAGGTGTTCCAATACAAGAGTTTCAGCAGTATCTAAAAAAGTGGGGGATTATGCCTGGGCCCGCTGGTGGTGCTGCTGATGTACAGCAAATGGCCAATGCCAAGAATGCTCCTCCTGTAGCTATGATCGAAACTAGTATGCCAAAGACATTCTCAGACAGTGCTATCTTTACTGGTAGTGCTGCTGATATGCGCAGTTATCTAAATAGAACATTGATAAAAGCAGTAAATGAAAAGGCAGCCGATACTCGACAGGAACGTGGTGCAGCCCTTGGGGGGAAGAATATAAAGATAGAGAAGAATCCTGCACTCGATTTGTATACTGTGGAAATGACCATGCCCTCCTCTAAAGGGCCAGCTAAGGTATTCACGTCATTCCAGAATCCACGTGACCTCTACAGGTTCTTACAAGAGGGTGGAAGATTTTCCAAAACAGGTTTTCTACAGCCGAATAAAGGTGTGTTCCTTAATCGCGGAGTACAAGCTTCATACCAGGATTTCGTGAAGGACACAAAGCGTGGATACTCTAGACCAACTGACTATCTACCGTATACTTTTCTAGCAAAGACTGCTGCTGATAACGGTTGGCACCTGAGTACCTTTGGGGGAAAGTATCACTTGACTGATGCCCTTTCCCCAAAAGCTGAACAAATCAAGAAGTTTAGATTCGATACCCTTAATGATGTAGCAGAGTATATGCGAACGCATAATGTTGGGGCACTTCCCGATCTGTTACAGATTCCTGCAACTGAATTGAATGAAGCTGAGAATAAACTTGGTGGCTCTCTTAACCCCTTTGACCAAGTACAAGCTACTCCATACAAGGCTAATAGGAGATTCGGTATTGTGAACTACATACGATCTAGGTTCTCTCAGACACAGTACATGACCAATGCTTTTGCACATATCAAAGAGCTGAGAGACGCAGGTATTGATCCTACTGGTGGATTTGAAAATCTACGTACCGCATTCCAAGCCCACAATGCGTTTCTTCAGGGTAGGGAATACTACATAAACCACACTATTGCACATGGTGTATCTGATGAAATGTCAGAGGACATTTGGCGATACGTACAAGCTTTCGATAATGCACAACACGCTAATGCGGTGCTAAAAGATAAAGTGGGTTCTTATGATTGGGAAACTAAGCGAGAGCTTGAAGCAGAATGGAAAGGCACTTCTAAGAAGGGGTTGCAATACATAGCTACCGTGCAGAAAAAAGCAGCACAGATACACGAGTATTTAGATGGACTATTCTCACTTATGCACTTGGATAAGTCAACGTTTGTATACAACTATTTCCCCCGAATGGCTGCCGAGATACGTGCAAAGAACATTGGGCCTAATGATGTTCTTAGGTGGAATCAGATAACATCACTTACTGATGCAGAGAAAAAAGCATTCTTTGAGTTTGCACGAGGTAATGATCCTGTTGATTTTGCTTATGATACTAACATAAAGAGAGTATTAATACAATATACCAATCTTGCTGGGCGTAGAATGTATGTACGACCTATGATGAAGATTATTAAAAATGAAATAGAAGACGCTGTGCATAAATATGAGAGTGTATATGGGCCTAAGTCAGAAAATGTCCAGGCTTACATAGACTACACACGGCATATATTTGCGAATATAAATGGTCTTGTTACTGATGATGAACGGGCTATGCAAATGGCCAGTAAAGAAACATACAGAGGACTAAAGGATATACTTCGTAGAGGAAGGAAAGCTGGTGGTACTGGTCCTAATGTAGATCAGCTTAGTGAAGATAGCCTCAAAGAGTTTACCAATGCAGTTAAAAATAAAATGCAGGGGGGAAAAATGTCCCCAGAAGATATGGACTCATTGGCACATCTTACTGCACTTGTATCTGATGTTCCCGGAGAAACAGAGGAAGCTGGTTACATACCTAGAACTGAAAAAGGCGTCAATGATGTTGTAAGCAAGGTACTTACTGCTATAACTGCCGGTGTTATATCTTTCAAGCCCGAACTTATCACTCGTAACTTTGTACAATCATTGACTGTTGGTGCTCCTCTTATTGGCATAAGCTGGTGGAATAGAGGGTTCGAAGCTACACTGATTCCAGGTAATATGGAAAGAATTAGGCGAATGGGTCTAACTTCCCCCAACGTAAATCCTATTGGTACTGGTGATCTTAGCACTAAAGGCCCTTTGGGAAAAGCTGTTGAAGTGTCCATGTACCCACATAAATACTCTGATATGTTTGGCAGATCAGTTGTCTATTTGGGAATGGAGGCCAGAGCACGCTCTGCCATTGATCTACTTGATAGGAAACAGATTTCCCCCAAACAATTTCAACGTCTGTCTGGTATGCAGATTTTTGGTCCTGAGTTTGAGCATTATGCACTTGAACTACTTGACCGTGGTAAAGGTCGTGATGCCTTTGTAAATGCTCTAGCATCTAAAGCATCAGATCAAGTAAACTACATCTATCAAGGGTTTGATAAGCCACAGATGTTCAATGGAATTATTGGTAGAATGTTTGGACAGTTTGGTACATGGCCTATAAACTATGTGAACTTTGCCCTGAACCAAGTACGACAACTACGCTACCATCCTACACAGGCTGTATCATTCCTAGCTAGGAGTGCTGCTGTAGCTTATGCAATACAGTCTGGATTTAATCGTGCAGGAATAGAAGCTACACCGTACATTCCCTGGGAAACAATGTTCTTTACTGGCGGTCCATATTATTCTCTAATGAATGATCTACTCACTGCTGGTAAAGGGGATAGTGCTGCTGCTAGCAGAGCAATCACTGGTTTGAAGGCACTTATACCTTTTTCTGGAGCAGCTAGTACAGTAGATCGCTCTCTTGAAGCTGCATTAGACGGTGATTGGTATGAAGCGTTCATTAACCTAGCTATTTCTCATCCATCGCTAACAGTTTTCCCCCAAAGGCAGGGTGTAATAGACCAGGGCTTTAACTGGTTAAAGCAGAAGGCTGTTGGGGCTGTGCAGGCTGGGAAAGATGTTACTTCCCAGCTAGGAGAATTGTAATGGGTCTGAAGGTTGTGTCCAAGGAAGGCGACTTTATGTCAATGGCACTTCGCTGTATGGAAGATACAGATGTTAAGGTGTACATTGAAGAGACCCTTTATAAGAAAGCCTATGAGGGAATAGTTCCCAAAGTGGACTCAGCTACAGGACTAGATATTAAATCTGGTGATGTAATTGTGTTTGATATGGTAGGCGCTGGTGATGGTGCCGATGTGCTATTGAAGAAAGGCTACAATGTAGTATCTGGTTCAAGTATAGCAGATAAGATGGAGCTTGACCGTCCGTATGGTGCAAAGCTAATGGAAGATACACATATACAAGTTCCCCCAACATATGAGTTTGATGACTTCGATGAGGGTAAAGCATTCATAGAGAAGACTATGAAATGCTATGTGTTCAAACCTAATGGTAACATTGACCTAGAACTTACCTTTGTGCCATCTTCCCCCGAAGGTCTACTTGCTATGTGGCGTTATCTCTCTAGCAAGTGTGAGAAGGGAACTACATTTGAATTGCAAGAGAAAGTAGATGGGGTAGAAATGAGCACTGAGGGATGGTTTACCGGCGATCACTTCCTTCTACCCATCAACAGTACAATGGAAGAAAAGAAGCTTGGTACAGGCGGTACAGGGCAGAATACTGGTTGTATGGGAAATGTTGTGTGGTTTTGGGATGACCAGACCTCAGTGTTTTTATATGAATACCTATTCAAACCATTGGAGCCTTTTCTAAAAAAGCATGGCTATGTCGGGCCACTGGATATCAATGGTATCTGGAATGACCAAGGCATATGGGCATTGGAATGGACAGCTCGATTTGGCTATGATGCTGTACAAGCAATGTCTAGGCTAATCAAGGGAAGCCTATTCCAATTCCTACGTGACTACAAGAAAATGGATAGAATGCCTGTAGAGGCTAATCCAGACATCTATTCAATGACTACTAGACTGTGCATTCCCCCTTATCCATACAAGAAAGAAACAGTACCAGTAGTTCCTATTCTTGGACTTACTAAAGCTATTAAAGATAATGTATATCTTGCAGATGCTATGATAGATTCAGATGGTGAACTATCGACCTCCGGCTCAGACGGATACGTAATGAGCATTGGGGAACATGGCTTTGATCTTCCAAGGATTCGCCGGAAAATCTACTCTATAATGGAAGAAATTGATCTGCCTTCGAAGATATATCGAACTGACATCGGCGAAAGGGTCATTAAACAAAGGCCGGAGATAGAGTCGATCATAAGGAAGCTAATAAAATCTCGTCGTTGACGAGAGAGGCACAAAGTGCTATACTTGTTCGAGGAGGAAGCTATGGCTAGCTCCAAAATGTCCAAGAAGAAGGGTGATGAAGGCATGAAGAAAGACATGCCGTGGGATAAGGAAGGAGGTATGCACAAGAAGGGCTCTGGTAAGATGCCGATGCGTGGTAAGAAGAAGGGCAAGAAAGAGTGATCTATGCCTAATACAAAGAAGGGCAAGAAGATTCTACACAAGATGGAAGAGGAGTACGGTGCAAAGAAAGGTGAGTCTGTATTCTATGCTTCCATCGAAAAGGGCAAGCTGAAGGGTACTGGTACTAAGACTGAAGCCCGAAAGCGTGGAAAGAAGGTACCAAAGAAGTGAGCGCACAAACGGAGCTTATCTATGCGAACCTGAAGGCTCGCAGGGATGATGTATTCAAGCCAAAGAAGGGAGATCAATTATCTCTCTTCAAAGCTGATGACGTTGTACAAAATAGTTGGGAACCAAAGATTGAGGACATGGGCATGATGGAGTAAAGCGGGAAGCTCACCGGATTCGGTAAGCTGTCCTCCGCAGCCATTGCTGAAACCGGAGGCAAGGAGGTTCAAGTCCTCCCGTGCCTATCGGTGAGCCTAGGCGGTATAAGAGTCACCCTGTTACACTGACCTTTATACCAGCCAATCTGCTCGCCGGGGGAAACTGCTAGGGGTGAGCAATCACCCCTAGCTTTTATTGCATCTAATTACATTGTATGATATAATGTTTCTGTAGTCAAGCTCCTTCATAAGAAGAGGCTATCTTTCAACAGGAGGGCCAAACATGGCTCAGAAGACTTTTACGGAATTGGTGTGCGACATCTGCAACAAGAAGCACAAGGCCGAAGACCTGACGCACAGTGTCTCAGTAGACGGTGACACTTACAACGAAGTCTGCGACAAGTGTGCCGAGCGTTTTATTTCTCTGGCAGAGCGCATCATCAATCCGCCCAAGCGGGCTAAGAAGGCCAAGTCCGACAAGGCCAAGCCTGATAAGAAGGCAGAAGCCTAACCTACACTAGGAGCCCGACCGATGTTCGGTCGAGTTAGGAGAAGATGCCAAAGCGATGGATACCCATTGTGAGGCTAATGGACATAGCCCAAGGGCTGTAGCAGGTTCGATTCCTGCCTTCTCCACTATGAACGCACCAAAGAGTGCATCGACGTGCAATCCTGCACGCCAATCCTGGGAATTGATTGCAGAGGTTGTAGAGAGTAGTGATCCTAAATTGCTAGATTTACTCACTTACAAGGATGCACTACGTTACTATGCCCTCTGTTTCCCCAAGGACTTGATTCAAGCATTCTCTGCATCCCCACTCGATATGCGAGAGCGTGTTCTTATTGTGCTCTCGTCATATGCTCGTAAGCAGTTTGTAGAGATATTCCCACAATGGGTAGAGGATTTATATGGGCTATCCCACTTTCTTAATGAAATTGAAAGATTTAGGGGGAAAGGACGCACTATTGTCCGTGCAGTTCGAACATGGTTTCAGGCCCAGAATATTACTAAGCTTGAAAACAACTTCATTGTACAAAGACGTGGTGTATTACATTGGCCCCTTGCACGGATTCTTCATAATTTCAGACCTGATCCGGGGTTTGAAAGAGCAAGAAGAGTGCTGTACAGGTGGGGCATGGGTTATAAGGAACTGACCTTTCCCCCCAATAGTCTCAAACAATTACAAGATTTTCTACGTCTGCAAGATGCAGATGAAACAACTGCTTGTGGGATCATAGCACGATGGGAGCTACCAAAGGAAATAATCCCATCAAGACTATACGCCTATACAGGCGTGAGGAGGATTTACAGTGGCGAATAAAGTTAGTGATAGTGGTTTCCACTTCATGCAGGACTACATTAAGTGCCAACAGTATTTCTACTGGCGCTATGTAAAGCAACTGCAACCAGTGCATAAGCCTTCACCACTAATCTATGGTGGTGCTATTCATGCCGGACTCGAGGCATGGTACAAAGGTATGCAAGAGAACGAGCACATAGAGCTGCGCTTAAAGCACATGCTCGAATCGTTCAAAGCTACAATGCAGGAGGATGAAGCAGAGTACGCAGAGCATGAATGGTACGAGAAAGACCATGATAGAGGGCTACTTGTGTTACAAGCCTATGCAGAGCACTATCCGAAAGAGCCCTTCAAGGTACTTGCAGTAGAGGAACCTGTGGACATTGAGCTTCCCACAGGGGATCACTTTACAGGTACTATGGACTTGATAGTAGAGCAAGAAGGCCGAGTGCTGATTTATGACCATAAGACTACGGGGTGGTCAATGGAATTGGCAGTGCGGTCCCTGTCTACATCAGATCAAGCCACGGGCTACACGATGATTCACAATTACCTTCACCCTGATAGGCAAGCTGTGGGTCTCGTATTTAACATGCTGCGTAATGTAAAGAGTGTTATTGAGTTCTCACGGAGCTTGGTAGTAAAGAGCAGGGCAGACCAGGAACGGTTCAATGGCGATGTAACGTACACCCTTAGTGAGATTGCGCGTAAGCTGTCCAATCCTGAAGAGCGCTGGGTGCGCAATACGGGAAACTGCTTTGCGTACAATAGAGCCTGTCCATTCTTAGAGCTTTGCCAAGGAGCCAATTTTGAAGGGCTTATTGGCGTGAAGTACAAGGTGGGTAAAGCAGAGGGGGCTATCGATGAGTAATGATGATAAGCTAACTGTACTTAAGGCCCTTTACTTTAGGGGGAAGATTACAGAGGAGGCATTGGAGAAAAAACTATTGGAGATGGGATATGGTCCTCAAGGTGCAAAGCTTGTAGTAGCATACCTAAAACGATCACCAAAAGAGTTCAGAGAAGATTTTGCAAAACACCATGAGTCACTATTTATGGAGGTTAAGTATGGCGATTGAGTACACAGATTTCTCTAGTGGAGAGCTGTCTATCTATGCACAAGTATTTGTGTATGGGGGAAACAGGTCTGGGAAGACATGGTTTGCTAGCACATTCCCAAACCCACTCTTCATTGTTACTGAGAATGGAGTGAACGGACTGATCCTTCGTAAGACTCCAGGGAAGTTTGTAAAGATAGAAAAGTTCGAGGATATTTTCTCTGTGTTTGCAGACCTGAAGAACAAGAAGATCGAGTGTGAGTCTATCGTCATTGATACGCTCTCACAGATCACAAGCTTGGTCATGGATGCTGTAAGCAAAGAGACAGGAAAGCCACTTGCGAAGTTCAGTCAGTACGAGTGGTCCATCTGTAAGGACAAGTTACGGATGGTATTTAGCAATCTCTTGGAGCTTAACAAGAATCATCACATTTGCGTGACAGCTCAGGAGATTGTAAAAGACAAGGAGGGGGAAAGCGGTACTGATTACTATGGACCCGATACTCTCGGAACCTTCCGTGAGCAGGGGCCGGGCTACTTCGATTGGTTCCTCTATGCAGAGTCTATGACTGTTGCACAGAAAACCGAGTATGCCCTGTACACGAGCAAGCGAAGGAATTGGCCTGCCGGAGATAGGCTCAACATCCTTTCCCCCAAAGAGCCTAATGACTTCAATGTGCTGCTCGCAAAACTCAGAGCTGCCGTAAGCAGCAGACAAGGAGCTTAGGATGGACCTTTCTTCAAAGCTAACAGGATTTGAGACTGTTACTATTAGCAAGCCCGTGCTTGATGCAGGAGCTTACATCTTCCTGTGCGAGAAGGAGCCTACTGACGAGTGGGATGACAAGAAAGACTTGGAGTATCTGGCCTTTGAGTACAAGGTACTTGATGGCCCTCCCCAAGAAAAGGAAGACCCTGAGTTTGGTACTAGCGCTGCTGGGCGTACAGCTAGTGAGCGTGTGTACCTAGACTCAAAAAACAAGTGGAAGCTCAAGAAGCTCATGGTAGCTATGGGCCTGCTTGATCGCAATGATACTACGAGTGATCGTGCCCGTGGTAACTTTGGCACTGAGATTTTTGCTGGGCAGACTTTCCATGCAACTATAGTGCACAACACTGGCAAGGATGGAACTGGTTTGTATGCAAATATCAATCCAGTGATAGAATAGTACAGTGAGGGGGCTTCGTGCCCCCTTATTTTGTAGGAGGCCCAATGAATATCTACATTCTTATTGTGATAGCCATACTCATTGCTATTACTATAGTAGCTATCATTCGCATGAGGAAGGGTGACAAGTGGGCTAAAGCTTGGCTGCTCTTCATTGCCGGTGTAGTAGCAGGAGCTATTGTTATACTGAAGATGAAGTCAATTCAGAACAAAGCTTCTGGAATGATGCAGGGCGGTGCAGCAGGGATCGATGCTGCATACAAGGAGAATCTCGCAAAGATCACACAGGAGGTTGCTAATGAGACTAAGCAGCAAGTTATTGATCGTTTTATGGCTAACTTTAGTACCCCTAGCGGCACTAATAGCACAGCAAACAAGCCCTAATGCTGGTACGCCAATCCCAAACACAAGTGGCCTGTCTATATATGGACCACCGGCAGACCAGCCCGGCGACGACCAGACGGTTACTGTTACGGTTGGGGAAATGCGCCGTGCTAACTGGTATCACGATGCGTACATCGCTACGCTCAAAGCAGAGCAGGATGAGACAGCTTATGCAGAGAAAGTGGAAGTACACTTAGCTACATCCGAGACTATGAACTTCATCCAGGCAGTAGCAATCTTAGGTGAGGGTATTTTAATTGCTGTACATTGGAAATGACTGTGTGCTCCTCCATTTTGGAGGAGCACTTTATATTGGAGGGTATCTATAATGACATCAGAAGATGTTTATAAAGAGGCTGTGTATTATGCCTCTAGGAGGCTAACAATGCCAACGGATGGGGAAATCCAAGAGGCACTGAGACGAGCGCGCGGATATGGGCCGTCCGAACTACGCTCGATCATCCGCGAACGCGGGAACCATGGGGCGTTCAAGATGACAACCAGGGCGGTTGATGACTTGCTCCATGCAACGTTTCGGGCAATCGAATCTCGTGTTCGCGCCGAATGTTCCCAAGAAATAGAAAGACTGAGGAAGGCGTTTTTTGACGCAACACTCAGCACTGATAGGCAAAGAACTCACGCCGAGAAAGCCGAAGCCGAGCGTGACCTGTACAGGCGGCAGTACACCGAGCTATGGACGCAATTCCACACGCCCGGATATCAGTGCACCGAAAGCGATGGCGACATGATACGACGCCACGCCGCCGAGCGGGCAAAGGAGGGGACACAATGATTAATCTCATCAAGCGGTTTATCTATTGGGTTATGGACCTTCTGGAATCTGGCTATAGAGAGGAGAAGCCATTTCTCAATGAGGATGAGCGAGAACAGTGGGCGCAAGAAAAGCACGAAGTCTATGACAAGTTGAGGAAACTACCATGAACCCGAAAATCAAAGAAGCGCTATTGACGGTGCGTCGCAATTGGACGACGGACGAAAACGATCCCGATGCGATTGTGATAGATGAAGCCCTTGCGCTGTGCGACGAACAACCTACGGTGCCGATGGCGATGTTGGATGCTTTGGTAGAATATGGCCTCAACTCAGACGGGATCGCGGAATGCTCTAGAAAAATCCGAATGCACGAAATAGCCGAGTCGTTCGGCTACAAGGCGGTGTGACATGACAGACGCTGAGATAATCACTGAGGCGCTGAATGTTATTGATGCTTATATCAATAATGGCGCTCCATTGCCACCCAAACCCAACCCTTATTGGCGTGCTGATGCGGCAATAGAGACAATACGCTCTAGGCTTGCCGCACTCGACCGCCTCTCCGTCCCGCCAGGCGAAAGCGCACGGGAGCTGGCGGTCGAAATCCTAGACGACGATCTTGTGTGTAAGCGAATGTGGACCGCTTGGCAATACGGCACTATGACTGACGAAGACTTTAGTCTTGCACGAGAGGATAAAAATCGAGTGGCAGATACCGTCGCCCTGATCGAGTCCTCATGGGCACAGGTGCGGGAGGAGTGCGCTCAATTCATCGAGATCGCGTCACTAGGCGATGAGTACGGGAGTTGCTTCAATCCAAATAAACCCGGCTGCGCTGCGATCCTAGCAGATGCTATACGAGACCTCGCCCAACCGAAGGAGGCAGGGGCATGAAGTGGGGATTGGTTGCGGGATGTGCTGCTCTTTTTGTATGCACCATCGTGCATCTATTTGTGCCATCTTATTCTTGGGGCTGGGTTTGTGGGTGTGCAATTGGAACCGCAATCGGAAACTGGTTCGCTGTAACACTTGTGAGGGTGTTTGCCCGACCTCGTAATAGACGACGCCTTCTACCCGGTGCTGGACACCGGGGCGACATGGCGCCAAAGGAGAAGCATAATGAATTGTGAGCATTGTCCCTATAATGGGTCAGTAACAGTACCTCCAAGGGGAAATATCAATGCAAAGCTATGGATAATTGGGGAAGCTCCTGGTGAGAATGAGGAGAAGCAACGAAAACCTTTCGTTGGCGGAGCAGGCAAAGTTCTGTATCGTTTACTACGGGATGCAGGTATTGAGGAGTCAGATTGCTACTTTACCAATGTGCTTAAATGCAGACCTCCCAATAATGACATTACCACTATCGACG
>Ga0335069_10008799_pt1 | contig 14405 bp, 8 predicted proteins | sample Lox_Sample_11_FD_206714 | JGI IMG/M metagenome (GOLD analysis project Ga0335069, IMG submission 206714) | Soil microbial communities from Loxahatchee National Wildlife Refuge, Florida, United States - Lox_Sample_1.1 | ecosystem: Environmental > Terrestrial > Soil > Wetlands | place: USA: Florida... | reverse complement strand
TCAGCTGCGTCCACAGGGTCTGGATGCGCGGCGCGTCTTTGACGATCTGCCCGTAGTGCGTGGTGTGACCTTCGCGGTAGAAGTTGCGCTCGCGAACCACCTCGGGCGGCAGGGCGAGGGTACGCGCAATGCGGTCGAGCACGTCTTCGATCACCAGCATGCCTTGCGGACCGCCGAATCCGCGGAACGCGGTCTGCGAGGTCTTGTGCGTGCGGCAGACGTACCCGGCGGCTTCCAGATTGGGCAGGTAATAAGCATTGTCCAGGTGGAAGAGCGCGCGCCACATCACCGGGTCGGAAAGATCGAGGCTCCAGCCGGCGTCGCTATACAGCGTGACGTCAAGCGCCAGCACCCGGCCCTCGCCGTCAAATCCCGCCTCGAATCGCGCCAGAAACGGGTGGCGCTTGCCGGTGAGCGCAAAATCGAGCACGCGGGGCAGGCGGACGCGGACCGGCCGGCGCGTCTTCCAGGCGCCCAGCGCGGCGATGGCTGCCCAGTGGTTCGCCTGCACCTCCTTGCCGCCGAACGCGCCGCCCATGCGAAGGCACTCGACGGTCACGTGGCTGCGCGGCAGGCTGAGCACGCGGGCCACCACGTCCTGAGTCTCGCTCGGGTGCTGGGTGGAGGAGTGCAGCGAGACGCCGCCGGATTCGTCCAGCCACGCGATGGCGCACTGGGTCTCCAGGTAGAAGTGCTCCTGCCCGCCGATGTGGATTTCGCCCGAGAGGCGATGCGGGCTGCCGGCCAACGCCTCGCCGGCATCGCCGCGAATCAGGCGGTGCGGCCCGGCGTGAAAGCTCCCACGGGCGATGGCCTCCTCGATGGTCAGGATCGCGGACAATTCCCGGTAGCGCGCCGCCACGCGCGCGGCTCCTTGCTGCGCGGCCTCCAGGGACTCAGCCAGCACCCAGGCAACCGGTTGGCGGTGGAACAGGACCTCCGATGGAAACAAGGGCTCATCGTGCCGGCTGGGGCCGGTGTCGCCTTCGCCGGGGACGTCGGCGGAGGAAAGGATGGCAACCACGCCGGGTTCTTCGAGCGCGGGGCCGAGGTCGAGTTGCTCCAGAATCGCATGGGCATGCGGCGCCATCACCGGCCAGGCGTGCAGCACGCCGGGAAAGCGCGCGACCAGGTCGTCGGTGTAGAGCGCTTCGCCGGTCACGTGGCCGCGGGCGCTCTCGTGCGGAATGGCCTGTCCAGCCGCCTTCACGCGGCCTCCTCGAAGTGAAACTTGTCGAGCAGGTTCTGTGCCAGCGCGAGCCGATACTGCGCCGACCCGCGATGATCGCTGATGGGCTTGAGGGTGCGGGCCAGAACTTCGCGCGCGCGGCGTAGATCTGCGGCGGCTTCAGCCTCGAGGGCGCGCAGCGGCACCGGCGCGACGCCGCCATAGGCGATGCGGAGCCGTCCATCCGCGCCGACGGCGAATGCGGCGGCCACGGTGCTGATATCGTCCATGCGGCGTTTGGCGGCCTTGTAGAAACGCACGATTCGCGGGACGGGTTTGGGCAGAATGACCGACACGATCAATTCGCCGGGTTGGAGCGCGGTCTTGCGGTAGCCGAGGAAGAAGCTAGTCAACGGCAGCTCACGCTCGCCTTGCAGGGAAGCGAGCCGCACCCGCGCATCCATGGCGAGCAACAGCGGAGCCGCGTCGCCGATGGGCGATGCCGTGGCCAGATTGCCGCCGAGGGTGGCGCGATTGCGGATCAGCGGCGAGGCGAACAGCTCCACGAATTCGCGCGGCAGCACCGGGATCTCGCTCAGTGGAATCCCGGCGCCGATTTCGATTTCGGCGGGCGTCTCGCGCAACGCCTGAAGCTCGCCAACTGCCTCGAGGCTGATCAAGCAGGGATATCGCCTCAAGCGCAGATTGGCCTCCACGATCAGGTCGGTGCCGCCCGCGATCCACTGCGCGCCGGGATGCTCCCGGAAGCGGGCGAAGCATTCGGCGAGCGATGCGGGGCGAGCGAAACCCGGGCAGTCCGCGGCGGAGATTTCCGGAGCCGGGCGGGCGAGGCGGCCGGTCCACGCGTCCGCCGGCGGCGGACCGAGACGCACGGCGGCGGACGCGATCGGGCGGTAGCCGGTACAGCGGCACAGGTTTCCGCCCATGGCATGCGGGTCGCAGGGGGCGGAACGGCCGGGCCGGTACTGTTCGGCGAAGAGGCTCATCACGAATCCCGGGGTGCAGTAGCCGCACTGCGAGCCGCCGCAATCGACCATCGCCTCCTGCACCGGGTGGAGCGGCCCTCCGGCGGCGAGCGCCTCCACCGTGTAGATCTCCTGCCCGGCTGCCATGGGGACCAGCATCAGGCAGCTATTCACTGGAACGAACGCGGCGCCGCCCGCGCGCGGGCGGACCATCACGACCGTGCAGGCTCCGCACTCGCCTTCGGCGCAGCCTTCCTTGGCGCCGGTCAGGCCGCGGGCGCGCAGGAAATCCAGGAGCGTTGTGTGGCTGTACCCGTCGCCACAAACACGCCGGCCATTGAGTAGGAAGTCGATCGGCATGGCTCCCGGTTCCCGGCCGGGTTATTTTTGAAATTGTAACAAACGCCGGGGATCCTGTTGTTTGGGCTGCCCCGCGGTATCTCAGGCGGACATGGCCTGCTCGAGATCCCACTTCAGGTCTGCCACGTCTTCGATCCCGACTGAGATCCGCACCAGGTCTTTGGTGACGCCGGCTTCGATCTGCTGGGCGTCGCTGAGCTGCTGATGGGTGGTCGACGCCGGGTGGATGATCAGGCTCTTGGCATCGCCGAGGTTGGCCAGGTGCGAGAAGATCTTCACGTTGTCGATGAGCTTGCGCCCGGCTTCAAGGCCTCCTTTGATGCCGAAGGTGACGATCGACCCCTGGCCCTTCGGCAGGTATTTCTGCGACAGAGCATAGTACGGGCTCGACTTCAAACCCGGGTACTTCACCCAGGTGACCGAGGGCTGGGTTTCCAGCCACTGCGCGACGGCGAGCGCGTTGCGACTGTGCGCATCCATACGGTACGGCAGGGTCTCGATACCCTGTATGAACAGGAACGAGTTGAACGGGCTCATGCAAGGGCCGAAATCGCGCAGGCCCTCCACGCGGACCTTGATGATCCAGGCCAGCGGCCCAAAGACGTCGCTGAACACCATACCGTGATAGCCGGGGCTGGGCTGGGTGACCGCCGGGTACTTGTCGCTCCAGGGGAACTTGCCGCTATCGACGATCACGCCGCCGATGGAGGTGCCGTGCCCGCCGAGGAACTTGGTCGCCGAATGAACCACGATGTCGGCGCCGTATTCGATGGGGCGGCAGAGGTAGGGCGACGCCATGGTGTTGTCGATTACAAGGGGCACGCCGGCTTCGTGGGCGATCTTGGCCACGGCCTCGATATCGAGCACGTTCATGCGCGGGTTGGCGATGGTTTCGCCGTAGAGGGCCTTGGTCTTCGGCGTGATGGCCTTGCGGAAGTTTTCCGGATCGTCCGGCTCGACGAACTTGACGTCGATTCCCAGCCGGCGGAAGCTGACGTCGAACTGCGTGTAGGTGCCGCCGTAAAGTGTGCTGGCGGATACAATCTCGTCGCCAGGGCCGGCGAGGCTTGTGATGGCGAGGAATTGCGCAGCCTGTCCGCTGGATGTAGCCAGTGCGGCTATGCCGCCTTCGAGCGCCGCTACGCGTTGCTCGAAGACGTCGGTAGTGGGGTTCATGATCCGGCTGTAGATATTGCCGAACTGCTGCAGTGCGAACAGGGCGGCGGCGTGATCGGAATTGTCGAAGGTGAACGAGGTGCTCTGGTAAATCGGCACAGCGCGGGCGTGGCTGGACGCGTCGGGCGTGTGTCCGGCGTGCAGCGATTTGGTGGCGAATCCCAGTTCACGTTGCGGAGCTTTGTTGTCAGGCATATTTGAACAGGATACCGTGGCTCCGCCCGCCCGGCTGCAGATGCTCGGACGACAAAAAACGGTCCTCCACGGCACGAATTGCGGGTATACTCGTCTGCAGAAGGTTAGTGCGAAACATTTTTGGATTTCGGGGAGGTACTATGTCTTGCCGTTCCCTTTTCCTCGTCCCGCTGCTCTGCGCAACAGCAGCTTTCTGTCAAACCACCACCAGTCAGGAGATCTCCGGGCTGGTTCAGGACGCCACCGGTTCGGTAGTGCCAAACGCGACCATCAACGTAAAGAACAACGAGACAGGCTTTGTCCGTACGACGCAATCCAATGAGACCGGGCTGTACGTGGTCTCGAACCTGCCGATCGGGACCTACGAGATTTCAGCGGAGACATCGGGATTCAAGAAGTATGTGACCACCGGTGTCGTGTTGAACGTGAACTCGAAGCTCTCGGTCAACGTGAAGTTGGAGGTGGGCAACGTCGTCGACAAGATCGAGGTGAAGGCCGACGCTGCGCAGGTCGAGACCACCACCGGGGAAGTGGGACGCCTGGTGAGCGGCGAGCAGGCCACGCAACTGCAATTGAACGGCCGGAATTTTCCGCAATTGTTGCAGTTGCTGCCCGGCGTCTCCACGACGTTCAGTAGCGGGTTCGGACTGTTCGGCGGCTACGGCGTGAACAACAGCGCGCAGTCGGTGAACGGCAGCCGGACGGACACGTTCTCATGGAACCTGGACGGGGCCGACAACAAGGACAATGGGGGCGGAGGGAACAACTTCGTCAACATCAATCCGGACGCGATCGCCGAATTCAAGGTGCTGACCACGAATTACAGCGCCGAGTTCGGATACAGCGCGGGCGCGGTGATCAACATCGCGGTGCGCAGCGGCGCCAAGGAGTTCCATGGCGGGGCTTACGAGTACCTGCGCAACGACGCCATCCAGGCACGGGCATTCAACGCCACCATCAAGCCGGAGCTGCGCTACAACAATTTCGGCGCCAACATCGGCGGGCCGATCTTCATTCCCAAGAAGTTCAACAAGGACCGCAACAAGCTCTTCTTCTTTTTCGGAACGGATTTCAAACGGCTGCGGCAGGGCGCCATCAATACCTGGACGGTGCCGACGCCGCAGCAGATCAACGGCGACTTTTCGTCGCTGGCATCCTCGCGCTGGCCCAAGGACCCGTTGACCGGCGCGGTATTTCCGAACGGGATCATTCCCACCAACCGCTTCAGCCCCAACAGCCATCGCCTGCTCCAGAACTATCCCGCGCCGAACTACACCGGCAGCGGCGGAAACCTGGTCTTCCCCACGATGGCTCCTCTGAACACGAACCAGTATATTTTGAAGGGCGATTACAATGTCAACGAAAAGAACCAGATCTCGGTGCACTGGTTCCGGGATTATTATGAATCCCTGCAGAACTTGACCAACCTGGCACTCTACGAGCGGCACATTCCGGGCACGAATACCAGCGCCCAGTGGACTTACGTGGCCAATCCCACCACGGTAAACGTATTCCAGTTCGCTTTTACAGGAAATGTGATCAAGGAGAAGGTAGGCATCCGCCCGAATCCGATCTTCACCACCGACTTTTCCCGCAAAGGAGAAGGCATCACTTACCCGCTGATTTACAATGCCGCGGACTTCATTCCCAGCATCAGCCTCTCAGGTTACAATGGCCTCAGCGTCACGCCGCTGAACTTCGATAACTTCAACCGTATCTTCAGTTGGAAAGACGATTTCTCGAAGCTGAAGGGCAACCACAACCTGAAGGCCGGCATCCTGATCATGCGCAGCCGAAAGAACCAGGACAACGTGCCGGCGATTAACGGCAGCTTCGCCTTCAATACCAGCGCGCTCAATACCACGGGCAACGTGGTGGCGGATGCCGTACTAGGGAACTTCTACACCTATACCGAGGCCGGGAGTTTCCGCCAGGGATGGTATCGCTTCACGCAGATCGAGCCGTACGTGCAGGACGACTGGAAAGTCTCGAAACGGTTGACGTTGAATCTGGGGTTCCGGTGGGCCTACATGCAACCTCAGTACAGCGCGCTGCAGAACACATCCACGTTCCTGCCTCAGTATTACGTTCCGGGCCAGGCGCCGACGATCGTTGCTTCCACCGGAGCCATCGTTCCGGGCACCGGAAACCCGTACAACGGCCTGGTGCTGGGCGGCAGCAGCTTTCCGCAGTCGGCGACCGGCAGAGTGCCGGTGACCAACGATCCCACAGTGACGGCCTTGTTCCACAATCTCCCGTACGGCGCCATGAACACCTACTGGGGAACCTGGGCGCCGCGATTCGGCTTCGCCTACGACGTGACCGGTAAAGCCAGCACAGTCGTGCGCGGCGGCTTCGGCGTGTTCTATGAGCGAATCGAAGGTAACTTCATTTTCAGCGCAGTGAACAATCCCCCGTTCATTCAGCAGTCCACCGTATACAACGGCAACGTAGAGAATCCGGCAGGCGCCACCTTACAGGTGTTTCCGGCCACCATCAATAACTCGCACTATCTGGACATGAAGGTGCCGCGGACCTTGAACTGGAGCCTCGGAGTACAGCAGAAACTGAGCAAAGACATGATGCTGGACGTGGCTTACGTGGGCTCGAGCGCCGCGAACCTCTCTTACCAGGATGATATCAACCAGTTACAGCCCGGAACGCTGCAAGCTCATCCTGGTGTGAACGTGAATGCACTGCGCCCCTATCCGGGCTACGCGGACATCTACCAATACGTAACCGGCGCCAACTTCATTTATAACTCGATGCAGGTGCAGTTCAAGAAACAGATGGCCGGCGGCGGGTTGTTTAACGTGGCTTACACCTGGTCGAAAGCCAGGACCGATGCCAGCGCCTACAACTATCAGCCGATGAACAGCTTTAACCTGCGCGGCGACTGGGGACCTTCGAGCTACAACCGCAACCAGGTCGTAGTGTTCAGCTACGTGTATCCCCTGCCTTTCTGGAAGAACGGACGCGAATGGTACAAGGTGGCCTTGGGCGGCTGGCAGGTCTCCGGCGTGACCACGCTGCAGACGGGACTGCCGTTCAACCTCGGGCTGCCGAGCGACACAGCAGGCACAGGCATCGCCAACCAGCGGCCGAACGTCATCGGCGACTGGCATGGTCCCACGCGCACGCAGTACCTGAACCCAGCAGCGTTCGCGGTGCCGACCGCAGGGACGTTTGGGAACCTCGGAGCCTACGCGATCTTCTATCCGTTCTTCAACAACTGGGACGTCGCGTTGCAGAAGAATTTCCGGATTACCGAGAAGCTGAATACCGCCTTCCGCGCGGAGTTCTTCAATTTTCCGAATCACCTCTCCTACACGGCTCTGTCCACTACGGTCACTTCGTCGACGTTCGGCCAGGTGACCGGAGCGACAGACCCGCGCACGATGGAATTCGCGCTCCGGCTGAGCTTCTGAACAGCCAAGGCGCCCGCTTTCGACGCTTGCCGCCTAACCTTTTTGACATAGACTGTCTATGTCATGGAAGAGCGCGAAGCAATTCCTCCGGGAACGCTGGACATGCTGATTCTCAGGACGCTGGCCCGGGGCGGCGAGATGCACGGGTTTGAGATTGCGCAGGCCATCCGGCGCCACTCGGAGGATGTTGTGCAGGTGGAGGTCCGCGGCATCCATGAGCGGGCCAGGGCGTTGTCGGGGGAACTCCAGGCCCTTCAATTCAACGTGCTGCCCAGAACCGCTTCGGGCCAGGCGGGCGCCTGACCTATCCTGCCGAGATGGCTTCGCCCGCGCCTTTCAGGTTGGCCCGCTTCATCTCGCTCCACTTGCGCGAGAGGATCACACCGTCGGCGCCTCCGCGAAATGCCGCCAGCACGGCGTCGCGCGTGCCGTTGGGCGTGGATTTGGAGCTGTTGGCCGCTGTGGGTATGTCGATATCGATGCCTGGCCAGAGCAGCGTTCTGGTGCCTTCGAGCGCGGCGTGCGCGCGTTTGGCCTCGCGGTAGACGTAATCGGCGGAGAAGCCGGTGTGCGGCAGCGTTGCCAGGGGCTGTTCGTGCGCGTAGTCGAGCACGCGGTAGTGGAAATCGAGCAACTCCTGGCCGGGGACGTCGCCGTAGATGGTACGGCCGACGGCGCCGATGTAGGCGGCCATGCGTTCGCCGCCGCAGTTGTGGTACATCACCATCTTCAGAAAATCGGAATATTTCGCCAGCTCGGTGAGATCCTGCTCCGCACGGTAAAGGGGGCTGAACGAGTTCTGGTGCCAGATGTGCCAGCCCACACCCACCGAAGGCTTGATCGACTTCACCTTGGCATGGATGGCGGCGTAGGTCTCGCGGAGGCTGTCGTGCCAAAGCTGTTCCCAGGCGAGCAGCTCGGGATAGCGCAGCATCAGCCGCCACAGGGTGACGTAGTAGCCGTCCACGGGACGCTTGCCGCCGCGCACGAACTCGGCGAGCGCGGTGAATCCGGCACGCGCGCGCGCCACATCGATGCCGCGAGCCCGGGCTTTGCTCTCACAGAACTGGCAGAAGCAGGTCAGGCCGGAGGGATTGGCGCCGCGGGTGAGGTTCGCAAAGGCGCCGTGGCGCTCCGAGCCCCACATGATGCCGTCGATTTCGTGCGACCGCGTGTAGTCCTCCACGGTAGCGAGCAGCCAGTTGCGGTAGTTGGGATTGTTGAAGCAGAGCGTGACCCCGGGGCGGCCGTCGAACTGTCGTTCGGCGGCCTGGGTGACATTGGGCACGTCCCGGCTCCAGACGTCTTCGAACCAGCAGATCGTCTTCATGCCGCGCTTCCGTGCGGCGGGCAGCACGGCTTCGAGCACGTCGAAGTCGCCGAGGTCGGACGCGCGAAAGTCCTGAAGCACGGTGTCTTTGTAATATTGCGGGTGGGTTTTGGTGTAGCTGCCGCCTTTAAACGTGTCCGTGTCGTACTGCTGCTTCCCGTGATCGGGCAGCGGTTGTCCGGGCACCTGCCGGCCGGCGATGCCGCGGCCATAGGTGAACGTCGCGACGAAGAGCGTGTTGATGGAAGCGTCCTGCTGGAATTCGTCGAGGACCTTGCCGACTCCTTCGTCCACGAACGAAACCGCGCCCACCTGGATGCCGATCATCCGGGGAGCGGCTGCGGGAATGTTCTGCGCGGCGGCCACGCCGGCGGCCACCGATTGGAGAAAGTTGCGGCGGTTCATGTATGGCAAGTTATCAGAAAACCCGACTCCTGAGTGCGGTTCGACTCCGTTTTCCGCCGCCAGGTAGTAAACTCTTGGAGCATGAGACTGCTCTGTGTTGTGCTCCTCTCGGCCCTTCCCCTGGCGGCCCAAGGCCAGCCCGCGCCTCCGAAGAAGGGTCCGAATATGCCTCCTCCGGAAGCCGGGGACGATGTCCGCGGCTACAACGACACTCCCCAAATCCCGGGTCAAAAATGGAAGGTTCACGACATGGAACGGCCGCGGCCGGTGAAAGTCACCCCCGGCCCTTACGTGTCGGAAGCCCCTCCCGCGGATGCGATTGTGTTATTCGACGGCAAGGACCTTTCGCAATGGGTCACCGTGGCCCGCGGCGGGGCGCAGCAGGAGCCCAAATGGAAGGTCGAAAACGGCTACATGGAAATCGTGCCGCGCACGGGCCGGCTGGTCACCAAACAGAAGTTCGGAGATTGCCAGTTGCACATCGAGTGGCTCGTCCCCAAGGAGTCGGTGGGCAACGGCCAGGGGATCGGAAACAGCGGCGTGGAATTCATGACCCGATATGAAATCCAGGTGCTCGAGTCCAACGAACATCAGACATACGCGGACGGAGGCGCGGGCGCCATTTACGGCGTCTGGCCGCCTCTGGTTAATCCGGCGCGGCCCATGGGTGAATGGAACGTCTACGATATCTTCTTCGAAGCGCCGCGGTTCGACGGGGACAAGGTGGTGAAACCCGCCTATGCCACCGTGGTCTTCAACGGCGTGCTGGTACAGAACCACAAGGACTATCTGGGCACAACCATCTGGAGGCGGGTGGGAACCTACACGGCGCATCCGGCCGAAGAGCCATTAAGCCTGCAGGACCATTCGCAGCCGGTCAGGTTCCGCAACATCTGGATTCGCAAGCTGAGTGCGGCCGATGGACAGTAGCTCGCGGCGCCGGGACTGCCTGGGCTAGTCGATCATGTATTCACTGTCCGAAACATTCCTGTTGAATAACCGCGTGAACCTGCGGTTGCTGGACGCGCTGTCCGACGAACAACTGGCCCATACCGCGAACCCGCGGGCGCGGAGCGTGGCCGACCAGTTGGCGCACCTGCACAATGTCCGCGCGATGTGGATCGAGGTCGTGTCGCCCGAGAGCAAGCTGCAGAAGATCGGCAAGGGCGTGGCGGGCCGGGCGGAGGTGCGAACGGCGCTGGAGACGTCGGCGGTAGCCATTGCTGCGGCGATCGCGGAAGCGGAGCAGGCGGGAAAAATGCGCGGGTACAAGCGCGGACCGGCGGCCTTCTGCGGGTATCTGCTGGCCCATGAAGGGCACCACCGGGGTCAGATCCTCCTGTATTTGAAGCAGGCGAAGATGCCGGTGGTTCAGAAGGTGGCGTACGAAATTTGGGCGTGGGAGAAGATTTGAGAAGGGCAATCGTCCGCCCCACGTCCAATCACTCCGCCCACTTGACCCACGGGAGTTCGTACGGAACCAGGGCGTCCTCGTGGTACGGCACGACGCGCACGGTAATCCCGCACGATCCGCTTTGGGTGCATTCGACTTCGCCAGCATAGACGTAGTCCGAACCCGAGGATTCAGCCACCGCCAGGTCCACATGTTGGCCGCTGGCAATCTGGCCGTCTGCGTCGAGAGATCCATGGTAGGCCTGCACACGAACGTCGCCTGGGGCAAGGCCACCCAGCGCCACACGCGCGCGCAGCTTCAGTTTGGACCCCACCTGGTACTCGGTCTTTCCGCCGTCGATGTCGATCTGGGAAATGCTTACCTCGCGGCCGTGATTGTGCAGCCGGTGGCGCCACTCCATCAGCGAGTGGACCCGGGCCTTGTCGCCGGCCAGGCGCAGATGCCGTGCCGCCGCCGGGATGTAGAAGCGCTCCGCGTATTCGGCGACCATACGGTTGGTGCTGTAAACGGGCGACAGGAGCTTCATGGACGCCTTCATCTTGGCCAGCCAGCCGCGCGGCATGCCGGAATCGTCGCGGTCATAAAAGAGCGGCACCACATCGTTTTCCAGTATCTGGTAGAGCGCCGCGGATTCCACCTGGTCCTGGTATTCCGGATCCGCGTACTCCTCTCCGTTGCCGATCGCCCAACCCACCTGCCGGTTGTAGGCCTCGTCCCACCACCCATCGAGAATCGAGAAATTGAGGCCGCCGTTGGCCAGCAGTTTCATGCCGCTGGTGCCGCTGGCTTCGTTGGGCCGCCGCGGTGTGTTCAGCCACACGTCGCAGCCCTGCACCAGGTGCCGGGCCATGGCGATATCGTAGTCCTCCAGGAAAACCACTCTGCGACGCACCTGGGGATCGCGCGCAAAACGAATGACCTGGCGGATCAGCTCCTTGCCTTCGTTGTCGTGCGGGTGGGCCTTGCCGCCAAACAGAATCTGCACGGGGCGTTGCGCGTTATTGAGGATGCGTTTGAGGCGCTCGACGTCGCGCAACACCAGTGTGGCGCGTTTGTAGGTAGCGAACCGCCGGGCAAATCCGATGGTTAGGGCGTCCGGGGAGAGGACTTCGCCCGCCACCTCAATCTCGGCGTCGCTTCCCCCACGCTGCCGGATCTGCGCGGCCAGCCGCCTGCGGGCGTAGTTCACCAGCCGCTCGCGGCGGATCTCGTGCACCCGCCACAATTCCTGGTCGGGAATGCGGTCCACGCGCTCCAGCAGTTTCATGTCGGCGGGACGCTCGCCCCACTGCGGACCCAGGTAGCGGGTAAGCAGGGCGCTCATCTCCATCGAAATCCACGAGCGCGTATGGATGCCGTTGGTAACCGAGCCGATGGGCACCTCGTCCAGCGGATAACCCGCCCACATGGGCTGTGCCATCTTTCGCGTCACGAGCCCGTGCAGTTTGGCGACACCGTTGGTATATGCCGAATGGCGCGAAGCGAGAAACGCCATATTGAGCGGTTCGTTCGCGTCGGCCGGATTCTGTCTGCCGTACGCGAGAAACTGCTGGACGCTGAGGCCTGCGTTGCGGCAATATTCGCTGAAATACTGATCGACCAGCCCCGGCTCGAAGCGGTCGAAGCCCGCCGGCACGGGCGTGTGAGTGGTGAACACGGTGCCCGCGGCGGCCACCTGACGCGCTTCGTGATACGGCAGTTGCAACTCCTCCATCGAAGTGCGGGTCCATTCCGGACCCAGAAACGCCGAGTGCCCCTCGTTCATGTGGCAGACCGTGGGACGGATGCCCAATGCTCGAAGCGCGCGCAGCCCGCCGATGCCGAGCACGATCTCCTGCTGGATGCGGAGCTCGCGGTCGCCGCTGTAAAGAGCGCCGGTCACACGCCGGTCGTTCGGTGAATTCTCCGGAACGTTGGTGTCGAGCAGATAGAGGGGAACGCGCCCCACCTGCGCCTTCCAGATCTGCGCCTTCACGTGGCGTCCGGGAAAGTCGAGTTGAACAGCCAGCGGCGGGCCCGCGTCGTCCCGCACAAGCTGAATCGGCAGGTTGTAAAAGTCGTTTACCGGATAGGTCTCCTGCTGCCAGCCATCGCGATTCAGGTATTGGCGAAAATACCCGCCCTGGTACAGCAGGCCGACGCCGGTCAGCGGCAATCCGAGGTCGCTGGCCGACTTCAGATGGTCGCCGGCCAGGATTCCGAGACCGCCGGCGTAGTTGGCAATGCACTCCGTCAGTCCGAATTCCGCCGAAAAATATGCAATGCGCAGGTCTTTGGCCTCCGGATGAGCGGTGGCGAACCAGCCGGCACCCGCGAGGTACTGGTCGAGATCTTCGGCGGCCCGGTCCATCTGCGCCAGGAAGGCTTCATCGGTGGAAAGTTCGACCAGCCGGCGCTGGTCGATGCGGCCCAGCAGCAGGCGCGGATTGTGCCCGGTACTTTCCCACAAATCCGCATCCAGCGAGCGGAATAACTCGATGACAGGATGGTTCCAGGACCATCGCAGATTCAAGGACAGCGAGTCCAGACACTGCAAGCGCGGCGGCAAACTCGGGGTAACGTGATAAGCGTACACTCGCGACATGTCCCCACATTATCGCGCTTTGGCTTTCAATTCAGTGACAGGTATCTGAATTCACATTGCACCGCCGGGTATGTTCCCGGCCTGCCCGCGCGCGTAGCGGGCTTTCGGAGGCACGACCGGATCAATTCGAAACCGTCATCACCGGGTTGTTCGACGCCTGGTCCGCGATCGTGATGACCACCGGGTAGCTGCCCTTAGCAAGCTGCGGCACCACAAAATTCACCTGGTAGAGCCCGATCGATCCCGGTGTGAGGCCGATGTATTTGACGGTAGCTTGTGCGCCTCCAACCGTCACCGCGGCGTTTCCGGTCACGGGCGCAAGGCCGCTCGGAGCGGGCGCGCCGGAAGCCAGCTTGCCGGCTACCTGTACCGGTCCGCCGCCGGTGAAGTACGCGACCACCTGGTCGCCCACGGCCGCGCCATCGGTTGGTGAATTGACAGTGCCGTTTTGATTCACGACGACCGCCCGGTTGTTGCTATAGACGCTGATACCCGGCGTCCCGGTCGCGGGCACCCACACCGCCGCTGCGTTGCTTGTCGAGCTTCCGTTCTTTACGATCACGGCCGCCATCGTGCCGCCCGGGATGTCCCACGGCATCTGCGCATCGATCTGGCCGGAGTCGGCGTAGAACAAGGGCGCCGCCTCTCCGTTGACCGTCACGCTGGTCGAGCCCAACGTGGAGGGAAGAGGCGTGGAAGTAGCGCCCAGGGGTCTTGCCGCCAGTCCCTGTCCGAACAGGACGAACACGCTGCCCGACGGAGTGCTGTTCACCGCGTAGCTGGCCACGTTGCCGATCGATTGCGTGGGGTTCAGAAATGCGGCGTGCGCCGCTCCCGAACGGACGAACTGCGGGTGGGCCTCGATGAGATTCACGCCCTGGCCGTAGGCGCCGGTCATGCTGAAATTCAGGGCGCTCGTCTTGCCGGTTGAATCGACCAGGGAAGCGGAGCCCAGACAGTTGGCACCCATCGAATAAGTTCCAGTCGCGGTATAGGATGCCGCCGCATTTCCGGACGACGTTAAGGTATAGGTCAAAGTCGCATTGCCCAGCCCGTCAAACTGTATGACGCCGATCTCGTCGCCGACACCGGTCTGCGCGGTCCCCGTCAGCAGGTACCCGCTGGCGTCGTAGGTGAATTCGCCGGAAAGCGTGGCATTCGCGCACGCGTCCGGGCGGGCGATCCCCCCGCCGCCCGAATACACATAACTGGCGTCCGCGCCGATGATGTTGAATTGTTTTCCGCTGCTCCACACAACCAGGCTGAAGGTCGCCGGGCTCGCGCCGGCAAACGTCATGGCTCCCGAGCAATTCGAAGGCAGATTGTATGTGCCCGAATAAGTGAATGCCTTCCCTGCTG
>Ga0335069_10008798_pt1 | contig 14406 bp, 15 predicted proteins | sample Lox_Sample_11_FD_206714 | JGI IMG/M metagenome (GOLD analysis project Ga0335069, IMG submission 206714) | Soil microbial communities from Loxahatchee National Wildlife Refuge, Florida, United States - Lox_Sample_1.1 | ecosystem: Environmental > Terrestrial > Soil > Wetlands | place: USA... | reverse complement strand
CTGCTGGTCGATTCCGCTGGCCGCCAACGGACACATGGCAGGCGTGATGCAGTTCGGATTTTCGAGCAACTACGAATGGCTGCCGAGGGAGCAGGAGCTGCTGGCGGCTGCGGCAGAGCGATGCCTCATGGCCGCCGAAAAACAACGGCTGATGGAAGATCTAGCGCAGCGCGAGGAGCAGGTCCGGCGATTAGCCGAACATATGCTGCACGTCGAAGAAATGGAACGGCGGCGCATCAGCCGGGAGCTGCACGACGAAGCGGGTCAGAGTCTGCTGTGCATTCGCCTGCAGATGGAGCTGATCGAGCAGGAACTTCCCGAGACCGGCGGGGAATGGAAGACGAAATTGCGGGAGGCCCGCGATTTGACGGAGCGAACCATTCTCGAAATGCGGCGATTAATTGCCGCGCTGAGCCCAGCCGTTCTGGAACAACTCGGGCTCGGAGCGGCACTGCGGCAGCTTGTGAACCGATTCCAGCGATTGCATCCGTGCCGCGTGCGCCTGCAGATTTCCAAAATGGGCGCGCTTCCGCAGCAGGTTGAAATTATCGCGTACCGCTTGGTCCAGGAATGCTTCAACAACATAGGAAAACACTCAGCCGCTTCTCACGTAAACATTTCGCTGAGCTCCGCCGATGGATGGCTGAAGCTGGCCGTGGAGGATAACGGCATCGGCTTTCGCGTCGAGGAGGCGCTGGCTAAGCGGGATTCTTTTGGAATGTCCGGTATGCGTGAGCGGGTAGCATTATTGGGCGGTAAGTTCTATGTGGAGAGCCGCATGGAAGGCCCTAAGAGGGGTACAAAGATTTCCATAGAACTGCCGATAGCCAAGTAGAGGCGCGATTTAAAGGCTTAAAAAGAAGGTCGGGCAAAACAACATTATGGCCAAAATTCGAATCATGCTGGCGGATGACCACACGCTGTTCCGCCAGGGAATCCGGACGCTGATCTCGGCCGAAGCGGACATGGAGGTTGTGGGAGAGGCTTCCAATGGCGGCGATGCCGTTGATAAAGCGAACGAAGTCCGTCCGGACGTCGTGCTGATGGACATTGGGATGCCCGGTCTCAGCAGCTTCGAAGCAACTCGCCAGATCAAGAAGAACCGCGCGGAAACCAAGGTTCTGTTCCTCACGATGTACGACGATGAGGATTATCTGGTCGAGGGCATGGAAGTCGGCGCGAGCGGCTACGTGCTGAAGGATAGTCCCAGCCAGCAACTGGTGGCGGCTGTTCGCGACGTGTGCCGGGGCGGCAGCTATCTGAGCCCGCGCATGCTCTCCCAACTGGTCGACGATTTCCGCAGCCGCATCAAGTCGGCCAACCGGCTGCCTCGCTTCGCAACGCTCACTACGCGTGAACGCGAAGTGCTGAAGATGCTGGCCGAAGGCAACTCCGTTAAGGAAATCGCCTGCGACTTGAATCTCAGCGTGAAGACGGTGGAAGCGCACAAGTTCAACCTGATGCGCAAATTGGACATTCACAACAAGGCGCAACTGGTTCAGTACGCGATCCAGAAGAAGATCATCAAGATCCCGAACCTGGTGTAAGTTGCCCGCGGTTTACGGCACGCGATAGACTTCGCGCCAGCCGCCCGTCGGCAAAGCGACGCCGATGATCGTTCCGATCACGGCTCCAAGTCCGGTTCCAATTTCTTTTCCATAGGCGTGGTTGCCCTCGATGCAGTTGCCCGTGCATCGAGCGTCCGCGATAGCGCCGAGTGTCAAACCACCTGCCGCCCCGATCGCAAATCCGATCAGCGTGTTCCTGCCGCGGTGGCTTGGCTTTCTCACGGCGAATCGCAGTACCATGGCTCGCGGAAAGGTTTGCTCGCCTTTGGAGGCTGTCATGATCAGCATGTCGTCCTGCGCCGATTTGAATTGGCCGGTGTAGGTTTTGTTATCGCTGGTCTTAATCCGGATGCGTGTGGCCGCGGGTGTTTGGCTAAGCGCCGACCAATCAGCGGAGGGCTGTCCAAATGCCTGGGCGAGGAATAAGCAGGCGATGAAGGAAACTCGCATGAGGCGAGCGATCATCGAGAAATAGTAGCACGTTATTCCGGGCGTTTCGGGTAATTGATCAGCATTCCACCGAGCGCAAGCAATAAGAATACATAGAAATAGCGATAGCCTGTGACCAATCGCAGGGCTAGTCCGGTTAACGCGGCGGCCTCGCATGCAACCATCGGCACGAATAGAGCGAAGCGCTTCAGGAGCAGACTTTCGAGCTGGCCGGCTTGGGTCATGGACCAGCGCTTGATCGGCAACGAGATCAAGACGTAGGCGATCGAGACCGCCATGAGGGCGTGCTCCATAAGGTTATTGGTCACGATCGCGACCGGCTTGATGAATAGACACATGAGGAAATACAGAACTATGGCGATGGTGAATGCCAGCCAGAGGATCCGGGCTGTGCGGTAGACGCGATCCTCCGCGGCGCGGTCTATCCTCATCGGACGAGAGCTTAACATATCCTTTTGTTCGTATAACCTAGCAACATTCTGAGACATGGTACTCTTGACACCCATCGGCAATCGAGCCCATACTATGAAGGCGAATACAGGGCGAATATGGTATGTTGTCAGCGCTTCCTCTCGGGTTCCGATTTGCCGAACAACCTGAGCTGCTTCAGAACTTTCCGCGTGGGCGGATCAGTGAAATTTATGGCCCCCGATCGAGCGGGCGGACCGCGCTGGCACATTCGGTTTTAGCCGCCTCAACCGAGCGAGGCGAATGCGCCGCGATGATCGACACAGCGAATGCGTTCGATATCTGCTCCGCCGCGGCGGCCGGGGTGAAGCTCGAAAAATTGTTGTGGATTCGCTGCGGCGGCAATGCCGAACACGCATTGCGCGCGGCCGATCTGCTGCTGCAAGCCGGAGGGTTCGGGGTGGTGGCGCTGGATTTGATCGACGCCTCGCCACAGGCTCTGGCGCGCATTCCTCCCACAGCGTGGTTCCGATTCCGGCGCACGATTGAACCGACGCCGACGGTCTTCCTGGTGCTGGCGGATAAACCGCTGACGAAAACTTGCGCCGCGAAGCGAGTCTCGCTGGAGCGCAAGAAGCCGGTGTTCGCCGGCGCGGCTCCTTTCAAAATCCTAAAAGCGGGTTGATGAGCCGTGTACGTCTGTATCCACGCGCCCGACGCGAATGGGCTGGCCCGATCTTTCTCTCCGTGGGTGGAAATGATCGATGAATCGACCGCCGTGTTCTCCGCGACGAAGCGGCAGCTCGCGCGCATTCCTGCCGCTATTCCTGAAGGGGTATCGATGGCTGCGGCCGCGACAATCGATGCGGCGATTCTGGCGGCTCGAAATATCCCCGGCCGGACGATTCTTCAACCGGGCGAAGAGGCTCGCGCGTTGGCTTCGCTTTCGGTCGATTGTTTGCCGCCAGATCCTGAAATTTTTCAGACGCTCGATTTATGGGGCATCCGGTCGCTGGGCGAACTCGCGAAATTGCCCGAGGACGGATTGGCGGGCCGGCTGGGCTCGCGCGGACTGTGGCTGCAAAAGCTGGCGCGAGGCACGCTCGACCGGCCGCTGCGCCCCCAATCCATTGAAACGGTGTATGAAGAATCGGCGGAGTTCGATCATGCCATCGAACTGCGCGAACCTTTGCTGTTTCTGATCGCGCGATTTCTTTTCGATCTGACGGCGAAGCTGAAAGCGCAGTCGCTTGCGGCGGGCGTGTTGGATTTAACGCTGAACCAGCAAGAGAGGAAGCTGAGCCTTCCGTTTCCGACTCGAGATGTGAAGTTTCTTTTGAAACTCACTGAGCATTCGCTGGAGAGGCAGCCTCCGGATGCGCCGGTCGAATTAGTGAGGCTTCGAATCGAACCTACGCAGCCGCGCCGCGTGCAGCACGGCCTATTTACGCTCGCCGCGCCGGAGCCGGAGAAGCTGGAGCTGACGCTTGGGAAAATTCGGGCGCTGGTTGGCGAGGCGAACGTGCTGTATCCCAAACTCGAGAATACGTATCGGCCGGGACACGGAGAAAACGATGCACCGAGATTTGGGTTTCGCTATTTTTCTCCGCCGCTGGAGGCTCGCGTGGAACCGGAGGTCGTTCTCAAGGGAGGGCCGAAGCAGATATGGACTCGCGTGATGCGAGGGCGCGTATTGAACTGCTCGGGGCCGTGGCGATCGAGCGGAGATTGGTGGCGGCCGGACGTTTGGGATCGTGATGAGTTCGACCTGCTGCTAGAAGACGGGGCGCTGTACAGGCTAGTGCACGATCGCAACGAACGTAAATGGTTCCTCGAAGGCACGTATGACTAAATTCGTGGACTTCCGCGTGCGCTCGGCGTTTAGCTTTCTCGAAGGCGCTTCGTTGCCCGAGGATTTGATCCTTCGAGCGCACAGCCTCGGCCATGCGGCGATGGCGCTGATGGATCGTGACAACCTGAGCGGGGCTCCGCGTTTCTACATGGCCGCGAAAAAGATCGGCGTGAAGGCGCACCTGGGCGCGGAGATCACCGGCGAAGACGGCGACCGGTACGCGCTGCTCGCCGAAAGCCGCGAAGGCTATCAAAATTTGTGCCGGCTGATTACGTCGATGAAGCTGCGATCGTCCAAGGGCGAAGCGGTGGCTTCCGAGGATGAACTCGCACGATTTGCGCCGGGGTTGGTTTGCCTCACGGGAGAAGGCGCACCTACAAGGGCTCGCTTCGAGAAATTGATTCGCTTGTTTGGGCCGCGCAATGTCTATGCCGAACTGCAGCGGCATTTTCATCGCGATGAGGAGGCTCGCAACCAGGCCGTGATGGATTTGGCGCGAGCGCTTAAGCTGCCGTTGATCGCCACAAATGGAACATGCTACGCCACGCCGGAGGAACGTGAGCTGTTCGACGCGCTGACCGCGGTGCATCACAAGACCACAGTAATGGAAGCGGGCAGACTGCTGGCTCGCAATGCCGAGCGGTATCTTAAATCTCCCGCGCAGATGGCCGCGCTATTTGCCGATGTTCCGGAAGCCGTCGCGGAAACGGCCGAGCTATCGCAGCGGCTCAATTTCACGCTGGCCGAATTGGGCTATGAGTTTCCCCGCTATCCCGTGGGTCCCGGCGAAACCATCAACTCTTTCTTGAGGCAGCGGACCGATGAAGGCGCGCGGCGGCGTTATCGTCCTTATCACGATCGCGCGCGGAATCAGATCGAGCATGAGCTGGCGTTGATCGAGAAGCTGAACCTCGCGGGCTATTTCCTGATCGTGTGGGACATCGTCGAATTTTGCCACAAGAACGGGATTCTAGCGCAAGGGCGAGGTTCGGCGGCGAACAGCGCGGTGTGTTATTCGCTCGGAATCACGGCGGTGGATCCGGTGGCGATGGATCTGCTGTTCGAGCGATTCTTATCGGAAGAGCGCGGCGAATGGCCTGACATCGATATCGATCTGCCTTCCGGCGATCAGCGTGAGCGGGTGATTCAATACGTCTACCAGCGCTATGGCGAGCGCGGCGCGGCAATGACCGCCAACGTGATCACGTATCGCGGCCGATCGGCGGCGCGGGATATCGGCAAGGCTTTGGGATTCGAAGCGGAGGAATTGGGGAAGCTATCGGCGATGGTGGCTCGCTGGGGCTGGCAGGATCCGGACGATACGGCGGAGAAGCAATTCCGGCAGGCCGGGTACGATCTCAAAGACGCGCGCATTCAGAAATTTTTGTCGTTATATAAGTCGACGCAGAACCTCCCGAGACATTTGGGGCAGCATTCGGGCGGGATGGTGATTTGCCAGGGACAACTCGATTGCATCGTTCCGCTGGAGCCGGCGACGATGCCCGGACGAGTGGTGATCGAGTGGGACAAAGACGATTGCGCCGATCTCGGATTGATCAAAGTGGATCTGCTGGGGCTGGGGATGATGGCGGTGCTCGAGGAGTCGCTCGATTTGATTCGCGTGCATGAACACAAAGAAGTAGATCTGGCGCATCTTCCGCAGGACGATCCGGCGGTGTATGGAGCGCTGCAGAAGGCCGACACCATCGGACTGTTTCAAGTGGAGAGCCGCGCTCAGATGTCGTGCCTGCCGCGCCTGAAGCCGAAGAAGTTTTACGACATCGTAGTGCAGGTGGCCATCATCCGTCCCGGACCGATCGTGGGCAAAATGATGCATCCATACTTGCGGCGGCGGCAGGGATTCGAAGAAGCCGCGTGCCTGCATCCATCGCTGGAAACTGTGCTGAAGCGGACCCTCGGTGTCCCGCTGTTTCAGGAGCAATTACTGAGGATCGCGATGATCGCTGCGAATTTCACGGGCGGAGAGGCGGAGGAGTTGCGCCGCGCCATGGGATTCAAACGCTCCGAGGCGCGGATGCGCGAAATCGAGACCAAGCTGCGCGTTGGCATGACGCAAAACGGAATCCTGGGCGAGACGCAGGATCGCATCGTGCAGTCGATCACTTCATTCGCGCTGTACGGATTTCCGGAATCGCACGCGGCCAGCTTCGCGCTGATCGCCTATGCGAGTGCGTATTTGAAGTGCCATCATCTAGCGGCGTTCACCGCGGCGATTCTGAATCAGCAGCCGATGGGGTTTTATCATCCCGCGACTTTGGTAAAGGACGCGCAGCGGCACGGGTTGCATTTTCTGCCCGTGGATGTGGAGAAATCGGGCTGGCTTTGCACGATCGAGAACGGAGCAGTGCGTCTTGGATTTAACTACGTCCGCGGGCTGCGCGAGGAGACTGGCAAGGCGATCGTGGCGGCGCGACCGTTTGCGAGCATCGACGATGTCGCGCGGCGCGTGCGGGGATTGAGGAAAGACGAGTTGCGGATGCTCGCTGAAATCGGGGCGTTGAATTCGCTCGCCAAACATAGGCGCGATGCGTTGTGGGAGGTCGAGAGAGCGCTGCGGCCGGCCGGACCTTTGTTTGAAGGATTGGAAACCGCTGAAGTAGCTCCGCTGAATCAAATGACGGTTCCCGAACGCATTCGCGCCGATTTTTACAGGACGAGCGTGACCATCGGCATGCATCCGATGCGGCTATATCGCGAAGAGATGCAAAAGCGTGGAGTCTTCGCGGCGTCGCAATTGAAGTTCGCCAAGAAGGGACGCATGGTGCGCGTGGCCGGATGCGTCATCTGCCGCCAAAGACCCGGAACCGCCAATGGATTTTTATTTTTGAGCCTGGAAGATGAGACCGGAATCGCCAACGCGATCGTCGAGCCGGAGTTGTTCGACACATTTCGCGAAGTTCTGGTGACGGCTCCTTATTTACTGGTCGAGGGCGAATTGCAAAACCAGCAGGGCGCGATCTCGGTCAAACTGCGGCGAGTAGAGCGCCTGAACTTCACGGCTACTAGCGCGCCATCACATGATTTCCACTAACAGGCGCATGATTTCCACTAACAAAATTTAACGCTCCGATACTGTATCGGCTGTATTTCGCCCCCCAAAATGGCAGTCGCATACTCAAGCTAGTGAGTTAACGAAGGAGCACATCAAATGAAACATGGCTATCTCTTACTCTGCTTGTTAGGCGCTGCCGCCTGCATCGCCGCGCCAGTCGATGGAAAGTGGACCGCCGAAACGCAAGGCCGGCAAGGCACGCAAACGCAGACCCTGACGCTCAAAGCGAATGGATCGACGCTGACGGGAAGCCTCGACACGGGCCGTGGCGCGACCGATATCACGGAAGGCAAGATCGACGGATCGACGGTGAGCTTCAAAGTGACCCGCAATGGACAAAAGGGCGCGAACACCACCGATTACACTGGAACCCTCTCCGGCGATGAACTCAAACTGACCGGCACGCGCGAAGGCGGCGGTGGCCGAGGCGGTCCGCAATCGCTCGATTTCAAGCGCGCCAAGTAGAACCCATCGAGGAAACTGATCGCCAGCGAGAATAGAGAGGATGCCTACATCCTCTCTGGGAGACATTCTCGATTTCGCGCTGGGGTTGTCAGAAGAAGCCGGGCGGTTCATCCTGCCGTTGTGGAAGAACGCTGCGGTAGATCATAAGCCGGACGGATCGGAAGTTACCGAAGCCGATCGCGGCGCGGAACAAATTCTGCGAAAAAGAATCGCCGAGCGTTATCCCGATCACGCCATTCTGGGCGAGGAGTTCGGCGGCGATGAGTTCGACAGCCAGAAGGCGCGCGATGCCGAACATCTATGGCTGCTCGATCCTATCGATGGAACCGCATCATTCGCGATTGGGCTGCCGACGTTTGGAACGCTGATCGCTTACCTCGCTCGGGGCGAAGCGACGGTGGGCGTCATCGGCGCCCATGCTTTAGGCGAGACCGTCTATGCGGCGACCGGTTCGGGCTGCTGGCTGAAGCGCGAGGGAAGCGCGGCGCAACGTATCCGAACGAGCACCGTAACCGATCCGGCAAAGGCATTCGTGGTCGCGACCGAACTTGCCCATACGGATTTAGATCCGCGCGAACCGGACTCGCCCGTGCGGCTATCGCGGGTATATAAACAAGCTCGGCGGTTTCGCTGGTCGGGCGATTGCATCAATTACGCATTGGTGTGCCAGGGCCGAGTCGACGCGGCGATTGACCCGCGAATGCATCCCTGGGATATTGCGGCGCTCGCGCCGTGCATAAGGGAAGCAGGCGGAACGCTCACTGCGGCCGACGGGAACGAAGACGTGATTTGGAACCCGAGCTTGATCGCGTCCGCGAATGCGACTTTGCACGCCAAGCTGCTCGATCTGATCAACGGAGACCACTGAATCACAGCCCGCAAAACGGAGCGCGCGGCCTGCTTACTGAATTGCGTTGAGGATGACCGCGCACCCTTTGCGGGCTAGCGCGTAGCCGGCAGAGCGGGGTCGACTTCTTCAAGCCTCTGTGTAGGCTGCACAATAGCCGGACGGGTTTTCGACGCTACGGCAAGCGGCACACTCGCAACGGGGAGGGTCACGAAAAAGCGGAACGTGCTGCCGCGGCCTGGCTCGCTCTCGAGATCGAGTCTGCCGTGCATCAGCGAGGCGATCCGCTGGCAAATAGTGAGGCCGAGGCCCGTGCCGCCATAGCGCCGCGTGGTGGAGTTATCGGCTTGGCTGAAAGGCTCGAAGATCTTCGCGCGCACGTCCTCGGGAATTCCGATGCCTGTGTCAGCGACGGAGAAACACAACTCGATCGAACCTTCGTGGCGGCCCGAAACGGCGACGCCGAGCGTGACCGAGCCTCGCTCGGTGAACTTGACGGCGTTGGCCAGCAGGTTAAGAAGGATCTGTTTGAGACGCAGAGGATCGCCGGTGACGGCTGACGGGATCTTGGGATCAATGGCTGTGCGAAGCTCCAGACCGCGCTCCCGAGCTTGGGTCATCACAACGCGGACGGCTTCGGCAGCCAACGCGGCGGGGTCAAAGTCCAGAAGCTCGAGATCGAGGCGGCCGGCATCGATCTTGGCAAGATCGAGAATGTTGTTCACCACGTGGACCAGCGTTTCGCCGCACTGACGAATGGTCTCGAGGTAATCGGCCTGCTCGGCATTCAATCCGGAATCGAGCAGCAGGTACGTCATGCCAATGATGCCGTTCATGGGCGTGCGGATTTCATGGCTCATGTTGGCCAGAAACTCGCTTTTTGCCCGGCCGCCGGCTTCCGCGGCCTCGAGCGCCATCTCCAAGCGATGCAGCATCTCTTTCTTTACCGTGATATCGAGGCTTGCGCCGATGGCGCGGCGCGATTGACCTTCGACCACTTCGACGCGCCCTTGCGATTGCAGCCAGCGAATGGTGCCGTCACGATGGACCACGCGGAACTCGACGTCAAAACGGTCGCCTTCCGCCACGGCCTGATTCATCTCCCGGTGGATGCGCTCCCGATCGTCGGGATGGACGAGCCCACGGAACTGCTCAATGGTCATCTGGCGCGCCGGCGGGTTCATTCCGAGCAGCGCGGCGAGCCCGTTAGACATCGTCAGAACGCCGGAGGGCAGGTCGTGATCCCAGATGCCAAACGAAGCGGCCTTTTCGGCTAATTCCAAGCGCGCGGCGATGTCGCGCAGGCGCTGCTCCGCGCGAACGCGCTCAATGACGTTGCCCGCGAGTTGCGCGCTGGCCTCCACCATTCGAAGCTCACCCTTCGACGGACGCCGGGGACGGCGATGATACATGGCGAAGGTGCCGGCGACGGCGCCGGACGAATCGCGGATCGGAACACTCCAACACGCTTGCAAGCCAAAACCTAGGGGCAGCGCCTTGGCGACGGCCCAACGGTAATCGGTGGAGATGTCTTCAACAATAATTGTCTCGTTGCGAAAAGCGGCGGAGCCGCAGGAACCTACGTCGGGGCCAATTTTCAAGCCGTTGACGTGTTTCATATATTCTTCGGGAAGACTGCCAGCGGAGCCACGCAGGAGGCGGTGTTTATCGTCATCCAGGAGCAGAATCGAGCACAGGCATCCCGGCGCGAGCCGCTCAATGCCACGTGTCAGTCCGTCCAGAACCTCGGAGAGCGAGGCTCCCTTGGTGACTAGTTCCAGAACCCGCCGTTCCTCTTCAATGATTCGCGAGGATCTCTCAAACGCGCCGAGCTCGATGCTGCGGTCGGTTAGCCACCGAACCGACCGGCGCCACAGCAGCGCTACGCACGCCGCCGCGATGAGGACACCGGTCCAGGTGGCGAGTTGCAGAAACACTCTACCTTATCGGCCTCGAAACGGGAAAGGATTAGTTGCCAAATCCTGAGTTAACCGTATCCCAAAGCCAGAAAGAGGCCATAAATCCAACATTTCTCGGCACGAGTTTCCGCATTTCCCACCGCTATCTTCCGGGGCGGGGCGCGGGGCCGCGCGGTTTGGAGGGCCGCCGGCGGGGCGCGTTTTGAAGCCGATGAATGTAGGCGAGCACCTCGGCGACGGCGCGATAGAGGTTTGGCGGAATCTCGTTTCCAACCTCGACGGACTTATATAATGCTTGCGCCAAGGGAGGATTCTCGATCAGCGGCACGCCACTTTCGATGGCGATTTGGCGGATGCGAAGAGCGAGAAAATCCTTTCCCTTGGCCACAACTACGGGTGTGGCCATGGTTTCATGGCGGTAACGCAGAGCCACGGCGTAATGGGTCGGGTTGACGATCACCGCGGAAGCCGTCTGAACCGCCTTCATCATTCGGCGACGCGCCAGATCGCGGCGCATGCGTTTGATCTTGCCGCGGATCTGGGGATTGCCTTCCATGTCTTTGTGTTCGTCCTTGAGCTCCTGCTTGGTCATCATCAGACTCTTGGTGAAGCGGCGGCGCTGGCGGACCCAATCGATGATTCCGAAAACCACGAACACAGCCGCGCCCTTCCACAGAAGCTCCTTAAGAGAAGAGCCGATCTTAGCGAGTCCGACCTCGAGGCTGGCGAAAGGAAGCGCGAGGAACACGCTGGCATTCTCTTTCGCGATGAGATAAATCGTCACGGCGAACACAACGATCATTCCCAGCGCTTGCAGCACCGACATGGGGGCTTGCTGGACGATGTTGCGGATCTTGTTGACCGGATTGAAGCGGCCGAAGCTTGGCTGGAAGCGCTTCAGGCTGAAACCGAATCCGGAAACGACCATGTGAATCGCGAAAGGAGCGAGCATGGCCGCGGCGGCCATTCCAGAGAGCGGGAGGAACACGCGGTTGAGAATCGCGCTAACCATACCTGGAACTCGAGCGACGACGAGGTCGCCGTGAAAAGCTTCCGCCAAGGACTCGCGCAGCACCGCCTTCATGCCATCGAGCCAGCCCGGAAACCAGGAACCTGCCAGCATCGCGAACACAAGGATTTGCGCGGCGGTGATCATGTCGCGGGAGGTGACAAACTGACCCTCCTGCCGGGCTTTTAAAAGCCGTCGAGCGGACGGTTTCTCTGTTCTGTTGTTATCCGCCATACCGGCGCGTCAAGAGAGCAAGCCTCCAATGACTTGCAGGAAGTCGCCTGCTAAGCGGTCGAACATGTGAGGGAAGATCGAAACCAGCCACGCGAGGAGCGTCAGGGAGAGCAACATCTTCATCGGCATGGTGAGCATCATCAGTTGAAGCTGAGAGTTCAATCGCGCCAGCAGCGCCACCGCGATTTCCACCATCAGGAGCAGTCCTAGCACAGGCAGGACCAGGCGCAGCCCGGTTGTGAAGATGGTCGAGCCGAGGTGGATTAGCGCGTTGAGCATGGATTGAGAAATCTTGAAGGTTCCAGGAGGCTGCGTCTGCAAGCTGTGCGCGAAGCCGTAGAGAACCTGACGGTCGAGGCCGGTGGCGAAGAACAATAATCCAGAGGCAAGCTCGGCGATTGTCAGCAGCACTGGTGTGTCGGCGCCCGAAGTCGGATCGATTGTGCTGGCGAAGCTGTAACCGGCCTGAAGACTGATGATCTGCGCACCCATCTGGAACCCTTCGGTGAAAAATGCGACCGCGAGTCCGACGGCAGTGCCGATGCCGGCTTCGGCGAGCAGCCAGCCGATCATAACGCCCATGGTGACCTTGGTTGGGTCGATTGAAGGCCAGCTAGGAAATAAGGTCAGCGTTACAGCTACGGACAGGACCAGCCGGGCGATCTCCGGTCCCACGCGGATGCCGGGGAGCGGCAGGTAGACGAATGCTCCTGAGATGCGAGCAAGGACCAGCAGGAATGCGTACAGGGTGCCGGTGCTGAGCGTGAGCTCAGTGCCCATACTTGGCGATTTCGGTGCAGATGCCGACGGTGTAACTCATCCATTGCTTCAGCATCCAGGGCATCAGAACGCTGAATCCGACAAGGAACGCGGCGAGGCGCGGCAAGGTGCTGAAGGCGTTGTCTTGAAGTGAGGTCGCGATCTGCACGATGTTCATGACGATCGCCACGGAGAGGCCAATGCCCAATAGGGGCGCACTCATCGAAAAGGCGGCCATTAAGGCTCCGTGTACCAGGTTGACTGCAGCTTCAGGGGTCATGCTTACTCCAGAAATTAGTAAAAAGATTTGACCAACGATCCGACTACCAGATTCCAGCCATCCACAAGCACGAACAGAAGAATCTTGAACGGCGCCGACAACATCACCGGCGGCAGTTGTACCATGCCGATCGAAAGCGTGATGGACGCGACGACGAGATCGATGACCAGAAACGGCAGGAACAGCATCGCGCCGATCTGAAATCCGGTTTTGAGTTCGGAAAGGATATAGGCGGGGACAAGCACGCCAAGCCCAAGCTCCGACGCGTTCTTGGGAGTCGGCGCTTTGGTGATATCCAAGAACAGCTTCACGTCCTTCTCGCGCGTGAAGCGGGTGAGGAAGGTCTTCATGGGCTTGGAGCCTTCGTCGAACGCCTGGTCGAAGCTGATCTTTCCTTGATCCATCGGCTCCCAGGCCGTGGTGTAGATTTCGGTGACCACCGGTTGCATGATTAGCAACGAAAGGAACAGCGACAGTCCGATCAACACCTGATTCGAAGGTGTGGTTTGCGTGCCCAGCGCTTGGCGCAAAAAGTGCAGCACGATGGTGATCCGCAGGAACGGCGTGATCGACATGACCACGGCCGGAAGCAGGACCATCAGCGTCAGGGAGATGGCGATCTGCATCGGCACGCTGAGGGTGGATGCGGACGCAGTGATGGCGCCGGGTTGGCCCGGAGTGGCGGCGCGAGCGCCCCACGCGAGCGAGCTTGCGGCTACGGCAAGAAAACAGGATCGGAACATGAGACTAACGATTAGCTCCTGCGGTGGTGATGCTGGTCAGCGGCGCAGTATCGAGAACGTTGCAGCCGCTGGGCGACAGGCCGACAAGAAGAATCCGGTCGGCAAGGCGGATCAGGTGCACGGAGTGCTGCGGGGTCAGCGCGAGCCTCTCGATGACCTCAAGCTGGCTGTGCGCATCGCGCGAGGTGCGAATCCTGGAGTAGGCCCAGCCCTTCCGTTTCATGAGCCAAACCAGCGCCAAGAGGGCTCCCAGCACCAGCCCGACCGCGAGAAGTTGTTGCACAATCTCCATGGTTCGTGATCACTCGTTGGCGGCCTTGCCTGAGACAGTCAAGCCCGATGCGGTCGTTCGTCCAAAACTCATCAACTTTATGGCTGGCGCCTTGCCGGCCCGGACCACCTCTCCAGCCGCAAACGGCGCGCTTCCCACCAAAAGGCGCACGTGGGATCCAAAGCGAACAGGCAGCCGGATAACACTGCCCGGCGCGAGCGAAAGCACGTCGCGCATGGGCAGCATCACTCTTCCGATTTCGGCTTCGACCGTGAGCGGAAGCTCGGCATAACGATTCATCTGTTCGGCTGTGATCATGAGGCGATCTCAATTACGGGTTGATGGCAAGAAGCGACTGATCCATCTGATTGACAGTGCTGAGCACCTTCGAGTTCGCTTCGTATCCGTTCTGATAGACGATCAAGTTGGTGAACTGGGTGGCCATGTCAACGTTCGATTGCTCGAGCGATTCGCCCACAAGATTGCCGCGCCCTCCGGTGCCCGCGGCGCCGACAGTTGGCGTCATGG
>Ga0335069_10008797_pt1 | contig 14406 bp, 8 predicted proteins | sample Lox_Sample_11_FD_206714 | JGI IMG/M metagenome (GOLD analysis project Ga0335069, IMG submission 206714) | Soil microbial communities from Loxahatchee National Wildlife Refuge, Florida, United States - Lox_Sample_1.1 | ecosystem: Environmental > Terrestrial > Soil > Wetlands | place: USA: Florida... | reverse complement strand
TCTAAGACGCCATCCGGGCCGCGCACCAGCGACATGCGCGGAAAGCCCGGCGCCGGAACTTCGGAGATGCCAATCCACCCGCCCGCGCCATCCTCCACCGCCGCCGGCATCGTCAGGCTCGCGGCCTGGCGCTTCCCCACAATGGCGAACTCCGTCAGCTCATCCGCGATCATCAGGTTGTCCAGCGGCGTCGATCGCGGAATCGCATACCGGAACGCCACCGCATCGTCCCACACCCGCACTTCCACGTTGATCTTCCGCCCCAGAGACCCGTTCTGCATGTAATCCGCCACCAGCCACCGGTAGTTCTTCTCCTCCCCGGAGCGCGACGAAGTCAGCCCGTCGTTTTCCCCCAACATCGGCTGCTGGTTGAAAATGTCGAATCCCAGAAAGGACGTGTCTACCGCCAGCCGCCCGTCGCGCCGCACCTGGTAAGCGAGCTGCGGCAGGCTCGCGCTCCCCGGGTAGGAGACAAACAGCAGGAACTCGGTCTTCCCATCCGGCGAGCTGACCCGCCGCATATCCTGCGCGCGCGCCGGCCGCGCGCACGGCAGAAACGCAGCGCCGGCGCAAAAAAGAAAAAGCAGGGCCCGCCTCCGCGAGCCCTGCTCATATCCCCAACGCTTCACGCCCAGCCGTCTCACGCCCAGGAAAAGCCCGATTTCGCGAACGGCAGCGAGCGCACCCGCTTGCCGCACGCCGCGAATACCGCGTTGCTGATCGCCGGAAGAATCGGAGGCAGCGCCGGCTCGCCCAGGCCTGTCGGCTGGTTGTTGGTCTTCAGGAAATGGATCGCGATCTCCGGCGGCGCCTGCTTCATCCGCACCACCGTGTGCTCGTCGTAATTCCCCTGCTTCACGCGTCCTTTCTCCACCGTGATTTCCTGGCCCATCAGCTCGCTCATCCCGTCAATCACGGCGCCCTGCGCCAGATTCTCGGCTGCGCCCGGGTTGATGATCTCGCTGCCGATGTCGCCGGCCACCCAGACCTTGTGCACTTTGATTTTGTTCGCCGAGTCCACGCTCACCTGCGCCACTTCGGCGAAGTAGCCGCGATGGCTGAAGTGGAAAGCGATGCCCATGCCGGTCCCGGAAGGCATTTTGGTCTTGCCCCAATTGGATTTCTCCGCCGCCAATTGCAGCACGCCCTTCATGCGGTCCGGCTCGAGTCCGCCGCCTTGGAAACCGCCGCGGCCGCCGCCCCGTCCGCCGCCGCCCGCCGTGGCCGCTTCGGCCGGAACGCTGGCGCTCAGCAGCTCCATGCGAAACTCCAGAGGATCCTTGTTCGCCGCATGGGCCAGCTCATCGATGAAGCTCTGGATGACGAACGCGAATGCGTTGCTGCTCGGCGCCCGCAGCGCGCCCGTGCGGATGCCCAGCGGCTGCACCGAGGCATGCAGCGCGTAGTTCGCAATAAAGTGCTGCGGAAACTCCGTGGGACCCATGGCGGCGGAGGAAGCGAACCGCTCGCCGTCGCCGTAGCTCACAAAGTGGTTCTTCCACCCCACAATCTTCCCGGAAGCGTCCAGCCCGCCGGTGAGGTATTGGAACCCGCCCGGCCGGTAGTAATCGTGCTGCATATCGTCTTCCCGCGACCACAGCACCTTTACCGGAGCGCCGGCCTGCTTGGCGATATAGGCGGCCTCGGCCGCGTAATCGTTATTCAAGCGCCGGCCGAAGCCGCCGCCGCCGCGCACCATGTGAACCTGAACGTCGCTTTCCTGGATTCCCGCCACCTGCGCCGCCATGCGGCGCGCGCTGCCCGGAATCTGGCTATTGGTCCAGAGTTCCAGCTTGCCGTCGTGCCAGTGCGCCGTCGCATTTTGCGGCTCCAGCGGAGCGTGCGAAATGAAGGGGTACGAATACGCCGCCGTCACTACTTTGGCCGCGCTCTTGAGCGCCCCCTCGGCGTCGCCGTCCGCGCGGATGGTCCGCTGCGGCGGCTGCTTGCTCATTTCCTCCGCGCGCCGCGCGAATTCCTCGCTGCTCTGCGTGGCCCAATGCCCTTCGTTCCACGTCACCTGGAGTTTCTCGCGCGCCTGCTGCGCATGCCACCAGGTATCGGCCAAAATCGCGATCCCGTTTTCCAGGCCCGGGTCGCCCGGCAAAACCGTATCGCTAATCACCGGCCGCTCCACCACAAACGCCTGCTTCACCCCCGGAAGCTTCTTGATCTCCTCCAGGTTGGCCTTTTCCACCGTGCCGCCGAACACGCCGCACTTCTCAAACGACGCGTACAGCATCCCCGGAACTTCCGTGTCAATCGCGAACAGCGGCTTGCCCGTCGTAATCGCCGCCACGTCCGTGCCGCCCTGCGTCTTGCCGATGATCTTGAAGTTCGCCGGATCCTTCAGCTTCACTTGCGACATGTCCGGCGCCGGCATCGTCGCCACCTTCGCCGCGAGTTGCCCGTAGCCGATCGACCTCTTCGCAGCCGCGTGCATCACCCGCCCGGATTCCGTGGTGAGCTCCGTCACCGGTACGTTCCACGTCTGCGCCGCCGCGTTCACAAACAACATTCGCCCCGCCGCGCCCACTTGCCGCATTGACATCCAGTTCGTCGGCGTGGACGTGCTGCCGCCCGCCATTTGAGACGGGTACTTCGCGTCGTCGAAATCCGTCTGCTCCGCCCTCACCGATTTCCAATCGACGTCCAGTTCCTCCGCAATCAACATCGGCAGCAAGGTCTTGACGCCCTGCCCCAGCTCCGGGTTCTTCGCCGCAATCGTCACCGTGCCGTCGGCGGCCACCTTAATATAGTTCTTCGGTTCGGGCGGCGCTTGCCGGCCGCCAAACTGCGCCTTCGCCTCGGGTTCCGTGGTCAGCCCGATCAGCACGCCCCCGCCGCTCAACGCCGCGATCTTCAGGAAGGAACGCCGTTCCATTTGTTCTTTCTGTTGTGGCTTCATGGTCTTGTTCCTCCTCTCCTATGCCCCGCTCCGCGTTGTCTTCGCCCCGCCCGCGCCGGCCAGTTCCGCCGCGCGGTGGATGGCGGCGCGTATCCGCAGATACGTTCCGCAGCGGCAGATATTGCCGTTCATCGCATCGTCGATCTGCGCATCGGTCGGCCTCGGGTGCTTCGCCAGCAGCTCCGCCGCGGACATGATCTGCCCCGCCTGGCAATAGCCGCACTGCGGCACATCGATCTCCTCCCACGCGCGTTGCAGCGGATGGCTTCCATCCGCCGACAAGCCTTCAATCGTGGTCACCGCCTGCGTCCCCACCGTGGAAAGCGGCGTCTGGCAGGACCGCACAGCCTCTCCGTTCAGCAGCACCGTGCAAGCGCCGCAGAGGCCTGCGCCGCATCCGAATTTCGTGCCGCGCATATGAAGCACGTCCCGCAGCGCCCATAGCAGCGGCATGTCGCCGGGCGCATCCACGCTCACCGAACGGCCATTCACTTTTATTTGGAAAGCCATGAACCCTCCTCCAAACAGCACTACCCAAGCCGCCGGACCTCATCACCCTTGAGGACGCAAACAGAGGACCCGCGCAAGCCGCGCCCCGGCGTAAGCTAAGCTTTAGTCCAAGAATATCACCGCCGCCCTTGACTGGCGGTGGCGAATTTCACCAAACCGCCCCCCACGCGCCGAAAACCCTCCCCGCCGCTGCAGCCCGGTTGCGTGAAGAAGCTCTCCTTGAAGGGCGGGATTTCCGAATAATCCACATCCGAATCGGGCCGCGGGCGAGGCGCGCGAACCTGCGCCTGAAGGCGGACGAATTCGGGCTATCGCCCCGAATTTTGCGCACGGGCTTGCTCAGAGCGATTCCTTTCCGTTTGACTGATATAGCTACTTCCAGCGCCTCAGCAGGCCGTTATAGGCATCGTGGGTTCCGATCCAGACCCAGTAGAGGTCATCGCCGTGATGGCGCCCGATGACGCGGCGGCTGCGGCCCGAGCGAACCCTCACTCAGGGGGCCCAGGGGACCGAAGGGGAACCCAGGAACGTACCAGAATTCCTCCCTGAAGTCCGGCGCGTCAGGAGCGCTCGGTGAGAAGGGCGTCGAGGCGTTCGATTCTTCTGCGATTGGTTCGGAGGGCGAACGCAATTGCCGTCAAGCAGATCACGAACATATCCGTTCCCCGTAACATGGCGTGCACATAGCGGCCGTCAGTGACGGCCAGCATGTCGGTTACGATGCACACAAAGAAAGCGCAGGCCGCAATCCGCTGGATGTAACAGCGGCGCTCCAATTCCGTACGGTAGCGATGAGCGGAAGCGATGAGGTCGAAGCAAGAGTCCTCGCCGGGCGCGTCTTTGAGACTGCGCGACGCCAATATGATGATGCCCGCCACAACCATGCTCAATACGTGGAGGGTGCATCCGGCGCGTTCTCTGGCGGTTGTGGCCAGGTCCAGGGTCCATAGATATAGGGCGCCGTTGAGAACAAAAATCCAGCCGAACGTGCGTGGCCGAGGCCGTGCGGAGATATGGAACTTGGCCGCGGCGGCGGGCACGTCGCGGAGGGAGGCAAGGGGCGCTTCGCGGTAACCGAGCAGGACTCTGAGGCTTCCGAGGGCCCAAGCGAGCGCGCTCCAGTCATTGTCGACATACCCGATTTCGAGCGCGAGTCCTTCGGCCCATTCCTTGGCGCCGGGGGACGCGAAGCGCACGACGAGACCGGTGATCTTGACGGCGAGGGTGCGTACCAGCGTCATCCGCGCGGCGCCCCCTGGAATGCCGGTTGCAGGACGGTGAGCGACGAGGCTGCACTGACTTCCGCGTGGGCGTAACGGAGGCCCGCGCGGGTAAGTCTGTAGATATGGCGCGGTGGTCTTCCGATCTCCGCCTTCTCCCAGTTGGTCTCCAACATGCTTCGCTCGGCCAGCCGCATGAGGATGGGATAGAGGGTTCCAGACTTCAGGCCGGTGTTGCGGCTGATGTCGTAGCCATAACGCCACTCCTGCTTGGACTGGAGGAACTCCGCCAGCACGAGGGTGGTCTGCGGCGACCGGCGCATGTTCATTGGAATAAGTCTACCTATGTAGAGATCTGACGTCAAGTGGGGCAGGGTTCGGTTCAAAGACGGGCTCTCGGGCCGCGTACGGTTGATCCCCGAGGAATTGACTGGCGCGCGCTCGCCGCTTCGCGACGTGCAGTTCTTCCAACGCCTACGCATCGATTATGGCGCGGTAGCGTGGCCGGGCGATATTGACCTGGCGCCGGACGCGATGTACGCCCAAGTTGCGGCTCAGCGCAGCGCGCCTGGCCGGCGCGTGTAGTTGCGCGAGATATTTGCGTCGATTTCGCCTCTCATTGCACGGGCATGAGCCGGATGATCATTCCTGGCGAGTTTTGCAGGCTTTGGGAGTTCTGCAGGCAGATATACAAGTAGCCATCCGGACCCGTGATCACTTGGCGCACTCGCCCGAAGCCCTGAAACACGGCTTCTTCGTGAGTGATCTGACGCCCTTTGATCTCGTAGCGAATCAGTTTTTGCCCGGCTAAGGCCGAGAGAAACAGGTTGTTCTTCCAGCCGGGATAGCGGTCCGCGGTATAGAAGCTGATGCCGCTGGGAGCGATCGCCGGCGAGTAATACGTGATGGGATCGTCCATTCCGGGTTCATGCTGATGCGTAATGCCCGGCTGCAATCCCATGGACACTACGCCCCATCCGTAATTGTGCCCCTTCTCCAGAATGTTGACCTCGTCGCCGCCGGTGGGACCGTTTTCGCTCTCCCACAACAGTCCCGTCACCGGGTCGAACGCCAAGCCTTCCGCGTTCCGGTTGCCATAGGTCCAGATCGTGGGAATCGCGCCGGGCGTGTTGACGAAGGGGTTGTCGGCCGGGATGGTACCGTCCACGTTGATGCGGTGAGTCTTGCCCAGCGGAATGGAAAGATTCTGCGCATTGGTCATATCGCCGCGCTCGCCCATGGTCCAGTACAGGTGGCCCTTGCCGTCGAACAGGAACCGGGAGCCATAGTGAATCACGCTGCTCGTGTAGAGCTTCGGATCCACTTTCCAGACATCCTGCTGGTCCACCCATTCGTTTTGGGCATTGATGTGCGCCTTCACCAGGCGAGTCATGCTGGGCGGCGACGCCCCGCCGAATCCTCCAAACCCTCCGCGCCCGCCTTGCCCGGCTGCGGGTGGCGGCGGCGCCGTAGCTCCAGGCGCGAGTTCGGAATAAGAGAGGTAAACCCAGTGATCGGTCTTGTAATCCGGATCGATGGCGATATCGAAGAACCCGCCATCCTGCCGCACCCATGGCGTCGGCGTACCCTTCACGGGCTCTTCCACCAGCTTGCCGTGGTCGATGATGCGGATGCGGCCGGTGCGCTCGGTAACCAGCATGCGGCCGTCGGGCAGAAACACCTCACCCCAGGGCGTCTCCAGATTCGCGGCCACCACCTCGATGCGGAACGTCTGCTTCTCGCTCTTCACCACCTGCCCGTCCGGGTTCGGCATGAAGCTCGGGCGTCCTTTAAGCTGGCCGCCGCGGATATGCATGTAGGCCAGAATCTGCCCGATCTGGCCTTCGCTCAGTTGGCTCTTGAAAGCGGGCATACCGGCGTCGGCGATGCCGTCCTGGATCACCTTCGCCAATTGCTGGTCCGTGTGTTGCTGGAACAGGCTCTCCGCAAACAGGCTGGGACCGCGCGCGCCCGCCAGATCGTTGCCATGACATCCCGCGCAGTTGGCGGTGAAGTCCTGTGCGGCGGCGTTTCCCTGCTGCGGCCGGCGAGCCGCCGCGGCCGGCGCGCCCTCCGCCGGTGGAGTGCCTGCCGGCGGAGCCGCTATCGGCGGACCCTGTGCAAATACCGGTGCAGCAGACGCAAAAGCGACCGCGACAGCTATGGAAACGAAGGACTTCTTCAAAGACCCCCCAAACTCCGCAAGTCGGGGCGCAATAGCCGCAACAGGTTGGCGCATATTAAGGTGGTATTCAAGATATCATAAGTCCCGTTTCAGCAGCCACGGCGAAAATCGACGAAAATCCCCGCCGCCGCGCTCCGAAAAAGCGCCCGCGCTTCGCAAGGATGAGGGGAGGAATCCCCTGGGGCGGGTCCGCTGTGGCCCGCCGCTTCGAGCGTAGTTGGCGGAATTTCCAAGCGATTTACCAGCCGCTGGCGGGCTCCTGGTGGGTTTCGATAATTCCGGGGATCGGCCCTCCTGGTTGATGAAGGACCATGATCGCAGCAAGAGGCCAAGCACGCCCGTCACCCGCAAGGCGGCGCGCTCGGCGGCCGCGCGCCCGTCTCTCCCGAGCGAGATGGCGCCGCGGGCATAAAGCGCGACGGCGAGTTCAGCGCGGAGTTGGCCCGCAATTTCCCCCTCGGGAATGCGGAGGCTTTGGAGCACCGAGTCCAGGATATTCGAACTCATCCCCATGACCACACGATGCCGATTTCACCCGCCCTGCGCTACATCCCGGATTTTCGGGCACAAGCCGAACCCCCAAAATGGCCAGAGCTTGCACTCACGGCAGCAAACCGGTGCTGATGCCGCCCCTGCCCCGCGCTACGCTTTTCCTCCAACCGCCGCCGAACCCCTCGCATCCGGAATGCTGAACTTTCGAGTCACACTCTCCCCATCCACGGCCCGCGCACTCCTCACCAGGAAGTACGGCTGGTTGGACAAATCCTTTGTGAAGCCCGGATACAGCCCGCTTCCCCCCGCTTCCTCCACCTGGAAATAGTAGAGCAGTGGATACGGCGACTCGGTATAGTCCGCCGGAATCGCGCCGCGATACGCCCCATCGCTCCAGGCCATCTCCGCTTCACGCCATCGCTGCGACTGATCCGCTCGCCGGTACATCAACGTGACCTTCCCGCCGCCGGTCCGGCCCATCGCCAATGTCAGATCCACTGCCTTCCCCGGCTCGAATCGCGCCACAGGCGTGTGCCTCGCGCCGAAGGACGGCCGTTTCGGCCGGCTGAGCACAGCAGCCACGGCCTTGCGAACCACCTCTGGGTCGGCAGCCGCGGCCGTTGCACTGGGTGCCGCCACAGCCGTCGCCGCCGGTTGCGTCACCCGCTTCTCCATGTCCGCAAGATCCGCATCTACGTCCGCCACCCGGTCGGCCCAGTGTCCACGCATATTGGCCGAGGGGCCGTACGTAATATCCGCGCGATAGATCGCCTTGGCGTCTTCCGCCATGGCGGCCCACGCGCCGCGAGCCGTGCGGTAGGCCTTCACCGCCTCGCTCAACGCGCCCGCGTCGCCCGTCCGTTGATACAGCGACCACAACACCACGCTCCGCAGCTTGTAAGCGAAGAACTTGCCGATCGCCGCTTGAATCGCGACGTCGGCCACCAGCCGCCGCACCGCCGGCCCGGCGTTGCCTTTCGTCCCGGCCGCAACCTTGCTCCGATTCTCCGTGGCTGCCGCCGACCAGTCATCGAGCCACTGCGCCACATCGAGCGGTGTGTAACGCGAGAGACTCTTCCCGGCCGCCAGCGCTTCCGCGCACTCTTCGGCTGTCGCGAACAATTGCGGATCGAGTGAGCTTACTGTCCCGAAGACCCGCGGCGTGGGCGTATCGCTATACGGCTGGAACTTCGGATCCACCACTGGCATATTCCGGTACATCTCGGGCCAGAAGCTATCGTTCGAAGCCGAAGGGCAGTGACTCGTCGTAATCACGCACAGGATGCGGCTGGCGTTGCTCAAAGCAGCCTCCGCAGCCGGCGCCGACGCTTGAAATTCCCGCCGCAAATAGCGCCGCCAAACTTCCGGCTCCGTCTCGGGATTGTAGACCAGCCGCCCGAACACGCGGTACGAATAAGCGTATTTCTCCCAATCGGACTTTGTATCAAGCGACTTGTCCGCGTATCCAATCCGGCCGCCGGGCAGGCCCGTTCCTTCCCTACCCTTGAAGGTCAGCGGTTCCAGCCATTCCGCGCCCAGGCTGCCGGCGAAGCTGAATGCGCGGCCATACCCCGCCGCAAACACCGGGTCGCCCCACAACAGATGCCGCTGAGTCCCCGGCCACACGCGATGGATAATGCCGAAGTTCCGGTCTTCCTTCAGATAGTCGCCATAGCCATAGCGCAGGAAATTGCGCTCGGCTTCGGTGGAGGGCGGCCGGTTCGGGTTCGCCGGCGGCTCCCGCAGCTCCAATTCGCGGATCGACGCCTGCATGTACGGCATGCCGTTGTGCTCCGCCCAGAACTTGGGGACCATGCTCACGGGATTCCCCGTCGACAAGCCGATATCGATGTGCCGCTGGTCGGTCCCCTTGGCGTGCAGGTCCAGGTCGATCCGCCGGCCGGCGTTCTTGATCCCCTCAAACACGGTGCTCCAGAACGCATAGCTGCCGGGCGGGATGCCGCTCTCGCTGTGCATGCGGAAGCTGAGCGCCGTGATGTCCGGGCACGCCTTGAGCAGCGCCGTAAGAGCGTCGCGGCAATAAGGCGCGTGTGTCTCCGGCGTCAGCCCCGCGATGCTATAGTTTGTGCGCGCGCTCGGCCAGGTGTAGGCGTGAGACCATAACGCCAGGCAGAACTGCATGCCCCGCTTGACGGTCTCCGCGCTGATGAAGCGCAGCATCTCCAGATTGCCGTCGCGCTCGGCGTCCGGCAGGTTCACCGCTTTCACGTTGTAGCCTGGAACCGCCAGCAGGAACGGATAGGCGAAATAAAAATAGGCGTCCGGAATGTTGCGGTTCCCGTTGTAGCCGTGGCCGGTCTGCAGATTGAAGCGATTGAAGCGGCTGGTGGCCAGAGTGGTGAGATAGTCTCCCCACCAGCTTCGGTCGTTGTACCAGGGCTTGTCTTCCACGTCGCTTTCAAACCCACGTCCACAACTGCGAATCAGGTTGGCGGGCTTCTCCACCACCGCGGTCCGCACCTCCAGCGGCGCGCTTCCCGGCGCGGCGTACTTCGCCCGGTCCGCCAGCTCCAGGACCGCATACACCGCCCCGCGCACATCGCTCCCGCCTGCCAGCAGCACAGCCCTGCCGTTCACCTTGCCGGGCACAAGACACACGGATTCCGGAGCGGATGGCAGCGTCACGTTGGCGGCCTTCAAAAGCCGCTGCGCCGTGGCGCCCGCGCCGCCGGCAACCACCACGCACGTATCGCCCGCGGGCGCCGCCTCAATCCGGGGATAAACCTTCGCCATCGCGCCTTGAGCCACGAGGCCGGCCCGTAGTTCCTCGATCGCCCAGCCAGCCGCGGGGGCGGCGGCAATCGGATCTTGCGGATCGGCGACAATCGCAACCCGGCGCACCGCCCCGCTCAAAGCCCCACCCGCCGACATCCCGGCAAGCCCCGCGCCCGTCGCTTTCAGGAACTCGCGTCTTTCCATGAAGCCTCCTCAATGCACATCCAGACCCGCGAACGGCCGCCGCCGCCCCAATCCGATACCGCCGATTGTACTGCATGGAAGCGAACCCGCCCCAGGTAGTTCGTTCCGCGTCTTCGCGGCGCTTCTTGGCTGAAGCGGGCATTGAGCCGGGATCGCTCAACGACCACATCGCCCAGGTTAATCTCTTCGCCGCTGGAGGCATCGCCCATCTTTGGAGAGGACTTCACTCCCCATCCACTAGGCAAATAAAAACGATAATTGTTACTCGGCGCTGTCAGGAACGTGAAACGACCGTCCGGCTTCACAGTGGGCGGCCGCTTGTCCTTGAAGCCGTCAGGATCCGATCTTGCCATGCGGAGATCGAGACTGACTGGATTACCATTGGGGTCCACAAGTCGTCCCGAAATATGAAGCGCCTTCCTCGGCTCATCAGTGGGCGATTGAGCCGGCGCTATGCCGAATAGCCCTGTGGCGCAAGCAGCCGCAATCCCCTCTGTATCGTCGCGCTAGGAGAGTTGTACGGCAGGGGCGCAATGACGCCGCACAGGTTTGGCGCGTGACCGCACGGGGCGGGTGGCGCGCCCCGTGACGTTTCGCAGTATTGAGAGCGTTCGTTCTCAGGCCAACAATAGCTTGCGCACTTCGGCTTCCGGATCGTCGGCCATGCGGCAGCGGTTATCGAACACCATCGTTTGGCCGCGCGCCGGATCGAAGGGATCCCACTTCAAGCCGGGCTGGCTGGGATTGCCTGTCCTGGCGAAAGTCGCCCAGGCGGTCGCCATCTTCTTCGCCAATGCCTGAGCTTCCGGCCCATTGCCGGTCCCCTGTTCGGCGCGCTTGGTGTTGTCGAAGCAGAAAGCCAGTTCCGCCGTGTGCCAGGCGCCGGCGTCTTCCAGCATCGGCGATTGCCATGTGAAGTAATAGGCGTAGGCGGGCGCGGACTTCTGATTGTATTTCATGGTGGCCATGCGCGTGACGTTGTTGCGCATATTGAGGGTGTTCAGCCCGCTGGCGCCGCACATATAGGAGAGCGTCCGAATGCTCTTCTCCGGATGCGCCTTCTTCAGCCCCGCCACAAGCGCCTTGGCCTTGGCCTCGCCGTAAGTCCTGGTGAGGCTGGCTAGCCACTCGGCCTCCGTTGGCCGGGAAAGCATGGAGTTGCCTTCCTCGCTCACCGAGCCGAACAGCACCGGCACGTTCTTCGCAATCTCCGGCGCGGCATCGTAGAAGGATCGAATGGTAATGAGGCGACCGTCCACCGTGGGCCCGGGACCGACCCGTGGCTTGGCTGTACCCGGCGCCGGGGTCGGGCTGCCGGGGCTTCCCGCCGGATTCATCCGGGCCGCCACGGCGTTGCTGACTTCGTTCAGTCTGGCCCATTCCATCTTCTGGAGCGCGGCTATGTCCCTGACGCCGAGTTCGGCGATCACCTGCCTGCCGTACTCTCTCGACTCTTCCGCGCCCGGAGGATTGCCGCCCCCACCCGATTGCGCCGACGCCCGGTGGATCAGCCCCTCCGCCGAGGGCATGCCGAGCAGCGTGGTCACCTTCGAGCCCCCGCCCGACTGGCCGTAAATCATGACCGAGTTCGGATCGCCGCCGAAATTGGCGATGTTCTCCTGAACCCAGCGAAGCGCTGCCACTAGGTCCGTCATGCCGACGTTCACCGAATCCGCGTACGCCGGCCCGCCGATCGACGACACGTCAAGGAACCCGAGCGCATTGAGGCGGTGATTCACCGTCACCGACACCACGTCATGATGCCGGGCCATCTGCGCCCCGTCCTGGGAAGCCAGCTCATAGGCCGAGCCGAAGGTGAAACCACCGCCATGGATGTAGAACATCACCGGCCGCTTGCCGGTCAGGCTGGGCGTCCAGATGTTGACTTTGAGCATGTCCTCGCTCTGCCAGCCGTCGGTCCACTGCTGCAGGAAGGTCTGTTCGCTCGTCCAACTGTGCAGGCGCTGCGGACAATTGGCGCCGTAGGTCAGGGTCGGAAGTTCGCCGTCCCACGGCGTCACCGGCTTGGCCGGAAGCCACCGGTTCTCGCCGCCCGTATTGGCGCCGTAAGGAACGCCCTTGAAGGTGAGCACGCCGTCTTCCACGTAGCCGCGCACCTTCCCGTATTGCGTCTTCGCCACCGCCGACCGCGGCGTGCTGCAAGTCGCCCCAGCGGTCTTCACCGCCTTGACGTCCGCGCCGGACGCCGGGCCCGCCAGAGCGGCCAAGCCACCCGTGGCGCTAAGCAGCGCCTGGCGGCGACTAAGTACGAGACGTTTCTCCGAAATCCACTTAAGCATGTGCTCTCCTTTCGAGGCGCAGCGCTCAGTATACAACCATACGCACGATTCTGTAAGAATCAGACCCGGTTTCCGCGGTTTAGGAACCTCGGAGATACCTGTCGCCGCGTCCGGCGCATTTGGCCCTCACGAGGACCATTTGGGCTGGCCCGCCGCCTTCCGCCGAGGACCGTTTGCGGCGAACGGATAAAAGGAAGGACGCTCTCCGATTTACTACCCGACCCGTCGAAGCCCGAATTCCGTTCCACGAACCCGAGGACCGCGTCCGTGCTCCGCCTGCACAAGCTAGCCACCATTCACGCCTCCATGATCGTGCGCCATCTCGGCACGCTGCCGGACTCTCACAAGGAACCGGTGGCCACGAAGTTTGCGAGACATCCTGGCTGCCTGGTAACCCAGGCATGGCCTCTCATGCGACGCCGACCGCGACCGCAGCCCGGCTCAAGACCATCCCGCGCTCCGCCGGTTCTTCGCCGACCTTTGAGCCGAACCATTTGCACAACTCCGCGCCCGGTGCTATAGCAGTTGAATCATGACAACCGACGCGCCGCCTTCCACCCGCCGCCATCTACTTGCCGCACTGAGCGCCATCGTCCTAGCTGGCGCCCTATACGCCCAGCCCCCGGCTCCCAAGCCCCCCACCGAGCCCGAACTCGCTGGCGCCATGCCCTACTCCACCACCAACGGCCCAACCCAGTACATCGTCGTTCAGGTGGGCGACGGCGGCTCCGGCCCCTACAAGTCCGTCCTCGTGGGCGACCCCAATCTCAAGAGCCACACCCTCTACCGCCCGCGCGACCTCTCCGCCTTCGGCCCCAATCTCAAGCTCCCCATCGTGGCCTACGGCAACGGCGCCTGCCGCAACGCGTCCTATGAAGTGCGGAACTTCCTCACTGAAGTCGCCTCCCACGGCTTTCTGGTCATCGCCATCGGCCCGCCCATCCCCACCATCGCCGGAGGCTCGTACGTCACCGGTTCCACCAAGTCATCCCAACTCCTGGATGCGGTGGATTGGGCCACCGCCGAAAACGCCCGCCAGGGCAGCGACCTGTACGGCAAGGTGGACACCTCCAAAGTCGCGGTCATGGGCCATTCCTGTGGCGGCCTCCAGGCCATCGAGGTCTCCACCGACCCCCGCATCACCACCACCGTCATGCTCGATAGCGGAATCATCGGGGCGCCCGCCGCGGCCCCGGCCCCTGCCCCCGCTCCGGCTGCGGCGCCGCCGCAGGCAGGACGAGGCGGAGCGGGCGGCGGCATGCCCGGTATGCCGGCCGTCACCAAGAATCAGCTCGCCAAACTGCACGCACCCATCGCCTACATCATCGGAGGCAAAATCGACATCGCGCACGACAACGCCGCCGACGATTTCGCCAAGATCGACTCCGTACCCGTCCTCATGCTCAACCGTGAAGTGGGCCACTATCCCGCCACCTTCCTCGAACCCCGAGGCGGAGCCTGGGGACTAGCCGCCAGCGCCTGGCTGAACTGGCAGCTAAAAGGCGATCAAACCGCCGCCAAAATGTTCACCGGTCCCAATTGCGGTCTCTGCGCCGATCCCAAGTGGACCATCGAAAAGAAGAAGATCCCATAGATCCAAGAACGGCGTCGAGTCTTCGTCAACGGACCTCATTGGAGGCAGCCATCAGCCTTCAGCCGTCGGCTTGTTGTGCTCTAGGCTCGCCACCCAGCGCCTCGCCGCATCGGAGGGCTGGAACCGGCAAAACGAAGAACCGGAAAACCAGGAGGGAACCAAGTGACGCCGGCAGTGGGCCGGAGGACGGGCTCTTGATCAAAAACGGGGGCAGACCGTAATCCCAGATTGGTAAAACAATCTTGGGAGAAACGTTT
>Ga0335069_10008795_pt1 | contig 14406 bp, 10 predicted proteins | sample Lox_Sample_11_FD_206714 | JGI IMG/M metagenome (GOLD analysis project Ga0335069, IMG submission 206714) | Soil microbial communities from Loxahatchee National Wildlife Refuge, Florida, United States - Lox_Sample_1.1 | ecosystem: Environmental > Terrestrial > Soil > Wetlands | place: USA... | reverse complement strand
CGGATCGTGATGTTATCGATGTACGATTCGATCTTCACGGGAACGCCCCGCATATCGCGGGCTTCCCAGACTTTGGATTCGATGGCTTTGCCGTCCGGTTGAGCAACCACCACGGTTTCAATGTCAGTCTCGTGACCTTCCACAACATCCTGCCCGATCAATGATCTTTTCAGAATCTTTCCCTGGATGAGTTCCAATGGGCTGGGCAACATTTTTGCCTGCTGGCTGTTCATGGAAACGCATTGATGACTGTGATCGGGATAAACGGTCAGGTTGTAAACTTTGCCGCTCGCCGGAACGTACAACGTCGACATAGCGCCGCTTCGTTCTACCCTGACGCTTGATCCAGCCCGATACACCTTCATAGCCATGTCTGCCCTGCGAGATTGAAAAACCTCGGTCGCGGAAAAGTCAGGGAAACTCCAAGCCTGATCTTGCGCGTAAGCGCCGCTTAAGAACGATATGACCATTAAAACGAGACGAGATGTACTCCAGATGTATTTCGGTAGCATGATTTCTCCTCAAAGATCGTTTTTAATCAAAGCTGAGGAGGCCGTCGCGACGGCCTCCTCAAAGCCCGCAGTTGCTGCACGGGCAAAACTACTTTCCTAACAAACCGCGCGGACTCCCGACACCGGTGCAGTAGTCCCACGAAGCAACTGCCGAGACTCCATTGGATCCGGTCTTCACGTCGTAGAAGTTCGATTTGTAGGCTTTCGCGGTGGCGAGCTGTGCGTAGAGAAGATTGTTCTCCCAGGTGCTGAACCAATCTCCACCGCTGGTTGCTGCTGTAAGGAACACGGAGCCCAGCTTGTTACCCGCACGATTCACGATTCCGGCGAGAGCAGGCGATGCGAGGCTCGTACCGCCGACAACGCCCCATCCACCCATGCCGTAAGCGCTGTACACCCAGGCGCCGGATGCCGGATCCGCATCGAAGGACAGATCCGGGGTCGTGCGAGTGCCGAACTGCCCGAAGACTGGATACTGGAAGTCAGCCCACGGGCCGATGTTGCCGCCCGACCATGAAGTGGTGTAGGTCTCAACCGTGCTGGGACCGCCGCCGGAACCTCCCCAGCAAGCCTCGGAACTGTACTTCGAGGTGGTCGAACTGCGCAGGATCGAAGTACCGCCGGCTGAAATGACCCACGGATTCGTGCTGGGATATCCAACCCCGTATCCGCCGTCGCCGGACGAAGCAAACGCGAGGATCGGAGTCTTGTAACCGGTGGCTCCGTTGTAGGTGAAATCAGCAAACAAAGAGTCGTCGGCAATTTGTCCGGCAAACTCGCCACCTTGCCAGCTATTCGAGACCTGTCCACCCGTCGGATAGTTCGTCACGATATAGTTGAACGCGACCTGCTCGGCATAGAGAAGATCCGTCCACGAATTCGAGCAGGCTTCCACCAGAATGATGGCTGCGCTGGGTGCGAAAACATGGGCGTACTCAATGTCCATTGAGGATTCGACGGACCAACCGGAGTCCGCGGGAGGTGTTTTACAGGAGCCGTTTCCGTTGGCATACACTTTCACGAACGTGGCAGCCGGCAGTCCCCAATAAGAATCGAACGCTGCCAGGTCAGTCGCCGCATTAGGATTGTCGAAAGCGTCCACCAGTGCGATCGCGCCATAACCGGCCGCCGTGGGACCACCCGAACCAGGGTTGTAGTTCGGGATGCAACCCGCACTGCTGGGGCTCGAGACGTACAGGCAACCGAGCGATTGCGGAGTTTCGGCCATCTCTAACGCCGCAGGAGCAGTAGTTGTCATCTCCATCGGCGTCTTTAGGCCGGCTGGCTTGTTTCCTTCAGTGCTGCGAAGGACGTAGGTGGTGTGCACTCGACCAGCGGGTTGTTCCTTGCTGCTCTCCGGCACGAAAACGTATCCCGCCTGAGGTGTTGCTCCCCCGGGCATAACCGCCGGAACAGCGCTGCCTGTACTGCCCGACTGCGCCAAAGCCCCCAGCGTGGAGCACACAACGGACACTGCGACTGCAACTTTCATTGCACTTCTCATGGTTCACTCCAAAAGGTGAGATTTTGTGATTGGTTCGGTAGGTTCGCGAGCTGGGGGGTGTGGCCGACGGGTCCCAACAACCAAACAACAGTGACATAGTGCAGGCGCTGCAAAAAGCGTTTCAGCAACGAATTCACTTCGGAACCGTCGCATCCTGATACACTTCCTTCCTCGGAGGTCTCCTATGCCTCACTTTTCCCGTCGCTCGTTTCTTCACCTGTCGGCCGCTGCTTCGGCCGCCGCTGCCCTGCGCGTGATGAACGAGCCGATGTTAGCGGCCGCGGCTCGCCGGCACCCAGCGCCGCCAAATGCGGTATTGATCGACTCCAACGAGAACCCGCTCGGCCCTTGCCAGGCCGCTCGAGATGCGATGGCCGCGTTGCTTCCACAAGGAGGGCGGTACTCCGACAATCTGACCGACGACTTCGTGAACACCTTCGCCCAGTTGGAGGGGCTGAAGCCGGAGTGGGTACACGCTACCGTGGGATCAACTCCGCCGCTGAGCCTTACCGTGCTGGCGTTTACGTCTCCGCAGAAGAGCTACGTCACGGCTGATCCCGGATTCGAAACTGGGATGATGATGGCGGACGTAGTGGGCGCGCGGATCGTGAAGGTTCCTCTTACGAAGACGTACGCTCACGATGTAAGAGCCATGATTGCCGCCGGCTCCGATGCAGGCATTTTCTATATCTGCAATCCCAACAATCCGACGGGCACGCTCACGCCCCACTCCGATATTGAGTACCTTCTCGCCAATAAACCAAGCGGAGCGGTGGTGCTGGTTGACGAAGCCTACATTCACCTGTCGGACGCCCCTTCCGCCCTGGATTTCGTTAAGGCTGGAAAGGACGTCGTGGTGCTGCGCACCTTTTCGAAAGTCTACGGAATGGCCGGTATTCGCTGTGGATGTGTGGTCGCCCGGCCTGACTTGCTCGAAAAAGTTATGGCCCGCGGCGGCTGGAACTTCATGCCGGTCACTGCGGTCGCAGCCGCGACGGCGAGCCTCAAGGACTCTCAGTTAGTACCCGAGCGGCGCCGCATCAATGCCAGCATCCGTCAGCGCACGTTCGAGTGGCTGGACCGAAATGGATATTCCTATATACCTTCCGAATCGAATTGCTTCATGCTCGACACGAAGCGCTCCGGCAAGGACGTGCGGGAAGCGATGGTGAAAGAAGGCGTGATGATCGGACGCGTTTGGCCGGTCATGCCCTCTTACGTCCGCATCACCGTAGGCACGCAGGACGACATGGAGCGATTCCAGGTGGCATTCCAGAAAGTGATGAAGTCCTGAGTCAGGACTACTGCGGCGTCAATAAATAGCCGTGCTCCGCGCCGTTGTGTATCCCCATGCCGACAATCTGTCCGCCGGCGTTGATTCCTTCCGCATCAATCAGCACCCAGCCTGACCCGGAGGGAATCAGCTTGTTGAGATCTGCGATCTTCCCTCCGCTGTATATAAATGCGTGGTACGTGCTCGCGAAAGTGGATTGACCCACCACGACTCCAGAATCGTTGATGGCAAATCCCCACACAGTGCTGGTGGATCCGGCAAAAGTGCCCAGGTCCTTCATCGGGCAAGTGCCGCAGGCGGTGATGAACCCGTGTGCCAAACCGCTCTTCGTGTATGCAACCCCGGTGATCTGGTTCTTGTTATTGATGGCGTAAGCCTGGCTCCAGGGTCCGCCTAGCGTGCCCATCTTGATCATCTTCCCATTGCGCCACACAAAGCCAAAGAAATTGCCCGTCGCATCGTACGATGTCCCAACGACGACTCCACTATTATTGACGCTTTGTGCGCTATTCCACCAATCGGTGTTCTTCGATCCCAGCGTACCGAGGTCAATCATCTTTCCGCCGCTGTAGAGAAACGGGTGATTCTCCCCATTCGCGGTGACGGCCGATCCGACAACCTGTCCAACATCATTGATGCCGTAAGCGACGGCGGACCCCCCGCCCAGATCGCCGATGTCGGTCAACTTCCCGCCACTCGTGATGAAGGCACGATAGGTGTCATTCGCATTCTCTGAGTAACCGGCCACTACCCCGGAGGCATTGATCCCATTGCCGATGCCCGAAGGACCGCCCAGCGTCCCGAGCCCAGTCATCGTTCCGTTGCTGTAAAGAAAGGCCTGGCTGGCGTTGCTGTTATTCTGACCCGCTGCGCCAGTAATCTCGGCTGTGAGGTTGAGGGATCGCGCCACGCTGTATCCACTGCTGGACAGCGCCCCGAGATCGGTGATTTTGTAAGAGGTTTGCGCGTCGCAGAGGAGCGCGGAAGTGAAAAGCAAAATACAGAGACAAACCAAGCGGACGAAGGGCGACTGCATGAGGAACTCCTTGCGCGGCGGAATTCCGAACGCAATGACTCTCCCACAGTTCCCGGCTCAATTTGTCAAAGGTATGTCAAATCAGTACGGACACTCGATCGCGAGCCCTCTCTACTCCACATCTTCCGTCCATCGCACTTTTCTACCTTCCCGGCTGCTCCTGTGTGCGAGCAACAGGGCTCGCATGGTGCGGATCGCCTGCGCCGGCGGGACTTCCAAGGGAACTTGTTTCTCCATTGCGTCACGAACGTTTGCGTAGAATCCGCGATAATCGCCGCGTTCCGTCTCAACTTGTTGAACCACGCCTCCCACAAGGCTTAAAGTACCCCAGCGCTCTTTTGGCTCCAGGCCCCAGTTCTCGCCCCAATCCAGTCCGTCAGGACATTTTTCACTCCGCAAGATCTCCTCCTGCGGATCCATTCCATACTTGATGAATGAGCCCTTTGTTCCGTGGAGAAGAAGATGTGGACCGGGAGCGTACGCGATGATTCGCGCCCTCAACGTAGCCCGCGTGTGAGGGAATTCCATGATCACATCAAATGCGTCGTCAATCTGCGAAGTTTCCCGCTGGCAGAAGGCGGTGGCATCGATGACTTCAGGCTCGCCGAAAAGGACCATTGCTCCATCCAGCAAGTGAGGGCCGAGATCCCATAAGACTCCCGCCGCAGGAAAATCAGCTTTCTCGCGCCAGGCGTTCGGCTTGGAGTCCAGGCGAAAACGGTCGAAGCGGGCTTCGTACTCGACCACCTTGCCGAGAACCTGTTCGGCGACCAGCTTTTTCACGGTGAGAAAAGCTCCGTCGTAACGCCGATCCTGGTAGACGGTCAACAATCGCCCACGCTCAGCGGCCAACCGTACAAGTTGCTGCGCCTCCGCCATGGTCGGGGTAAATGGCTTGTCCACGACGACGTCGCGGCCGGCTTCAAGACAAGCCTTTGTGTAAGAAAAATGGGAATCGTTCGGAGTAGCGACCACGCAAAGTTGAATCGTCTTGTCCGACAGCATTTCGTCGAGCGAGCGCGCCACGCGCACGTCGGGATACCGCTTCGCGGCATTCGAAGTGTGTCGTTCCAGGATGCAGGCCAGTTCCATTCCCGCCACTCCTCGAATCATGGGCGCATGGAACGCCTGCCCCGCAAGACCGAATCCGATCAAGCCCACTCGAACCATTGATCCCTCCACGATGAAGCTAGCGATCTTTCACTCGACGGACAAACTTCAGCCCCGACCAGACATCCGTCACGGCACAGACTTTGACATCCACGAGCCCTGCCTCCAGGCCAATCTCCCGTACCTTGTTCTCGTCGAGATCGGTCGTCACGCCCGAACTCTTTTTCGGCCAACTCACCCACAGCATGCCGGCCGGCTCTAGTCTCTTAAACACGGCTTTGATCTCTCTCGCCAGTTCCCGCTTCGCATTTGTGAAAATCATGGCGAAGTCGATGGCGGATATCCCGTCGCTCACCGCCGCGCACTTCGTTAGCGCCTCGCCTAATTCTCTTCCGACGTCCGCAGGAAGCGAAACGAAGTGCACACGGAATCCATCTTTGATTCCAAGCTTCTTGGGAAGCGGAGTAACTGAATAACCCGGCATGGTTCTTCTCAGCGGGAGATTATTGCAGAGTCTCAAAGGACAACGAAACTATAACGATGAAGGACGCTTCAGTGAACTACTGTGCCGGCGCGTAGTATCCGCGGCGCGCGCGAACCCGGAAGTTCTTTCGATCGTTGGCCACGATTTCAATGGTGCGGTAATGGCCATCTGCCTTGAAGTCAGCAGGCTTGTACGACACCGCGTACTGGCTGCGCAATTCCTCCTGAATCTCAGCGAAAGCATTCACCACATCGCGGATCTGGAAGGGAAAGAACGGACGCCCGCCGGTCGCGTCGGCGATACGCTCAAGTACTTTGTCGCCGGCACCTTTGGTTCCGCTCACATTTGTGCTGATGGTGTAGATGATTGCCTCGGCACGCTGCGCCATTTCAATTGCCTCTTCACGCGATACGTGACTGAGGTTGTCTTCGCCGTCGCTCAACAGAATGATGGCGCGTCGCACGGGTGTTCCTTTGGGCGCTTTCAGCAGTTTGTCGCGGCAGGCGTAGTAGACCGCGTCATAGAGCGCGGTTCCGCCGCCCGGGCGGAGTTCATGCACTCCGTGTGCAAGCAGCTCCGTGTTGTCGGTGAAATCCTGCGTAACCTCGGGCGTAGCATCGAAGCCGATGACGAATGCGTGATCATAGCGCGGCCGCACGGTCTGGTTAAGAAACTCGATGGCAGACTCCTGTTCAAACTTGAACCGGTCGCGGACCGAATTGCTGGCGTCAATCAGCAGCCCTACCTGCAAGGGCAAGTTGGTTTCTGCGTGGAAGCTGCGAATCTCCTCCGGCGGCTTGTTGTCATCTACCACCCTGAAGTCATTTTGCTTAAGGTCGGTAACGCGCTTGCCATGCTTGTCGGTGACAGTGAAGACGACGTTGACCTCGTTGGTCGTGGCCCGAATCGTTGTCATCGCGTCGTTTCCGGATGGGTTGTCAGCGGGACCGGCAGTTCCGTCGGAGGCGGGAGGATTAGCTGGATTGCCGGATGCCGGCGGCGCCGTGGACTGGCTTTGTTGCGGTGCCGTGGCGGTGGTCTGCGATTCAGGCGCGGCCGACTGAGCGAAGGCCACCGTGAGACAGAACGTCAACATCAGTGTGGGCAAGGCACCCGCTTTGGCCCAATTCCTCGTCCCCAAAATCTCCATGTTGCTGACCATTATATCCGTCTTGGCCCGGCCGTCGGCGCTTTTACACGTGCCGGGTCTCGCCCTGAACCTTTTCCAGGAAGTTGGTAAGCTCCGGCGGCAGCGGCGCTTTCAACGAAATCTTTTCACCTGTTCGAGGGTGCGAAAACGCCAACTCAGCCGAATGCAGGAAATTCCTGTCCAGCGAAATAGCCTCGCTCGAACCTTTCCCAACCGCTTTGATCTGGCGCGACGCTCCGTACAACGTATCCCCGACAACAGGGTGCCCCAAGGATGACATGTGAACCCGAATCTGATGGGTTCGGCCAGTATCGATCTTTAGCTCGAGCAGAGTGTATTTGCCAAATCGACTCTCGAACCGTTGGAGCACCCGGTAATGGGTCACTGCCTCCCGGCCCCCTGCCAGGCGGGTCGTCATTCGGGTTCGCCTGACCGCATCTCGGCTTATGTTTGCCGATATCGTTCCGCTATCCTTCCTTGTCCATCCGTGCACCATGGCCAGATAAGTCTTCTTGACCTGTCGCTGCGAAAATTGTTCTGCCAGTTTGCGGTGGGATTCGTCATTCTTGGCAACTACGATGAGGCCGCTCGTTTCTTTATCCAGGCGATGCACTATGCCCGGGCGCATCTCACCCCCAATTCCAGAAAGCTCGGCAAAATGATGCAGTAAAGCATTTACCAGGGTTCCACGATTGCGCGCATCCTCGGTGGCGCCAGCGCCGGCATGAACCATCATGCCGGCAGGTTTGTTAATCACCGCCAAGTCGTCATCCTCGTACACGATGTCGAGGGGAATCTCTTCAGGGAACGCGCGCAGAGGCGCTCGCGGGGCGGGCCCGAGCAGCGTAAGTTGTTCTCCACCTTTGAGTTTCAGGGAGGGCTTTGCGCCTTCTCCGTTCACCAGGATTTTCTGTCCCGAAATCAGTTCCTGGGCCCGGGCACGACTCACATTGATGCAGACCGCCAGGTACTGATCGAGACGCTTGCCCGCGTGCTCCGCGGGGACCAGTAGAAGGCTTGGCGTGGATTCAGGCATTTTCGACTGGAAATGGTAACAGCAGCCGCAACAGGCGCTCGGCTCTTGAAAATCGATGGCTTCCCCTAAACGCCGGACCAGCATCCAAGAGCCCCGATGATCCGCAAGCGAGAGTTATTGATAGTTGTCGTTTTCTGCGCCGCAATGGGCGCCTACCAGCACCAGGCTGCCGCCCAGGTCGCGGATTCCGCGCTGCCGGATGCCCCCTCGGAAACCGTCTTTCACTCGCATCACGGCGGTGATCCAGCTTCCGACCGGGACGTTTCCTGGAGTTCTCTCCCGAAGGATTTCCTCCACGACCAGAAGAAGATTTGGTCGTTTCCGGCCCAGCTGGCCAAGGGCAAGCATTGGCTACCCACCCTTGCCATCGCCGGTGGCACCGCCGTCCTGATCGCCACCGACAAGAACACAGCGCCCTATTTTCGGAATCACCAGGGGCAACTGGACGACTTCAATGACCCGTTCAATGCCTACATCACTTCGGCAGAAGTAATCGCTGTACCGGCTTCACTGCTGGTTGCCGGCTATATGCGCCACGATGACTATCAGGTGGACACGGCCATACTCAGTGGAGAGGCGTATGCGAACGCGGCAATTGTCGACCTTGCCATGAAAGCGGTCACCCGCAGGAAAAGGCCGATCGACATCCCGCCTAATGGATCGTATAACGACACGTTCTTCAGCGGTGGAAAGTCGCCCTTCAAGGGCAGTTCGTTCCCGTCGGGACACGCGGCGGGCGTTTTCTCCGTGGCGACAGTCGTTGCCAGCCGGTACCGCAATCACAAGTGGGTGCCTTGGGTTTCGTATGGGTTCGCTACGGTGATTAGTTGTTCACGCATCACCACGAGCGCGCATTTCGCATCGGATGTTTTTCTGGGAGCGGCGATCGGCTACACGGTCACGAAATATGCGGTGTTGCAGCCCCGCTAAAAGGAAGTCACGCGCGAACCGCCGTGAAACGAAGGGCAAGTCCCCGGAAACTGGCTAGCGAGTCGCGTTCACGGGGCGTGGCGCCACAACCTTTGCGCCTGGACGCAACCACCAGATAAACCCGCCAGCAACAACCAGCCCAATCGCGATCAACTGGGTTCCGGTGATGGCGCCTCCAAATACGGAGCCGCGACCCGGATCGTCTCGCAGATACTCCAAAAAGAACCGGGCGATTCCGTAGATAAACATGAACGCCCCGATAATCTGCCCATCGAACTTTCTTCGTTTCAAAAGCCACATTAGGAAAACGAAGTTTGCGAATTCAACCGCGGACTCGAAGAGTTGAGTTGGCTCAAGCGGCTTACCCAACGGTGTTCCGGTAATGGTGTTTGCCAGCGGATTGGTGAAAGTCACACCCCACCAATGATGAGTTTCCTTGCCGTAGCAACAGCCCGCGGCAAAGCATCCGATACGGCCGATCGCGTGTCCCAACGCCAGGCCGGGCGCGAAAGCATCACACGTGCCGAGCGGCGGCATATGGTGTTTCCGCACATACCACGCGGCAGCTATGAATGCAGCCAGAAGACCGCCGGAAAAAACGCCTCCGGCCTGCAAAGTCGTGATACTGAAAATTTCGCTGATATGGGTCGAGTAGTAGTTCCACTCGTTGATCACGTACAGAAGTTTCGCGCCTACGATCCCACAGAGGACAACGAGAATCCCGAGATTCCAGGCCTTATCCCCGTCATAGCCAAGCCGTTCAGCGTTGCGAACGCTGATCCACAACCCCAGCAGCACGCCCACCGACACTAACAAACCATATGTCGGTAAAAAGAACCGGCCGATGTGGAATATCTGAGGGAACACAGGATATTAGATGCTTCTGACCACGGGATACGCTTCAACATCAGTCTAGCAGGAAAAAGAAACGATCAAACCGAACGCTCAGTGGGAGAAGCGATCTGCAGGAGATTGAAAAATCAAGCCGACCCAACCAGCCGTGTGACGGGGCCGAGAATGAACCCGTCGGTAGACGTTGGGCGCCCGCCGAGACCCTTTAGGCATCTCCGCATGGCGGAGCGTTGCTCACCGGATCCTAGTTCGAGTCAAGCACCCGTTCATTCTGCATTGGTTCAAATATCGGTGACCCGCCATCACCAACTGGACAGGCCGGCTTTCAAGTTGGATGCTAGGGAAAAGAGGCAAGCTTGGCAAGAGGAAGACAGGAAATAGTTGGCAGACTGCTTGCAACTAAAGTAACGCCTCATTCACACGAATTCTGAATTCATCGCGTAGAATTTTTGCACCCGAGGCTTCAGGGCTTGAAGTACTTGATTCTGCTGGACAACTCTGCGTGTATACTCTGGAGCAAATATCGGGCCCATGCGTGTTCGCTGCCGCTTCGGCGAACCCGCCGGAGCAGCTTTCTTTAGATGTCTAAGCTTCGCACGTCCGCAATCGCGGCGGCGGTTGCCCTCATGCTGGTGCATGCAGGCATTCTCGCACTGCGATACGGCACGGAAACCGCATCAGTCTGGGGCGACTGGATCGATACGATAGCTCCTGTAACGGCTGCGGTAGTGTGCTGGCTTGTCGCACAACGCGCCGGCCCCTTCGGACGCAGAGTCTGGAGGTTGGTCGCCTTTTCTTGCCTCCTTACCGCCAGCGGACAAGCCCTCTACACCTATTACTACGACTATCTACACGCTTCGCTCGGTACCATATGGCCCAGCGACGTTCTGGTTTTCTTTTGGGTCGTTCCCGCAATGCTAACCCTGTTTTTGAGTCCAAGAGACCAGGACAGCGGGTACGAATGGTTGCGAGCATGCGATTTCGTACAGGTATGCACTCTCGTTTTGTCCGTGGAGCTGTCGCAAATCTACGTGCCTTCCCGATGGCAAATCGCGGGACGCACCATGGAGGTCCGCGCACTCCACGCAGGCATATTGTTCTTCGGCCTCCTTGCTATCAGTTTCCTGGTCCGCGGATTACTCAGTCGTAACCGAACGGCAACTTCGTTTTACATTCGGATGGGCGTATTCCTGGTCGTCCACGGAATCGTCCTGAATTCCACTCTGTATGTTCAATCCAGCGGGCATTATCAGCAGGGCACATGGCTCGACATCACTTGGACGATCAGCTATTGCTTGCTGATCGTACTTGTCGGCACTTGGAATGATCCCGAAGATTCCCTGCAGCTGGAGTCTGGTTTCGCCAACGTAACTCTTCTCGCCCATTTTTCTCCATTACTGATACCGGCAATTGTCTTTCCGCTGGTGTTGCGGATTGCCGAAGAGCAGTTTTACTGGTCCGTGCTGCTGGTCATCCTGTCATTCGCAGCCGCTGGTGGCCGTCTGTTCGTGGTGCAGAAACAGCTGGTGATCAGTTCTCGCGAGCTGCAGAAGAACCTTACTCTCCTGCAAGGGATCACGGAGGGCACGATCGATGCCGTCTTCGTAAAAGATCTGCAGGGTCGTTATCTGATGATCAACTCTGCGGGAGCGCGATTTCTGGGACGCAGCGTCGAAGAGGTGCTGGGCAAGACCGATCAGGAGCTCTTCGATCGCGAAGTTGGACGGAACATCATGGCCCGTGACCGGACGGTCCTGAAGTCGGGCCAGACTCAGACCTACGAAGAGTTCGGGACAGCCGCGGGAGCCACTCGGCTGTACCTTTCCACCAAGGGACCGTTTCGCGACTCAAGCGGCCAGACGATCGGACTTCTCGGTATCTGTCGCGACATTACCGATCACAAGCGCGCTGAGGAAGAAATTCGTCAGTCTCAGCAGCGCTTGCGTATGCACCTTGAGAACACTCCTTTAGCCGTCGTGGAGTGGGATCTGAATTTCCGGGTTGCCGCGTGGAATTCCGCGGCTGAACGAATTTTTGGGTACACACGGCAAGAAGCTCTCGGACAAGATGGTCATTTCATTGTTCCGCCGGAAGTCCACCCAGCCGTGGACCGCGTGTGGCAGGAGTTATTGAACAAGAAAGGCGGCAAGAAGGGCCATCCCAACGACAACATTACCAAGGACGGAGTCGTCATCTCTTGCGAGTGGTACAACACGCCTCTCGTCGACGACGCGGGTAGGATTTTGGGAGTCGCCTCGCTCGTACAGGACGTCACTGAGAGGGAGCGGGCAGAAGCCAAGTTCCGCGGGCTGTTGGAATCGGCGCCGGACGCAATGGTCGTGGTAGACGGTAGCGGTCGTATCGTCCTGGTGAATGCGCAAACGGAAAAAGTCTTTGGGTATCCACGCGAAGAACTTCTCAACTCCCCCATCCAGAAACTCGTTCCGGAGCGGTTTCGCGGAAGCGATTCCGAATTTTGCGCAGCCTTCGCCGCACAACCCAAGACTTCAGAGAACGCTAGACGGCTCGAACTGAATGGTCAACGCAAGGATGGCATCGAATTCCCCATCGAAATGAGCGTGAGCCCTTTGCAAACCGAGCAGGGCATCTTGATTTCCGCCGCGATTCGCGATGTGACGGAAAGAGTGGCGCTGGAGGAGCGTCTCCGGCAGTCCCAAAAAATGGAAGCTGTAGGCCGGCTGGCAGGAGGCGTAGCTCACGACTTCAACAATCTACTCACCGTGATCCTGGGCTATACCCAGATTCTGGCAGAGACGGTTCCGCAGGGGAGTCGACAGGCAGAAAGCGCAGCCCAGATTAAATCGGCCGCGGAGCGCGCGGCAGGTATAACGCGGCAATTATTGGCTTTCAGCCGCAAACAGGTCCTCACTCCCCGAACTATCAATCTTAACGATACGATGATGAGCCTGGACTCCCTGTTGCGAAGGCTCATTGGAGAAGACATCGAAGTACTTACTTCCCCAGCCAACGATCTCGGCTCGGTCAAGGCCGACCCCGGGCAAATCGAACAGGTGATTATGAACCTGGCGCTTAACGCCCGCGATGCCATGCCGCATGGAGGCAAGCTAACGCTCGAAACATCCAACGTGCACTTGGACGAAGCCTATATGAGCGAACACCAACCGGTTCCCAGCGGCCCCTACGTGATGCTGGCTGTGAGCGACACCGGAACAGGCATGACGGCGGAAGTGCAAGCGCGGATTTTCGAGCCTTTCTTCACCACGAAGGAAGTTGGCAAAGGCACTGGCCTGGGACTCTCCACCGTATATGGGATTGTTAAACAGAGCGGAGGGTTCATTTGGGTCTACAGCGAAGTGGGCCTTGGATCTACTTTCAAAATCTACCTGCCGCGGATCGACGAGAATGCAGATCCCAAGCGATCGGACAATAAACTAGATCGTGTGCTTCGCGGAACCGAGACCATCTTGTTGGTAGAAGACGATCCTCAGCTCCGGCAGTTGGCCTCCTCCGTACTGACGCATTGCGGCTATCGCCTTCTGATTGCGAGTAATCCGGAAGAAGGGCTCAGCCTGGCGGCCACACATCAATCCGAGATCAAGTTACTCATTACCGACGTAGTCATGCCGGGCATGAACGGCCGCCAACTCGCGGATCGCATCCTGCAGGCTTCTCCCTGGATTCGTGTCCTCTATATTTCAGGCTATACCAACAACGCGATCGTCCATTACGGAGTTCTGGACGAGGGACTATCTTTTCTTCCGAAACCGTTCAGCCTTTCCGCTTTGATCGGCAAGGTACGCGAAGTGCTCGACGCCAGCCCTGACCCGGTCCAGAACTGATCGAACTGAAAGTCATTGGACCGACTGTTGCGCCCAATAACTGGTCCGGGCCAACACTGATCCTTGTCCGGCATTTCTGAGCCGCACGCGGAGTTGATGCAGTCCCGGCGAGGGATCCTTAGGACTGATGCTCAGCAGATAACGGCTGTGCAGATGGTTGGTGAAGTCGTTCATCCGCATTTCGAAGCTCTTCTTCGATGCGAACAGTTCGTATTCGCCGCCAGTCATCATTGCAACCGTATTGGGGACGTTCTTTCGCATCGCCTGTCGCGCCCGGTACAAGAGATCGAGAAAGTTGACACCTTGATGCATTTCTTCCTCGTTCGTGCCGCGACCCGTATCGAGGATGTTCGAAAGAGCCGGTGAAAATGCCAAGGCATACATCAGGATATTGCTCTGGCCGATGGCTGCGACCACCGTATCGATCTTGTCGCGGCTCCCGTGATCCCGCGTTTCGCTGATCAGCAACAGGACGCGCTGACGACCTTCCGGTTCCTCGTTCAGCAATTTCACAGAGTAGTCCACCGCGTCAAGGATCCGTGCTCCCCCATCTCCGGCTTCCAGGTTCCTGAGATCCGCATCGATGAGGCTCTCGTCCCCCGTGAATTTCCGGACCAGGACCACCTTGCTATCGAACTCGACGATCGCTACCCGCGCGGTTCCCTGTGCAAAGAGGG
>Ga0335069_10008794_pt1 | contig 14407 bp, 12 predicted proteins | sample Lox_Sample_11_FD_206714 | JGI IMG/M metagenome (GOLD analysis project Ga0335069, IMG submission 206714) | Soil microbial communities from Loxahatchee National Wildlife Refuge, Florida, United States - Lox_Sample_1.1 | ecosystem: Environmental > Terrestrial > Soil > Wetlands | place: USA... | reverse complement strand
CACCGCGGCCCTCGGATATCGCTCCATGCTCAGCATGGTCGCCTATCCTCACCGCCCGCAAAGCGGACATATCATGTGCTAAATCAACCGGACATATCATGTGCTAACGACACCGCCTTCTTTTGCCCTTGACCCTCACTCGCAACCGAGTCACACTGCTGCCATTGCGCCCTTCACCACCCGAACAGCAAGCCCACCGCCCAACCCACATAGGAGCCTTTATGCCCGCATTCGCCCCCGGCTACTCAAACTCTGAGGCCCAGTTGCTTATGCATTTCTCGGCGCTCGCTTACCTGGACGAGACCCCTTTGCCCGGCGAAAGTCTGGAATTGCAGGAACAGCGAATGAAGAGCGATATCGATGCCGCTCTCACCTCCGGCCCGCCCTACCCTGCGGGATGGCGAGTGGCGTGGGGCCCGGCGCTTACGCCCGACCGCGCCAACATGCTGTACATCGCCGGCAATGGCAGACTCCAGCAATATGCCGTCGTCGTTCGGGGCACCGACTGGTCATTCATTGTGGATTGGATCGAGGATTTTGCTTCCCTGCTCCCGCTGGTTCCCTATCCTCAGGTGGGAGCCGGCAACATCGCTTCCGGGACGCTGGCGGGTTTGCTGGCCTTGCAAAGTCTGAACTTCATGTCGTTTCTTCAGGGCCTGCCGCCGAATTCCAGCGTATACGTCACCGGGCACAGCCTGGGCGGATGTCTGGCCAGCGTGGTCGCTCCCGCCGTGGCAAGACACTTCGCCGGTCCGGGTGAGGTGAAGGTCTATACCTTTGCTGCTCCCAGTCCAGGGGACCGCAGCTACCAGGAGTACTTCAACGCCTTCTTTGGAGAGAACGAGTTTGCCTTCCGCGTTTTTGACACGCTCGATGTCGTCCCCGACGCATGGGCAACGCTGGCTACCATCGAGACTTACTATCAGGGCTACTATCTCTGTCCTCAGGACCTGAAGGACATCGTCAACTTCGGCATCAGGAGAGTCGGCGCGGAATACCTGAACGTCGGCACCGACCAGCCGCTGACCGGACAAGTAATCTGGCCATTTGGAAGCGAACGCGCCGAGGAACTCGATCCCATCGGCGACGCGATCTTCCTATGGCAGGTGGCACAGCAGCATTCCACCCTGAATTACCTCTCATTGCTGAAGGTGCAACCCATGACTCCGGACCTGGCGAAGGTGAGGGCCACAGGCGCCAAGCTCCGCTTACGACGCACCACGACCGCGTAGCTTGAGGCAGAAAAATGCCCCTCTCGCGAGGGGCCAAGGGTTGAAGAAGAAAAGAGGGATTGAGATACGGCAGCAAACTTATTTGGCCAGCAACTCCCGCAGGCGCAGACGGGCCTGATGCACACCCTGACGCGACGCGTTTTCGCTGACGCCCAGCAGGCGCGCGATGCGAGCATGGTCGTAACCATCCACGTCGTGCATCAGGAACATCAGCTTTTCGGTATCGGGTAGCTGGACAACGGCGCGCTCCAGATCCACGCGCAGCGTATTGCGCCGCACGGAGAGGACCTGCGTGCACGGCGCACAATTCAAACTCAAGGTTCCCAGCTCCACGCAATTGCGCAGCTCGGCAATCAGCGCGTTATCGATCTCGTCGCAAGTGGGAACATCGTCGGTATCGAATACGCGGCAGAAGGCGCGAGTCATCAACTCCTCGGCCGCCAGTTCGTTGTCAGTCATCCAGAAACACAGGGAGTACACGCGATGCCGATGCTGCTCGTAGACCTCGCGACAGCTCTCTACCCGCGACTGGGTCAGTATGGCTGGGAACTGGGCGGCGAAACCGAATGTCTTTCCTTCTGCGATGCTGAGGCTCATAAACATCTCCTTAAGAGGACTTGTCGCAGTGCAGGGTTCCGATCTCGATCAGCGACACCTTAGTACTAAGCAATTCGTCTGCCCAAACTTTCCGAAGCGCCTGAATCATTCGCGCAAGACTTGTAAGTGAATGAAAATACTGAGCAAGTAACTGGATGGAAGGCAGGTGCCCCGCTCCCCGGCCGCCTAAGTGCGTGTGCTCAGGCACGGCACGAGGGGAGTTACTTGGTGCCGTGATACCGCATGTGGGCATCGGCATGCCACATCCGGCTACGCTGCAGGATTACAGATCGGAAATTCTTACGCAGTAGCTCACGTGATTGAAAAATAGCAGAGCGCGACTAAGCGTTGCCGATCAATATTCCGGTTGCGAAAACCAGAGCCCCGCCAAACGCCACCTGCACAGCAGCGGAGAGCGGCGGAGTGTCCATGAAGCGGTGCCGCACCCAGGTAATCGTCGCCAGTTCGACCAGCACGACAGCGATAGCGACGCCCATCGCCAGATTGAAACTGTGCATAAGGAACGGCAGCGTGTGCCCGATCCCGCCCAGCGCGGTCATGGCTCCGCAGATGAGGCCGCGCAGCCAGGGTGTGCCGCGGCCGGTGAGGCTGCCATCGTCCGACAGGGCTTCCGCAAACCCCATGCTGATGCCCGCGCCCAGCGACGCCGCCAGGCCGACGGCGAACGCATCCCAAGTGTTTCGCGTGGCAAAGGCCGCTGCAAACACCGGCGCCAAGGTCGACACCGATCCGTCCATCAAACCCGCGAGCCCGGGCTGTACGATCTGGAGCACGAACAGCCGGCGCTTGGCTTTGTCTTCTTCCTCGCGAACGTCGGGCTTGAGCTCCGTCTTCTCCAACTCCGCTGCGCGCTCGACGTGCGTGGTTTCGGCATCGGCCAGATCGTCAAGCAACTGCCGGATGCTGGCGTCCTGCGCCCGCGCCGCGGCTTGCCGATAGAAGCGGCGCGTCTCGACTTCCATGGCGCTGACTTGCTCGCGGATCTGCTCCAGCCGCAGCGGCGTATTCAGCCAGATGGGCTTGCGCTGTACAAATCCGCGCACATCCTGGCGGCGCACGAGCGGAATGTGCTCCCCGAATTTCTGCTTGTAGATATCAATTAGCGCGCGGCGATGGCCGATCTCCTCCTGCCGCATCTCCTCGAAGATTTTGGCCGTGGCCGGGAAATTCTCCCGCATGCTTTCGCCGAAGTCGGCATAGATGCGTTCGTCCTCTTCCTCCAGCGAAATCGCGAGGGCGAGGATTTCTCGTTGTGACAAGCTATGGAAATCGCGCAATGACACCTCCAAAGACAGCAATTCGCATCCGCGAAAACCGCTTAGTTGGCAAATGGAATGGCCTGTTGCAACTAGATGAGCTCGCGGCCGACTGGCTTGCTGTCCAGCCATTCCCTGTCGGCGCGTACCATTCGACGCTTGCCAATACACTGCGCCAGCAACTCGGCGAGTTTATAACGTCGAGCTCTGGTCGGTTCCTTCACATGCTTCGGTGTTGGCTTATGGTCATCTGGCCGCATCTTCTTCCTCATTGCTGGCTGCCAATTGTTAATTACTTCTTCATGCCGGACTGATAATCCCCCCAATATTTCGCGATGGGGGAAGTTTCCGTTCGTCGCCGAAACCTTCCACTCCCCAATACTTCGCAAACACATCGAGATACTTGTAGCCCGAGCCGGTATTGAACAGCACAACCTTGTCGCTGGCTTTCAGGAAACCCGCCTCCAGCAGCTTCTTATACGCGGCGAGTGCGGCGCCACCCTCGGGCGCGGGAAAAATGCCTTCACTCGACGCCATCTCCTTCACCGCGTCCATGATGCCGTCGTCGCTGACCGCCACCGCCGTACCGCAGCTCTTGCGCGTGATGTCGAGGATGATGAAGTCGCCATAAGCCTTCGGCACGCGCAGGCCGGCGGCCAGCGTATGCGCGTCGGACCACATCTGCGACACCGCCTCGCCATCCTGCAGCGCTTTAGGAATCGGCGCGCAACCCTCGGCCTGCACGCAGATCATCTTGGGCCGCTTGCCGCCGTCGATCCATCCCAGCGCTTCCATCTCCTCAAAGGCCTTCCACATGCCGATCAAGCCCACACCGCCGCCGGTGGGATACAGAATCGCGTCCGGCAAAACCCAGTTGAGCTGCTCGGCTACCTCATAGCCCATGGTCTTCTTGCCTTCGATGCGGAACGGTTCCTTCAGCGTGGAAACATCAAACCAGCCTTCTTTGTCTTTGCGCTCGGCGACCATTCGGCCACAGTCGCTGATCAGCCCATCGACCAGCGTCAGATGCGAGCCCGCAGCTTCGACTTCCAGCCGGTTGGCTATGGGCACATCCTTCGGCATGAAAACGTACGACTCCAGTCCGGCCGCGGCCGCATACGTGGCCAGCGCACCGCCCGCATTTCCCGCCGACGGCGCCGCCAGTTTCTTGACACCGTCGTGCCGCAGCATGGTAATTGCCGCGCTCATACCGCGCGCCTTGAACGATCCCGTAGGATTCAGCCCTTCATCCTTGATAAACAGGTTGGGGTATTTGCGGCTCGCCAGCATTGGCGTGAAGCCTTCGCCAAGCGTGACGGGCTCCGCGTCGGGCAGCACCGCGGCGTATCGCCACATGTTCTTCGGACCGCCGATCAGCGAGTCTCGCGTCACATGCCAGCGCAAGTCCGCGAGATCGTAGCGAACGTAAAGCGGACCGCCGTCCTTGGGACAGATGGTGGGCGCCGGCTGCGGCGGATACTTCTCACTGCACTTGCTGCATTCGAAATGTGTGATCTTTGCCATCGCAATGATCTTATGCGAAAGGCTCGCTGGCAGTCAGCACGCGGACGCCAAATGCCGTTCGCATTAAGAAGATTGTCATCACGAGGAGGGCTTCAGCCCGACGAGGGATCTGCTTTCCGCCGCGACCGGCAAGAATGCAGCTGTCGCGATACGATCTGATCGTTCCCAGCGGCTGCTATACTCCTCCCAGTTTCCCGCCATGTCCGAGCCGTCCACCCCGCTGATGCGGCAATACACCGCGATCAAGAAGGAGCACCCCAACGCGCTGCTCTTCTTCCGGCTGGGCGATTTCTACGAGCTGTTCTTCGAAGACGCTGTAGTCGCCGCGCGCGAGCTGCAGATCACCCTCACCTCGCGTAACAAGGAAAAGGGCATCGCCATTCCCATGTGCGGCGTCCCTTACCACTCGGCGGAAAATTACATCGCGAAGCTGATTCGCCGCGGCTTCAAGGTCGCCATCTGCGAGCAGATGGAAGACCCGCGCATCGCCAAGAAGTTGGTGAAGCGCGAGGTCACGCGCGTGCTCACGCCGGGCACCGCCGCCGACGCGCAGCTCGGCTCGGACGAGAACAACTTTCTCGCCTGCGTGGCGCGCGCCGGCCACGCCGCGGGATTCGCCGCGCTCGATCTCTCCACCGGCGAATTTCGCGCGACCGAATTCACCGGCAACGACGCCGAGCGCCGCATTCGCGAAGAGCTGCTGGTGCTGCGTCCCCGCGAGGTCCTGTTTGCCTCGTCGCTGCCGCTATTCGAAGCCACGGGTATCCCTTCAGGCGAGAGGCTGGGCGGAGCCGCTCCTCGCATGGCCTCGCTCGAGAACGCCACCTGGGCCGAGACGCCGCTGGAAGACTGGGTCTTCGCCCCCGACTATGCCATCCCCCAGGTCGAGAATCACTTCGGCGTGCTCTCGCTCGAGGGCTTCGGCTTGGCGAACCGCGCCGCTGCCGCAACCGCCGCGGGCGCCATCCTGCACTACGTTCGCACCACCCAGCGCGGCTCGCTCGATCACGTTGACCGCATCGGCTTCTATGAGCGCCAGAACTGCCTCGTGCTCGACGCGGTCACCGTTCGCAACCTCGAGCTGATCGAGCCGCTCTTTGCCGGCGCCGGCGACAACGCCACGTTGTTCCGCTGTCTCGACTGCACCATCACGCCCATGGGCAAGCGCCTGCTGCGCGCCTGGATGCTGCGTCCGTCCATCGACCTTCGCGAAATCACTCTGCGTCTGGACGCGGTGGAATGCATGGTGCGCGATCTGGTTGCGCGCGAGGAGCTGCGCCGCTCGCTCGACGGCATCCTCGACCTCGAACGCCTGCTCAGCCGCGTCACCCTTGAAACCGCGAACCCGCGCGACCTGCTGGCGCTGGCCCTGTCGATTGCCAAGGTGCCCGGGGTCCGCTCGTCCCTGGCCCATGTTTTCTCAGCTGACGGCTGTGAGCCGGGAGCCGAGAGCTTGCCTCTTCCCCGCCTGCGAACTCTGCACGAACAATGCGACGAACTCGCCGATCTCCGCGATCGCATCCTCTCCACGCTGGAAGACGAGCCGCCGCTCACACTCGCCGACGGCGGCGTGATTCGCAACGGCGTCGATGCCACGCTCGACGAGCTGCGCGACCTCAGCCGCAACAGCAAGCAGTACATCGCGCAGATCGAGCAGCGCGAGCGCCAGCGTACCGGCATCGGCTCGCTGAAGGTGAAGTTCAACAGCGTCTTCGGCTATTACATCGAAATTTCCAAGGCCAACCTGCACCACGCTCCCACTGATTACGAACGCAAGCAGACGCTGGTAAACGCCGAGCGCTTCACCACTCCCGAGCTGAAAGAGTACGAGGCGAAGGTGCTGGACGCTCAGGAAAAGATGGTCGAGATCGAGCGCCGCCTCTTCGCTGAACTACGCTCGGCCATCGCCGCCGAGGCGCGCCGCATTCGCCAGACCGCGCTGGCGCTGGCGGAAATCGATCTGCTCGCAGCCTTCGCTTCTCTGGCGGCGAATCGCAACTACTGCCGCCCGGCGTTGGACGAGACTTCGGACATCGAGATCGTCGAAGGCCGCCATCCCGTGATCGAGCAACTGGAGATCTCCGGTGTCGCCGACCGCTTCGTGCCCAACGATCTCTACCTCAACGGCACCACGCATTCCATCCTTCTCATCACCGGCCCGAACATGGGCGGCAAGTCCACCTACCTGCGTCAGGCCGCGCTGATCGTGCTGATGGCACAGATGGGATCGTTCGTACCCGCGCGTTCGACGCGGCTGGGGCTGGTGGATCGCATCTTCACCCGCATCGGCGCCGCCGACAACCTCGCGCGCGGCCGCTCAACCTTTATGGTCGAGATGACCGAGACTGCGGCCATCCTCAACACCGCAACCCCGCGCTCGCTCATCCTGCTGGACGAAGTCGGCCGCGGCACCGCAACCTACGATGGACTCGCCATTGCCTGGGCCGCCATCGAATACATCCACGCCAACACTCGCGCCAAGACGCTCTTCGCCACGCACTATCACGAGCTGACCGAGCTTGCTGATCGCCTCAGCGGCGTGAAGAACTATCACGTCTCGGTGAAAGAGAGCGGCGGCGGGATTGTCTTTCTGCGCAAAGTCGAGGAAGGCGCGGCGGACAAAAGCTACGGAATCGAGGTCGCAAAGTTGGCCGGTCTCCCCAACGACGTAGTCCATCGCGCACGCGAGGTGCTCGCTGAGCACGAGAATGCCGAGCGTAGCGCCGTCAAGCATCTTGCCCACGACGACACCCGCGAGCCCGCGCCCATGCAGCTCACCATCTTCACGCCGCTATCGCAGAAGATTGTGGACCGCCTGAAGGAAACCGACCTCAATCGCCTCAGCCCGCTGGAAGCGCTGAACCTCCTGCACGAACTGAAGCAGCAGATGGAGTAAGCGCGGACGACATGTTCACCACGGAGGCACGAAGGACACCGGGGTTTGCGATCAATTTAAGTTGACCCGGGTGCCCCAGGTCTCGCGCCGTTCGAGACCTGGGTAGAGGATCGCAGTACGAGCAGACTGTCGGGCACCCGCCCTCGTTGCTTACTTGCCGGCGTAAGTCCTGGGGGAGCCGAGGCCGGTGCACAGGTCCCAACCAATCTTGCAACGCGAATCACCGGTCGTGATGTCGTTGAAATCAGCATGGTACAGGATGGGATTGGCCAGCTTGTTGTACATCATGGTGAGCTGCGCCAGCGACGACTGTTGCCGGCTGCCGGCCGCGTTCACGATGCCGGCAAAGGTGGGAGACGACCAACTGGTGCCTCCGACCGAACCCCAGCCTCCAAGGTAAATGGCAGCGCAACAAAAGTCGGACGAGACATCCGGATAGCCGCGATGATTTCCCACGATGCTCGCAATGCCATTTTGATAGCTGGGACGCGGCTCGTATGGACTTAGGTCTCCCCCGCCGCCGCCCGTGTAGTACTGCTCGTAGGTGAAATTCCCGTTATTGTCGCGGTTAAAATAGGTCCCTCCAACCGACACAACGTTCGGGGACGCTGCCGGATAAAGGCTCCTGTTAAGTCCCGAATCGCCGGAAGCGGCAAAGTAGACGACTCCCGGATGGGTGAAGTACTGGTCAAGAGTAGTTTCTTGCGGAATCTCCGAATCGCCAAAGCTCATGCTCACCACGCCGCCACCGTTGGCAGCCACTAGATTCCCGGCGAGCTGCACCGCCTGCCAGGTGGGATCGGTCGTGCATGTCGGGTCTTGACACAATGCCGACACCACCAGGAACAGCTTTGCCTGGGGAGCCATGGCGTGAGCCCACTCGATATCTAACGCTTCCTCGACCTCCCAATCACCGTACGTAGGTGGCCGTATCGGGCCAGGCCAGACCTGCGTAATGGTCGTTGCCGGAATGCCAAAGTAGGAGTCAAACGCATCCAGGTCAGACTGCGCAGTCGGGTAGTAACCGGCGTCCACGATGGCAATCGCGCCAATGCCACCGGTAGGCACGGTTGTGCTTGTAGCAATCGGGCAGCCGGTCGGTCCGGCTACGAACTTATATACGCAGGCCACTGACCCTGGCGTTTCATCACCGGAGCCGGGACTCGCTTGCGGTTGATCCGAGTCGACGAAAAAATAGTTCGTGTGAATGCGGCCGGGCACGGGAATGCTGGACGCTGGATAGATAATCCTGTGTCCGTTGTAAACGGACTCGTAGCGGGTTTGTGCCGATGCTGGGCAAAGGGCTGCGCCTGCAAACAAGGCAACGGCAAACATGGTTAACATCACAATCTGGATGTCTCTGCGGACAATAGTCATTCATTGGCTCCTGCGTGACACCCCGAAATCATATGGAAGTTCATGGGAAATGCAAGCTCGAAAACCCATGGGAGTCGTTCTGCTCAAAAAGCGTGCCGTTGGTAACGCCTGATTTCTGGGAGCCTTTCGGCATACCTGGTGTATTCGCCTGCTGCCTCGTGACACGGATGTTGCAAGAATCTGCAGCGCCTGCTTCAAGAAAAAGACGTAAGTCACTGCGATTATTTATTGGCGAATGGAATTAAACACGCGTAAGGTGCTACTCGACTTACCAACTCAACTCCGGAGGAGATATGAGGATGAAAACCTTGCTGGCTTTCGTCGCGGCTTTGTTGGTGCTCTGCGCGCCGATGGCCTTCGGTCAAAACCTGCTGACAAACGGTAGCTTCGAAACGGGTGACTTCACCGGCTGGACGACGACTGGGAATTTCGAGTTCTCCCAGGTCGTCAGCGGTCCATTCTACGTTTATAGCGGTGCCCAGCACGGCAGCTTCTATGGGACGTTTGGCCCGGTAAGCGACTTGGGCGGTATCACCCAGTCGTTTGCCGATACCGCGGGCCAGCACTATACGTTCAGCTTCTGGTTGGCGGCCGTCGGTGACGATCCCAGCGAGCTTCAGATCTTATGGGATGGCACCACACTCGCCGATGTACGCGACCCGAACACGAACGGCGAATGGACTAATTTCACCTTCGACGTGGTAGGCACCGGCAACGACTCCGTCAGCTTCAATTTCCGCGACGACCCAGGGTACATCGCGCTGGACAACGTCTCGGTCGGGCAGAGCGGCACGGGTACGGTTCCTGAACCGAGCAGCTTTATGCTGTTGGGATCCGGCGTCCTCGGTCTAGCTGGTGTGATTCGCCGCAGGATGCGCGGCTAGATTGCTTTGGCTGTTACGTTATATTCAGTGAAACCAGGGGCATCTTGAGGATGCCCCTTTTGCTTCGTTAGAAATTTACGGTAGTAGCTGGCGTGAATCGTCGGCATGTGACTATGCGTTGCGCATGGCCACGACACTACCGTCCCGCCGCGCGACCGGCAACGATCGCATTCCAAGAGCCGTCCGGAATGAACCCTGATTTCAACGCCTCCGAACCGGTTTCTCTGCGCCACAAAACGGGGTGCCGTTTCGGGAATGGCGGTTACCTTCGTCTAAAAACTGGCGTCGCCTTCCGCCTCTAATTCCCTCATGCACAATAAACTGGAAGAGCCGAGCGATGCTCGCTGCTGCGTGCCGAACGCAGCCACGCTCTTTGATAACTGAATCGCGCACTCCATTTACTCCGGAGAAAGCCAAAAAACGTTAGCCATAAGTTACTGATAATGAGCTCCTTATAAGTAAGTCCTTTGTCTGGACGACTTTGCGGTTGGCCTTGTAACCGGTTGAAATCAATCGGTTTGACTTGCCAGCTAACTCTTTTGTTTAGACGACTTTGCGGTAAAGTCGTCTAAACAGGGAACTTAGCGAAGGGGGTGGGGGCCTGTTTTTTGTGTCATTCACGTCGCGGGCGGTAAGAATGACACGCTGGGACAGGAAAGTTTTTCCCGATTGCCGCAGCTTGCTGATTCACCACTGCTTGTCGGAAACGGGTGAAGTGCCCATCTACCCCCACCAACTGGTATAGAGTGTTGTGCTTAGTTCGGAGGTCGATGTGTCTTTCGCGTTTCGAAGCACTGCTCTTTTCGTCGTTTCTCTGGCTCTCACCACCGCGGCGTTCGCGCAGAAATCAGCCGCCCCGCAACCTGCGCCACTGCCGCCGCCAATTGTTGCTCCGGCGAACACGCCGTATTCCGGCACAATCTCCCTCGCGGTCGATCTCACCAACATCACCGACCGCGTGCTGAATGTGCATGAGACGGTTCCGGTGAAGGCGGGCGCGTTGACGCTGCTCTATCCGGAATGGATTCCCGGAACGCACTCGCCATCGAATGCGATCCAGAGCTTTGCGGGGCTGGTGATTACCGCGAATGGCAAGCCGGTTCCCTGGGTACGCGATCGCGTGGACATGTACGCGTTTCACGTCACCGTGCCGCAGGGCGTCACGGCGCTGGACATGAACTTCCAGTATCTTGCGCCGATCGATCCCAAGCGCGGCCGCATCGACTCGAAGTTCGCCAATCTCTCGTGGCAAAGCGTGCTGCTCTATCCCGCGGGACACTTTTCGCGCGACATCCAGTTTGCTCCCACGCTGCGCTTGCCCGCGGGCTGGAAGTTCGCCAGCGCGCTGGACGTGAAGTCGCAGAACGGCGATGAGGTGCAGTTCAAGGAAACGACGCTGAACACGCTGATCGATTCGCCGCTGTACGCGGGCGTCAACTTCAAGCGTTACGACATTTCGTCGGGCCCGGACAATCAGGTTTTCCTCGACGTCTTCGCCGAGAAACCCGCCGACCTGGAGGCCACGCCCGATGAGCTGCAGTATCACAAGAACCTGGTGATCGAAGCGCAGAAGCTGTTCAATTCTCATCACTACCATCGCTACGATTTTCTGTTTTCAGTCAGCGATGTGGTGAGCGGCAAGGGCCTCGAGCATCATCAGTCGAGTGAAGACGGCGCGGCCGCGAACTACTTCACCGATTGGGCAGCGAACGTGGCGGTGTTCGCGTTACTGCCGCATGAATACACGCATTCGTGGAACGGCAAATTCCGCCGGCCCGCGGATTTGTGGACGCCCAACTTCAACGTGCCCATGCAGAACGATCTGCTCTGGGTTTACGAGGGGTTGACTGACTATTACGGCAACGTCCTGGCGGCGCGATCGGGCATGCGCACCGCCGAACAGGGCCGCGACGTCTGGGCTTCCATCGCCGCGAATTTCGAGATTAGTCCGGGACGCACCTGGCGTTCGCTGGAGGACACGACGAATCAGCCGATCATTTCGTCGCACGGCGCCATCCAGCAGCAGTGGCCGAGCTGGCAGCGTTCAGCCGACTACTATCCCGAGTCGGACCTGATCTGGCTTGACGCCGACACCAAGATTCGTCAGCTCAGCGGCGGCAGCAAGTCGCTCGACGATTTCGCCAAGCTGTTCTACGGCATCAACAATGGAAGCTATGTCACGGTGACGTACACCTTCGACGATTTGGTGAAAGCGCTGAACGCGGTGCAGCCCTACGATTGGGCAGGCTTCTTCAAGACGCGGATTTATGAAGTCCATCCGGAGGTGCCGCTGAACGGATTCACGCAAGGCGGATATCGGCTGGTCTACAACGATACCGAACCGGATTGGGTGAAGAAGATGAGCAAGGCGCGCGGCACCAGCTTCAGTACGTCGCTAGGCTTCTCGCTGAAGCAGGACGGCACCGTGCAGCAGGTTTGGTGGAACAGCCCGGCATTCAAGGCCGGCATTACGCCCGACATGCAGTTGATGGCGGTGAATGATGAGAAGTTCACGGCGGAAGGTCTGCAACACGCGATTCTCGCAGCCGAGAAAAACACCGAGCCCATCAAGCTGCTGCTCAAACACGACGACCAGTTTGCGACGGTCTCGCTCGATTACCACGGCGGAATGCGCAATCCGCACCTGGAGCGAGTGGAAGGAACGCCCGATCTTCTGGACGCGGTGCTGGCGCCGTGAGGTCGCCGACGACCTGGAAGAAGCAACGATTGGCAGTGGCTTTTACTGGCAACTGATCACTGGCCACTGGGCACTGCTTTTCAGTGTTTGATTGCCCACATCACCCAGGCGGCGACGATCACACCGCCGATGAACAGGGCGAAGCAGTACGCGCCGTAGCGAAGCATATCGCGCGCGGTGTTGCGCTGGGTGATGCCGAAGACCACGGACGCACAAATCGCGAAGACCAGCGCGGCGTTGAAATGGGAGAGTTCGAATGTCATTGTTTTTTGCCGATCGCGATGTGATAGGCGTCGACGCACGCGATGACGTTCAGCAGTCCGGCGACAACGATGTACTTGGTACCGTAGTCGGCCACAGCACGATGGATGTTGCCGATGCCCCAGTTCATGATGCGGGCCACAAAGTAAAGCAAGCCGACTCCGACGTCGCCGATGAAACCGAGGATGTCAAGCAAGTCGCCGGTGTTGGGCGCGTATACCTTGCCTTGCATGCCGAGTCCGGCGAAGAACATCGCGAGGATCGCGGCCATCAGCAGCAGACCGCGAACGTAGCGGCGTTGAATCAAGTGGCCAAGTCCGGGAAAAGCCCACGCCGCAATCGGCGCGATCGTCGCCATGGAATTCGTCTGCGCCGCAGCCTTCGGCTTGCCGGCGTTGCGCGACACAGTGGCTGCGTTTTGCGGATTTGCCATCAGATAAGCACCAACTCGTTCTGGATCCTGCCGGTTACTTCGCCCTTGCCGTTGCGAATCATCATGTTGATTTCGCTGCGCACGCCGAATTCCGGCAGGTAAATTCCCGGCTCGACGGAGAAGCAAGTGTTAGGGAGGATTTCGCGATCGTCCTTGGTTTCCAGATTATCAAGATTCGCGCCGTTGCCGTGAATGTCGCTGGTGATGGAATGCCCGGTGCGATGGATGAAGTACTTGCCCCAGCCTTTGGAGTCGATGAACTCGCGGACCGCCTTGTCCACTTCCCAGCCGCGAATCTTCCGGCCGGAAGCGAAGGCCTCCTGTACGGTGCGAATGCCGGTATCGCGCGCGCCGCGGACCACGTCGAAGATCTCGCGTTGCTTGTCGCTGGGCGTGCCAATCGCGCCCGTCCAGGTGATGTCGTAATAGACGGAATCTGGCTCGCTTCGTTTGGCCCAGATATCGAGCAGGACGAAGTCGCCCTGCTTAATCGGCGCGGAGCTGGCCGAAGTGGGATCGTAATGCGGATCGCCGCTGTGTTCGTTAACGCTCACGTTCGGCGGATCGCAAGTTTCCAGGCCTTCGCGCGCAAATGCTTCCATGATCCACTGCTGCATCTCGAACTCATGGGTTCCGCCGTTGCGAGCGCGACGGCCGACTTCCTGGAAGAACGCTGCCGTGATCTTGTCGATGCTCTCGCCGGCTTGGAAGTGCGAAGCGATCTGCGCTTCCGTCAGCGTTGCTTCGAAGCGCGCCACCAAGTTCGCCGAGCTGACGATTTCCTTGCCGAAGCTGCGCACCAATTCCAGCATGCCCGCATCCACCAGAGAGATGTACGGGATCTGATTGTTCGGCGAGTACTGCATTGTGACGCGATGATAGGGCTTGAGCATCGCCTCGAGGTTCTGCCACAGCTCCTGCCATGCCGAGTACTCCATCTTCTTACCCGGCAGCGAGTCGAGATGATGGCTTTCGATGCGGTGTACCAGCTTCACCGGGTCGCCTTGCGCCGGGACAACGTAGAACCAACGGCGCGTGACCATCATGCTTGCTGACAGGCCGAGCACGCGATAGGCGATGGGATCGCGATGATGATGATCGTAGAAGAGCCAGCAGTCGTGGCCGCCATCACGCAGGGCAGCTTGAATGTCGGGGAGATTCATCGCTGATCCATTGTAAATGAGATGGCGATAAACATTTCGGCCAGCGATGGCCCGCGATCGCAACG
>Ga0335069_10008793_pt1 | contig 14407 bp, 6 predicted proteins | sample Lox_Sample_11_FD_206714 | JGI IMG/M metagenome (GOLD analysis project Ga0335069, IMG submission 206714) | Soil microbial communities from Loxahatchee National Wildlife Refuge, Florida, United States - Lox_Sample_1.1 | ecosystem: Environmental > Terrestrial > Soil > Wetlands | place: USA: Florida... | reverse complement strand
CGCACGGAGGAGGGGGTCGGGGAACCACCCGGTTCCCCGTGTAGGAGGGTTCGCGTTCCTACGCGAACAGTTCGGAACCGAGGGTTCCGAAAGCGCAGGCCGATCTTATCGGCCGAGCAGAGAGACTCCTCCCGTCGGCACAATCAGCTCCCTCTCCTCCTTTCCGGGGACGTGTCTCGCCTTGCTGGCCGAGCCGCCGAAAACGTCACTCCAGAAGAACGGTCAGCGGAATCAGCGAGATGAAGGCATAGCCCATGCCGACATAAGGGATCAGGAATAGGACGATAATCGGACTAAGCGGAACGCCCACAAGACCCCCGAAGAATCTTTCGAAGGCGATACCCAGGACGCTGAAGATGACGATCGGCTTTACGACCGATTTCGCGTGGAACGCTTTTGCGCCGATGAAAAGCAGCAGCATGAAAATCAGAAGAGGGAGCAGCGTGGGCGGGATCAAGACCTGATAGCACCACGTCTTTTGGCAATCAATTTGCTCCTCCACGATGATGAGCGGGATCGACGACAGGAAATATAAAACCCATCGCGGAAGTCCCGACCTCATGAGGAACGCTGCGACCTGTTTTCTGAACCGCAGGCTGAGGACAAACAGGACTGTCAACGTCGATACGCCGATGAGGAAAATCATATTGGACGTGTGATGTTATGGCCCGAACTGCCAGCTGCCGTCCCCTGCCCACGGCGCGGGCTGGCCGCTCGACGGATCGGTGAAGCCAGGAACATAGGTGTCGACATAGGTCGGATCGGTGCCGCCGGTCGGCTGGAGGTCGTAGGCGTTGGTGGTGGAATCGAAGTTTTCGGTCGAGATCAGTCCTCCGAAATTCCCACTTGCCGGATTCCATCCGAAAATATCGTTCAGGGTTCCGTCGGCGGAAAATGAAATGGTATCCATGCCGCCGTTGGGATCATCGACAGAGCACGTAATTCCGTTCCCCGTGTCGCACGTAAGCGGAGACAGGACCGGTCCTGTCGGCGATTCAGGGCTGCTAACGGCGGCCTGCACCGTATCATTCGTCACCGGAATCTCCTCATATGGAATGACGGCGGGAATCGTCTGGACCTTGCCTCCCGCACCCCCGGAAACACTTATCGTCTGCTGGTTACCAACCAACCCTACATTGCCATTTGCGTCAAATCCAAGGGAGAGGACAGCGCCGCTCGGCATCGTTACCTCCACGCTCTTGCCAGATCCCGTTCGAATAGCTTCCGGGCTTCCATGGTTCCAATTGTCATAGATTACCTGATCGGCGGACAAGCCCGCTATGTCAGGCGCCGTCGGCGTCATCAGGGTGATCGTATCGCCTTTGATCACGCCGATCGGAATGCTCCCGCCAACGATGTTCCCGTTTCCGTCTTTGTTAATGGCTTCGCCGCCCGGCAGGAATTCCTGCGTCACATGGACGTCCGGATACACGATAGTCTGCGGCTTCTCGAACGAATAGACGGCTACCGGTGGCGCGGTAGGCGTCGGCGAAAGGTTGCCCGTAGCGACCTGCATGACGGCATTCTGGACCGCCGCCTGGGCATCGGGGGTGCTGATCACGGGATTGCCGTTCGCGTCATAGAAGGTCAGTCCGTTCGCTGAGAGCAGGACCATGACACCACCGACCTCGCTTTTTGCGGCCGAGCCGATGTCCGAAGCGCCGCTCGCCATATCCGCTTTCGCCTGATCCAGATACATATCGAGCCTCTTTTCGCTCGCCGGATCCATCGTCACGGTTTCGTTGATGCCGTCGGTCTCAAGCTGGGTTTTCATCGTTCCGCTCATGAGCCCGTCCGCGACCACCCCCATCGCGCTCAGAATGTTGTTGGCGGCGCTCACGAACCCGCCCTGCGTCGGAGCCGGATCGTTTACCGACGTCCCGGCCATTTTGACAACGCTCGTAAACGCCTCGGGACCCGTCAGGTAATCAAGGCCCTTTGCACAATCCGGAATGATCTGAAGGCAATCGAGGATTTTCGCTTCGGCGACATTCGCCTGCGACTGGTTACCGACGTCGGCTGCGGCCATGATGACCGGCAATTCCGTAAGGGCGGCATTGAAGGTGGTAAGGGGGCCGGCGATGCCATCCCCGAGGCTCTCCATGGCGGCGTGGTTCTGCGCGGCAAGTTCGGGGAAGACGACCTCCGGGGAAGCCTGGCTTTCGAGGGCCGCGACGCCGGGGCTCGCAGGGTCGGCGACATTCACCTCTACCGCCGGCGTCTCTCCAGGAGCTGCCGATCCCGAAACCGGAACCCCCTTTTCTTCGGCGACGCTGCCTCCGATGTCCAAGAAATTATTCCACGCCTCCTCCTGCTCGGCCTTGTCGCTCTCAAGGACGAATTGACGAACCGCCCCACCCATGTCGGAGGCGCTGGCGGAAGGGTCGAATTCCGTATCGACTACGTCAGCCTTTTGGTCGATGCGGAACGTCGCCTTTGCGAGCGTTCCATCCGGGTTCCGATAGACCAGGAGGTCGTCTTCGCCCGAGGGAACGAGGTATCCGTCATTGCGTACGTCATAATAGGCAACCGAACCGTCCGCTTTCGTATATTGCATGATGACATGCCCGCCGCCGGCCGTCACCTGATCCGTAACGGGACGCATGCTGTAGCCAAGGACCTCACTCGCATCCGTGATGCCCCATACGGCACCCTCCCGCTGGACGACGGTCGATGCCCCAATCGAACACTCTATGCAAACGATGCCTCCACCCTTTTCAAGGGTACCCTCGACATCCACTACCTCGTAGCTATTTCCACTCTCTCCGGTTATTTTCTGGAAAACGACCCCCGAGTCATAGCTGGACTGCTGCGATTGCAAACCGGCCCAATAGCTGCCTACGGCTTTGACGAAGGCGTCACCAGCGGCGGACATATCCCCCGTCTGTGCATAGACCGCTGAAGCCGCCGCATGGCCGGCGTTGGCCGATGCGACATAGGCATCGTTGAGATTGGTGAAATTCCACCTGAAAAAAGGCACATTCGTGGTGTCATACACGTTCATGGTCCCGCTGTTTATCCAATAGAGCGTCGGCGACGAAGGCGGAACCGGCGTGCTTGGCGCAGGAACGGGGGTGGTCTGCGCAAGCGGCGAAGCATAAGGGTTCAGCATCCCGTGAATGAAGTTGAGTGCAAGCTCGCCCTGCAGGCGGCCCCTAAGCATGGCGATCGGGCTCGGCGGCAGCGATTTGCCAAACGCCACGGCGGTCGAGGTTGAGTTGAAATGGGCTGGCGCCTTCGAGAAGATCACCGGGGCCCGCGTCGTCATCTGAAGGGCAAGACTTCCGCTCGCGGAACCCGTGTAGTCATAGATGTTCGTCTTTGAAACAAGCGCACCGTTCCCGTTGTCGTCGGTGCAGTGCAGGGTGAGGACTTCGGACTGCAGCCGCGTACTCGTATTGACCGATCCCTCCACGTATTCCGACGGCACGCAATCGGGCCGCGTGGTCGTCACATTGTTCACGATCCCATTCTCGTCGAAAAGTGCCGTCTGCGGGTTCGCTTTCGTCCCCCACAGCGCCATCGCCTTGCTCGAACTTGCGACCGGGACGACACGGAAGTTGGCGAGCCGACGCGTCACGCCATAGTTGAGCGCCGCCGCCTCGCCGTCGTCGTTCGCGATCGCGGCACCCGTCGTCATCGATGAGACTTTCGCGTTCACATAAATCTGGTTGAAGTTGAAGCCTGCTTTATAGGCCGAATCGATCGTCGTGAAGGCCCGCTTCGTGCCGCCGATCGCGATATAGGTCGTGCCGCTCTCGTTCACGAGCGTGCCGTTCGCCGGCGGGACCGGGCTGCCGGTCGGGAGCGCCATGTCGGCCGCGGACGCGAGCGGAACGCTGCCCTCGCTGATTTGGTACGAAAGATAATTGCCGATGCCGGGGAAGGGATCCTTTTCGGTCGGCGCAATCACGCTCGAGAGCGACGGCGGCGGGAATCCTCCCGGCGGCACGACGTTCCTGCCCGGCGCATTCAGCCAATAATAGATGCCGTCCGTGCCGAGGACGACCGTCCCGGCCTGGTGCGCGTCAACCGTCGAGCCTTCCGCGATCGTTGCCGAGAGCGGGAGGACGACCGTCGGGAAATAGCTGCCGTTCGCGGGATAGACGACCACCGACGCGGGATAGGTTCCCGGATGGACATAGGGATAGACCGTCGTCGTGATCTCGTCGCTGAGACGGGCGGTTCCGGTCGACGAGGCGACCACCCCGGGTTTGACGGTCGAGAATAAGACGCCCCACAGCGCGTCATGGTTGCGGTCCTGATAAAGGTGATAGCGATATGCCGCGCCGGCCGAGGTGACCTTGAGGTCGTACACCGGCTCGTCCGGAATCCTCTTCACGACGTTGCCGGTCGGCGTGACCGTCGCCGAGACCGATCCCGTGACCGGATGCGCCGTCGCGACCGTGACCGTCACCGGGATCGAGATCGGGCTGCCGGGGAAGCTGCCCGAGATCTGCACGGTCCCCTTCGTCGTGCCGACGGGCAGCCCCGAGATGTTGGCGAAGAGGCACAGGTTGTCGCTGCCGGCTGCGGCGATCCGTCCCGCGAAGGACCATCCTCCGGAGTCGCTCGATCCCGACTGAAGCGTAAACCATGAGGGATTGCCGACGGCGGTCGCGGTGTAGTTGAGGACGCCCGAGCCATAGTTCGAAATGGTCAGGCAGTTCGACGCGAGCGCGGACGGCGTCCCAAGAGGCCAGATGAAATCCGCGTCAGAGAACCACAGCGAGGAGCTTGAGACGATGGGCGCGGACGACGAGGCCCCCGGGTTGACCGATGCGAGCACCGGCACGTGAATCTCGTCGAAGGTACTGAACGACGGGTCGAGGCTCGAATAGATCAGGTACTCGCCGGGATGCGGCTTGCCCACCGCGAGCCCAGCGGCATTGGCATGCAAGGTGAACGTGACGGGGCCGGCGTTCAGGCCGCCATACACGGGTCCGGACGCGGAACTCGACGCGATTGAGAGCCAATGACCATCGTCGGCATTGTAGGGATAAGGAACCAGTTGGAAGTAGCGGTTGTTCGGATTCACCGTGATCGTCTGGTCCGCGAACGTGCCGCCGTAGTTCGCATTGAGCGAGATGGACGTCGTCGAAACCGCAGGATCGGTCGACGAGGTCACCGTGAAGCTCACGGGGATCGTCGCCGGGGCGAACGTCGCCGCATCATTGAGTCCTGACGGAATGATGACTGATCCGGAATAGGTTCCGGGGACAAGGCCCGACGGGTCGGCCGACACCGTGAAGGTGCATGGCGCAGAGAACGGCGCCTGGCCGCTGCACGTCGGCGTCGCCGTGAGCCATCCGTAATCCGAAACGGGGTTCACGGCATAGAGGTCGCCCCGGTTGTTCACGACGACGGTCTGACTCAAGGACGCTCCGCCGGAAACGCCGGTGAACGCGAGCGACGAGGCCGTCGGGACCGCGGGCGAGCCGACCGTAAGGGTAACGGGGATTGCCGCAGGCGGCATGAAGGCCGATCCCTTCGCCGGAGCGATGCCGATCAGCGCGTAATAGGTCCCGGTCGCCAGTCCCGCGGCATTCAGCGTCACGGTGGCCGTCGTCGACGTCACGCTCGGACCGCCATAGACCGGCGACGGCCACGAAGGCGGAAGGCCGTTCAGTGCGAGCCAGCCCGCTCCCCCGTTCTGCACGCCGACGGGCATCGAGAAATAGCTGCCGTTCGGCAGAACGCCGAGCGGTGTCGTCGTCGATCCGCCGGGCGGCAGCGCGACCGAAATCCACGGCGCGGACGCGATCGGCTGGTTCACGGTTCCCGACGCCGCCGGCGGGCGCCGCTCAAGGACGATCGCCGCCGTGATGTTGTTCGACGACGTTGCCTGCGTCGCGGTCGCATGATACGACCCCGACGAAGTCACGGGTGCGTCCTCGAGGAAGTAATAGGCCGATGTCGCCGTCCGCATCGCGAATCCCGATCCCGGCGTGAGCTCTACGGAGCCGCTATTGAAGCGGTGGCCGAAACCGACGACCATGTCGCCCGCGAGCGGCGCAATCACGGCACCGCTGTCGAAGGTCGTCGAACTCATGAACTTGCTCGTCGTCGCATCGATCGGGTTCGCGGAATTCACGTTCGCGTACTCGGCGACGATGCAGCCCCAGCGCGACGGCGTGTTCTTAACCGTGATCGTCGTCGTGACCGCGCCGCCCGCCGTGCTCGTCACGTACGAGACGAGTTCCGAGACCGCGTGGACGTTGTCGGTGAACTGCGGGATCGTGACCCATCGGTCGGCAGCGGTGTCTGAAATCGAAGCGACGGTGTTCGTCACGCTTCCCATCAGGGCTCCGGCGATCAGGAAGTCGCCCGAAGCGATATTCTGCAAACCGACCCGGCACGTCGTCGTTCCCGTGACGCCGGCCGCGCCGTTCCAGTTCGACTGCACGAAGGCGACGGGCGGCGGCGGGAGCACGGTGAGCGTCGCCGGGACGGAATAGCCGATGAAGGTCGACGACCCGGTCGGCATGATCGCCACCGAGCCGGCATAGGATCCGGGCGCGAGGCTCGAGATGTCGCCGACGGAGAACGTCCACTCGCAGAGCGATCCGCCCGATCCCCCGTTGCAGTTCGGACCGCCCGGATTCGCCACAAGCCAGCCGCCGGTCGAGGTCGCATCGATTTCAAACGTCACGTTGTTCGAGCTGATGAACGTCGTCGTGACGACCACGGCGGGATTGCCGAGCTGCGCCGTGAGCGCGATGGGCTGGATCGCCGAGAAGTTGGAAAGGGTCGGCGGCGTCGGGCCCGAAGGTCGGGACGGCCGGCCGGGGCGGCTCAGGTTCACCGGGGCGTTCAAGCCGATCGGGATGGTGATCGGCGCGAATGCCGAACCGTTCACAGCCGAAACGATGATCGAGCCGTTATACTGGCCCGGGGCGCTGACCGCGCTCGGGTTCGCCTGCACGACCCACTGGCACGGACCATACGGGCCATAGGCATTCCCCGACTGGACGCCGATGGCACAGTAGCCCGGCTCAAGCGTAAGCCATGACGCGGCAGCCGACGAAAGCGTCACGTCATAATAGGCGTTCGTCGTCGTCACGGTGAAATAGGCGAAGGGCGACGAGGTCGCGAGCGCGATCGTCGTCGTCGAAACCGCCGGCGCAGGAGAATTCGTTATCGTGAGCGATGCGGGGATCGTCACTGTCGCGAACGTCGACGTTCCCGTCGGGCTGATCACGATCGAGCCGCCATAGGTGCCGGCAGCAAGTCCCGCGATCGCGCTCGGGAATGCGAACCATGTGCACTCCATATAGGTGGACGTTCCGCGCGCGCCGTTGCAGGGCGGTGCGCTCGCGAGCAGGGCGGACAGCCATCCGCCGGTCGACGTTGCCGTCACGGAATAGGTGGCATCGAGACTCTGGATATACATCGTCGGATAGCCGTTCGTCGAGGAATAGCCGACCGTTCCGGCCGGCGCGCTGAACTGAACCGTATTCGAGGCGCTGCCAAAGGCGACCGACGACGTTCCCGCCGTGATGTCGAACGACGATCCGGAGATCGTGATCGGCACGGTGGGCGCATAGGTCGGCGCGGGGTTCACCGTGAGGACGAGCGGCACGGTCGTCGTCGCGAAGACCGACCCGTTTGCGGGGGCGACGGTGACAAAGCCGTTATAGGTGCCGACCGTTGCCGACGCGGAAATCACGGACCATGCGAGCCATGAACAGGACTGCTGATTCGGACCGCCATAGGTCGATGACGCCGGACACGTCGACGTCGCCGAAACCCACGTCGAGGTCGTGAGGACGGTATAGAACATGTTGTTCGATGCGACGCCGAACGATTGCGCCGGCGTCGTCGTTCCTGCGCCGACATAGCCGACGAACTGCAGCGACGACGTCGGCGTCACGGTCGGCGACACCGGCGTCACGGTCGTCACGACCGGGATCGTCGTCGTCGCGAAGATCGATCCGTTCGCGGGATAGATCGTGACCGATCCGGTATACGTTCCCGCCGGAGCCGTCTGGTTCGCGAGCGGATATATAGAGAAGGACGACGTCGCGAGGCTGCCGCCATAGACAGTTCCCGTCGACGCCGAGATCGAGAAGAACGCGGCCGACGGGCTGTTGGCATAGGCCACCTTATAGTAGTAGTTGTTCGGCGAGACCGTGACCGTCTGCGCGGCGGGCGCATATGACGAGCCTGCAGGCGTCGTGAACGAGATCGAGGTCGTCGAGACGCTGAGCGACGAACCCGTCACGGTGAGCGTCGCCGGCACCGTCGTCGTCGCGAAGGTCGATCCGTTCGCGGGCGCGACCGTGATCGAGCCGCCATACGTTCCCGGCGTGAACGTCTTCGCGACAGGATTCTGCGTGACGGCGAACGTCTGGGGCGACGAGCTCGGGCCGCCATAAGTGCCGGGATTCACTACCGGATACATCCAGCCGTTTGTCGATGTCGCCGCGAGCGCGTAATAGGCGCCGTTCGGCGTGATCGTCACGTTCTGGGTCGACGTCGCTCCCCCGCTCGTCATCGCGAAGGCGAGCGACGTGGTCGAGACGGTCGGCGCGATGCTCGACGACGGGGCGCTGAGGACGAGCGACACCGGGATCGTCGTCGTCGCGAAGGTCGCTCCCGTTCCGGGATAGACCGTGATCGAGCCGCCGTAGGTCCCCGACGCGAGGGTCGCGATGTTCGCACCGATGACCGTCGTCGTGACCGTGAGCGGCTGCGAGCCCGGTCCGCCCATATTCGCGCCGGTCGAGATGCTGAGGCCGAACCAAGTGCCCACGTAATTCACATAATAGGTCTGGCTATTCGGGGTGATGACGAACGTCTTCGGCGCCGGCACGATGCCGCTTGCCGCCGTTCCCGTGAATATAATAGAGGACGTCGAAACCGCGAGGGGCGGCGGCGCGGTCACGGCGAAGGTCGCCGCCACCGTCGTCGTCGCGAAGGCCGATCCGTTCGCGGGCGCGACCGTGACCGAGCCGGTATAGGTCGTCGTCGTGAGCGGGAGGCCGAACGGATTCGCGACGATCGTGAAACCGCAGTTCGGCGCGCCTGCGCCGCCATAGCTCGACGACGAGGCGCACGTGGAGGTCGCTATCGAAAGCCACGTGGAGGTTGCGGAAGTCCTGATCGAATAGAAGGACTGCGAGGACGAGACCGTGAGCGTCTGCGAGGACGACGTCCCGCCGGCGATGCCCGAGAACGAGAGCGACCCGGGCGCGATGGATGGCTGCGGGACCGGCGTGCTCGTCACGGTCATGGAAACCGCGACCGGGATCGCGGTGAAGCTCGATCCCCCGGCCTGGCTGACCTGGATGGTTGCCGCATAGGTCGAAGTCCCAAGGCCCGCCGGATTCCCCTGCAGCGTCCAGGTGCACTGCGGCTCCGACGGGCCGCCGTACGTCGACGAGGCCGGACAGGTCGAGGTCGCCGACAGCCATGAGATATTCGCGATATTCGTCGCATAGAACGCCTGGCTCGAACTCACCGTGAGCTGCTGCGCGGCCGTGAGCGGCCCGTTATAGGTGGCCGCGAACGAGATCGACGTCGTCGAAACGGCAGGCGGCGGGACGATGGGGCCCGCGACGCCGAACGTCACCGGTATCACGATCGACGAGAAGCTCGAGCCGTTCGCTGCCGCAATGGTCAGCGACCCGCCATAGGTGCCCGAGGCGAGTCCCGTAGGATTGGCGGCAACGGTCCACGTGCACAGCGGCGCGCTCAGGCCGCCGTAATAGCTCGAGGACGCGCCGCACGCCGACGCCACGGAAAGCCACGAAGGCGTGGATGACGGCGTTAACGAATAATAGAGCTGCGATGACGAGACCGTGATCGTCTGCACCTGCGTCGCGCCGCCCGATGTTCCGCCGAACGACATCGATGCGACCGATGCGCCGTTCGCCGTGACGACCGGAAGCGCCTTCATCGTGAGCGTCACCGGCAGCGCGTATGCGGTGAATGCCGATCCGCTCGCGGGCGAGATGATGATCGATCCGCTGAACGTTCCTGCGCCGATCGCCGTCGTCGTCGGCGCGACGCTGAATCCCGGAACGATGACCGTCCCCGTCGCCGGCGTCGATGTCGAAACGTGGTACGTCCCGTTCGTCATGTCGAGCTGCGCGCCCCAGACGAGCACGTCGAGCGGATTCTGCGGACCGAGGTTCGTGATCGAAAGGTTGACGCCCGTCGACGTGCTCGAGATCGATGCGGGCGTGAGGCAGTGGACGTACGCCGTCTGGCTGACGGCGCATGCCGCCTGTCCATAGACCGCCCCCGACGCGTTGTCGACGACCTGCAGATAGACCGTCTGCGTCGTCGTCGTGTTCGACTTGATCGAGACGCCGAAATAGACATTGCTTCCCGCGAGTCCCGTGACCGTCTGATAGAGGCGGTTCGCAAGACCGACGCCCGTGATCTGCAGGCGGTCGGCCGTCAGCTGTCCGCTCGGATTCGCCGCGGCATTCGCGGTGACGGTGATCCCTGCCTGCTTGACCCATGCGGCGCTGTCGAACTGCTCCGAATATAAAAGATAGTTGTACGTCGGCGCGGGACCTCCGTAGACCGTTCCGGAAATTCCCGGTGTCGGCAGCCACCCGGACGATGACGCGCTCACCGTGAAATAGGAGTTGTTCGGCGTGACGTTCAAAATCTGGCCTGCGGGATTCGCCGCGCCGACCGTTCCCGAAAACGAAAACGTCGTCGGCGAGCTTGACGGCGACGATGCCGTCGCACCGAGCACATGGCCCGCGCGATGCGCGTCATGGTGCCAGGGCACGGCAACCGAACCCGCGAGCGCGGCAAAGAAGGTCAGCGCTCCGGCGATCAGGGTATACGGGAGGGTGAGCCCGCGGCGATGCATATATCATTAATTCTGGGGTAGTCGGCGCTATACGCAAGGAAAAATGGGGATAAATTCGCGCCCCGTGACAAACATTCTGCTAAACAATTTTATTTTCCGCCCGTGATTTCATCGTTGCCGGGTTTCGATTTTCAAAAAGCCGCTGCCGACCCGGCGAGGCCCGGATGATTGCCTTTTCGCGGAAACGCAAAAAAACACCCTCCGAAGAAGGTGCTGTTTCGTGTTGCGTTTCCCCAAGGCATCAGCGCCTGCGCCGATCATATCGATCGCCCATGCGCCGGTCGCTTCGCCGACGATCCGATCCCAGGACGAATCGCATTTTCGTGACGATCGTCTTTTCTGTTTCTGCGGGCTGCTCGGGATACAGTCCGCTGAGCACACGCGCGGTTATCCGCTCCACCCACTCGAAAAATCCTTCGCGTGGTTCTTCTGTCGCCTTCATGTCGTCGCTCTCATTCCCTCGAATCTCTTGCAGCCGCAGCCGCTAGGATCGGAGTGCTATTTGAAGTTCTGGGGTAATGATACGTACTCCTGTTCCGTTCGTTATCAGGAAACCAGGTCGAGCTCGATTGGGGTTGCTTTCAGTCCTCCGCTCTCCGAATGTCCCGCATCCTGCAAAAACAAAACATCCTCTTGAAGGATGTTTTTTTTTGCTGTTGCGGGGGCGGGACTCGAACCCGCTTTGGGAGCTTATGGGGCTCCCCGGAAAACCTTTCCCTGCCCTCCCGCGATCGATTTCGTTTTTCCCATCACTGCCAAGGAATTATATCCGTTCCGTTCATGAATTGTCAAAGCCGCCGAATGGTGCGATCATTCAGATTATGAGCGCATCGAAAAGACGATCCGCACGAAGACCGATCCTGGACCTGCGGAACGACTACCTGCTTTTCGCCGAACGGAGCGCCGGAACGCCGGCGTTCAGGAAGCTGTTCTATCGCATCGACGGCAAAACGATCGACGTGCTGCGCGACGGCGACCTGAGCTGCGCGTTCTTCGTGAGCGGCGTGCTCGCGATGTTCGGCCTCATCGACGCGATCCATACGACCGTGAAGGCGACGCGTGAAAACCTGAAACGGCGTGGATGGAAGCCGGTTGCAAAACCGGTTCGCGGCGCGGTCATCGTCTGGGCGCCGAAAAAATTCCGCACGAGCGGCGAGACGCACCGGCACATCGGCTTCGCCCTCGGCAACGGCAAAGCGGTGAGCAACAGCAGCAAGCGGCGCTCGCCCCGCGTGCACGCATGGGATTTCCGTCCGGTCGAGGAGATCCTCTATAAGGACCTCGGCTGACCGCGATGACGGCGTCGGAATTCTTCAAGGGAAAGAAGGTCACGCTCATGGGGCTCGGGCTGCTCGGCCGGGGCATCGGCGATGCCGAGTTTCTCGCGCGCGCCGGGGCCGATCTCATCGTGACCGACCTCAAATCCGAAACCGACCTCGCACCCGCGCTCGAGCGGCTGAAAGGCTTCGGCACTATCGTCTTCCATCTCGGCGGCCACCGGCTGGAGGACTTCGAGAACCGCGATTTCATCGTCCGCGCGCCAAATGCCCCGATCGACTCCCCGTTTCTCGCCCACGCCCGCGAACGCGGCGTTCCGATCGGCATGGACGCGTCCCTTTTTGCGCGGTTCACGGCGGCAAGCATCGTCGGCGTCACGGGCACCCGCGGCAAATCGACCGTGACCCACCTTGTTCACGCGATGCTCCGCGCCGGCGGCCGTTCCGCTCATCTTGGCGGAAACGTGCGGGATATGGCGACCCTCCCCCTCGCGGACACGCTTTCCGCAAGCGACATCGCCGTCCTTGAGCTCGATTCCTGGCAGCTTCAGGGATTCGAAGAGGCGTCCATTAGCCCTCGCATCGCCGTCTGGACCACCTTCATGCCTGACCACATGAACTATTATCACGGCGACGTCGAACGCTATTTTCGCGATAAGGCCGCCATCGCCCGCTTTCAGAAACCAGGCGACACCTTCATAACGTCACGACATATAAAAGAGGAGGTCGAGGCGAAGTTTGGCCCCCTTCTCGGCTCGTCGATCACCGATCCAGCCATTCCCGACGATTGGCCGATCGGCCTTGAAGGAGCGCATAACCGCATGAACACCGCTTTCGCAGCCGCGGCGGCGCGATCTCTCGGCGTTTGTGAAAAGATCATTAAAGAAACCTTGCAAAACTTCAAGGCGCTTCCCGGACGCCTCGAACTTCTTGGCGAAAAAGATGGCATCCTCTTTTATAACGATTCGAATTCGACGACGCCCGAGGCCTGCATCGCCGCGCTTGAGGCCCTTGCGCCGAAACGCCGGCCCATCATCCTCATCGGTGGTGGCAGCGACAAGCAGCTCGACTTCACGGCGCTCGCGCCCCGGATCGAACACGAGGTGCAGCACCTGATCCTTTTCAAAGGATCGGCAACCGACAAGCTGCTCCCGCTTCTTCCGAAGACCCTCGCTCCCGAAATCGTTTCGTCGATGGATGATGCCTTCAAGAAGGCTTGCGCGGCAGCCAAACCCGGCGACATCGTGCTCCTCTCCCCCGCCGCCACGAGCTTCGGAATTTTCAGGAACGAGTACGACCGAGGCGACCAATTCCGCAGGCTGTTTACGGCCTTGTGATGATCGCCTTCTCGAGCACCTCGATGCGGGCCTTGTGATCGCGCAGCTCGAGAACGACTTCCTGCAGGATGTCCATGATGAGGTCGATCTTCGCCGCCATTCGCTCTTCGAAAGTGCGCATCTCCTGCCTGATTGCCGTAAATTCGTTTTGACAGGCCAAAGCGAGAGTGTCGATGCGGGCATCCATCTGATCCAGCCGAGCCTCGACCCGATCCAGCCGGGCCTCCATCCGGTCAAGCCGCGCCTCGACTTGATCGAGTCGTATTTCGACCCGGTCAAGCCGCGCCTCCATCCGGTCGAATCGCGCGCCGAATTCCACAAACTGCTGCGAAATTTCATGATCCATCATTCAATTCTAGGCGCTCACCATCCGGGGTCAAACTTCCTTTAATGAATTTTTAATGATTGCAAAATGGCCATTTGAAATCGCCGCGGAAACCCGCTAGAATTCCCATAATGTCTTCGGAAATCAACAAGCAGGAGCTCGAGCGGCTGGCCAAGCTCGCCCGCCTTTCGCTCACCCCGCACGAGGAGGAAAAATTCGTGAAGGACCTCGGGGCCATCCTCGATCATTTCAAGGAGCTGCAGTCGCTCGACACCGCGAAGGTAGAACCGATGTCCGGCGGAACCGACCTTTCGAACGTCTTCCGGGACGATGCCGAGCGCGAGAACACGAACCGCGGCGCTGGAACGGAGGCCTTCCCCAAGAAGGAAAACGGCTATCTGAAGATCCCGCCCGTCTTTGAACAATAATGATGACGAAGGAACCGCTCCATAATCTCACGCTGGCCTCGTTCCATGAGGGGCTGCTTGCCAAACGGTTCTCGGCGCTCGAAATGACGCAGGCGCATTTCGACCGCATCGAGGCGCACAATCCCGAGATCAACGCCTATCTGAGCGTCGCCCGCAACGAGGCGGAACGGCAGGCCGAGGCCGTCGACGTCGCGGTCGCGCGGGAC
>Ga0335069_10008792_pt1 | contig 14409 bp, 12 predicted proteins | sample Lox_Sample_11_FD_206714 | JGI IMG/M metagenome (GOLD analysis project Ga0335069, IMG submission 206714) | Soil microbial communities from Loxahatchee National Wildlife Refuge, Florida, United States - Lox_Sample_1.1 | ecosystem: Environmental > Terrestrial > Soil > Wetlands | place: USA... | reverse complement strand
TCGACGAGCAGATGAAGGGCTTTGAAGCGTGGGACGACTGGGCGTCGGGTCACCGCGGCCGCGCCAAGTAGGCATGGGGGATCATTGGAAGGAATCCTGTTCTGGGTGCTGTTCCTGGCCTTTGTGGCCATCATGCTGGTGCTCGACCTCACGGTCTTTCACCGCGGGCCGCACGCCGTGCGCTTCCGCGAAGCCCTGCTGTGGAGCGGCTTCTGGATCGGCCTCGCCGCGGCCTTCGCAGTCCTGGTTTATTTCTGGCGAGGCAGAACGCCGGCGTTAGACTTTGTCACCGGTTACCTGATCGAGGAGTCGCTTAGCGTCGATAATCTGTTCATCTTCCTGCTCATCTTCCGTTACTTCAAAGTGCCCGACCACTACCAGCACAAGGTTCTTTTCTGGGGAATTATCGGCGCGCTGGTGGCGCGGTTCATCTTCATCATCGCCGGAGTAGCGCTCATCCAACGCTTCCACTGGATCATTTACGTATTCGGCGCTTTTCTTGTCTACACCGGCATCAAGTTGTTCCGCAGTACCGAGGTCGAAGTTCACCCCGAAAGCAATCCCATCTTGAAGTGGTTTCGCAAAATGATGCCGGTGACGCCCGATTACGTGAAGGACAAATTTTTTGTGCGCGAAAACGGCTGGTCCGCCACGCCACTTTTGCTCGTGCTCATCGTCATCGAAACCACCGACGTCATCTTCGCCGCCGATTCCATTCCCGCCGTGCTCGCCATTACGCGCGACCCGTTTATCGTCTTCACCTCGAACGTCGTCGCCATCCTCGGCCTCCGGTCGCTCTACTTCGCGCTGGCTGGCATGATGGAGTTGTTTCACTTCCTGCATTACGGACTGGCGGTCATACTCAGCTTCATCGGCGTGAAAATGCTGATCTCGAACTATGTCGCGATCCCAACCTCGATTGCGCTAGGAGTGGTTGGAATCGTGCTGGCGATTTCAGTTGGGGCTTCCATGCTCTTTCCCAAGAAAGCAGCCACCAGGAATCAAACCTAGCTACTTCGTGGGACGGAATACCTAACGACGCCGGTAGGGTTGTTCCCAATGGACAATAGTCAATATTCAATAGACAATACTCGCCCGATGAAGTCACTGCGTTGTCTACTCACCCCTCTCTTCCTCATCACCCTGACGTTCGCCGCCAGCCCGAAGAAGGACTCGATGGCGATTCCGCCCGAGCCGAAGCTCCTTACCTGGTCGCAGCAGATTGCTGTCCGAGAAGGGTGGCTGGTAAAGCGCCACGCCATGATCCTCGACCTGCTGCGCAAGTACGGCGTGGATTGGTGGATCATCACTAACGAGGAATTTCACGACGATCCGCTGACCCAGTACATTGCGCCGCCACGGCCCTATACCGGCGGCCGCGACATCTTCCTCTTCATCGACACCGGCGAGAAAGGGCTGCGCAAGATCGCGGTCACCGGCTTCGCCGAAGAGAACGTGAAGAAGTTCTTCGAAGCGCCTGACGACCCGAAACCCGCGGCCGAGGTTCTGCCGTCGCTCTATAACGAGTATCATCCGAAAAAGATTGCGCTCTCCTTCAATGGCGGTCGCGGCGTAACCCGCAGCATCACCTACACGACGTACAAACTCCTGGCCGATAAACTCGGCCCCGATGCCGAGAGCCACTTTGTCCCCGCCGCCGACCTCATCGAGGAATACTCCGACACCCGCCTGCCGGATGAATTCGCTACATATACCGACATGTGCAAGGTGACGGAAATCCTTGCCAAGCGAGCGCTTTCGAGCGAGGTCATCAAGCCCGGCAAGACCACCGTCGGCGATGTACGCCGCTGGCTCTACGACGAGATGGGCAAGCGCAGCCTGTCCACGTGGTTCCAGCAGGATCTCCGCGTGCAACGCAAGGGCACGGAGAACAAGACATCGCGTGGCTTCCTCGCCGTTGCCCCCGAAGAAGTTGTGATCCAGAAGGGCGACGTGGTCCACCTCGACTTCGGCATTACCTACATGGGTCTGAATACCGACTGGCAGAAGATGACCTACGTGCTCCGAGACGGCGAGAAAGACGTACCGGAAGGGTTAAAGAAAGCTCTTGCCAACACCAACGCGCTGCAGGACGCGATGGTGAAGTTCTCGCGCCCGGGTCGGATTGCGGGCGATGTCTACAACGACGTGATGAACGAGATGAAAGAGAAGGGAATCGAGGCGAAAGTGTACAGCCATCCACTCGGCTTCCAGGGACACGGCCTCGGAGCCGCGATTGATTACCGCGCCGCGCAACGTCCCGAGGCCATGTCGGCCGCGAAGAAACTCCGCGATGGATCGTACATTGCAATCGAGTTGAACTCGGTAACCCCCGTTCCCGAATGGGATGGCCAAAAAGTCTTCGTGATGGAAGAAGACCCGGCGTATCTCACAAACGAGGGCTGGAAGTTCTTCGTGCCGCGGCAAACGGAGTGGTATGTCGTCAAGTAAGAAGAACGATGGACGAAGTAAGAGTTCAGATTGAAGATTTGATTGTGTCCGCTGCGAGTCCTTCAATCTGAAATCTGAGATTTCGTCATTCGAACCGTATCTTCGCTCCCGCCACCACCGAGTGCTTCAGGTACTTCTTGTCGTCGTGTTCGGGATAGTCGGTGCGATAGTGGGCGCCACGGCTTTCGAGGCGTGCCATGGCTGAGCGGGCGATAAGGATTCCTGTTTGCCAGATGTTGTTCGCTTCGAAGGCGCGGCGGCAGGCCTCTTTGGGAATCGATTCACTGAGTGCCTGCAATTTTTCGAGGGCCTGCTTGAGTGACTTGCCCGAGCGCACGATGCCAACGTCGCGCCACATGATCTCCTGCACCTGCCGAACGAAATCTTCCGCTGCCTTTGCCGATGGTGTAACGATCCCGTTTGGTCTGCCGCCGGCAACTTTTTTCTCCGGCATCGGCTCGGCCAGTTCTGATTCGTCGAGCATCGTACGCGCCGCACGGCAGCCGTAAACCAGACCTTCCAGCAGGGAATTGCTCGCCAACCGATTCGCGCCGTGAACGCCCGTGCACGCGACTTCGCCGGCGGCGTACAAGCCTTTCAGCGTCGTGCGGCCGACAAGGTCGGTCTTGACTCCCCCCATCGCGTAGTGCGCCGCTGGACGCACGGGAATCATGTCTTCGGTGATATCCACGTTGTATTTCAGGCAGGTTTCGTAGATGCGCGGGAAGCGCGCTTTCAGCTTCTCGGGGTTCTTGTGCGTCAGATCGAGGTAGACAACCGGTTCCTTGGCGTGGCTGAGTTCCAGTTCGTGCGCGATTGCCCTGGCCACCACGTCGCGCGGAGCCAACTCGGCCAGCGAGTGATATTTCGGCATGAAGCGGACGAGTTGATCGTTGCGCAGCACCGCGCCTTCGCCGCGCAGGGCCTCCGACAGCAGGAAGCGCGGAGCATTCTTCAAGAACAGTGCTGTCGGGTGGAACTGCACGAACTCCATGTCGCTGACTTCGGCTCCGGCGCGAAACGCCATCGCCACGCCGTCGCCGGTCGCCACCGGAGGATTCGTGCTCTCCTTGTAAACATGGCCCAGGCCGCCAGTCGCCAGCAGCACTGCAGCCGCGCGCACCGGATGTAACTCGCAGTGTTCGTCGAGCAGCGTCAAACCCACTACGCGCCCTTCTTCCAGCAGCAGGTCGGTGGCAAACTCGAACTCGCAGATTGAGATGTTCTTCAGCGACTTGGCTTTGAAGTAGAGCGCCCGCCCGATTTCCTGCCCGGTTGAGTCGCCATGCGCGTGCAAGATGCGGTCGCGGCTATGCGCGCCTTCGCGCGTGAAAGCCAGTTTGCTGCCGTCGCGGTCGAACTGCGTGCCCCAGGCGATCAGTTCTTCGATCCGTTCGGGGCCTTCGTTGACCAGCACGTGCGCCGCGTCAGGATTGACGAGCCCGTCGCCAGCGACCACCGTGTCCTGGAAGTGCAGTGAGATCTCGTCTTCGTCACTGAGCGCGGCTGCAATGCCACCCTGCGCGTACTGCGTCGCCGATTCGGTGTATTCCAGCTTGGCGAGAACGAGAACCCGGCCGGACGCGGCGAGTTCGATAGCGGCGCGCAGTCCGGCGATGCCGGCGCCAACCACCACGAAATCCGTTTCTGAAGGAACGCTCTTCATTGCGAACTGAGAATGGTATCACCGCCGACTCCGCGGGCGGCGAAACGTACTAAGCTATTATGGAACGAATGCCACGGATCAAGATCGAAATTCCGGTACATCCATACGATGCAGTGGTCGAAAATGGGATTCTGCAACGTGTCGGACAAGTTGTGTCGGAATTGCTCCCCGGGCGAAAACGCGTGTTTGTTGTGACTTCGGCGCCGATTCGTAAGCTTTGGGGCGAGTCACTCGCGCAGTCGCTGGAGAAGTTTGATTCTGTATTGCTCGAGATGCCCGACGGCGAGCGCAATAAGAATTTTCGGACCGTCGAGGCCCTAGCGCGCAAGATGGTGACCAAGGGCGCCGATCGCAAGGCAGTGGTGCTTGCGCTCGGCGGCGGCGTGGTCGGCGACTGCGCGGGATTCATGGCATCGATTTACATGCGCGGTGTCGATGTCATCCAGATTCCGACGACGCTGCTGGCTCAAGTTGACGCGTCCGTCGGCGGCAAGACCGGCGTCGATCTGCCGGAAGGGAAGAACCTGATCGGAACGTTTCATCATCCGCGCGCGGTGCTGATCGATCCGTCGGTGTTGAGCACGCTGCCCGACCGCGAATTTCGCGCTGGTCTCTACGAAGTGCTGAAATGCGGGCTGATTCGTCGCCCGGAAATTTTCGAGTTCATGGAGAAGAACCGCGAGCGCATCCTGCAACGCGAGCCAGAGGCGCTCGAGTACTTGATTACAGCAGCCGTTCAAGTGAAGGCCGAAGTTGTCGCTGCCGATGAGCGCGAAGGAAACTTGCGGCGCATCCTGAATTTCGGCCACACCATCGGGCACGCGCTCGAAGCCGAAACCGGCTACAAGCACTTTTTGCACGGCGAAGCGGTCGCATGGGGCATGGTTGCGGCGTCAATGCTGTCGGTTGCGATGCAAAAAACTTCTCCCGAAACAGCGCAGCGCATTATTGCCAGCATTCTTGCGTATGCGTCGTTGCCGAAGGTGGAAACGCGTGGCAAGAAGATCGTGAAGCGGCTCGGCACCGATAAGAAGACGCTCGACGGCGTGGTGCACTTCATTCTTCCGACCCAACTGGGTTCGGTCGAAGTCGTGAAAGACGTGCCCGAGAAGGCGATCATCCAGGCGGTGGAAGAACTCCGGTACTTGTCACAGACGGTTTAGTGAACTTGTCGATTGTCTATTAACGTCAAAAACGAACCGGTGATTGGCGCTGCGCCCGCCGGCGCTACCGACCGCGACTCCGCTTCGCGAGCGGTGCGCGAAATGTTTGGTTCGATCGCGCACCGCTACGACTTCCTGAACCACGTGCTATCGATGAACACCGACCGCTACTGGTGGTGGCGCGCGTCGCGGACGTTTCAGCACATTCTTACCCGCAACGACGGCCGGGTGCTCGATCTTTGCTGCGGCACTGGCGACATGACTTTTGCACTCAAGAAGCGCAGCGGCAACGCCACGCCGGCGATTATGGGCGCCGACTTCTCGCACGCCATGCTGCAGCGCGCGGTCGCCAAATCGCGCGGAACGACGCTGCGCTGGGTCGAGGCCGATGCGCTTCGTTTGCCGCTGCCGGACGACCATTTCGATCTCGTGACTTCTGCTTTCGGCTTCCGCAATTTGGCGGATTACGACGCCGGACTGGCTGAAATCTACCGCGTTTTGCGCGCAAACGGCGAAATCGGAATCCTCGACTTTGGCGAGCCCAAGGGCTTGCTCGGCCGCTGTTACCGGTTCTACTTCCGACACGTTTTGCCGCGGATCGGGACGCTGCTTTCCGGCGTCCGCGGTCCTTACGCTTATCTTCCGGCCAGCGTTGCGCGCTTTCCTGAACCAAACGAGATGCTGGAGCGCATGGAGCGCGCCGGCTTCCGCGAGCCCTCGTGGACGCCGTATACGTTTGGGATCGCCGGTCTTTACCGGGCGAAGAAGTAGCCGAGGCCGGAAAAAAGATCGGGAGGATCGCCGTGGTAGCTAGCTATGCAAAACCCAGGGCTTCCGCTGCTCCATGGCTAAAGAGTTATCCTTTTTGGCACCATTCATCTACGCTCAGCGGTCCCGATCCCCCGATCACCAACGTTACAAGGCAAGCGAGGTACAAGAGCGCCACTTCATAACCGGGCTTACCGAATTGCGGGCCGGCGGCGGTAACCGCTTGCAGCTTGATCGAGCTGAATCCGAGGACCGGAGCAGTTCGCGGCAGTGTTGCATGCACTCGCCGTTCCCGCTCCTCACCTCATGAGCTGGCTGACGATCGCCGTCGAACTCCTGGATGGACTAGCCGTGCTGCTGGGTGCATTCGTACCGTTGGCGAGCCTGCCGTTGGCAGCGGTGATGCTGGTCGCCGCGAGAAAAACAGAGGGGGACTGCCTGCGGACTAACTCTTTTGCGATGCGGCCGCAATCTGATCTTCGGTCTTGAACGTATCTTGTAACGCCAGCGCTACGGAGTACTGGAGGATGCTCTCGTAATCCTTGCCGAGGAACTGTTTGAGGCGGCTGCAGTCCACCAGGTACGAGCCGTACATATAGGGCGCTGCTTCGGGGGGAATGCCGGAGACGCCGAATTTCCACAGCAGGCCGAGGATCTCGCGCATCATCCACTTACCGGGGACCTGCATGACGCGCGCGTTGGCGATCGCCGATATCTCTTCGAACGACATGGGCTCGCCGCGACCGGCGACGTTCAGGACCGTGAGTTCGTATTTGCCCGGCCCGGGGCGGCGCAGGATGTTGGCGATGAGGCGGGCGACATCGTCGATGTGAACGAATTGCAGGCGGTTCTGGCGGTAGGCCTTGCCGGGGGTCAGCATCGGCAGGCGCTTGCCTTCCTGGCGCATGCGCTCGGCGCGTTTGCCGCGGCCGCTGGGCGTTCCGCGCAGGGCTCCGACCATGTAGTTCTGGACGGTCGCGCCGGTGAAGATAGCCGGCCGCAAAACGTAGGTGGCGCAGTCGCCGAGGCTCTCGGCGCGAAAGCGAACCACGTCGTCCGCCTCGCGCTTGTGGATCGCATAGGGAAGCGTGTGCGCGTTGAGCGGATGCGTTTCTTTCACAGGGCCGGGCGTGTCGGGTCCGTAGACCGAAACGCTGCTGGGGAAGAGGAAGGTGTCGATGGCGCCGTCGTGCCGGTTGACCTCGGTGATGGCCTCCATTACGCGGGCGGTGCCGGCGACGTTAATCTGCCACATGCGATCAAGATCGAGAACACCGCTGCGCAGGGGATCGAGCACGAAGGCAAGGTGGACGACAGCGCGCGCCTTCGACTGTTTGAGGAGTTGCACCATCTGGCGGCAGGCGGCTTCGCGTCCGAGGTCGATGTTCTCGTAACGGAGGGGCGTATCGGTGCGGGGGGGAGCGATGTCTACCGCGATCAGGTTGAAGTCCGTGAGCAGGGGAAGCAGGCGCAAGCCTAGGTTACCGGCGGCGCCGGTAACCACGATAGTCGGCTTGTCTGCACTGCTCACTGAGATGGCGGCGTCGTTTTCTGCGCGGGCGGATTGGGGACTACTGGGACCGTCTTCGGCGTCGGGTGCGGCGGCAGCATTCCCGAAGGCCCGCCGGCGGGGCCGATCATGCGATCCGGACCGGGGGAGCCGTGGAAGTATGCTGGATTGAACTCCGGCTTGGCCGATGAGATGAGCGCATCCATTTTGTCCTGGATTTTCTTGCGGCTGAGCTGCGTCTCGATATCGGTCTTCACGGCGTCGAGCGGAATCGTTTTCTTTTCTTCGACGCGATAGACGTAGGCTCCGGCGGCTTCGACGCTAACGTCGGATAGTTCGCCCTGCTTCAAGTCGAAGAGGAACTTCTGGCTGGGAGGCACAGAGCCCTGCCGCCAGTCTGGAATGCTGGTGGGCGGGGGAGGCGTGGTGTAGCCCTTCGTGGTGTAGACGTCTTTCTGCACCGCATCGAAATCTTCGCCCTTGGCGAGACGCTCGCGCACCTTCAAGCCTTCGGCCTTCAGGTCGTCGTCGGTCGGCTTCTTGTCGTCAGGCTTGGCGGTGGGGCTGTTGCGGGGGATGAATACGCGCTTCAGCGAAATCTCTTCGTAGTCGGGCTTCTTCTCGTCGTAGTATTTCTGGATTTCAGCCGCCGTGGGCTTTGTCTTTTCCTGGATGTTGCGGATCAATTCCTGCGAGGCGACCTGCAACTTCATAAAAGCCATGAAATCGCGGAAGTGTTGCGTGTCTTGCAGGCCGCGCTTCTTGGCCTCGTTGGAGAGAACAAGCATCTTGGCGTAGTCGTTGGCCAGGCTCTGGCGGGCCTGCGGAGGCAGCTTGGGATTGACCGTGTCTACCAGCTTTTCAAATTGAGCCTTGGTGATGATGGTGATGCAGGCGTCTGACTTCGGGTCGGTGCCCTTGGGCGCCGTGGGGCAAAAGCCCTTCAGCACGATAACGGGCGCGGTGGGCGGAAGATCAGCAGCATCTTTGGGTGCCGTGGCGCTCGTAACCTGAGCTGGATTGGCGACGGTGACGCGCTGCGGAGGGGCGGGTTTCTGAGTCGCTTGCTGAGTTGAACTGGCTGGGGGCGCGGCCTGCGCAAAGCAGGCGCCCGTCGCGATGAGAATCACACCGAGTAAGTTACGCATAGAAGCTCCACAACTCATGCCGCGAAGCCGCGGCCTGAGAAGATGATGACGGTAAGTGGGAAAATCGTAGCACAACGTTTGACGGCTGCTTGCTTCTGTTGTACGCGAGGTACTGCGCGGGTAACGTCCTAGCTAGTTTCGAAGCGAACAGCGATAATCGAGGCGATGCCAGAGTCCGCGACATTCAGTGCCGGAGAGATGCGCGCCGAGAAGCGCTCGGTGGCACAGAACTCGGTGATTGCGGCGGTGGCGATCACGCTGCTGAAGGTGATTGTCGGACTCACGACCGGATCGTTGGGCATCCTCTCCGAAGCGCTGCATAGCGGGCTCGACCTGGTGGCGGCGGCGATCACGCTATTCTCGGTGCGAGTATCGGATAAGCCGGCGGATGCGGATCATCAGTACGGTCATGGCAAGGTCGAGAACTTTTCGGCTTTCATCGAAACCGGCCTGCTGCTGCTGACCTGCGTGTGGATCATCTGGGAAGCCATCAAACGGCTGTTCTTCCATAGCGTGGAGATTGAACCTTCGATTGCGGCGTTCGCAGTGATGGGATTCTCGATCGTGGTGGATGTGTGGCGCTCAAAGGCGTTGCGGCGCGTGGCGGAGAAGTACGACAGCCAGGCATTATCGGCCGACGCGCTGCATTTCCGGACGGATGTGTGGTCGAGTTCGGTGGTGATCTTGGGGCTGGCCCTGGTGCTGGCTGGCCGTCAATTTCACATCGCGTGGATGCGCGTGGCCGATCCCCTGGCGGCGCTCTTTGTGGCGGGGATTGTGGTTTCGGTGAGCTGGCGATTGGCGCGGCAGACGGTTGATGCGCTGCTGGATGCGGCGCCCTCGGGTGTGCGGAGCGAAATCATCAATGCTGTTTCGCAGGTTGACGGGGTGCTGGAGGTGGATCGGGTGCGCATACGGCGCGCCGGAAACCATTATTTCGCCGATCTCTCGATTGGCTTAAACCGGGGCGTTACGTTTCAGAAATCCGAGCAGGTCACACACGAAGTAGCGGACATGGTGGCGAACATTCTTCCTGACGCGGACGTGATTGTGCATCCGGTGGCGCGCGCGGTCTCGACCGAGAATATCTTCGACCGCATTCGTGCGGTGGCCACGTCGAATAACGTCAACGTGCACGACATCAGCATTCAGGATTTTCACGGTCGGTTGCACGTGGAGCAGCACCTCGAGCTCGACGAGAAGCTGCGCCTCAAAGAAGCTCACGATAAAGTTACAGATCTCGAAGCCGAAATGAAGCGACGAGTGCCGGAGATTGCGTCGATTCTGACGCACATTGAGAGCGAGCCGGCGACGATCGAGACGGCGCAGCAGGTGGAAGCGAATTACGAGCTGGAACGGAAAATGAAAGCGGCTTCGCGCGAGTTTCCCGACATTCTCGATACGCACGAAGTCATCTTCAAACGGGTCGGCGACAAGCTGTACGTGTCGTGCCACTGCACGATGCCGGACGAACTGCTGCTATCGAAAGTGCACGAGTTGATGACGGAGCTGGAGATTCGGTTCAAACAGCTAGACCCTGAACTTTTCAGAGTCTTAATCCATCCTGAGCCGAGTACTGATAATCTGCGGTAGATATGGCGGAAATAACCGCATCTGCGATTTGGACGGATAAAGATCGGTTCATCGGAATGGCTTCTTCCGGTCATGCGATTGTTGTCGATGCGGGGGCGGAGAAGACGGCAAACAGCCCGATGGAGTTGGTGTTAATTGGGTTGTGCTCGTGTACAGCGGTTGATGTAGTCAGCATATTGCGCAAGAAGCGCGAGCCGTTTTCCCGAGTGGAGGTGTATGCCGATACGGAGCGGGCAACGCAGCCGCCAAGGGTGTACACGAAGATCAAGCTGGTATATCGCGTTGGCGGAAAGGTGAGCCGGAAAGCGGTGGAAGATGCGGTGCGGCTTTCGATGGAGAAATATTGCTCGGTCGAGGCGATGCTGAAAAAGACGGCTGAGATCAGCTGCGAAATCGTGATGGAATAGAATACTGATGCGCCGTTGGGGATTGGCGCTACTAACTAGACGAGCGCGGGAATCGCAGAACTTAAAAGGTGGATGCGTGAGCAAGATGCTCACGCGACAGCCAGCGGGACGCTGACGCTACAAATAACATGGCAAAGACCGTAATCGTTTTCACACAACCTGGCTGACCGCCCTGTCACTGGGCCGTCCAGTTCCTTTCGGAGAAAGGAATCGTGTACGAAGAGCGTGATGTCAGCCGAGATCCGCAAGCGGTAGACGATCTCATCAACAAGTACGCAAGCCGCTCGACGCCGACGCTGGTGATCGGCGAAGAGGTGATGATCGGATTTGACCCCGACCGACTCGAACAGCTCATGGCCGAATAGGCACCCGCTGCGCGGTTATCTGTTCATCGCGTCGGCGGCATTGTGCTGGGGAATTTCTGCTGCGCTCGGACGCGCTGCTTTCACGGGCCGGCTGTTCAGCTCTGGACAAGCGCTGCCGCCGATTGACCCGCTCATTCTTGCCCAGAGCCGTACGACGATGTCGCTACTGATGCTGGCGCCGGCGCTGCTTCTATGGCGCGGTCGAGCAGCCATGCGCATTCCGCAGCGCGATTTTTGGCGAGCGATGCTGATCGGTGTGCTTGGCGTGGCGGCGTCGAACTATTTCTACTATCTGGCAATCCAGAAAACGAACGTGGCGACGGCGATCATCCTGCAATACACCGCACCGGTGTGGGTGCTGGTGTACATGGTCGGGCGAAGGCTACAGCGAGCGACGGCGCAGAAGGTCGTGTCGATTGGGATTGGCTTGCTCGGAACTGCGCTGGTGATCAATGTTTTCGGCGGGGCAGGACTGAAACTGAATCATGTCGGGGTAATTGCGGCGCTGCTCGCGTCGCTGTCGTTTGCTTGCTACAACATCTTCGGCGGGCAACTGGTGCAACAACATGATCGCTGGAAGGCGCTGGTTTACGTGCTGCTGGGGACGGTGACGTTCTGGGCGATCGTGAATCCGCCATGGCGGGTGATCGAGGCGCACTACTCGGGAGCGCAATGGATGTTTCTGGCGATCTTCGCGGTAACTTCGGTGTTATTGCCGTTCTCGTTTTACTTTTCTGGATTGCACCATCTCGATCCCACGCGGGCGATCGTGACCAGCTGTTTGGAGCCGGTGTTCTCCATTGCGATCGCAGCGGTTGCATTAGGCGAGGGAGTGGGGCCGGTACAGGTCGTGGGGATGGTCTTGGTGCTGGGAGCTACGGTGTTGATACAGAGGCGGGAAGCGGGAGTTGCAGTGGAACCGATGGAATAAATGGACGATGGGCGATGGCAGAAATAAATCCTCTAAGCACACGATTCTCACTCGTCCTTCTTACTTGGATTAGTTCCACATGACGCGGAGTTTTTTCAGCGCGACTGCGGCAACCTGGTAGTCGGCGCTCTCTTCCAAGGCGCGCGCGTAGCACTGGCGTGCCTTTTGCCATTCGTAGCGTTTTTCGTAGACGCGACCGAGGTTGAACCAGGGGAAGCAGTAGGACTCGTAACGCGGGGCTTGAGTGGCCTTTTCGAGCCACGGGATGGCTTCGGTGAGCTTGCCCTGCTCGATCAGGTAGGCGCCGATGTCGTTATACGGGTTGCCGAAATCGGGGTCAACCTCGATGGCTTCGAGGCATTCTTCGATGGCCTTGTTGTAGTCGCCGAGGAACGAATAGGACCAACCGCGGAAGGTATAGGCCTCGGCGGTGGGGTAGGCCTCGATGGAGCGCGTGTAGAGTTCGATAGCCTGGTGATATTCACCCTGCATCTGCAAGGCGTACGCTTGCCGGAAATACTGGACGGCGGTATCGCGCTGATCAGAACCCTGCATAGGAGACCGAGGAGAGTACGCCCGAATCTTAGCGAGATACGAATCGCAAGGCAAGGGCCGCGAAATGACACCCGTAACCGTCCTGTGCGATGCTGAAAGTAACCGTGAAGAGATTACTTGCTTTTCTACTTTTTCTTGCTTCGGCTTTTGCGCAAACGACGTCGGCGCCTGCGTCGCCGCAGGAACCCGCTTCCAGCCAGCAGAACGCGCCGTCGCAAGCGCAGCAACAAGCGGAGCCGGAGCACCACATCACGGACGCGGAGGCGCAGGAGTTGTTCCGCGCCGTGGACGAGATCATGGCGTTCGACAGCAAGGCAACGGGAATGCCAATCCGGCATTCCGTCAAGCGCAAGCTGACGTCGCGCAAGGAAGTGGAGAAGTATTTCGTCGATGCGTTCAAGGACGACGAGTCGGCAAAGCACATGATGCAGGCCGAGGTGGTGCTGAAGAAGTTTGGGTTGATCCCGCGCGACTCGTCGCTCGAAGGCACGCTGCTGGCGCTCTACACGGAAGCGGTGGCGGGCTATTACGACCCGAAGACGAAGACCGTTTACCTGCTGGACTGGCTTGATCCGGAGTCGCAGAAGCCGGTGCTGGCGCATGAGCTAACTCATGCGTTACAGGATCAGAACTATGACCTCATCAAGTTCATGAAGCACGGCAAACAGAAGAAGACGGGCAAGTACGATGTGACCACGAGCGAGGCGGATTCGGCGCGCGTGGCCTTGATGGAAGGTCAGGCGGCGGCGGTGATGGTGGACTATTTGCTGGCGCCGATGCATCAGTCGGTGGAAACCAATCCCGATATTGCTCGCGCGGTGCAGGCGGGGATGCTCAACGATACCGGCGCTCCGATCATGCACAAGGCGCCATTGTATCTGAAGGAAGACCTGAAATTTCCTTATACCTATGGACTCGATTTTGTGCTGGCGCTGCTGAAAGTCTCGAAGGAAAAGGCGTTTGGAGAGGCGTTCCAGAATCCACCGGTAGATACGCGGCAGGTGATGGAGCCGAAGACGTATCTGGCAAAGCAGGCCGTTCCGCCGCTCGCCATGCCTAACTTCGACAAAGTGCTCGGACATGGATGGGAACGATTCGACGTGGACAGCGTGGGTGAGTTCGACGTTTCGGTGTTAGCACGAGAGTATGGTGCGCCGCCGGCAAGAGCGAACGATCTGGCAACGATGTGGCGGCAGCAATATTACTTCGCGGCGGCAAAGCGCGACGTGATGCCTACGAAACCCGGAGATGTGGCGCTGATCTACGTGTCACGCTGGAGTTCGCCAGAGGCGGCGACGGCCTTCGCGAAACTGGACGGCGAGTCGCTGAAAAAACGGTACAAGCAACTGCAGCCGGTTGCGGGCGAAGAGGGGCATTGGAAGACGGAAGAGGGAGATGTCTTCATCGAACAACACGGGCCGCTGGTGCTGGTGACGGAAGGGTTTGACGCGGCGACTTCGGGGAAGATGCGGGATGCGGCTCTGGGGGCGATTGCGAACGGAAAGTGACTTTGTGGGCTCCAGCGCGATCCCACATCTCGAAAAGAACGAGCTGTGGGGCACCAAGAGCATGACGGAATTGCGAAACGACTGACAACTAACGACCAGCGATTGCTTTTGTATAATCGCGAGTTCTTGTTTCGAATCCTGAGGAGATCTGATTGGCACAGGCAGAAATCGGCATTATTGGCGGCAGCGGGCTGTATAACATGCCAGGGTTCAGCAATGTCCAGGAAGTGAAGTTGACGACGCCGTTCGGTGATCCTTCGGACGCGTATGTGCTCGGTGCGCTGGAAGGACGCAAGGTGGCGTTCCTGGCGCGACATGGGCGCGGACATCGCATCATGCCGACG
>Ga0335069_10008791_pt1 | contig 14409 bp, 11 predicted proteins | sample Lox_Sample_11_FD_206714 | JGI IMG/M metagenome (GOLD analysis project Ga0335069, IMG submission 206714) | Soil microbial communities from Loxahatchee National Wildlife Refuge, Florida, United States - Lox_Sample_1.1 | ecosystem: Environmental > Terrestrial > Soil > Wetlands | place: USA... | reverse complement strand
TCTTGTCGCCGCTGTCCTTCACGAAGGCCGGACCCAGGCTGTGGCTCAGCTCGTGGAAGAGTGTCTCGTCGAAGAAAGCGTCCGCCGAGAGGAGTGAGGTCTGCGACGGGTCGAGAATCTTCTCGGCGAGCGGACGCATGATCCGGTCGAACTTCGTCTCGATGAGGTTGCGCAGGAGCACCTTCTTGGCGCCCTTCTCCTTGCGCACCACCTCGTCGTTCGGGAGGTTGAAGGCGATCGTCTGCACGCCGATGCGCGCCTCGCCGCTCGTGTAGACGAGGTCCACGACGCGGATCGGGCTGTCGGCCCCGCGCTTGCCGTGCGCGCCCGCCGGGATGGGCAGGTTGCGCTCCATGTCGGGCAGGAGCTTCTTGTAGCGCGCGAGCTTCGACGAGGCGGCCGGGTCGCTCACGGTCACGTAGGCCTCGAAGGATGCCTTCTGGCCCAGCAGATCGTCCTCGTACGTCTCGTACGGACCGATGGTCGGCTCGACGCGCGAGTCGAGATCCATCCAGTCCTTGTCGCTCTGGCGGTAGTCGTCGCTCGCGAACGAGGCCGCACGCGACGTGAGGAACTTCTCGAGTGACTTGTTCTGCGTCGTGCCGGCGGCCTCGACGAGGAGCGTCGCGGCGGGCTTGAGCCAGTCGCCGTACTGCTGCGAGTAGGGCACCGCCTTGAGGTCCGCGCCGTCTCGCACCACGACGGTCGTCAGGCTCTCGAGCGCGTCCTTCTTGTCGGGGTGGGCCGCGACGTACGCCTTGAACGCGTCGGCCGTCATGTCTTCCGGATAGAAGCCGGCGCCCGCGGGGCGCACCTGGTCGGTCGCGAACGGCTTGAAGTGGTCCTGCCGGTCCCACGGACCGCGCATGAGGTCGAAGTACGTGAGGAGAAGCTTGCCGTGATCGCTGGTGTCGGTCGCGAGCTTGGTGCGCAGGACCGGGTTGCCCGCCCACGCCTGCCTGTCGAACACCGGATCGAGCAGCTTGGCCGCCGCGATGATCTTCTGCATCGCCTGCTTCTCGGGCTCGGGCAGCGATGACACGTCCGCCGTGATCACCGCAGGCACGAACTGGGCGATTTTCGTGCGCAGGGGCGTGTCGTCGGGGGGTGCAGGCGCCGCCGTCGCGGCGGGTGCCTGGGTGGGAGCCGTGACGGGAAGGGGCGCAGGCGCCGGAGGGGGGTTGTCCGCGCAGGCAACGATCAGGCAGGGGGCAAGAAAAAACGCGCGTCTCATTGCGGCCGATCTCGCACACTTTCCGTTGCCTGTCGCGTGCTCCGCTCAGATCGTAGGATTCGCAGGATGGCAGCCCGCCCTGTGGCTACCGGCGCTAGAGCCCTGCTCGTCGTGCTCGCGGCGGCAGCGGGGTGCGCGCAGGGGACGCCGGGCGATGCGGTGCCGACGACGCGTGGCGTCGTTCAGCTCTCCAGCAGTCTGAGCCCGCGGGCCTGGCCCGAGCGTGACGTCGGGCGAATGGATCCGGGCGCGCGTCTCGAGGGGATGTCGATGCTCCTGGCGCCCTCGGGGACGAAAGCCGAACGCGGCGAGCTCCTGCGCAGCCTGCAGGATCCCGCCTCGCCTCTCTATCACCGGTGGCTCACGCCTCAGCAGTACGCGGCGCGCTTCGGGGCGAGCCCGGCGGACATCGCGCGCGTCACCTCGTGGCTCCGCGACCAAGGCTTCGACGTGCTGGGCACCGCGCCCACCGGCCTCCGCGTCTTCTACAGCGGCACGGTCGGCCAGGTGGAGCGTGCCTTCGCGACCGAGATGCATCGATACGCCGTCGGGAGCGAGACGCATTTCGCCATGTCGATCGCTCCTTCCATTCCCGCCGACCTCGCCCCGGTCGTGTCGGGACTGCACGGGCTCGACGACTTCCGGCCGAGGCCCAAGTACAAGCCGGCCGGCGGCTCGATCTACGAGATGTCGCCGACGGACTTCGGGACCATCTACGACCTGAGCCCTCTCTATGCGGCGGGCATCGACGGGACGGGCCAGAAGATCGCGGTCGCCGGACAGACGGCGATCTACGCGACGGACGTGAGCACGTTCCGCAGCACCTTCGGCCTGTCCGACGCCCAGCCCACCGACGTGCTCGTCCCCTACAGCGGCAACTCCTACGTCAGCAACTCGAACGACCTGGGCGAGTCGGAGCTCGACGTCGAATGGTCGGGCGCCGTGGCGAAGAACGCGACCCTCCTTTTCGTCCACACCGGCGACAACCAGAGCTACAGCGTCTTCGACTCCGTCTACTACGCGGTGGAGAACGCCATCGCCCCGATCCTCAGCCTCAGCTACGGCTACTGCGAGTACGAGGCCACGCAGAGCGAAGCCATCTTCTACGAGACGATGGGCGACGTCGCCGCGATGCTCGGCATCTCGATGGTCACGTCGAGCGGAGACGACGGTCCGGCGACGTGCGACTACCACGGGGCCGAAGGCACCCAAGGGCTGGCCGTGGACTTCCCGGCCGACATTCCCACGGTCACCGGCGTCGGCGGCACCGACATCATCGCGCAGCCCACCTCGATGTACTTCGACGGGAACGGCTACGCCGTCTCGTACATCCCCGAGGTGGGGTGGAACGACACTGCGGCCTCGGTGCACAACGGCGGCGGCATGGCGGCGAGCGGCGGAGGACTGAGCCGCGTCTTCGCCAAGCCGTACTGGCAGACCGGCATCACGCCGAGCGACGGCGCGCGCGACGTGCCGGACCTGGCGCTCAGTGCATCGTGGCTCACGGTGCCGTACGTCATCGTCAACGGCGGCCACCAGGTCCAAGCCGGAGGCACGTCGGCAGGGGCGCCGACGTTCTCGGGGATCCTCGCGCTCGTCAACCAGGCGATCGGTGCGGCGCAACCCGGGCTGGGCAACGCGAACCCCGTCCTCTACGCGCTGTCGCAGAGCGTGCCGGGCGCGTTCCACGACATCACCATGGGCGACGACATCGTGCCCTGCCGCAGCGGGACGCCCGACTGCCCGGCGGCACCTCCTTATCAGTACGGATACACCTGCGGGCTTGGGTACGACCTGGTGACCGGCCTCGGATCGATCGACGCTGCGAACCTGGTGAACGCGTGGAAGTCGCTCATCCCGACGACCACGACGCTCGCGGCGACCGCGCAGGGCACGACCGAAGGATCGCCCCTGGAGCTCGACGCCACGATCACGTCGAACGCCACCGGCACCCCGATGACGGGCAACGTGACCTTCTTCTACTACACGGAGTATTCCACCGGAGGCATCGACCTGTCGGCGCCGCTCGGCACGGTTGCGTTGACGCCGGTGACCTCTCCCACGGAGGGCGGGACGGCGACGCTCATGACCCACGCACCGCCGGGGCTCTACGGCAAGGCCCAGGTGGTCGCAGTCTACGGCGGCGATCCGCACTACCTTGGGTCGTGGTCGGCGCTGGTCGCGGTCAGCGCCACCTCGACGCTCGCCATCTCGCCGGCGAACCCCACCGTCAATCCGGGGCAGACGGTGATGTTCACGACCACCAGCGGACAGTCTCCCTTCGTGTGGACGTTGGGGACCACGACGGCGACCTCGACGTCGTCCATCGACCCGACGTCCGGCCTCTATCAGGCCAGCAGTACGGGAGGAGAGCAGGACACGATTCTCGTCGTCGACGCGTACGGTGCCGAGGCGCTGACGACCGTCACGGTCGCGCAGTCGGCGCCCGGCGACGGCGGGAGTCTTCAGGACGCGGCCGGACGACCGGATGGATCGGGACCGGTCGACGCCGGCGCGGACGAGGGGACGCCTCCGACGAGCGACTCGGGCAGCACGAGCGAGGCCGGCACGAAGCCGACGCCCCCGCCCGCGAGCCCCGGATGCTCGTGCACCGCCGTGGGAGCCGGCGGCAGCTCGGATCCTGGGGCCGCGTGGATCTCGGCGGCGGCTCTCGTCGCGAGCGCTACGGAGGTCGTCCCGTACTTCTTCGCGCGCCACACGCCCAGGCCCTCGTCGAGGATCGTGACCTTCGTGAAGCCCTTCTCGGTGAGCCGGCGCGCGAGCTGCCCCGACTCGGCGTGGGGGCACGCGCAGTAGCAGACGAGCCACGCGTCGCGCGGGAGTTGCGCGATGTACGGGTCGGGATCGTAGAAAGGCACGCTCACGGCTCCCGTGATGTGCTCGCCGATGTAGTCCGACGGTGCGCGTGCATCGAGGAGACCCATCTTGGCGCCGCGATCCAGCTCGCGCTTCACGATGTCGGCCGGCGTCGTGCCCGGTGAGGCCTTGAAGTCGTTGGGCTCGGGTCCCTTGGGGTGGAGCGGGGTGGCGCCGAGAGGGAGCGGCGGCATCTTGCCGGGAACCGCCATCGGTGCGGCCGGCGCCTGCCCCTGCCACTGGCGCAGCAGTGCGATCACGTCCTCGATGTCGTCGTGGCTCAGCTTTTCGGCGAAGCTCGGCATCGGCGTGCCCGGGCGCCCGTCGTGGATCGTCGCGCGCAGCATCCCGTTGCCGGCGGACCCGAGCAGGTCGGGGTTGCCGATGTGGACGTAGGGCCCTCCGGTCCCGTGGTCGCCGTGGCAGCCGATGCACTGGGTGGCGTACACCTTCTCCCCGCGGCGCGTGTCGCCCCCGGACGCCGTGCCTTCCCCGGTCGCCTTCGGAAGCGTCTCGAACGTCCTCAGGTACGCGACGATCGAGGTGACCTCGGGGTAGCCGAGCGGTCCCGATCGCATGCGCGACCAGGCCGACATCGTCGTGCCGGCGCGGCCGTTGCCGATGGCCGTGTCCAGGTACGCGTCGGTCACCATGGAGAGGAAGTGCGGGTTCGTGATGGCTGGAGCGTTGTCGGCGACGTAGCCCTGCCCCTGCAGCCCGTGGCAGACGGCGCACATGCGGTCGTAGAGGGCCGCCCCGCGCGCCTCGTTCGCGGTCATCGTCTTGCCGCCGCACTCGAGCGTGCCGCTCGCGACGCAAGCGAGGACCACCAGGAGCACACGGATCCACGCTCGCAGCACGCCCATCGCTGGGCATGAACCTTACTACGGGTCGAAGGTCGCCCTGCAGGCCGCAAGCTGATCCGAAGCCGGGCCGGCGCGTGAGCGTCGGGGCGTCCACCCGCGCTGGGGAAACGTGGACGCCGTGGGGTTCACCCGACACACCGAAGTCACGGATTCCGCGTGGATTGTTGCCGGGCATGTGTGCTGCAGAGGCGGCGTGCCATGCGCTGGAGGATCTGGTTCTTGGTCGGCGGGGTGCTCGCCGGAGCGGGAGGCGTCGCTTTGGGATGCGGCTCCTCGGGAGGCAATGGCGGCAGCGGCGGCGGCGGAACCGGAGACGGCGGCAATCAGGGCGACGGAACCGTCGGGATGGATGGTGCGACCGAGGGCGGCGGTGGCTCCGAGGGTGGCGACGCGGGCTCGATGGACAGCGGTCCGCCTCACACGGCGAAGCTGCCGATCAAGAACGTCGTCTTCATGGTGAAGGAGAACCGCACGTTCGACATCTACTTCGGCAAGTACCCCGGAGCGAACGGCGCGACCACCGGGAAGACGTGCGACGGCGGCACGGTCCCCCTGCAGCCGATGCTCGACCGATCGTCGCCGGACATCACCCACGAGTGGGCGCCGGCGCTCGCTGCGTACAACGACGGCGGGATGAACTGCTTCGACACGATCACGACAGCGCAGTACCCCGGCGGCGGGCCGCTCGGGTACCAGCAGGCCGACGAGGCGGACATCCCGAACTACTGGCTGCTCGCCAAGACGTTCGTGCTCGGTGACAACTTCTACTCGAGCCTGCACGGCCCGAGCTTCCCGAATCACCTCTACACGATCGCCGCGCAGAGCGGCGGCGTGACGGACAACCCGTTCGCGTCGAACGCCGCGCTGCCCAATGCGCCGCAGGTGGGGCCGTGTGGCAACGTCGCCAGTTGCCCGGAGCCGGGTGAAGCCGGCCTCGAGCCGAGCGACGTGCCGCCGTACACCGTCAAGAGCGGCATCTGGGGCTGCGACGCGGATCCCAAGGTGCGCGTGCTGGTCATCGACGAGGAAGGGGAGGTCGAGGACATCTATCCGTGCCTCGACTTCAGGACGCTGGGCGACGAGCTCGATGCGGCGGGCGTGACGTGGAAGATGTACGCGCCGGTCGAGGGCAAGTACGACGGCGGGCTCTGGCGGGTACATCTGGACGGTGTACGACGCGATCCGGCACATGCGCGACAGCCCCGAGTGGGGCAAGCACGTCGTGCCGATCGACGATTTCGTGGTGGATGCCAAGGCGGGCAACCTGCCCCAGGTCTCCTGGATCTCGACGCCGTCGGTGGTGAGCGAGCACACGCCTGCGAGCGTGTGCACCGGCGAGAACTGGACGGTGAGCGTGCTGCAGGCGATCGCGGCGGGACCGCAATGGGGGTCGAGCGCCACGTTCGTCACGTGGGACGACTTCGGCGGCTTCTACGACCACGTGGCGCCGACGCAGATCGACCTGTACGGGCTGGGCTTCCGGGTGCCGCTGCTCGTCGTGTCTCCGTACGCGAAGGGCGGTACGATCGATCACACGCGCGCCGAGTTCAGCTCGGTGCTCAAGTTCATCGAGACGGACTTCGAGCTGCCGTCGCTCACGGACCGTGACAAGAACTCTCCAGACATGACACAGGACTTCGACTTCACGCAGCAGCCCATCGCGCTCCCGGCGATGCAGCAGCGCACCACCAGCCCGAATGCAGACGCGGGCTGCCTGACGTACTAAAGGAGCATCCGATGCGCAGCGCCCCGCTACTCACGTTCTTGCTCCCGGTCCTCGTGATCGCCGCCTCGGCCGCCCCGGCGCGTGCCGACGACGGCGCGCTCCCCGACCAGCCGAAGCCCGACGACGCGGAGAGCAAGCGCGCGATCGATCGCACGTGGCTGTATGCCGACGACGCGCGCGTCCCGGCGCCCATGACCGTCATCGCGATGACGAATCTCTCGTACACGGGCGTGGGCGCGAGCCCCACGCGCATCGACTCGCCGTACCCCAACACGTACAACGGCTTCGCCGGAAACACGGCACAACCTGGGGCGATGATCGGCCTCGGAGGTGAGGTCGGCCTCCTCCCGCGATTGTCGGTGATGGCCATGGGCCAGATGGGCTTGGGCGGCGAGGCCAACGTGCCGTCACCGAGCGCCGGTGTCGTCGCGGGCCTCAGGTTTCAGCTCTTCCCGCCCGAGTGGCAGCACGCGCATCTCGTCGTGAGCGGCGGCTACCTGCGCGAAGCGTGGGCCGGGCCGGTGTACGACGACGACTCGGGCAAGTGGCTCCCGGGAGCGCCCAACGGGGACAACGGCGCGTGGGTGCAGGTGGCCTTCTCGGGCGACATCCAGCGGCTCCGCCTGGCGGGCACTTTCCACGGCGAGCACGTGTTCTGGAACGGGCGCGACCCGCTCGACGTCATGGTGACTCTCGGTGCGAGCTATCGCGTCGCGGGTGCGTTCAGGCTCGGCGCCGAGTACGTCGGGCAGGATCTGGAGGAGACGTTCGACCCGGGTGCCGAGGGTGGGGCGCGTCACTTCGTCGGCCCCGCGGCCTCGCTGCAGCTCCTTCAGGACCGGCTCACGCTTGTCGCCGGCCCCTCCGTCGGCCTTTCGGACATTTCGCCGACGTTCCTCGGGAGGATCGCCGTCGCCTACGGCTTCTAGGCGTCAGGGGCAGAACGTCGAGCAGCCGGGCGTCGACGACGCGAGGCTGCAGGGCACGCACTTGTCGTTCGCGGCGCAGTTGCTCTGGCCGAGGATGCCGAGGGTGCTGTTGTTGACGCACTGGCTGACGCAGACGCCGCACAGGTTGAGGAACGTCGCAGGGCATCCCGCGATCGGGGGGTGGTTGTACGGAGCCGGCAGGTAGCTGTCCGGCACGCAGAGGTAGTTGGCGGGGCTGCTCGGGCACTGCGCGCTGTTGCCGTTGCAGCTCACATCGAGGCTGCTCGCCTGCGACGACGGGACGAGCGCCGCGGGCACGCAGGTCGCCGTCAGCTGACCGCTGCCGTCGTTGCAGGCCTGGGGGAAGGTCCACGGCGTGGTGGGCGGCGTGTCGCACCCCAGCGTGCACGCGCCGGTCGAGACGCCGGTGAAAGGATCGTTGCAGGGGACGCAGTACTGCCCCGTCGAGCAGCTCGATTGCACGAGGGTGCCGGAGGCGACCTCCTTCTGCACCTGCGGGAGGCAATCGGAGAGACAGCGACCGGGCGCGCCGCTTCCGGGGAAGGGATCGCAGGAGGTCGGGATCAGCTTGTCGCCGGTCGAGATGATCTCGTCCGGCGTGCAGAAGCCCGTGCCGTTGTTGCACGGAGCGAGCTGCGACTGCACCGAGGTGGGTACCTCGGCGGCCGGCAGGCAGTGCGCACCGGAGCAACCGCCGTTGTCGCACGCGGGGAGGCTGTTCGGGTCGATGACCGGAGGACCGGTCCACGGACACGTGAGGATCACCGGAGGTTGTGCCGGCTTGTCGCAGCCGAGGGTGCACGCGCCTGTGGGCGCGGTGGGATCCGTGGCGACCGGGTTGAAGCAGGGGACGCACCGCTCGTCGGCGGCGCACGTGGCCTGTGGGAGCAGGGATGCTTCGCTCGCGACCTCGGGGAGGCACATCGAGAGACAGCGGCCCTCGGCGCCGGCGATCGAAGTGCACGTGGGCGGTACGCCCTTGCCTCCGGTCTGGGTGATCGAGTCGGGAGCGCAGAAGCCGCCGGGGCAGGTGGCGAGCTGCGACTGGTCCGCCATCGGCACGAGCGAGGACGGGACGCAGTGCGCGCCGCCGCACGCCGGAGAGCACGCGGGGAACACGCTCGGGTCGATGATGGGCGGCCCGGTGTACGGGCAATTGAGCATCGTGGGCGGCTTGGCCGGCTTGTCGCATGCGAGCGAGCACGCGCCCGTCGGCGCCGTCGGATCTGCCGCGACCGGGTTGTAACAGGGGGCGCACTTCTCGTCGGAGGCGCAGACGTCCTGGGGCAGCAGGTCGCCCTCGGAGGCGATCTGCGGGAGGCACGTCGAGAGGCAGCGGCCTTCGGCTCCGGCCACCGACGTGCACGTCTTGGGCACGGACTGGCCCTCGGACTCGATGAACGTGTCCGGCGTGCAGAACCCCGGCATCCCGTTGTAGGAGCAGCTCGCGAGCTGCGACTGGTCTGCGGTGGGCACGAGCGACGCGGGCATGCAGTGCGCGCCGTTGCACGCCGGGCTGCACGCGGGGAACTGCGACGCATCGAGGAGGGGCGGCCCGGTGTACGGACACGTCGGCCCGCTGGACCCGTCGGTCTGCAGCGTGCCGCCGTCGCCGCAGATGATGTTGTCGATGTTGCACGAGCCCGTCGGCATCATCGTGAGCGGGTCGATGCACGGCACGCACAGCTCGCCCTGCCCGCAGGTCTCCTTCTTGAGGAGGGAGACTTGCGAGTTGCCGGAGACGAGCGTGATGCACTCGCTCAGGCACACGCCCTGGAGCTGCCAGGTGAGGATCTTCGTCATGCACGTGTTCGGCACGTACTCGCTGCCCGCCTGGATGATCGGGTCGGGCACGCAGAGGTCCCCGTTGGCGCTGCCGTCCGGCCCGCACCCCACGAAGCCGTTGCGCACGCCCGCGGGGATCGCGCTCGTCGGCGCGCAGTGCGACGGACCGTAGGAGCAGCAGTTTGCGCCCGAGAGCTTCGACGGATCCTGCCCGGGGTAGCCGGAGCAGCCCTTCAGCGGCGCGCTGTCTGCGCCGATGACGTTCACGTCGGGTGTGGCGTCGTCACCGCCTTCGACGCTGCCGTCGCCGGTCTCGCCGTTGGTCGAAGCGCCGCCCCCGCAGCCGGGGACAACGAGCGCGACCACGATGAAGGCCGCGGCGAAGAGGAGCGCGAGCAGCCGCGCCGTCCTGGGAATCATGAGGGTCCGTCACCATAGCACTGCAGAGCTGACCTGCAGGCCGGCGGACGGGTCAGACTCAGGGCGCGGCGATGCTGTAGATGCCCTCGGCCGTGCCCGGGCAAGCGTGCCACGAATAGACGATCTTGGTCTTGTCGCTCGTGACGTAGAAGTTCGAGTCGGCGCTGGTCACGACGGTCGAGGGAGCAGCGGTACCGCCTAGGTCCACCGCGTGGATGTCGGCGTAACCCTGATAGCTTCCCGTCACGCTCATCCAGTTGTCGGAGTAGACGACCTTTGCTGCGCTCGTCGCGAAACCCACCCAGCCGGTCATCGTGATCGACTTGGCCGCTCCGGACGGCGGAAGACCGAGGCTCTGGTAGTTGCCCGTGCCGTTCGAGTTGACCGTCGAGAAGAAGATCGCGTGCGAGTTGTCGGCCGTGAACGCGTCGCCGAAGTTCGACCCATCGCTCATGCTGTCGAGGGTCGTTGCCGCGTTGCCGCCGTCGGCGCCGCTGGCCGTGGTCGAGACCAGGTACATGTCGGTGAGCATGGTGTTCGAGTCCTGGGTCTTCGCAAACTCGAGCCACTTGTCATCCGCCGAGAGGGCGAGCGTCCCGAACACCGGACCGGCCACCAGCTCTCCGGGGGCCGGAGTCGCCACCGGGGACGTCATGATGTCCCCGGCTTTGTCAAAGTAGATCACGCTCGTGCCGGCGTTGTTGAAGAACCCGTTGCCGCCGTTCGCGTCGATGACGGTGGGCGTGGTGCCGCCGATGGCTTCGACCTGCAAGCCGGCGCTCGTCACGAACGCGACGAGGGAATTGCTGGTCGTGGCGCGGGTGGAGACGAAGTTGGCTCCGTCCCCGTTGGCGAAGGTCTGCGTCGTCTGCCACGTCGGAGCCCCGGTGATCGCGGCGACGGTGGCTGCGAGCGTCCCACTATCCGGCTGCGCCGTGCAGTACGACACCACGGCGTCGTCGCCGGCGAAGTAGAGGACCGGGGCGCACGTGGATCCATAGCTCACGCCGCCGAGGAGCTTCAGCGGGTTGCTGCCGTCGACGCCTGCCACGTAGATGTCCGCCGTCGTGGCCGTCGCGTTGTCCGTATAGAGGATGTACTTGCCGTCCGGCGACACATCGAGAGCACCGCTGCCGGGCGTGCCCGCGAGCGTCTTGGTGCCGACCTGCTTCGCGCCGTTGGCAGCCGTCCACACGGTGAGCTTGCCGTAGGGGGCCGACGACGTGGCGCCCTGCACGAGGACCACTGCGCTGCCGGACACTCCGGCGAAATCCTGCGCGCTGTTGAACGGCCCGATGGTCGCCGCGGCGCCTCCCGCGAGCGGCACGGCGGAGAGCGCCAGCCCGGCCCAGTCGTAGATGACGACCTGGTTGTCGCTCGTGACGGCGTACACGGACTGCGTCTTGGTGGCGAGCACCTGGTTGCCTGTCGGCATCAGTGTGCAGGGGGCCGCCCCCTCGCCGCCTTCACCGCCGCCGTCGTCGCCGGGGAGGCCACCGCTGCTGCTGCCGCTGCTTCCTCCACTGCTTCCGCCGCTGCTGCCGCTTGAGGTTTCGGTGCCGGCGTCCCCGGGTGAGTTGCTGTTGCTGCTGCCGCAGCCGTAGCCGGAGGAGACGAGGCAGACGCTCGCCAGGGACACGATGGAGAGGAGGACGGTGCTTCGCATGAGGCGCTCCTCTTATCGCGAAATCGGATGGGAAGCTATGTTCACGGGAGCGTGAATTTCCTTCTGCACCATCACCTGGCAGGGCGAGACCTGGGCCGACCCGAGGCGGCCGTGGGGGCGATGCTGCCGGACGTATGGAGGATGGCGGACCGCAGGGCGCGGGCGCGGGCGGGAAGGGGTGGGGGAGGAGAGAGCCCGTGCGGCGATGTCGTCCGATCGGTAGCGGAGGGCATCGGGCACCACATTAAGGTGGACGCCTGGTTTCACGGCGCGCCGGTGGTTCGAGCGAGGGGAGAGCGCCGCGCGCGCGGCGCTGAGAGCAGGGCGGGGGGCGGCAAAGCTGGGGCTCTTCGCGCACATCGCCTGGGAGCTGTGTCTCGACGGGGCCTTGCTGCGGCGCGTCGGGCTGGAGACGGTGCTGCGGGCGGTGCGCGGGTCGATCGAGGCGGTGAGGCCGGATGCGCACCATCGGGCAGCTCAGGCGTGGCTTCCGGACCTGGCAGCGGAGGACCGGGAGAGATTCGAAAGACGGGTGGACCAGATCCTCGATGCGATCGCCGAGGGACGGTGGGTCGCCGGGTATGCGACGGCCGCGGGGATCGTGGAGCGGCTCGATGGGCTGCGGGGGAGGCTGGGGTTCGAGGCGATGGCGAAGGCCGATCGCGAGGCCGTGGCGGTGGCGCTCGAGCCGGTGGAGAGCGAGGCCGACGTGGGGCTGGAAGAGATCCTTCGATGACCAAGGTGCTCCTCGGCGCCAGCGCGCTGCTGGTCGCGACCTTTGGGGCGCGGCCGGCGCCTGCCTGAGGGGTCTCGCCGCCCGTCGGTCCGACGGGATTGCGCTACTGCAGCGGTGACGACGCAAACCTCGTCTGGCGCGTCGGCGTGAGCGGCTCGTATTCGGATACGAGGCTCGTTTTCTCGTCCGGTGGCGGCAGCGTCGACGCGTCGTTCGCGAAGTACGCCGTCATGGCATCGGTCGATCGCCGCCTCGGGGATCGATGGACGGTGGGCGGAGGTGTCGGCACCACCGCGACGGGGAACATCGACGTGAACGGCGTGACGTCGACGGTGTCTCCCGGCCCGCTTGGGGCGCTCACCACGTCGTTCCGTCCGCTCGACGAGGGGACCGTCGCGCCGTTCGTGCTCCTCTCGGCGTCGATGGCGGCGTCGCTGTCGTGGGTCGCGTCGTCGACGCTCGCCGCATTCGACGTGCGCCTGGGAGTGGCCGCTGGCAAGACGATCGCGGACGTCGTGACGCCCTATGTGCTGGCGCGTGCGTTCGGCGGTCCAGTGTTCTGGTCGATCGCGGGCGCGTCGGCGACGGGCACCGATGCGTATCACTATCAGCTCGGCGGCGGCGTCTCGGTGCGCGTGGGCCGCGCGGACCTCGTGGCCGAGGGTGTGCCGCTCGGGGAGAGAGCCGTCATCGTGGGCGCGGGGTTCGCGCTGTAGGCGCAAGCCCTGCGCCCCATCCGCAAAGCTGGCGAGGCGAGCGATGGGATTCGTGCGCGTATTGCGAGGTGGCGTGGCTGGTCCACGCATTGCAGCTGCAGTGTGCGGCGGCCGTCATGATGGAAGCTCTCGACAGGCTCATCCCGAAACCTCGACTGCTCGAGCGCGACTACGCGACCCTCGCTGCTTCGCCGGAGCGCGTCTGGGAGGTGGTCCGGCACGGCGATCTCGCTCGGTCACTCCTGGTCCGAGCGCTCTTCGCGGTGAGAACGGTGCCGAGCCATCTGTTGGGCCGGGGAGTGGGGCATGCCGAACCGCTACACCTCGGGATCGACACGCTGCGCTCCACGCCGCAACACCCCGGATTCCAGATCCTGTACGAGCGGGCGCCATACGAGCTGACCGTCGGGGCGATTGGCAAGGTGTGGCACCTGGACATCCCCTTCGTCCACGTCGCCGACCCCGACGAGTACGCGGACTTTTCGGAGCCCGACTACGCGAAGGTCGCGTGGGCGGTGCAGATCGAGCCCCTCGGCGCGAGCGACTCGCGCTTGTGCATCGAGGTGCGCGTCGACGCCACGGACGACGTCGCGTGGCACAAGTTTCAGCTCTACTTCGGGCTCATCGGGCCGGGCTCACGCTTCATCCGGCACTCGCTCCTTCGCTCGCTCGCGAGAGAGCTCGGCACGCCGGTGCGCGCGGCGGGATGAAGCGCGTCACGTAGTGCGTGGCTCACGACGCGGACGCCGAACGAGCTCCCCGCCGCAGTTGGGGCAGCGACGGGCTCCGCCCTCGGCGCATCGTTCGCAGAAGGTGCACTCGTAGCTGCAGATGAATGCGGAGCCTTCGGGCGGAAGCGTCGCGCCGCACGTCTCGCACGCCGGTTTCATCTCGAGCGCCACCCGAGCGCCATAACACGTGGATGTGACGAACTCGACGCCGAGGAGAGGGGCGGAAGCAGGGTGAGTCGCACACCATGCCCACGGGGGGCACGCTCTGGGTAGCGGCCAGGCTCGCGCCTCGCGCGATTCAGCTTCCATGAGGAGAGAGGAGGGAAGAGGACTTGCACCCCAGGCGCCTCTTCGGCGCCCACTCTGTTTTCGGGACAGGTCCGGTCCTGGTGACCGGTTTTCCCTCCGGGTCTCATGTCATGTCATGTGACATGACATGAACGACCGACGCGTCCCCGACGAGGGGCGGTGCGACTGTCGGCGTTTTGACTCGCCAGCGAACCGGCGAGCCCACGTTCCCTCGCTCCGGCGGTTTCCCGCGCGCGAGCTCGCACGTACGCCATGACCATCGCTCGCGCGAAGGCCGGCAGGCGCACGGAGCTACCTTAGGACCGTTATAGTTACGGATGTAGTCGACACCTTCATTCGGTGCCGCGTCGATTAGCGCCCCGGTTTTGCGTCTCGGGGCAGGACGTTCGGGAA
>Ga0335069_10008790_pt1 | contig 14411 bp, 11 predicted proteins | sample Lox_Sample_11_FD_206714 | JGI IMG/M metagenome (GOLD analysis project Ga0335069, IMG submission 206714) | Soil microbial communities from Loxahatchee National Wildlife Refuge, Florida, United States - Lox_Sample_1.1 | ecosystem: Environmental > Terrestrial > Soil > Wetlands | place: USA... | reverse complement strand
AGGCGACGGCGACCGCATCAGCATCGCCGCATTGTCGAGAGCGACCTCGAGGAGATCACCATGAGAATGACGCCACTGCGGCATCGTGAACGTTCGGTCCGGTTGCAGCGATGGCTGCTCGGCGCGGCCACCGTCCTTCAAGCGACAGTGGCAGCAACTGCTGCGGGCGACCCCCTGCCGCCCGGCCTGTTCGTCGCGCCCGCCACGTTTTCTGTCTCCGTCCAGGAGAACCTTCTCCCGGGCGGCCGCGTATTCGCGGATGGCGAGGTCGTCGATACCGGCCAGCCCGATGCGTCGACGACCGTGGCACGCCTGCATCGAACCGACCACAGCTCGAATTTCTCTGGCCGCTCGACGCAGATCGACCAAGGCTTCGCATCGGCGCTGGCCGACAAGTCCGGCAACGGCGGCGTGGGTGCTACCAACTGGCTAGGTATCACGCCGGGGGTCGACGTCAGTTCACAGCTTGCGGCGACAGCCCTGTGGACCCAGACTTTCACCAACACCGGCACGGATGACATCGCACTGTCGCTGAGCCTGCACATCCCGAGCATGGAGACCGGATTGATCGGAGTGCCGCCGAACCGCACCGGCCCCAGCAGCACGGAGACCGCGCTCGCGCAAGTCGATTTGGCCGTGGTGATCAACCGCGCCGACGGCACGGTCGAGCACGGCGGCGATTTCACGTTCGGAATGAAGGTGAGCGAGAAGCAGTTTCCGCTCGGAGGCGGCAGCAATCCCACCGTCTTCAACAACTTCGCCGTCCTCGATCCGATCATCTCGGGCCACCTTCCGATCAACCCGTTCCTGACCCTCAACGACAACGGATCGTCATCCACTCCGAAGTTCACCATCGACAGCCTGTCGTTCACGCAGCTACTGGGCACGCTGCATACAGGCGACATCCTGAGCTACGTGTACACGCTGACCGCCGAGGGAACGACGCACGGGGCCGAGCAGGGCTTCCTCGCCTTCGTCGGCGATCCGTTCGATCTCGCGGCCAGTGGCGGCGATATCCACGTGACTGCGATCGCTGCGTCCGTGCCGGAACCCGAAAGCTGGATGCTGACGCTGCTCGGTCTGCTGTTCATCGCTCTGAATCGCTGGCAGCTCACTCAACGCAGAGCCTCTGCATGCGCCAGCCGCACCAGAGGGTGATCGGCCCCGCCAGCCGCGCGGGCTTGGCTTTCGGCCAGCGCGGCATCGTCGCGCGCGGCGACGACATCGCCGAGCAGGCGCTCGGCGTGTGCGCGCAGCAACCGGTCATTGGCCACGAGCAAGCTGGCGTTGTTGTCGATCGACTGGCGTTGCGACCAGTTCAGTGCGTCGTCGGCTGCCTTCAGGGCGTCGACGCCACGGGCGTTGGCCAGGTGCACCCGCGCCTGCAACTGATGGATCCGGTGCCAGGACGGATCGTCGCGCTCGCCGGCGGCAGAGACGAGTGCACTTGCTTCGTCGATGGCGCCTTGCGCGCCCGCGGGATCGCCCGACGCTAACGCCCAGTGCGCACGCGCGAGCAAGAGGCGATGGGCGGCATAGCGCTTGCCCGCGCGCAGCGGCGCGAACAGGGCGTCGGCATCGCCCAGTGCCAACGTTGCGTCGCGCTGCCGTCCCAAATCGGACAATGCCACGATCTGGAGCAGGCGGACATCGCGCTCTGCGTTCGCATTGACGCCGCGGCTTGCGGCGAGCAGTTCGTCGAGGTTCGCCGCGAGGCCGTCGAGCCGTCCGAGCTGCAGCAGCGTGTTGGCGTACTGGATGCGCTCCGAAAGTCGCAGAGCGGTTCCGGCGACCGGCGCCTGCAGCGCCAGCGCATCGAGCGGTCGACCTCCCTCGCGCAAGGCGAGTGCCTGAAGCCCCCGCGCGGTGGCTGCGTGGCTGGTGTGATCGAGGCCGAGCTGTACCGTGAGCGTGCCCGCGCGGCGCGCCGTCTGCACGGCGTCGCGGTAACGTCCCGCATCGAAATAGGTTCGGGCCGTCGTGTTGAGCAACTCGACGAACGTGCCCTGTTCGGCGCGCCCGGCCCGCTCCTCGATCGCGACGGCCTGCTCGAGCAGCTCGGCGCCACGTGCCGTATGCCCCGCCACACGCTCGACGACGCCCTCGCTCGCCAGGCAATCCCGGCGCGTCGGCGCAGTCGGCGGCGCAGCGGCTCGATCTAGCCATCGCCCGGCCTCAGCGATCGTCGCCCGCGCCGCATCCACACGGCCGTTGCGTGCGAGGTCGCGGGCGCGAAAGCATTGCAGCTCTGCGAGCGCCACCCACTCGCCATGATCGCGCAGCAGCGGCTCGGCCTCGGCCCAAAGTGCTTGTGCGCGCGCGAGATCGCTGCGGCCGTTGAAGAGTCCGCCCAGGTGCATGAGCAGCCTGCCGCGCAGCGCCGGATCGTCGCGATACTGGGCGTCGAACATGCGGCGCGCCCGCTCGAGCTGCGCGGCGAGCTCGTCACTGCTGGCTGCCATCTCCATCAGCAGGAAGCCGGAGAGCTCGCTTTCCGCCGTCGCGACGCGCTCGGAATGCTCGGCCTGCGCCTGCGCCTGCAGCGCGGCGTCGCGTTGCAGGCGCGCTTCACGGGCCTGCCATATCGCCAGCGCGGCGCCGCCCAGCACGGCGAGCGCCACCGCTGCGCCTGCGCCGAAGACGACGCGGTGGCGTCTCAATAGTTTGCGCAACCGATATGCCGCGCTGTCGGGGCGCGCAAGCACTGGCTCGTGTGCCAGATGGCGGCGCAAGTCCGCGGCGAGCGCGTCGGCGCTCACGTAGCGCTCAGCCGGGTCCTTCTTCAGCGCCTTGAGAACGATCGTGTCGAGGTCGCCGCGCAGGGCCCGTCGACGCGTCGGATCGGCCGCTGCCTCGCTTGGGCGAACCGGATCGGCGGTCAACGCCGCATGCGCCCGGTCGGCCGATGTCGACGATTGCACGACGTACGGATGCCGCCGCGCGAGCAGCTCATACAGCAGCACGCCCATCGAGTACGTGTCGGTGGCGGTGCTGATCGCGTCGCCGCGGATTTGCTCGGGTGCTGCGTACTCGGGCGTCAGCGCGCGGCCGGACTCGCGCGTGAGCTCGGTCTCGGCTGCCGCGTCGCCCTGGAGCAGCTTGGCGATGCCGAAGTCGAGCAGGTGCACCTGCCCACCTGCGTCGACGAGAACGTTGCTCGGCTTGATGTCGCGGTGGACGATCAGCCGGGCATGCGCGTGCGCGACTGCGTCGCATACCTGAAGAAACAGCGCGAGGTTCTCGGGCACATCGCTCCCGCGCGCTTCGCACCAGCGGTCGATCCGTTCGCCTTCTACGTATTCGAGCGCCAGCCAGGGCTGTCCTGCAGGAGTGACGCCCGCGTCGTACAGGCGCGCGATGTGCGGGTGCTCGAGTGCCGCCAGGAACGCGCGCTCCCGTGCGAAGCGTTCGACGAGGCCGTGCCGCCGCGAAACCCCGTGCGGCAGCTTGAGCGCGACGCGCCGTTGCTCAGGCCAGTCGACCCGCTCGGCGAGCCACACCGAGGCCATGCCGCCTTCCCCGATCGGCTGCAGCAGGCGGTACGGTCCGACCCGTTCACCCCCGCGCTCCGCATCGACCCCGCGAGGCGCGAAGTCGCGAGTTTCGAACTTGGGCAGCGTCTGCACGAGGAGATCGTCAGAGGCCTCGGCGTGCGCAAGCAGAGCGCGCAGGCGCGGCTCGAGACCGGCGTGCTCCCTCGGGAGTCTTGCGAGCCAATCGACGCGTGACGCCGCGGGCAGGTCGAGCGCTTCGTCCAGGAGGCCTCGCAGCACGGCCTACTGCTCGCGCGGCAGGCGGAAGTTGCTCTCGTCCATCGGCGCGCCGTCCTGCCAGCGAACGCTACTTGAGGGCCTCGGCGAGGAAGAGCTGGGCCTGCTGCCAGTCGCGCCGTACGGTGCGGTCGGTCACCTCGAGCGCCGCGGCGATCTCGAGGTCGCTCAGGCCGCCGAAGAAGCGCATTTCCACGACCTTGGCCATACGCGGGTCGACGTTCTGCAACTCCTCGAGAGCTTCATGGACGCGCAAGATGTGTTCTTCGGCGGCGACCGCACCGTCGAGCAGGTCGGTGCTCAGCGTCACGCGCACGAGGTCTCCGCCGTGGCGCTCTTTGCTGCGATGGCGCACGAGATCGACGATGACCGACCGCATGACCTTGCTCGCGTAGGCCAGAAAGCGCGATTGGTCGGGAAAGGCGACACCCTCTCGCTGCGACAGCCGGAGGAACGACTCGTGCACCAGCGCCGTCGTGTCCAGCACGACGTCGCGGCCGCCGCCGCGCAGCCTTGCCCGTGCCAGCTGGCGCAGCTCGGCGTAGCTCGCCGCGAACCACTGCTCCAAATCGGCCGAATCGCCGGCGTGTGATGACATGGCCCCGGTGCCTGGCAACCGATGACGCCAAGCGGAGGACAAGCGTAGCAGAGGCGAGGGCCTGCGAGTGCACTCCCATGCTCAGAGAACGAAATGCGGCGGCCGAACCGGACAGGAACGCCTGCCCCAACGAAGGACGCCGCGCTGTCCGGTTAGCGAGCGATGCGTCGTTTATTCGGATGTCATGCCATCGAGTGCGCATCTTCAAAGGGACGCCGTCGCCGTGTCATCTCCTGCGGAGCTGCAAGTCATGAACAGGCATCCGATCACAGGCGCAGTGAGCGCCATCCGATGAATCCGTCGATGAACACGCTCTCGGACGCTGTGGAACTGCTCGGCTACACCGGCGCGGCCCTCGTGCTGCTTGCGTTCTCGCTGCATTCGGTGGTCGCGCTGCGCAGCGTCGCCATCGCCAGCAACCTGACCTTCATCGCGTACGCCAGCGTCGCGCACCTGCCGCCGGTGCTCGCGCTGCACGCGGCGTTGCTGCCCATGAATCTGTGGCGGCTGTGGCAGTGCCTTCACCCCGCTCGCGCCGCCGCGCGGCACCCCAACCCTGAAAGGAGGCTCTGATGCGCTACGTGCTGGGTTCAGACGATCCGGAGATCGGCCGGCTCGACCTGCAGGCCGACTGGCTCGAGGAACCGACGCGCCTCATTCTGCGACTCGCCGGCATCGAGTCCGGCATGCGCGTGCTCGACCTCGGCACGGGCCTGGGCCATGTCGCCCTCGCCGTGGCCGATCTGGTGGGGCAGAAGGGTCAGGTCGTGGGGATCGACAGCGACGACCACATGCTCGCCACTGCGACCCGGCGTGCGCAGGGACGACTCAATGTCGCGTTCGTGAAGGGCGATGTCTGCACCTGGTCGTCGAACGAGCCGTTCGACGCCATCGTCGGACGGCTCATCCTCTTTCACCTTCCCGATGCTGTGGATGCCGTTCGGCGTCATCTGGCGCACCTGCGGCCCGGCGGTCGATTCGTCGCGATCGACTACGACATCGGCTCGTGCCGCACCGAGCCGCAGACGACGCTCGTCGAGATGAACGCGAAGCGCGTGCTCGCTGCCTTTCGCAGCGCCGGCGCGAACCCGGTCATCGGCGCGCGCTTGGCACTGATGTTGGCCGACGCGGGGCTGGTGGGCACGCGCACGTTCGGCGCGCAGGGATACATCGCGCCCGACGACCCGAGAGGTCCGGCGATGCTCGCTGGCGTCGTGCGCTCACTCGCCGCGCAGATGCACGTTGCCGGCATCGCCACCGCCGAGGAGCTCGACGTCGAAACCCTAGAGGCACGGCTCACCGCCGAGGTGCGAGCGCTGCGGTCGGTCGTGGTCCCTCCGACGCTCGTCGGCGCGTGGGGCCGCTGGGGCCCGGACGACGCGCCACTTCACCTGAATTGATCGACGCCAACGGAGGTCCCTATGACGAATCGGTTGAAGTTCGGCGAGACGATCGAAGGCCTCTCTGTCGACGGCTGCCGCATCCAGGCCGCAGTGTTCGACGAGAACGCCGTGCGCGCGGCTGCTGGCTTGACGCTGGCACTCGGCGCGGTCGCCTTTGCCTACGCGTACTTCGCCAAGGTATATGCGCCGATCCAGGCCATCACGATGCTGTTCTTTGCCGAGTTCGCCTTGCGTCTCCTCGGCGGCCTGCGGCTCAGTCCCCTCGGGCAGCTCGCCCAAGCGCTCGTGCGTCGCCACCATCCGGATTGGGTGTCGGCGCGGCCGAAGCGACTTGCCTGGACGCTGGGCCTCGTGATGGCGCTGGCGATGGCGATCATCACCAACGTCGGCATCCGCGGCCCGATACCGCTCACCATCTGTCTGTTGTGCCTGACGCTCATGTGGCTCGAGGCGGTCCTCGGGCTGTGCCTCGGCTGTGAGATCCACCGAATGCTGGTCAGCAATGGGTGGGCTCAGAGGGACGAGGCCTTCGAGCGTTGCACCGGCGGCGCCTGCACAGGCGTGGAACGGTCATGAAGGGCCTATCTCTCGTCGGCGCGGATCACGCCGTCCGACTCGCAAACGGTCGGCAGCGGCGCTACGTGAACCTCGACAACGCGGCGAGTACGCCGCCGCTGCGCGCGGTGCTCGACGCCGTCACGGAGTTCATGCCGTGGTATTCGTCGGTGCACCGCGGTGCGGGCCAGAAGAGCCTGCTGTCGACGCACCGCTACGAGCGAGCGCGCGAGACCGTGGCCCGTTTCGTCGGGGCTGACCTCTGCGACCACGTCGTCGTGTTTGGACGCAACACGACGGAGGCGATCAACAAGCTCTCGTACCGTCTCGCGCTTTCGGCCGACGACGTCGTGGTTATCTCGCAGCTCGAACATCACAGCAACGACCTGCCGTGGCGCGCCCGAGCGCGGGTGCTGCGCATCCGCGCCGACGCGCAGGGTGCGCTCGACGAGGAGCATGCGGCGCAGCTGCTTCGTGAGAACGCGGGCCGAGTGCGGCTGCTGGCGGTCACGGGCGGATCCAACGTCACTGGCCACCTGCCGCCGATTCATCGCCTTGCCGTGCTCGCGCACTCAGCGGGTGCGCGCATATTGGTCGATGCGGCGCAGCTCGCCCCGCACCGGCGTATCGAGATGGGCGCCTTGGACGATCCGGCGCACCTCGACTACCTGGCGCTGTCAGGACACAAGATGTATGCGCCGTTCGGCGTGGGCGCGTTGATCGGCCGTCGCGACACGTTCGAGCGCGGCGAGCCTGAGATGCGCGGCGGCGGCACGATCCGCTTCGTGTCCACAGACGACGTGGCCTGGGCCGCGGCCCCGGAGCGCGATGAGGCCGGCACGCCAAACGTGGTCGGTGCCATCGCACTTGCCGCGGCGATCGATAGTCTCGAGCGTGTCGGCATGGATGCTGTTGCGGCGCACGAGTCGGCGCTGACGGCGCATGCCCTACGTGGCCTTGCGACCGTGCCCGGTCTGCGGATTCATGGCGATGCCGCCCCCAGCCGCGCGTCGCAGCGGCTCGGCGTCATTCCCTTCGAGATTTCGGGGTTGGGTCACGCCGAGCTCGCGGCGCGCCTGGCGGCGGAGCACGCGATCGGTGTGCGCAGCGGCTGCTTCTGCGCTCACCCTTACCTCGTGCACCTGCTCCGCCTTGACGCTGCGCAGATTCGTGCCGCACAGCTGCGCCTCATCCGCGACGACCACCGCGACACGCCAGGCCTGACGCGAGTTAGTTTCGGGGTGGGCAATGCGCTCGAGGATGTGGATGCCTTGGTAGCCGCGCTGGGGGACATCGCGGATAGGAACGTGCTGAACCGATCCCGTCCTGCGCCGTTCCGTATGCTTCGCTTTGATCGCGCGGCCCGGAAGCACGGCAGCGACACCGGGACCGTCATTGGTCCCATGCGCTAGCAGACGAGTGGTGGGGTTGCGCGCGCGTGTCCACTTCATTGGACGACCTGACACTCAGCGCCGAAACCCGGGTGGCAGCAGTCAGTCCTGAAGCAGTCCGCGATGGGCTGCTTCGAAGCCCTTCGGAACAAGCCGCCGTAGGGCACATCTTCACCGTCTTGGCCTGGGGCGTCCGTTGTCCGCAGTGACGAAAGCATGCGAACCGTGAACAGCTGTTCTAGGATCGTGGTCAGTAGTGCTCTCCGTGCTCGCTGTTTACAAGCCGGCTTGCTTGCTTCGAGATCGCGCTGGAGGAGTCCTCATGTGCATTTGCGGGATGCTGCTGAACAGGCGTCGATGGCTTGCAATGACGATGGCCTCAGCGGCCGCGTTGGCCGAGAGCGAAGCCCTGGCGGAGGAGCCTACCGCCCAGGTCCACGACGTTCTGCGCAGCGCCACCAGCGTCGATCTTCATAGCCACGCGGCTGGCCTCATCTTCGGTCAGGACGTGAGCGACAAGCTCTCCGTCGGCATGCGCGCCGGCAACCTCAGCGCGGTGTGCCTCGCGCACGTTCCGGACGGCCCGGTCATCGGCCGAAGGCCCGATGGCGTGCTCGGCCTCAAGCGCCAGCCGGTCGCAGGCGAGCTGTACAAGGGCCACCTGGACCGGCTCGACTGGGTCGACCGGCTGGTCAGCCGGGGCGGCATCCGGCGCGTACTGGACACTGCCGAGTTGCGCGACGCCAAGGCCAAGGGCGAGCCGGCGATGATCCAGGACGTCGAGGGTTGCGACTTCCTTGAAGGCAAGCTCGAGCGCCTCGACGAGGCCGTCAAGCGAGGCATCCGCATCGTCCAACTCGTCCACTACATCCCGAACGAGATCGGCGATTTCCAGACGGGCCAGGTCGTGCACAACGGCCTGACCGAGGTCGGCGCGAAGGTGGTACGCCAGCTGAACCAGCTCGGCGTCGTGATCGACGTGGCGCACGCGACCGAGGAGATGACGCGCGGTGTCGTCAAGGCCACGAGCAGGCCGCTGCTCCTGTCGCACACGGCGTTGCAGGGCTCCAAGGCGATGGGGGACACGCCCCTGGCGGGACGCCAGATCTCTCCGGAGCACGCGCGCATGGTGGCCGCGACCGGTGGCGTCATCGGCATCTGGCACTTCTTTGCCGGCATCGAGCGCTACGTGCAGGGCATCAAGGAGATGGTCGACGTCGTCGGCGTCGAGCACGTCGGCATCGGCTCCGACCAGCAGACCGTACCGGGTACCTTGCAGGACTATGCGGGCTTCCCACGGCTCGTCGACGAGATGCTGAAGTCCGGCTTCAACGCGACGGAGGTGAACCAGATGCTAGGCGGGAATTTCCTGCGCCTGTGGCAAGACGTGTTGAAGGGCGCGTAAGGCGAGAGTCTCCAGTGCGTACACACAGGCTACTCGAGGTCGAGTGGGATGAAGCTGTCCGCGGAGGCCTTCGAGGCCGAACAACGGCTGTTGCAAGCAGCAGCTGTTCACGCCGCGGGCTGCAACGTGGAGATCAGTCTTAGCGGCAGTTCGCGGTAGTCGCCGCCAAGGGCCTCTCGTCGTCGAACGCTCAGACGCTGAACGATCGTTGCGCCCATGCGCTGGTGAGCTGATCCGCGCGTATGGCCGCGGGCGTATGGGAGTCCCGTCTCACCGGTCGTTCAAGCTCCGTGACGGCAGGTCGGAGCTCGTACCGTCGACACGGGCGATCGTGCCAGGGCAGTCGTGCGATCCACCATGGATCCAACGGCTACGTCGTTGTAGATAATGCGGCGAGCCTGGGCGGTGGCATGGGGAAATCGGCGTGATCGGGGTTGCGCCCGCGGTTCGCACGTCGTCGTCCGTTCTCTACGGGCGAGAGAGCGACATTGCCCGAATTCAGGCGCTCCTCAACCGTGTCCGCGACGGTGGCGCGGCGCTGATGGTGAGCGGCGAAGCGGGAATCGGGAAATCTTCGCTGCTCGAGCTCGCGCAGCGTCTCGCTGAAGCCTCCGGCATGCGTGCGCTCGCGTTGTGCGGGGTGCCGTCTGAAGCGCATCTGCCGTTCAGCGCCCTGCAGCAGGCGATCAGTCCAATCCTGAACCGTCTGGGTGGGCTGCCGGCGCGCCAGCGCTCCGCTCTCCAGGCGGCGCTGGGGATCAATGAGGATACGAGGGCGCCCGACATCTTCCTGGTGGGCCTCGCGACTCTGACGCTTCTTGCGGCGAGTGCGGCGAGCAGGCCCATCCTCCTAATCGCGGACGATGTTCAATGGGCGGACCAGCCAAGCCGAGACGTACTCGCCTTCATTTCCCGGCGGCTGAACTCGGATCCGATCGTCCTTCTGATGGCGAGCCGCAACACGCCGGCGGACGCTCTCGCGTTCCCGGGTGTGCCGCGACATCAACTCTCGGGGCTTGATGCGTCCGCGGCCGAGAGCTTGCTGGCGGTCGAGGCGTCCGATCTACCGCCTCAGGTGCGCAACGGGTTCTTGGAGTTGGCTGCGGGCAATCCGTTGGCGTTGGTCGAATTGCCTCGTGCCCGACGTGGCGCAGGGGGCGGCGAGTCGAAGTGGCTTGCCCTGACGGAGCGCCTCGAGCGCGCGTTCTTTAGCCGCGTCTCGGAGCTACCTGCGAAGACGCAGACGCTTCTCCTGGTGATCGCCGAGAACGACAGCAAGTCTCTGCGGGAAGCGCTGGATGCGGGCGAACTGCTGCTCGGTGAACGCGCGGACCTGGATGCGCTGGCTCCTGCCGTGGCGGCGATGCTGATCGAGGTCGGCAGTGGTGAGGTGCGTTTTCTGCATCCGCTGGTGCGTTCGGCGGTACATCAGGCCGCCGATGTCGTGGCACGTCATCGGGTCCACGCGGCACTCGCCAACGTCATCAGCGACACGTCGGATCGAAGAACCTGGCATCGCCTTGAGTCTGCGATCGGACCTGATGATGCCCTGGCAGCGGAGCTCGAGGCCGTAGCCACGAGACTCCAGCGCCGCGGGGCGCTGGGTACAGCCATCTCTGCACTCGAGAGCGCAGCCCGACTGAGCGGCGCAGCCGAACAGAAGGGCGAACGACTCCTCCGTGCGGCCGGACTCGCGGGCGAGCTTGGTCAACTAGAAGCCATGGAGCGCCTGCTTCGCGAGGCCGACCTTGGACAGCCGGGAACTCATCTGCGAGTGCGCGTGGCGTGGATTCGCGAAGTTGGGCAGCCGTTGACCACCAACGAGCCTTCGCAAATTGCCGAGTTGACACGCTTGGCCGCCGATGCACGTACGTGTGGGGACGATGATTTGGCACTCGGGCTGTTGTGGCGCGCCGCCCAGCGCTGTTGGTGGGCTAGTGCAAGCGACAAGGTGCGCGAGGGAATCCTTGCCGCTGCGAACCAAATGCCGGCACTTGGCAACGACGCGCGCAGGATGGCGATCACCGGCTTCATAGGCCCGCTCAAGCATGGGCCTGAGGTGTACGAGTGGCTTGCCGCCCGTGCGACTTCGACCGTTGAAGATCCGAAGGCGGCCTGGATCCTGGGGATCATCGGCAACTCCACCGGTGCATACAACCTCAGCCTCGGATGGTTGACAGAGGCGAGCAGGGCCTTTCGCGACCAGGGTCGCCTTGGTGATCTTTCGCGCGTGCTGTTCGCGTTCGCCTGTGCGCAGATCGAGACTGGCGACTGGACGGGCGCGCTGAGAAGCTCCTCGGAGTCGGCACAGTTCGGGGAGGAAACAAGACAAGCGGTGTGGGTGGCCGCTGCCACGATCCTGCAAGCGATTCTCGCGGGCAGGTGCGGTCACTTCGAGGTGGCACGAGCCCACGCCGAACAAGCGGAGCGCATGCTGCGCTATCCCTCGACCGGGTTCTGGCGCGCCATCTTGCAGGATGCGCGGGGAATCATCTCTCTCGGCGCCGGGCGACCCGCAGAGGCTTATGAGCATTTGCAACGTATCTGGACGCCAGGCGATCCAGCATTCAGTGTCGGGTCTCAGTTCTACTGCCTCGCGGACTACGTCGAGGCTGCAGTGGCTTGTGATCACGCGGACTCGGTTACCCCGGCGGTCGCGGAGGTAGACGCGCAGACGGGGCCTTCGGGCATGCCATGGGTGCGGATGACGCTTGCCTACGCAAAGGCCCTCCTCGCAGCGCCGGAAGGGGCGGAGAAGTTCTTTCAGCAGGCCCTCGGTCCTGATTCACAGGCCTGGCCATTCCGACGCGCACGGACCCTCCTGGCCTACGGCGAATGGCTGCGCCGCCAGCGGCGGGTCATGGATGCTCGCGCGCCGCTGCGGACTGCGCGCGATATCTTCGACGCGCTCGGTGCTTCCCCATGGAGCGACAGGGCAAGGCGAGAACTGCGCGCTGCGGGCGAAACGAGCCACCCCCGGGCGGCGCTAGCGCTTGATGCCCTGACTCCCCAGGAGCTTCAGATATCGGAGCTCGCAGCACGCGGACTGTCGAACAAGGAAATCGGCGCAAGGCTGTATCTGTCTCATCGCACGGTCGGCTATCACCTCTACCGCATCTACCCAAAGCTGGGCGTCACTTCCCGAGCGGCCCTGCGCGCCGCGCTCAAGCGCTCAACAAACCCCACTGAGTGACCCGGCCCGGGCGGGCCCAGTCATTTTCCAGTCAGCCGACAGAAGCGCGGCCGGGCAGGTACTCGCTGAAATGACGTCCCCATCACTGCATCGGAGACGCCCATGAAGCGCATGCCTCGCACCCTCGCCGCCACAGCCCTGCTAATCGGAGCCACGACCATGACAACCTCTGCACACAGCACCCCGAACGCCGCCAACGACCCGCGGATCGATCCCCAGATCCGGTCATTCCTCGCCCCGCTCAACAAGGACAGCAGCCCGTTCTGGGAACTGCCGCAGCCGAAGCCGCAGGAAATCCTCACCAGCCTGCAGGCGCAGACGCCGGTCGATGCATCCGGCGTCACGACCACCGAGCGGACCATCACCCAGGACGGCCGCACGGTGAAGCTCTACATCATGAAGCCGGAAGGCGTGAGCGGCACGCCCGGCATCCTGTTCTTCATCCACGGCGGGGTCTGGATCGTCGGCAACTTCCAGAACCATCAACGCCTGCTGCGCGACCTCGTGGTCGGCTCCGGCCAAGTCGGGGTGTTCGTCGAGTACACGCCCTTGCCGATGGCGAAGTTCCCGACACAGCTGGAGGAATGCTACGCCGCCCTGAAGTGGGTGGCCGGTCACGCCAGCGAGTTCGGGGCCGACGGGACCCGCATCGCGGTTGCAGGGAATTCGGTCGGAGGCAACATGAGCGCCGCGCTGCCTCTGATGGTGAAGGACCGCAACGGCCCGCCGCTCCGCTATCAGGCACTGCTCATTCCAGCAACGGACGCCAGCGTCGACACCGAGTCCTACCGCGAATTCGGAACCGAGCGGTTCTTGGCGCGTGCCTTCATGAAGTACGGCTGGGACCTGTACGCTCCGGACGCGAAGACGCGCGACAACCCTTACGTGTCGCCCCTGCGCGCAACCATCGAGCAACTCAGAGGCCTTCCGCCTGCGCTCGTTATCACGGCGGAGAACGACCCCCTGCGGGACGAGGGCGAGGCCTACGCCCGCAAGCTCAAGGCGGCCGGCGTCACCGTCGACGCGGTCCGCTACAACGGGACGATTCACGACTTCGTGCTGTTGAACGCCCTGCGGGGTGTGCCGTCGACAAGGGCGGCGATCCAGCATGTCAGTGAGAGCGTGCGCCAGTACCTCGACGACGTGCAGAACTGATTCACAGCCTCGCAAGACTGCGGCGCAGATAGAGTTCGAGGGGGTCAGATCAAGCTGACCCCCTCTTTTCATGACCGAAGCCGCGGCCGCAGGCCGGCGGCCGCGATACGCTCACGACTCCCCACGGGTGGCCCTGAGTCGCGAGTTGCCCTCGTGCTGCCAGCCGAAGCCCCGAATGCTGAAGCAGCATTCACTCCCCTTGTTGAACGACGCAAGATGGTGGTCACCATGCCCTTTGCCGAAGACGTTTACACGGAGCCTTCGCAGATCGACGTCGACACGCTGGCAAACCTCGGTCCCCTGCGTCGCATGGCCGGCGTGTGGACGGGGCAGCGCGGCCTGGACGTGAAGCCCAAGGCCGAGGGACCCAAGAAGCAGGCGTATGTCGAACGCATCGAACTGCAGCCTATCGACCCGCAGACCAACGGTCCGCAGCTTCTGTATGGACTCCGCTATCACACCCACATCACCAAGCCCGGACAGATCAAGACCTATCACGAACAGATGGGCTATTGGCTGTGGGAGCCGGCTACTGGTTTGGTGATCCACACGCTGACCATTCCGCGCGGGATGACGGCCATGGCGTCAGGGCAGGCCGCAGCGGACGCGCGTTCGTTCGGCCTCGTGGCGACGCAGGGTCTGGACAGCTGGGGCATCTGCTCCACGCCCTTCCTGCTCTACGCCTTCAAGACGATGGAGTTCCGCATCGAGGTGACCTTCAACGACGACGGCACGTGGCGCTACGCGGAAGACACCGTGCTGATGATTCACGGCCAGCCCGAGCCGTTCCATCACACCGACCGCAATCTGCTCACGAGGGTCGAGGAGCCGACCCCGAACCCGCTGGCGCGCTGACCCCTGTGCCCTGTCGCTGCCTCTGCACGGCGACGCCAATGCGTTGGCGACGCGGTGGCGCAGCTGGAGGAGCCGTGCACCGTCGC